>Ga0315909_10009176_pt1 | contig 10734 bp, 18 predicted proteins | sample LakEriMetagenome_11_FD_203527 | JGI IMG/M metagenome (GOLD analysis project Ga0315909, IMG submission 203527) | Freshwater fungal communities from buoy surface, Lake Erie, Ohio, United States - Buoy 2 MA125 | ecosystem: Environmental > Aquatic > Freshwater > Lake | place: USA: Lake Erie, Ohio...
TTTCTTAGCCTGACTTTTACTTGCGGCTCGTGAGAAGATACCACGCTCTCCAGAGTGACTGTTATAAAGGCTTGTCCATTCAGAAAGAAACTGTCCAATATCTGGTTTAGTAATGTAAGCTGCTGAATTGTTAGCGAGTGCTCTTTGTCCATTGTGTGTCCACCAATCTCCTGATTTTGCATGACGCATACGGTCATCTTCTAAGTCTGACAGACTAATCATTGCTGATCGTCTGACGCCACCCACAACAACAACTTCCCCGATCTTGCAGAGAATATCATGACATTCGAGTGATGTAAGTTTCCGACCAGCGGCTCCTCTAAATTTGTCAATAACAAATCTAAAAAGTTCATCCAGAGGCCCTGGTCCAGAAGCTCTACCTCCGAAAGTCTTGAGTCTGGCTCCAGCGGGACGGATTCTGCTAAGGTCATACTTTGCAATTTCCCCAGAGTATAGTAAAGCGATGAGCTGGCGTAATGCCTTAGCCCATCCTTCTTTCGAGTCTGCCACAGAAATAGTAGTCTCAGAAGTAAACAACTGGTCTGGCACTTCAGGTAGTTCATTAACATACTTTTGCTCCACAGAGAATCCTACACCTGTACCGCAGAGCAGGATATACATAGCCTCGTCAAAGGCTTTGGGATCATCAATAGGTAGGTAGCTGCAGTTATAGCCAGCAGTGTTGTCACGCTCAAGCGCCTTGCCTGCAGTCATGATAGCCCTCATAGAAGGCATGACTTCCAGGTTGATGATTGCATCCTTAAGTTCTTTATACAAGTCATCAGTCATCTTGTAGTTATGTTTGTCCTGTAGGTGCTTATACATAAACACCATGTATCGATTGACAGACTCCTGCCAATGCTCACGCCGATTCATCTCAGGTAGGAACCGACTGTATCGTGACTTTGCAATAAATTGCTGATAGTAATCCATATTTTATTCTTCCCAGTTAACAAGTTTCTCTAATCTATCTGCCTGCTCTTCTACTATATCATCAAATCTTTCAACAATATCCTCTGATCTGATTGATAATTCCTCTATGAGGGATAATTCATCCCACCGTTTCATCCTTTCTTTTATCTCTTCTAATGTCAGGGCCATATATTATACCACACTTTTCTTAGGGCGTCCACGCTTTTTTGCTGCTGGCTTGTCCAGATAAGTTAGGGCTTTCTCTAGTCCTGTATCCCAATCCCTATAGTTATCCCACCAGACACAGGTCATGTTGTCATACCAGTAGGTAGCCTCTGAGACTGGATACCAGCGCCAACACGCCATTGTTTCATCACCTATTAGGTCCAGGGTCTTGACACCCACGCTAGCGGCGCAGTGGGCAATTGCTGAGTCCACAGAGATAACAGCATCCAGAGTCTGTAGCTTATCAGCAGTGTCTGTCCATTTAGGACTATCTAAGAATCCTTCGCCTAGCTGTAGGGACACGAAGTCAAACTCAGGATGTCTGGCTACAAACTCATCAACGATATCCTTGGGTATCTGCTTTGCAGCCATGTTCCAGGACTTGTTGTCAGTGCTGTAAAAGATTCCAACCAGTGGCTTAGGCCGTACAGGTTTAACTATATCAGGATTACGATACAGACCTTCAGCGCCATACCAGCGGTCCACAGGCTTTGCCTCTATGACGCCATGCTCCATCAGAAGATAAGGCATAGACATCATCTTGACTCTGTAGGAGCTAGGAGGACATTCCCTAGCCTGCTGACTGTACACAATAGACTTATCCATTCGCTTTAGTAGCCCTGAGATAGCATCTGGATAGACACAATGAACACCACTAGCAATCTTCTTTATCAGCGGTATGAAGCGAGAGAATTGAATCATGTCTCCCCACCCAGCCTCTGACCAGATGATTACATTGCGTCCCTTGATGCTCTGTCCAGGCATCCAAATAGGCGCTCTATCGAAGTTAGTCCTATGTCCTGGAAACTTAGCAGCAGGATTCCAAAAGGCATCAGGCAATGCTCGAAGCTCGTGTAACTTAAAGCCGTTTGCCCAATCTCCTTTACGGATTAGATTCTGTCCCTTCTTGTAGTCCTTATCTGCGTTGGACCAGTCAATCCTTGTAGTACTTGTCACCAACGGCATCGTAGTTCTCTATCATGAATTCAAGATAATGTTTAGCTTTCTCTAGGTCTTCCTTCCCATTCTTCTTACGATGACGCTGTACATACTTTAATACATTACATGCCCAAGGGTCTAATCCCCACGCTAGCATAGCTTCCCAGGGTTCAATAGTGCCTTTATAGTGCGTTCCTCCCACCTGCTTAGACTTTATGTAGTCTTTCAGTGTAGTCGGTTTATTGTCTTTCCAGACAACCCTGTTCCAGTCTTCTGGTGTTGCGTTATCAATGCTCATACTTTTTCCTCAGATAGTTTAAGGATACAGGCATCTCATCAAAGCTGCCATTGTTTACCTCATGTAACATCCATATGCCACGCCAGTACTTGTTACCCTGACTACCCAGGTAGTCCTCATCATGCAGGTAGCAACAGCCACTGAATAACCCAGTGATCTGTGATCCATCAGCACGATTAGCGTATGCGATCTGACGATTCTGCACATGCCCCATCACAGCACTCATATGCTTCTTGTTTAGCAGTGCAGCAGCAGATGTTACAGGACGCCCCATAACGCCAGAAGTAAAATAATGAGCGTACACAACCCCATCAATAACAATAGGTTCAAGGTACGGTGTAACTTCCCAACCATAATGTTCGTACTTAAGATCACTGAGACTAATAGTTCCGTCAAGTTTAGGGTCTCCTTCGATAGCCCTGGAAATTCTTTCTTCATGGTTTCCAAGGGTGAGAACCATTCGGGGTCGATATTGTTTATCCTTATTTCTTCGTGCTCTTTCATTATGTTCCTTAATAGGTGCAAGCAACATCTCCATTGCTTTCCTCGTTACTTCAATGTCAGTCTTATATCGTCTTCCTTCAAAGCTCTTCTTGCCTACATCGTAACTCGACAAGCTAGGCATGTCAGCAAAGTCTCCAATCTGTACAATTACATCTGGTTTTTTCTCTGCTAGATATTTCCCAACCCATGTCAGATAAGATAAGTCAACACCGTCTTTAACCTGACAGTCTGGTATCACGCAATGAACAGCCATTACTCTTCCTCTTCTTCGTTAATCTCAGTCTTAACAATGTGATCGTTAGGACCTAGTGTCTCAAACAATCCTTGATCTGCTTCCATCCCATATGGGTCTTTAATTAACACCCGATCTGTGACGCCGCAATAGCCTGTGCTCTCTAGGAACTTACAGAATTGCCAAAGGATAGGAACCCAGGTGATACCATCTTCAAAGTAGTGTCGGGTCTTGATAGTAGTAGCTTCAGGACAAACTCCATAGCCTTCGCCTCGCTCTGAATCATAAATAAAACGATATACATTACTCATGTTTACTCCTTAGTAAATCAAAAAAATATTCAGCATCTACAACTACAAGAGGGCTGGACCGATTCTGTTTAATAACAACGACAGGTTCGTATCCTCCTGCATTTCCCTTTGCTTGTTCGTAATAACCGTATACTGAGATAGCTGCTCTGGACTTACATTCCACACTGATTGGTAGGACCCGTCTGGCTGCTGGACTAAATAGCAGGTCTTCCCCTGACACGCCCATACTAACTGAGCGTACATCGTCTGCCTCCAGATTGAATTTGGATAGTACTTGATCTCTTACCCACTTTTGTAGGTGTCTTCCTTTGGACTTGGCGCTGCTGGGTTTCAAAGACCACTTCCTTTCTTACTTTAATCCACTGCTTAGGGATATGCATACGGGCATTGCTATTGTCCATACTGACTGTACTAGCGATACATAGAGCGTCATCTGTCTCATCAATAATCCATCCGATAGTGTGGCATAGATGAACCTCAGCTTTAACATTCTCTTGCCACTCTACATCTGCTACTGCGTCAACCCACTGGATGTATTGAACAGGGCTGGTGACCAAATCTGATTTTCTTTTCTTCGTATCCATAACAATTGTCCGTTCTCCAAGACTCTAGCTTCATCGTTGTCATATGCTTTTAGCACAGCCTCATACATATGTTCCTCTGTTACACAGTCCTGCAGAATCTTCTCAGCTTTCTTTGGACCAATACCTTTTAGACCAACAATATTATCAACCCTATCGCCAGTAAGGATCTGCGTATAGAAATGTTTGATAGCTTCTTGGTCATTAACTAAATACTTTTTGTCCTTAATAAAATTATAATGCCATCCACGAATCATGTCAAGGTCTTTGTCTATCGACATGATAACAAAGTCTTCAACATCTTCAAACTCATAAGCTCTTATGCCTATAGCATCATCAGCTTCTTGATCTTCTTGGACAATACAGCCCCAGGCAGAGGTAAGGTATTCACGAATCAGATCGTAATGAATTGGTTTATCTGCTGTACGATTACCTTTGTATGGAGCAGTGACTGCAACTTGTTTCCTGAAATTGTTAGAGCCAGTGAGATAGCCCTGGTAGTCTCCTACCCAAGGCTTCATCACTAACTCTTCCATGAATTCTGCTGTTCGTGCTAAGCAGAGTTTCTCACTCACATCTTGAGAAGCAAACCCAATACGATAGCAAACGATGTCAGCATCAATCAGTGCAAACATTACTTCTTTAGGAACGCTGCCATTGCTTCAAGAGTCTGAGCAGCTTGTTTCTTGCTGCTAAACTCATTGTCGTTGATTGTGACAGAACCATCTGCTCCAACTGAGAAGCGGAAGGTTTCATTAAAACCAAAGACACCCAGGGTGGGTGTAACTACTTCAAACGAAGACTCTACAGGTGAAACCTTAATAGACAACTTCGGGTTCGATACTGCTTTCTTTGAATCAGCCATACTAACTCCTTTATAGTACATCATCAGTAGCAGTGACAGCTTCGCCTTCGTAGACTACGAGGTCAGTCACCACTAGTTTATTAATACCCACACCAACACCTTTCTTACCCTTGTACGAATACTCATAGGGCTTGAGCAGTGCGATACCTTTACTGCCATTACCTACCTTACCAGCAATAGGATTACCATCTGTATCCTCTGTCTTGATAGGATAATTGACAGACTTAGCAGTGATGAACATGCCCTTCTCAGGCTGATCAGACTTGCTTCGTACTTCCACACCCATAGACTTCAGGGCATCGATAGCGCCTTTGGTAAGGTTACAGAGGTCTACCTGATACTTACCTGATAGCTGGTTAGGCGTATCAAGGAAGGCCCACATAATCTCTGCCTGTACTTTAAGCGGTTTAAGATCCATTTACTTCTCCTTTTAAATAACTACATAAATAGTATAGCACATCAGTGCAACTTGTCAACATCTTTTGGTGATGATTTCATATCGTGGAATAGAGCCATCATAAAAGCTGTACTAAAGATAGACTTCAGATCCTCCATGTCAGTAACAGATGTCTTCATATTAATTGTTCTGTCCTTCTTTACGCAGAGGAATACCACATCCTCCATGTCTGCCCAGAATTCATCGTCCTTGTCTAGTGGGTGTTTGCCCATGTTTTACCTTTCTTATATTCACCATCTAAAGGGCAGCGAAGACCCAGTTCAATACCTGCTTGCTTAATACTACTGACTGCTAAATCACCTACTAAATCTGCATCCTGTTCAGAGCACTCTATCTGCCACTCATCATGTACATTAGCTACAAACTGTGCGCTTGGTGTAAACTTACGCAACTTGCTGTCCAGGATTACCAGGGCCTGCTTCATCACTATCGCACCAGCACTTTGGAGTAGCGTGTTAAGTGCTGCGTGTGAGGAGCGAACCTGTAATTTCCTACCGTCAAGACCTGGAAGCGATCCTTGTATCGATAGCTTTTCAACCTTGTCTCGAAGTGCTTTGAGACTTGGCGTGTTCCGAAGAAAATTATCGATGAGTTCTTTACCTTCCTTTGCTGAACCACCAACAATCTTCCCGATCTTGGCAGGTCCTGCCCCGTATAGTAAAGCGTAAATGAATGTCTTTGCTTGCGCTCTTGTTTGAAGACCCGCCGCAGTTTGGTTCTTGGTGTGGATATCACCATCAACGATTTCTTTAGCATACTGTTCATCCTTCATATAGTGTGCAAGCATACGCAGTTCTAGTGACGAAGCATCCGCACCAATTAATACATTGCCTTCGTTTACTGTCCAGCAATCCCTACACTCCTTACCCCAGGGACTAGACCCACTAGGGACCTGAGCCATGTTAGGGCTGTGGTGTGTCATGCGTCCTGTGACTGCTCCGTTGGTGATGACCTTACCGTGAACCCTGTGCTCGTCAGATACAAACTCAAGCCACGATTCAACCTGAGCCACCCGTTTCTGAAGCAGTAAGTACTCGGCCATGAGCTTTGCTTCTGGTATATCAACTCCATCCAGGACTGCTTCATCTACAATCACCTGTCCTTTCTCAGTATGCTTTGTAGGTTTCCATCCTTTCTCTATAAGGCGCTTAGCAATCTGCTGCCTAGATCCAGGATTGAATATTTCAACATCATCCTTCAACTGCTTGCCTGTCTTCTCACTAATCCTTTGAGTAACAATTGGTGGAAACACAGACTGCAAGTCTTCCTCAATGTCAGATAACCTACGCTTCCATTGCCCAAGCAAACACTGTGCCTTCACTGTGTCCAACTTAAAACCATGCTTCTCTTGTCTTGCAACAATAGATGCAACCTTGTGCTCCAGTTCAATAGATTGATCAGAGAATCCTTTTAACTCCTTGGTTAGGTACTGGTGTAGCTCGCCACAGATACGAACATCTTCCTGGCAATACTCAATCATCTCTGCTGTTAGGCCTCCCTCGAAATCTTCGTATTCCTTCTTGGTTCTGTTTACGAGTTTTGCTAGATTTGCTAGGCTGTGTCCCCCTTCCCTTGACGGGCTTGATAGTCTTGACATAACCAGTGTATCCTGTACTTGGCTCAATCGAATCGTACTCTTCCAGACTCTGTTCAATACTGGAAAGTCGAAGCTGATCCCGTTGTGAGCTACTATCAATTTTGCTTGTTGAATAAACTTGTTGAAGTCCTGTGCGTTTGTCCATGTCTTTACTTCTTTAGTGTCAATGTCATAGGTGCAGCAAACCCAAATGCGATCATGCTTCAGGTTTGTTTCGATATCCAGTGCAACTCTCATGTAGGTATATTCCATTCGCTACGGTGTTAAATATTTTATCATATCCCATTCCTTTTAGCAAGTCATCAAAGTCCTGTATCTGTCCCTCATTCTCCACGCAAATAACCTTTGGTCTTGCATTCATGCTTAGTAGAACTGGGTAATCATATCCTTCGATGTCAATACAAAGTAAATCAGGGACATATAAACTCTTAAACAAACTATCGATTGTTACAACTGGAATCTCTTTGACTTCACGAATACTAAAATGTCGGTACTTATCTATAAACTCAGACACTTTCGTAAAATCAAAACTATTCCTGCCTGAGAACGCATCCACCATATAGAAAGGCGCAGTACCAACTGAGCAGCCAACTCCAACATTTAGGATATTATCCTCTGGCCTAGCCTTCTCAAAGGCAAGGATGTGATTAGGGTTAGCCTCTACGCATACGCCTCTCCAACCACGATCATATAGCAGCGCAGTGTTGCTGATATTATGAGGATGGTGTGCTCCTACATCGAAGTACTTACCTTTCTTGATGCCTAACTTATGAAACACATTCAGTAGGATAAGGTCCTCGCCAAACTGTGAGTAAGTCTTATCACCAAAGAATTGGTCAGGATGACTCATAGTTCCTCCACCACAGTCTCAGTCATGCGTCCAGTAACCCTGTCGTAGTACAGTCCACAGGCAGGGCCAGTCAATCCACTGAAGCGATTCTTCAAAACCCTGACTCGTGTTGTGTGACGCTCTTTCAAGTCCTCAGCCTGTCCGTTACGCTCCAGACCTAGCACCATGTCGGATAACTGACCAATCGAACCTGAGCCTCGTAGTGCAGACAGAGAGGTGCTTGCTCCTTCCTCGTGTCCCTTACCATCAGGTCTCTTGAGATGTGAGACACAGAACAAAGCAATGCCTGTCTCTTGCACAATCATTCGCAGCTTAGTCATGATCTCATCCAGTGCCTTGCGCTCGTCACCATTCTCCTGAGCTGAGACAACAATAGACACATGGTCCAAGAAAATAAACTTACAGTTCAGTGCCTTCGCCATGAACCTAACCCTGCTTATGATGTTATCGATTGCAGTAGATCCGAAGTGATCAAACAGGTAGACACGACCAGTCCCTAATGTAGCATCGAATGCTGTGCGTAGTTCATCATCACTAACTTCGATATCAGGTAGGTGCAGTGGCTTATTTGCATGCAAGCTCATAAGACTCTTGGCTGTACGCTTGACTGATTCTTCGAGGAACAATAGACCAATGTTATCCTGGCTGCTGTTCAGAATATGGTACACAATCTCTCGCAAAAACTGTGACTTACCCAGGCCAGAGCCTGCAGTGATCGTCACCATCTCACCAGACCTGATACCATAGGTAAGATCGTTCAGGCCAGAGAAAGGATAGAGTACATCAGCCTTCTCTACTGGCTGGTTCACAATATCCCACAGTCCAGCACCATCAACAATCCCATCAGGCGTGAATCGCTCTGCCTTCCACCATAGGTTTACAAACTCAGCTACCTTGTTTTGCTGGATGAATTCGCAGGCGTCTTTAAAGTCTTTGGTTCCTTTAAATATCTTGGCTTTAGTTCCAAGGATCTCAGCGACTTGTGTAGCAGCAGTTCGACCCGCATCATCGTTGTCGAAACAGATGACAATATTCTCGAAGCTGTCGAGCCACTCATAATTCGCCTTGATATCTTGTGCTGCATTACCTGCACCATTCCTAACAGAAACCACAGGGTACTTAGAACCAAGCATCTGATACGCCGCCGCAGCATCAAACTCCCCTTCGGTGATCGTAACATACTTGCCTCCCTTTGTAAACATCTGCTGCCCAAACAATACTCCCTTGGGCCAGTCACCTTCAATACTGAAACGCTTGTCAGCAATCTGTCGCTTCTTAAAAGCTACCAGATCATTGCCAGAGTAGTAAGGAAAATAATAATTACCGTTTTTAATACCAATCCCATAGTCCAGGCAAGTGTCCCGTGTGAGGCCACGCTCTTTGATTGATTCATACGATAGCTCATGCACATTGCTCAAGTGTGTACTCACCTTAGTTAGTACCTGCTTAGGTTCATTATCTTGTTTGTTCTTTGTTGCTTTACCACAGCTAAAACACCTGCTGCCCCAGTCATAGTAGGTCAGTGCGTCACTGCTGCCACAGTCAGGACAGGGCTGATGTGTCCTTAATTGCTCACCCATTTAGCTTCTCCAATTTTGAGAGCCTTAATTGTATCACCTCCTGCAGCAGCTTGTCAAGCCCATGTTGTATGGACAAGTCAGCAAAGGCAGACAGTGTATACCAGTAGTGAGATTCTTCACCTGTTTCTGCAATGAATCTTGCTTGATCATCTTCCACTATTTAGTTCCTTATTAGTTATCTTATAAGATAATTATTAATAATATTACTTAGTAACTAAGTAGAGATAGTTTAGCATACTTCGTCATCAATGTCAAGCAAAATATCCATATCAGAATTATTAATACTGTCATAATCCTTTGCCTCATTTTCGTCATGCGCTAAATCACTTCTTTCTACTGTAAGTATGTACTCACTAACACTAGAAAAACAATTGTTACATAGGTCAGTGTACTGATTAGTTAACACACTCTTTCGTGTGGCTTCGTAGTCTGTCAAGATAACATTACAACTAAGGCATCTCATTTCTTTGTCCGTTCATTATGTAGGTCAATCATCAGCTTTGAGATATGTTCTTCAGCAAGTCGAAGTTCATCCTCTAGCCTGTCCATCCTGGCTCTCATCATAAAGTTCTCACGCTCAAGCTCAGAGATAAGACCATCAACATCATGAATTAAATCATTGACTGTCTGATTCTTTTCAGCAAGCTCTACCTCATAAGGGACACCTGAAACTCTAGTCTTTACCACTGTTTTTATCCTCCATGTAACTCACAAATAAAGCGAAGATGACCACACTTAACATCATAATCAAGTCAGATAGCGTCACTTCATAGCCTCCATAGTCAGGCCTACATTGCCCAGGGCATAGCCCAGGAAAGCGATTCCCAGGCCATGATGTCCCTTGATTAATAGGTCCACAGACACCACCAAATACACGAACCCTATCAGTCCTATCAGAGGTCCAGCCATGTGATCCCCCAGTCTTCAGTGCCTGTCTTCCTAGGGAATTTCTCGCCAAGCATTTTTACTGCAGCTCGTGTGCTATCAGGACCACACCACCTAATAAGCTCTTCAAGTTCATCGTGCATATCCCTGTAGTCAGAGTAACGCCAGCGCAATTCGATAAGATCAGCACACAAATAAGCCTCATCAAATTGCATGTCCTTGATTACTTGCTCAAGCTCTGCAACCTTCTCTTCAAGGCGTTCTACCTCATCATTGTGAGTGTCAATGTGTACCCAGTCTTCCTGTCCAATATAACTCATCTTGTCTTTCCTTTTGTTAATGTGTCTGCCTGCACCACTACGCTGCACATACTTCGCTACATAATTCCTCTGCTTCATCATACACCTCTAGTATATTAATCCATGCACCAAGATACCATGTACCACCTTGTGAATCAGGACGCTTGATGATATCCATAGGATCAAATTCTACCTTAGC
>Ga0315909_10009177_pt1 | contig 10734 bp, 4 predicted proteins | sample LakEriMetagenome_11_FD_203527 | JGI IMG/M metagenome (GOLD analysis project Ga0315909, IMG submission 203527) | Freshwater fungal communities from buoy surface, Lake Erie, Ohio, United States - Buoy 2 MA125 | ecosystem: Environmental > Aquatic > Freshwater > Lake | place: USA: Lake Erie, Ohio...
TCGAGGATGTCGACGAACGGGAACACCGTGCCGCGCGAGGCGCGGCTCTCGTCCTGCGACGTGTAGCCGATGATCAGGTTGTTCGAGATCCGATCACCGATCAGAGAGTTCCATTCGCCCACGAGCGAGCGGATGTTCTCCTGGATCTGGTAGTTGGAGTTCTGGAACGAGAGGAACTGGTTGTTGGCCGAGCGGCCGAAGCCGAGCGAGCCCGAGGTCGACAGCCCGACGTCGGTGTTCGAGTTCAGCATCGTGTAGCGGAGGCTGAACTTGTTCTTGTCATTCAGGTTGTAGTCGAGGCGCGTGAGCAGACGGGTGCCCGGCGTCTCGAAATCATAGCCGCCGTAGGGGCCGGTTTCGTAGTCGAACCGATCGCGCAGGAAGCTGCTCAGACGGTCGAGGTCCGACGCGAGCACGCGGGTCATGTTGCCGCTGATCGCCGCGCCGCCGGGGTTGGCCGTGCGAAGAATGCCCGGGCGCGTTTCCGTTTCGTTTTCGAAGCTCGTGAAGAAGAAGAGCTTGTCCTTGATGAGCGGACCACCAAGGCGCGCACCGATCTGCTGGTAGTCGAACGTGCCCGGATTGAACGCGTTGGCACCAGCCTGACGACCGACGTAGCGCTGGTTGCGCAGGAACGTGTATGCCGAGCCGCTGAACTGGTTCGTACCCGAGCGCGTCACCGTGTTGACACCGGCGCCCGTGAAGTTGCCCTGGCGCACATCGTACGGCGCGATGTTCACCTGGATCTGCTCGATGGCGTCGAGCGAGATCGGGGCCACGCCCGTGCGGTCACCCGGCTGCCCGCCGAGACCGAACGAGTTGTTGAAGTACGAACCGTCGACCGTGATGTTGTTCAGACGGTTGTCCTGGCCGGCGAAGCTCGAGCCGCTCGCCTGCGGCGTAAGGCGCGTGAAGTCGCCGATACGACGCGAGATCGTGGGCAGCGCCTCGATCGTCTGGCGCGTCACCGAGGTGGCGGCACCGGTGCGCGTGGTGCTGAGCGCGCTCGGGTCGGCCTGCGTGGTGATCGCCTGCAGCTGTACGGCTGCGGTGGAAAGACGGAAGCGCACGTCGGTGGTGATACCGAGCGTCAGGGCCGGCACTTCGCGCGTTTCCTTGCGGAAGCCGAGGGCCGAGGCCGTGATCTGGTACGGGCCGCCGATACGCATACCGACGATGCTGAAGCCACCGTCGGCGCGCGTTCCGGTGCTGTAGCGCGTGCCCGAGGGCTGGTGCACAGCGTCGATACGAACGTTCTCGATGGGCTTGCCGGCAGAGTCGGTCACCGAGCCGCGAATCGCGGACGTCGTGACCTGTGCCTCCACCGGGCGAGCGGTCGCGAGGGCGAACATCGCCACAGCGCCCGCAATCCAGGTGCGACCTGCACGCCGGACCAGGTGAAACATGAAATGCTCCTGAGATCGTGAGGGAAGGGGCCGGTGCACCGAGGCGGACACGCCCGGGTGTTCACAAGGGGAAACCGGCCAGCATCAAATGTAACAAACCCGAGTCCGGGTACAGGGACCGCGGATCCGGGGGTGGCGGCCGTTACGGAGATGTTGCGGGGCCGACGGGGGGCTAACGCAGGGAGTTCGGCGGCGGTTCGTTTTCCTTTATATGGAAAGCAACGCCACGTCTTGGAGAAAGGGAGAAAAGGGGGAACTGAAATTGGGAGAAAAGGAGAAAGGGAGAAAATGAGAATGGCTGTGGTGCCTGAACTCCTTTTCTCCTTTTCCCCTTTTCTCCCAATTTCAGTTCCCCCTTTTCCCCGGTTCTCCCCGCGGGCGCCTCGCCGGTTCTCCCAGCGGGCCCCTCCCCGGTTCTCCCGAAGGCACGAAAAGCAAAAGGGGGCCCACCGGGCCCCCTTCGCATCCACCAGCCGACCCGCCGATCAGAAGATCTTGAGGTTGATGTACTTCCGCGGATTCTTCTGCAGATCCATCACCAGCGAGTCCATCCGCGCCAGCAGCGTATCCACCCGCGCGTACACCGCCGGGTCGTTCATCAGCTTCCCGGCCGTGCCGGGGCCGTTGTTCACCTTCGCCACCAGCTGCTGCACCTGCGCGTTCGTTTCCTTGAAGTCGCGCGCGAGCTGCTCGAAGCTTGCACTCGTCGCCCGGAGGTTCACGATCGTGCTGTCCACCTTCGTCGAGTCCACGCTGGAGAGCGTCTTCCGCAGCTGCGCCTGGGTCAGCGTGAGCTGACGTGACTGCTCGGCCGCCACCGACGAGAGCTGCGCCACGAGCTTCGTGAGGTCGGTGACCGTCTGCCGCACGTCCTTCATGCCGCCGCCCTCCACGAACTGGGCGCGCGCCTCGCCGGTGAGCGCCCGCACATCGAGGGCGATCGAGTCCCCCTTCTCGAGCAGCTGTCCCACTCCCGGCGAACTGGCGCCAGTGGGGATCGTGTCCCCGGCGGCCATCTTGCCCTCCACCCCCTTCACCGGGGTGAGGGCAATGAGCATGTCGCCGAAGATGCCGTTCGCTTCCACCGTGGCCGTGGTGCCCTCGGGGATCTTGTACTGGTTCTGCACCTGCAGTGTCACGTCGAGCGTCCCGTCAGGGACGAGCGCCACCTGTTGGACGAAGCCCACCTGCACGCCGGCGAGCAGCACCGGCTGCCCCTGCTTGAGGCCCGCGCCCCAGGGGAAGCGGGCGTGCATTTCGTAGCCCTTCGCCAGGCCGCCGCGGGCAATCCAGATGGTACCGCCCAATCCCAGCGCGATGGCCCCCATCAGCAGTAGCCCGACCAGCAGTTCGTCGCGTCGCTTGGTTGTCATAATCGAAAGAGGATCAGGCTCACGCCTGAATGAACGGTGCCAGCACGGCTGCGACGATCGCGTCGAGCACGAGAATGGAAACGGAAGAAATCACGACGGCCAGCGCGGTCGATCGTCCCACCCCTTCGGCGCCGGCTTCGGTGACGTAGCCCTGATAGGAACTCACGAACGAAATCGCCGCCCCGAAGCAGAACGCCTTGATGAGCGAGTACACCACCTGAAAGGAGGTGAACGCGAGGCGCAGACCGCTCAGGTAGTCATCGGTCCGGACATCCGTCGCCAGAATGAGCGTGATCCACGCGCTGACGATCGCCGTCGCATTGGCGAGGACCGTCAGCGCCGGGAGCATCACGATCCCGGCCAGAAAGCGGGGCAGGGCCAGATACGCCACCGGATCGAAGCTCAGCGTTTCGAGCGCGTCGATCTGTTCGGTGACGCGCATGGTCCCGATTTCCGCCGTCATGCGCGCGCCCACGCGCCCTGTGAGCACCAGCGCCGTCAGCAACGGGCCCAACTCCAGCACGATGGACTGGCGGGCGATGAGCCCGACCACACTCAGCTGGACACCCGGAAACAGCTGATAACGCGTCTGAAATGCCGTCACGCCGCCGAGGAATGCAGCCACAATGACGGCGAGGGGGACCGAGTCCACGCCGATGTTGCGCATTTGCCGGATCGTCTCCGGCACCCAGGTACCGGGGTCGCGCACGCCGCGGATGATGTCGCGCGCGAAGTACGCTCGTTTGCCGAACGCGCGCAGGATACCGGCCGCCTTCCGCTGGGCCATTCCCAAGGTGTAGGCGACAGGCATCAGCGGACGGCGGTGGCGCGCGAGGGGCGGAACGAGAGCATCAGTCGGGGATCGGGTACGACGTCAGGTGCGGACACGGGCCATCAGGATGATGGCGAAAGTACCCACTAAGAGGTTGGGAATCCACGCCGCCACCTCCGGCGGCATGAGCCCCTTGCCGCCGATCGCCTTGGTGAGCTGGATGAGCACGAGGAAAAACACCGTCGTGGCCAGGCTCACCGCGATGCCGTAGGCGGCGCCCCCGCGCTGCGAGCTCGTCGCCAGCGGGGCCCCGAAGAGCGCGATGATGAGGCAGGTCACGGGAATCGCGATCTTCAGCATCCGCTCCACCTTCAGGGTGTTCACCTCCGCCCCGGAACGCTCCAGCACCTTGATGAAACGGGTCAGCTCGGCGAACCGCATCTCGCTCGGCTCACGCTCACTGGCCCGCAGCTCCTGCGGCGTTTCGCGCAGACGGCGGTCGCTCAGCGAGTCGAAGGTAAACGCCAGGTCGGCCGTTTCGTCGGGGATCACGTGCAGCACCCCCTGCTTGAGCCGCCACCCCGTCTTGTCGCTCCAGTCGCCCTGCTGCGCCGCGATGAGCAGCCCCGGCTTCTTCGGGGTGCCACGCTCCTCGATCTCGATGTTGCTCACCTGCTTGCCCTTCACGTTCAGCGCATAGATGCGGTAGGTCCGCCCCTGATCGCTCGCGAACGCGAAGTTGTAACGATCGTCGTCCATCCCCGTCTGCGTGCCCGCGAGCAGCTTGAGCCGCGCCGAATTCGCCGGCGGTGCCACTTCGCTGAACACCAGGTCGAGTCCCATGGCGAACGTCGCCATGACCAGAATGGGGGCGATGAACCGGTAGAAGCTGATCCCCGATGCTTTCGCGGCGGTGATTTCCGAATAGCGCGTAAAGGTGCCGATCGAAAAGACCGTCGCGAACAGCACGGCCGCCGGTAGGATCATGAACAGCGTATCGGGAATCCAGTACAGGTAGCTGAGCGCCAGCGCCTTCGCGGTGAGCTGCTTCTCCTGGTACTTGCGGAGATTGTCCACCAGGTCGATGACGAAGACGAGCACCGGGAAGCCGAGAATCGTCACGCCGAAGATGCGGGTGAACTCACCCGCGATGTACTTGTCGAGCGGAGTGATCAGGCGTCTGCTCATGCCGTCACCCTGCCGTTCGAGCCGGCCCGCGCTTCGCGCGCGAGCTGACGGCGCACGCGACGATCGGCCCACCATTCCCGGAGTCCGCCGCCACGTGACGAGTCGGTGGTGCTCTCCACGCGCCACAACAGCGCGATCCCGATGAGCGAGAAGAGCACGTTGGCGATCCACATGGCGATGAACGCGGGCAGCTTGCCCTTGTCGGCGAGCGCCTCGCCGCCCATGAGGCAGACGTAGTACAACCCGAAGACCACGATGCTCACGCCGATCGTGACACCCACACCGCCGCGCGGGAAGCGCAGCGCGATGGGCGGGCCGAAGAGCACGAACACGAGACAGGCGAACGACAGCGCGAACTTCTTGTGGATCTCCACGGCCAGACCGTCGAGCACCTCGCGCTGGGCGAGCAGCTGCTGCTGCGCGGCACGCATGGCCGTGGCGTACACCGAGGTGGAATCGGAAAGCACGACCGGCGGCGGGGCCGGCTTCGGCTTGAGACTGTCGGGGAGCACGCCACGCTGGATGCTGTCCAGCATGATGCTGTCGCGCTGCATCGCCGCCTTGAGCGCCGCGCTATCCACCTCTACCGTGACCGGCGGCGTGACGACCGGTGGCACCGGGGCCGGAACGGGAGGTTGCACCGCGGGCTGGGTGACCGGCGGCTTCACCGTATCCTGCGCCGGCGGCTGTACGGCCTGGGCGCGGGCTTTCTTGGGGAGGAACAGCTGCGCGAGGCGGGCGCCAAGCGTTTCACAATAGAAGGTGGAAAGGACCTCCTTCGCCGGGCGGTCACGCGTCACGGTGATCGTTTTCCCCTTGCCCGCCAGCCGCCCCGCCTGGTCCATGTACTCATCGCGCAGCCGCTTGAACTCGCGCGCGTTTTCCATGTAGGTCTGGTGCATCTGGCACACCGTCTGCTCGCGGTCGCCGCGGTAGTTGTCCTCCGCGGTGGCCTCGAACTGCTGCACGATCCCGCGCAGCTGCACGGTCTGCACACGGAAGAAGGTGCGCTGCAGGCGCTTCGGATCGCCGCGGGCGAATTCCTGGGCGTACCCGTCATTCAGCTGCAGCTGCAGGTCCTCTCCCTTCGTGTCGAGCAGGAAGACGCCGCTGTCGGCGTAGATGGTTTGTCGCTCGGGCCCCTTCCGCAGATCGTAGATGGTCACGTCGTACATGCGGTTCGTTCGCGCATCCACGCGCGCCACCCGCAGGAAGAACTGCTCGGTGATGGGATTCATCACCTGTTCCTTGAGCGCGAGTGTGGGCTTGGTGCGGGCAATGTCGCTGTTCAGAATGCGCAGTTCGTGATTCGTGCGCGGCAGCAGCTGGTCGTTGAACCAGACCATGAACAGCGAGAGCAGGAGGGCGCACACCAACACCGGAGCCATGAGGCTGCGCACGCGCACACCGCTGGCCTTGAAGGCGGTGATCTCGTGTTCGGCCGCCATGCGCCCGAACGCGTAGAGTGTGGCGACCAACACCGCCATGGGCAGCGTCATGGCAATCGTGAACGGCAGCGACAGCACGAAGAACTTGCCGATCGCCGACCACGGAAGCCCCTTGCCGGCCAGATTGGCCAGCTGGCGCGCCACATATTGCAGCATGAGGAGCGACGTGAGGGCCGACAGCGCGAAAACGAGCGGCCCCGCGTGCTCGCGGATGACATAGCGGGTAAGGAGCTTCACGACGTAAATTCCCCGAAGACCACCCGCTTTATCAAGGGCGGAATGCGGCCAATTGCAATTCCGGCCGCCCCTCGATCGAGACCGTACCCCGGCCCCCGGGCGAGCGCCCCAGCGGGATCACCGGTCGTACCCCCAAACCGGAGTTCGGTGCGCAGGCTGCTGGCGGTGGTGTGTGGAGCGGTGGTATCGGTCATGGCCATGGTTGCCCCATCCGCCATGGCGCAGGTCCAGCCCACCCGGGATAGCACCCGCACCACTCCGACCCCCCAACCCCAGCCCCCCGCCGCCCGCCGGGACAGCGCGCAGCCGCCCGCCCCCCGCCGGGACTCGCTCGTCACGCCCGCTCGGCAACCCCAGCCCCCCGCCCCCCGCCGGGATACCACCCGCGGCCCGGTCCTCAGAACCCCCGCCGACACCGGCAAGGACCTCTTCGGTGACATCGCCATCGATCTCAACGCCCGCCTGGAGTCCAAACTCCAGCGCACGCGCAACGAGCGGTGCACCACGGCGCAGCTCACGATCGTGGGGAACAGCTGCCGAGGCCTCTTGCAGCCGGCCTTCGACTTCCAGTTCAACCTGCGGTCGGCCGGCGTCGTGGCCGACCGGGTGGCGGTGAACGTCGATTACGACTCCCAGCGGGAGTTCGACGCGTCCAACAACATCGGAATCCGGTACCAGGGCCGGGCGAACGAGCGGCTCCAGTCGCTCGAAGTGGGCAACGTGTCGTTCCAGGCTCCCACCTCGCGCTTCCTCACCTCCGGTATCCCGTCCAACAATTACGGCGTACAGGCCACCGGCCAGCTCGGGGCCATGCGCTTCAGCACCATCGTGGCCCAGCAGCGCGGCAACGTGAGCAAGGACAACCTGTTCACGGTGGGCGACCGCACACAGCAGCAGGTGGACCGCGTGGTGGAAGACATCCAGATCGAAACGCGCCGGTTCTTCTTCACCGTCGACCCGCGTCAGCTCCCCGGCTATCCCAACATCGATCTGCTCAACCGCCGGCAACTGCAGCAGCTCGCCGCCGAACTCCCCGACTCCATCCGCCCCGTGCGGCTGTACGTGTACCGGCAACTGGTGGGCGCCACCAACCAGAACCCCCGCGGGCCGCAGTTCTCCGTACGCGGGGCGCGCAATCCGTCGCGGCAGATCTACGAAGTGCTGCGCGAAAACGTCGACTACTACGTGGACCCGTCGCAGCTGTGGATTGCGCTCGTGCGCCCGCTCAATCTCAACAATGAGCGCCTCGCCGTCGCGTACGAAGTGAACGTGAACGGCGTACCCGGACGCAACGTGAACACCGGTGGGACGCCCGACATCGAGCTCACCACCGAACCGCAGTTTGCCAATCTCCTCTGGGAGCCGGAGCTGCAGCCCAACAACCCGGCGTATTTCTTTCGCGAGATCAAATCGGTGTATCGCCTGGGCGGCGAAGAGTTGGTGCGCAACTCCATCGGGGTGAAGCTCGTCACCGGCACCTCCGGCGATCAGGAAAAGCCGGTGGACGCCTCGCGCGCGCAGACCTATCTGCAGCTGTTCGGCCTCGCGCAGCCCACCAACTCCGCGGCGTTCGACGTGGAGAACCGCGTATGGCCGCGCCCCAACGATCCCAACTTCCGCGCCACCTTTTCGGGGGACGCCCAACAGCGGCTCATCCCCGACTACTTCCTCTTCTTCCCCAGCGTACAGCCGTTCGCGCGCGGCGGACTCGCGCAGCCGCTCGCCAATCCGGCCAACGATACGCTCTACCGCTACCCCAACGAGTACCTCTACTCGGCGCAGCGCCCGCAGGCCATCTACCGGCTCATGGTGAGCTACCAGTCGGAAGGCGGCGGCAACAGCCAGAGCATCAAACTCGCCACTATTCAGGTGCGTCCCAACTCCGAACGCATCATGCTGGAAGGGCGCGAGTTGCAGCGCGAGCGCGACTACAGCATCGATTACGACCTCGGCATCATCACCTTCACGCGCCCCGACACGCTGTTCACGCGGCCGCGTGAAGTGAGCGTCCGCTACGAAGAGAACCCACTCTTCGCCGTGGCCCCCACCACCATCCTCGGGTTCGCGTCGCAGTTCGCCCTCGACAACGGGCAGATCGCGTTCACCGCCATCTCGCAGCAGCAACGCTCCGCGCTCAATCGACCGCCGCTGGGCTTCGAGCCGGTGGGCAGTCTCGTGGCCGGTGTCACCACCACCATGCAGTGGGATGCGACGGCCGTGAGCAACCTGCTCACGCGTCTCCCCTTCCGCCCCACGACCACCGCGTCGCGCATCGCGTTGCAAGGTGAGTTCGCCGTGAGCAAACCACAGGCGAACGCGGCGGGGCAGGCGTATATCGAAAGCTTCGAAGGGGAAGCCGAGCGGGTGTTGCCGCTCACGGAGAGCGCCTGGTACTTCGGGTCGCGCCCGGCCCTTGGCACGAGCCTGGCGGGGCAGGGCACCTCGGTGTTCTCCCTCGCGCGCGCGGCGACGCTCGCGGTGCAGAACAACGGCGTGGACAACACCGGGACCTCCCCGCAGTTCACCCTCCAGCAGATCGACCCGGCGGTGCGCGTGGTGGGTAACGGAGTGCTGCCCCCGGAACAGCTGTTGTGGATGACGCTCTATCCGCTGCGCACCGGCGGCATCAACGATGTGGTGCCCGGTACGGCCACGCGCCGATACGCGTGGACGGTGGGAGACAATAGCGCGGTTGGCGCCACCCCCACCGGGCGTCGCTGGCGGTCCGTACGTACCGTGCTCGGCGCCAGCGGTGCCGACCTGTCGCGCATCGAGAACCTCGAGTTTTTCGCGCTGGTGCGGAGCGAGGAGAGCAAGGTCCGGCGCAATCCCACGCTCATCTTCGACTTCGGCGACGTGAGCGAAAACACCGTGGCGTTCGCGCCGGAGACCCTCACGGTGAATCGCGCGAGCGTGGCCGGGGCACCGGCCGACAGCACGTATCGCGGCAAGCGGCTCGTGGGCTACAACCGTCTCGACAGTGAGCGCGACTCGCTGTCGCGTGCGTTCAATGCGCTCGAGAACGACAAGGGTTTGCCGGGCGATGTGGTCGATTCACTCGTCGTGGTGAATCGGACCACAGGCTCGCCGGTGGCCTCGCTGGAAACCAAGGTGCCGTTGTGTACGCAGTCGCTGCAGGCTGTCCAGCGGCTCGGCGACAGCCGCGCGAATTGCACGGTCCGCAACAACCGACTCGACGAAGAAGACATCGACCTCGACGGCCGCCTCAACTTCGACGCGGCCGGCACCGATCAGGAGCAACTCAAGCGCTTCGTCGTCGATCTGGGCGACAAGCGCAACTGGACGCGCGTGGGGCGCTGCTTTCAGCAGCGTGATTCGTCGGCGGCCGGCGTGACGACCGACTCGCTCTGCTGGGTGCAGGTGCGGCTCAACTGGCGCGCGCCGGTGGAAGAGCTGAATAGTCCCAACGAGCGACGCATGCGCGCCATGCGGCTTACCATGGTATCGAGCCGCGTGGCCGGCGATGACGAGTTCACGCGCATCGCGCTGGCCAAGTTGCGGCTCGTGGGCGCGCCGTGGCTCAAGCGGAGTGCCGAACCGCTCTCCGGCATGGCGGGTGACTCCAGTGCAGCACTTGGCGGCTACGTGATCGCGAGTGTGGTGGGATCACTCGATTCCACGAACACACTCCCGTACACGCCGCCCCCCGGGGTGATCGAGGCGCCCGAGAACCGCCAATCGGGCTACGAGAATCAGCGCATTCAGGTGAACGAGCGCGCACTGCGTCTCCAGACCGGTCTGCCCGGTCGGCAGTTCCGGCCGTTCGATCGCGCCGAAGCGTTCTTCCGATTCCCCGAGGGTACCAAGACCTTCATGGGCTATCGCACGCTGCGCCTCTGGATGCGCGGGCGCGGTAATGGCTGGGGGCTCAACGGTGAGCTCAACGGCTACGTGAAGATCGGCCGCGACGAGCACAACTTCTACATGTATCGCACGCCGGTGAACGCCGGACCGAGCCAGGGCGATTGGCTGCCGGAAGTGCGGGTGGATCTCACCAAGTTCCAGATGCTGCGCGCCCGGCTCGAGAACGCGTTCCTCACGGGCAGTGCCGATTCGGTGCAGTGCAGCGGCACCGATCTCGAACTCGTGAAACGTTCCGGGAAGCCGCGCGGCCTCGCGGTGCGTCGCTACGCGGTGTGCGAAGACGGCTACATCGTGTATAGCGCCGACCCGGCCGTGACGCCGCCCAATCTTGCCGGTGTGCAGGAGCTCGCCGTGGGGATCGTGCGTGTGGACAGCATCCCGCGTGGTGGCAGCAGCATCATGGCCGGCGACTCACTCGAGCTCTG
>Ga0315909_10009182_pt1 | contig 10728 bp, 6 predicted proteins | sample LakEriMetagenome_11_FD_203527 | JGI IMG/M metagenome (GOLD analysis project Ga0315909, IMG submission 203527) | Freshwater fungal communities from buoy surface, Lake Erie, Ohio, United States - Buoy 2 MA125 | ecosystem: Environmental > Aquatic > Freshwater > Lake | place: USA: Lake Erie, Ohio...
AATATTTCTAGAATCATCTTCCGACGCTAAAATGATATTTGATTCAGAATATAAATTACAAATAAAATCAAACCGCATTTCTTCGTTTGTTATACAAGCATCATTATCAACCCAAACGACATAATCAAACTCATCGGTTAACAAAACTTCTTTTAATAATTTAATTTTGTCCCAACCAGGATGCCTATCACTCAACCTACCTTTATGGTATTTAAAACTATAACCTTGTTTATCACAATATTTTTGTTTGTTTTGAATTGTGTAATTCGCAACATGTTCAATATTTTCTGTAAAATGTGAAACCAAACAAATTTTATATTTATTAAGTTCAATTACATTTACATCCTCATCACTTTCAATATTTAGTCTCTGATTTGTTAGTTCAACTTTTTTTATAAAATCATTTAGATGTGTTGTAGATTGTCTACTACCCATATAATGGACAATAAATGTTTTATCATTTTTTGAATTTGGGTGGCAATTAAAAGTTGTATGTGGAAATATTTTAAACTTGGTACCATCTTCTTTTAACAACTCCTCACACATTTTTCCTTGTTCGTGTGGAAATCCTTCGTAGGAGTGTTTATCTAAAGCTTCAACATTGTAGTCAGTTATACTATTCCAGACTTTATTTAATAAGTCGGACGACCACTCGGTGTTTTTGAATATCATAACACCAGTGTTTACCAAAAGATGTTTTGAATTTACCTCATAACATACGTCTGAGCAAAATAACGAATCATAATCTTTATTTTCACTTATAAAATCAACAAGTGATATATCAAAATTATTAAATACCGTATCACTATCCATCCACACCACATAATCATAATGTGGTAACAATTGTATTAAACATTGTATTTTGTCCCACTGTGCGTGTCTTTTTGATAACCTACCCAAAAAAAACTTATAATCTATATTGTATTTTTCACAATACTTTTTTTTATTCAAAGTTGATAACCTTGACTCTAGTTCAATTTCTTTTGTAAACAAACTAACAACACAAATTCTCATATTACATTTGTTGTTCTATTTTATTTAACCAACCTTTTGATTTTGAATAAGGCCATAACACCCAGGATTTTGGTTCTTCAGTTGTTGTGAATGTCCTACATATCTCTATTTCGTCACCCGGTTGTTTTAATAATTTTTGAATTTCATCAATACTAGCATCTTCTCTATATAATGTCGTATTACCTTCTTTATTGAAGATAACCGCCCAAAATTCATAATCACTTTCATTTAATAATTCCTTTTTGACTTTAAAACATTTTTTTATTTGTTTTGAGAATGATTGAATCCATTCATCTTCTGTTTTATAATCATATGGATTTGGTGGATATTTTTTTTCTAGTGTATATTGTTGTACCGCTCTTTTAGAAAAAAGGATTCCGGCATATTTTTCATAATCCCTTAACGTTCGTTCAGTACCAAAACCGTAATTTCCTTGATCCATTAGTTCGTTACCATCAATCCCAAACAACTTTCTATTTAAGTCGTGTGCTTTTTCATTATCTTTCCACCACTCTTTATGGTCGTCCCAGTGTTTAGTCCTGTTATTTCTTGTATATTCATGCCAAATTAATACTTTATGAGGATGAAAAAGATCATAACCGTGAGTATAAGCTCTCACTGCTATTGAAATTTCCTCTCCATGAAAATAGAAATCAGGGTTATGTTGTACTTCTTTTGAAAATTCACCTAATGTGAAACAAAAATGAGCAGAATAAAATCTTGAAGCTATTGGTTCAGTTAAGTTTGTCCAATTTGGAATTACTTCTGGTAGGAAAAATACGGCACCTTCCGGAATAAATTTATCAAACACCATTCGCCAAGGAACTCTAACCCTTCCGTCTGGATCATTTTCTGGTTTGTATGATGATACGTAACCAGTTAATAAAGGTTTTTTGTGTCCCTTATTTTGTAATTGTTTAATCATATTGATTAATTCATCATCCCAATCTTTTTCAAACCGCATATGAGAATCAATCTGTAATGTATATTGCTCATCTTGATATAATTGCTGTACTTGGTTACGAGCCCAACAAACACCTTTTGATTCTGTATTTGGTATATTTAAAATTCTGAATCTAGAATCATTTTGATATTCATCAATATTGAATTGATCATCTGGATTGAACTGATTACAAATACCAAAAACTAAATTATCCGGATATTTGGCATTTTCTAAACATGACTTGATTGTTGGTAATAATTCTGGGTCTCTATAAGATGCAATTTGTATGAAGATTCTCATGCAAAAATTTTAACACAAAACTTATTAAAGTGAATAAATATTACCAGGTTTCGCCACTTACTCTAACCCACCCAGTATTGTTTTTTAAATAGATATAGGTATTGTCCCAACTAATTGAACCCGGTACACCATTTGTGTCCGTACTACCAGATGGTGTATAAGATGTTGATACAACCAAAGTATCTCCAGTTAATCCACTTGTGAAAATATTTGTTGGGTTCTCCCATCTTGCTTCACCTGTTGGTAAAACACAAGTTAAAACTTTTCCGACAACCTCTTGACCATCTAGTAATTGAATTGCATAATCATTTGGTCCTCCTGCAACAGTACCTTTAATGGCAATATTAGAATCATTAGTAATTCCTGCTGTTGTTTGTGCCCAAAACACGACATTTGATCCACCTAAACCATAATTATTTTCAGAATTTACGGTCAAACCATATGTTGTACCACTAACGGTTGTACCATTAAAAATACCAGCAGTTATAGTATCACCAGTTGAATAAATGTCAAGTTTAGCGTTTGGGTCCCCAAAAACACCGTACCAATCATTTATCCCAATTCTATTATTTACTACATCAATTGTTACACCACTACTTGAACCAAAATAAACATTACCTTCATCTTCATCATTTATAAAAAGTGGTGAGAATGATTTTAATCTAGACGCCTTCATATAATCAGTAAAACTTCCTCTAGGTCCTAAAAGTGTGTTAGTAACCTCAAGGTCTTTAGTTACTACCTTTTCCGAAGTTGTGCCTGTGGCGATTATTAAACAACCACCTTCAGTGACCGACAATGTATAACCTGTGGTTCCTGTTGCTATTGTTTCAAAACACACATTATCGTGAAATGTTGTACCAGAACAACCATACACATCAGACACATATAATTCATTAATACATGTTGCAGATGTATTACCAGTAAATGTGGAACCACTAAACAAATTTGATAGTTGACCTAACTCGGCTTTATAGGATGACCCGGCCGGATTTTGTGAAACATCATCGGTCGTTACTATATGTATCAATGTTGTTGGTGTAATCGCCGTTGGGTTGGCTAAAACTCTATCCGTAAGTAATTGATAAGTTGGCATATGTTATAAATATCAATTATTGAAAATAATATTGGATATTATCCATAAATATAAATAATATGTCATCTTGGAACGCTTTACCGTCTGGACAATCAATTGTTTTAATAAAAGTACATCCATTTGTATCAATAATTTTTAAATTCAAAAGAAATTCATTTGGGAAATAATTTTGAGTATCAATTATTACTGATGGTGGAATGGACGTATTACCGGAAACATAAAAACAAGACGTTAAGTCTGAGTTACATAAAAAAACATCATATGGCGATTGACTAGAAGTAACCCCTGTAATTTCAATTAACATTTTATATCCAAATTAATTCGTCACCATCTTCGGTAATCATTATGAGTCCATCCTCGGTTAAAATAAAATAGGTATCTTCTGGACAACTAACAATCTTAAATACAGTACAACCAACACTATCAATTACTTTAATCATCAGTGTTGTTGCTGTTTCATAAAAAGTGGATGCCGTATATGTTCCACCAGTTGTTGCAAGTACTGAACAATTATTACCATTTTCATCACAAATATAAAATGTGAATGGTGGTACTCCCCCTGTAATTCCTGATATGGTAAAAACTTGTTGTGTCATATGAAATAAGATGGTTGATATTGAAATGATAGTCCAGTTGACCCTGTGTAACCATATATTAGTACTTCCGTACCTAAAGTTCCACCAGTAAATTGAACGGCATAAATTTCAAAATCTCTAAAGTCAGATGGGTTGTTTAAATAAACCGTATAACGGTATTGATATCTAACATATGCTGAATTATTATTGAATAAGGATTGTACAGAAAATCTTGGGTAACTAAAATCAAAGGTTTGAGCACTCAGCGATGGTACAATGGTAGGTGTACTACCAGTATAAACGATAGTTTCATTTAGGTATTTAGGGTATCTAACTACACCGTTAAATGTATCCGCACTTGTAGTTGTAACACCACTACAAGCTAAACTAACTTGGTAAAAAGGATCACTATATTTACTACCAGTGGTTGTGGTACCTGAAAAATTATTAGTCGTACCAGTAGATCTGTTATTTATCAAGTCAACGTAGTCTGACTGTATATTACCCGATAAACTACATAATGGGTCATAGGTCAAGTTATTCACTATGGTTGGCATTGTTAATCTAAAGGTATAATTTGGTCCCGTTGTACCAGTTGTGACCACAGTGGATGGGTGTATCATAAAATTTAATTCTGTGGTTCCATCACCACAATTAGTAGACCCAGTGTTTGAAGGTATTGCTAAATTATAATATCTATAATATCTAATATCTGTTGAATCATAAGGGGTACCACTCCATGGTCCGGCGGACGTAGTGCAGACACCAACTAACCCAGGTGAACTACCCGTACTAACATTTAAATATGAATTATAATAAGTGTTAAAATCAACAATATTACTAAATTCCATATCTATAACACCCTGAGTCCCACCACTTACATACTTTTGGTATGTTATAGTGTTTGAAGATGGTGTGGAACAAATTCTTAGTACGTTTTTGGGTTGACTACTAATATATGTCGGTGTATTTATTCTCAACAACCCGGTAGACCGATTAATTATATACGGTGAATCTTCATAAACAAATAACGTGTCGTAGTTTGTACCTCTTAATAGTAAAGTATTTCTAAAATCATTAACTATATATTTTGTAAAATCATCAACATTATATGGACAACCACTCAAATTAAATGTTATTTGATTTGTATTACATACCCCAGTAGTAGATGTGATTGTTGATGCTGAGATTTTATAAGGTATATTGTTAAAAATACAAGAGTCTTGATTAAATGAATTTAAACAAGTAAAATAAAAATCCCAATTTGTTTGTGTGTTTGCCGAATTTGGTATTACCTCTAATTTTATTGTATCATTAATATTTTGTGTTAAACCAGTAAAACAATTAACTTTTTTGATAAAAATAGTACTAGAACTTGTTGCGGCACTTTTTGGTGTTTCATTTAAACTAAAGTTGGATGTTGTCAAGTCTGACCCAACAACAATATCTTCAAATATTAAAGGTTCAGAATAGGCAGAACCATAATATGTCAATCTTAATCTATCAGGTACTGAATAACCCCTAAATTTCCACGCAAAATAATTAGTAGTAGTTGCGGTCAATAAGAAAGTACTCTCCAAGGCTTGTGGCACAACCCCCGCCGCAGCACCAGAAAAACTCACCCTATGTTCATAATTAGCATCATCACTTGACCCATCACCATTATCACAAGTAAACGGGTTAATAGTTACTGTGACCGAGGAAAAACATTCTAACTCTGCCGGTATTGTTCCGGTCCCTCCTGTTTGAGAAAAAGTCAACCCACTCAATTTAATTTTATCAATTACTGGTACATATGTACCTGCTTGAGCTAAAATGGCGGAACTTCCGGTTAATGGATGAGTAAAGGAATACGGCACATATTCTGACCCATAACCTGATATAAATACAGGATTTGTGGTGTCTCCAGTTTCATACCAAAAAATTCTATAATCGGTAATATTTACTTCACAAGAACCTGTCAAATTACCAGCAACTAACCTACCAATAGTATTTGCACTATATGAATTAAAATCTAAATCACAAGTCGTACATAAATTATTAGATTGTACCGGTATATCACAAGAACAACCCGTTCCAATATCATAAATTCTAATTTGTGTTGTAAAATCTGGTACATTATCAATATAGTAAGGACATTCGTTTCCTGTTATTGCTGATAAATTTATGTTAGTTTGGAATGGTGTAGTGTACCCATCTACATTACTATATAAATTTAACACACCACCTAATGGTGTTGTTCCTGTGTATGATAAGCATGTTACGGCGGAAAATGACATAAAATTATTATATTTGGTTTATTTCAAAAGTGTATCCAGACATATTACAATTTATTGGTGTTGGAGGTGGTGTAGGACTAGGTGTTGGTGTTGGTGTAGGAGTTATCGTTGGTGTTGGTGTAGGGGTTATCGTTGGTGTTGGTGTAGGAGTTGGTGTGGGAGTCGGACTAGGTGTTGGTGTAGGTGTTGGTTCTGGTAATTCGCAATATACATCATATATTATATCCAAACCTAATGAAAATGAAGCGTCGGCTAATGGGTCGTAATCACCATCACAATTTGATTTTATTTGTAAAGTATTGTTAATTAAATCAATTTCATAACCACCAACTTCAGGTATTGTTGATAAAATACTTTCTATAGTTGTTTGCCATAAAATATCTTGAGGTACGTCATTTAATGTTGTTGCAGTATAGAATGTTTGTGTATACGCACTTCCGTTAATTTCTACTGTGGCAACAAATTCACCACTAACAAATGTACAATTAGTATATCCCGACGTAATATCAAGATACCCCTCATTTAACATTTCAGAAAATCCTCTTTTTGTTCCTGTTGTTGTTTCAAAAGTATTTTCACATAAGGTAAACAATTCATAACTAGTAATTAAAACACCAGTACAATTTATATCAAACCGATGTCTGTTTTGACAACCGTTACTATCAGTCACAAGAACACTATATGTTCCAGCAGTTAATCCAGTAACTATTGGTCCGGTTTGTATACCAGGTATATTATTAGACCACGAATATGTAAATGTGGGTTCACCATTATAGATTATAACTTCAGCTTCACCATTGTTTCCGTTTGTACAATTAGTTGTATTTACTAATGAAAGTAAACCACCGTTTGTTGTTATCGCAAAACTATCAGTTATTGTACAACCATCAGAATCAGTTACTGAGTATGTATATGAACCAGGTATTAAATTTGTAAAAGTATAAGAAGATAGTGGAGTATCAATGATAGATTGACCATTACTTAATACGTAATCCAAAACACCAGTGTAACCACTACCAACCTCAAGGGTTATTGAACCATTGTTACTATTACAAGTTGAACCACTTGTTGTTGCACTTACTGAGAATTTTTGTTGTGAATTAACGGTTAATGTGTCTGTAAAAAAACAATTAGTACCTGAACCCGAAATAATTAATAAATACGTGTCATTTGATAAGTTATTAAATGTATATGTTTGGTTTAGACTTGTATTTGTATAAACATCACCAGTTGATTGACCTGACAAAGCATAGGTGTAAAAACCACCATTACCGTTTAATTGTACACTTATTTGTCCATTATTTTGATTACAGTTTGAGTTTATAACGTTTGAACTTACAACATTAAAACCATTAGCCGGAGTAATATATGTGGTTAAATTTAATGGACAAAAATTCGCGTCCCTAATATCTACACCATATGTCCCACCATTTAAATTTGAAATTGTAAAGCTATCACCGAAAGTGTATCCTACTTGACCGGTTGATGCGGAATAATAAAGTGGTCTAGTACCACCGGTTATATTATAAGTTAAGGATCCGTCCGAAGAAAAACAAGTTGGGTTTACAGTTGTAATCAGTCCAACACCTAATGGTTGTGCTGCTTCAACAACAATACCTTTTGTTGTTTGACAACCTAAACTATCAGTAACTGTACAGGTATATGTACCTTCAGTAAGTCCCGTGATTAATTGTGTCGTTTCACCATTACTCCACAAATAAGAGAAAGGACCTGTTCCTGTAGCACCAGTGACAGAAATTTTTCCGGTGTTAATCACACAATTTGATGTATTAACCTTCCAGAAACCAAAATCAACCTCAACACTATCGTTTATAACAACATTTTCAGTTGTTGCTGAACTTAGTCCGTAATCGTATACCTCAACATAATAAGTTCCAGCTGAAAGATTATTGAATATGTAGGGTAAACTATTTGTTGTTTGTGTTTGATTGAATTGACCGTCAGCATACAAAATCAAATTATATGGTGATGATAAAGAAGTTGCCGAAACAGTTAATGATCCATTATTTAAACCACAAGTCGTATTGGTTACATCAAAAATATTAGTATAAAAACAATCAGAAATTATTACGTTTATAAACAGTTCTTGATTTATTGGTGAATCACTGTCATTCAATCTAAAAACATAAGTACCACCCGTAAGTCCACTATATAAAAAAGGACCATTTCCAGTCTGAGTACTTAACCCACTACCAATAGGTGATACCGGATCAATCGTATAAATAGGAGTACCGGCAAAGGGTGTTATTAAAGTTGAACCAGATGGATTAGAACAAACACCAGTTACTTGAAAAGTATATGATAAGGGGCCTTGATTACAGTTTTGTGTACAAGTTGATCCCGTATCAAAAATAACGCCTTGAGTTGTTGCAGAAAAGTCAGCATCAATACAAACTTCAACTAATCCTGGTGATATACCCTCCTCTTTAACACCACAACAGTTTACTAAATTATAATACCCCCCTATTGTAAAACCAGTTATACAAGCCATTATCCGCAGTTAATTTGAACGTTTATACCTATATTTAGATATAGAGTTTTATTTGTAAAGTCATCATAACAACTTGAATTACTAACTATTAATGTGTTTCCAGAAAAATAGTAGTTTAATCCATAATTATATAACGTTTGTAATTTTTGATCTATAGCTGTCAAAACTTGACTACTGGTTGGGTACCCGTTAAATCCATATCCTGTATAAAAACTTTCTTGAACTAAAATATCATTATCTAAACGACAATCAATATACCAGGTGGTAACTATACTATTGAAATCACAAACTCTAGAGTCATAATTTTGACTTTCTAAAACCCCTTTAATTGTTGCTGATAAAATTCTAGGTATCGTATTTAAATTAAGTTTACATTCCAGTGTTTGATCAATACAATCATAAGCGAATACTTGTCCGTTATATTCACAAGGAATACAAGCAACCGGAATAAATACACAACCTCGTTGTCGTCTCCAAACGAACTTTTGTCTATGGAAAATTGAATTTTCGTATTTTGCACCTGTTAACCAAAGTGTAGTCGCTGGTACTACTTGTTCCAATAATCTTTGCCAATGATCCCCTAAACCTAACGTATAGTCAATCATTTTTTGATATGTAAACTTATTGGACGGAATCCCAACCGTTTGTTCTGATTGTAAATATTTCCAATATATAGATTGAAGGGCTGGATAACCTCCCGTTTTTCCGTCTGTTATTGTTTGTCTGTTTCTTACATTTATTAAATTATTATAAAAAGATTGTGCAAATTCAAAAAATGTTTTTTCTTTTGGTTTTGGATTAACAAATGTCCAATCAATTGCTCCAGGATATGGGTAAGGTGAGGTTAATCCAGAATTTGGAATTGGGTAATTATATTTAACTGACATGTCCCATACATCATAAATTAAACCTTGACCTACATTTACATTCAATTCAATGTTTTTTGAGTTGATAACCAACTTATCATTTGAGACGTTATAATCAACCCCATTAAAGTTTGCGTTATTTTTTCTATTTCCAGTAGTATCTACGGCCCAAGATTTTTGGTTATCTGAAATTTTTGTTAAAGTATAACCTTGGTTCATATTTGGAAATTGTCTGTATCTGTCAAGATACTCTTGACCGTATGAATAAGGTTTCAGTTTTGTAACCACTGAAGGGTCATTTTGATTCAATCTTGAATTTTCAAAATCAACTTCTTGTGGTGATCTATGTTTTGGTGATTTTTCAAACCATCCGGAACCTTGTTGGAAAAAATAATCCTCAGATGTGGATGGTGATTTCGGAAACCCGTCGTCAGATATACCATAATCGGATGTGTTTAATGAAACCGTTTCAATTGTATTATTTGTTGTATAACCAGTGTAAGTCACCCCCAATATTGAAAATGTATTTTGAGGATCAAATACCGGTGTTTGAGTCACGACCGTTCCTCCAGATATTTTGGCGTAGGACTCTTTAAAGTCATCAACACTCAATTTTGTATCTGCTAAGTATATAATTTCATTAAACTCAACCAAAGCGTCTGGAGCACCAATAAAACGCATTATATATTCCAAGGATTGTCTAGTCCCTTTTGTTTTAAACATATATGCGGCGTTTAATATTACATTTCTATAATATTGGTAATTCAGTTCTTGTGGTGTCATCGTTTCTGTTTGACCAGAATAAATTCGTTGTGGGGTTGTCTGGAATAATGAATCCAATAAAGTTTCATTGTTGATTGGTGATATATTGGTTTCAATACCCAACGTTTGTGCCAAATTAAATAATAGTTGTGATGGTATATCGTTTTTTGGAATGTAGTTTACTGAATTCATAAAAGCTAAAGCGTCAATGAATTTTTTAACATCATCAAAACTTCTACCATATAACTGGAGAATTTTCTCCATTTTTTGATCTTGGGTATCAAACTCTTTAAATGCCCCAGTAGTTAAAAATCTTGATATTAAATTTGTTCTAAATTCATCAAGATTTTCCGATACTTGGTTTAATTGTTCCAAATAGGT
>Ga0315909_10009183_pt1 | contig 10728 bp, 12 predicted proteins | sample LakEriMetagenome_11_FD_203527 | JGI IMG/M metagenome (GOLD analysis project Ga0315909, IMG submission 203527) | Freshwater fungal communities from buoy surface, Lake Erie, Ohio, United States - Buoy 2 MA125 | ecosystem: Environmental > Aquatic > Freshwater > Lake | place: USA: Lake Erie, Ohio...
AGTACCATGATTTTCTTACTATAGTAATCACGGATAACATTAGCTTGTGCGATATCCTCTTCGGTCACAAGCCTAAACAATTCACTATCTAATAACTTAGTGATAGTGGGTTGAAGCAGGTGTAGCGATGTGTCTCTAGTCTTACGATATCGTGCCCAACAAACACTTAGTGCAAGAAGGTCTTTACTGATTTCATAGACTTCGTATTTTTTTACATTGTCATTAAATTCAAATTCTAAATTACCAAAGTTAACAGTTGGATTATGTCCATTTAGATTTAGACTACTTAACGAGATTGTGTTAATGTTTTGTCCGGCTTGTGCAGAAATGCCACTGTTGCCGTAAATATTGTATGTATTAGCCAATTGTAATATCTTCCATTCCAGATGTGCGTAGTCGCACGATATGTCCCATCTGCCATTGTTTGGCTTCAAGACCCTTTAATATACCAAGCCATCTATTGCGTAATAGTGCTACTTCGTTAATCAACACTTCCATATCAATTACTTCATCTTCACCTTCAGCATACTTTTCAGCATCACGGCTTGTCAATGCTCTATTATACGCTTCTAAATATTTTTGAAAATGTTTTCGGCGAATTCTACGCAATTGAATATTGAGATAGTTCAATACGGCTTCTATCTCTTGTAGTTGATTAAAACGATGTTCGGTTACGCCAGGGATAGCGGCAATGTTCTTTTCAACATTGCCGTATATCTTGACTTCTTGTTTAGCCGAAATTAATTCAGCTTCATAGTGAGTTATGAAATCGGGTATCACACCAAGATTTTGGGTGATGCGTGTATACCAATTCATTTAATCCCATTCTTCGTCTGCGTCATCTTCATCATAATCTTCATACGATTCCTCAGTATCTTGATGTGCTAAATTCTCTTTAAGAGCAGTTAGCATTTCTTTATCCCCTTTAAAGGCATCTTTGATATCTTCAGCTTCGTAATTATTATCAATCAGTAGATTGACTAGTGAATCGGCCGCATCAGTGCGGTCATTGAAATCAATATGAGAACGCAATGCGTCCCATACTTCTGCAACAAAATCTAATTTCATTCTGCAACATCCTCCTCCGATGATACATTACTTATCTTTGTTGTTGATTTTTGTGAATACTCAGTCATAACTTTATCTAAGCATCCGTCTGTATTTGCTTCCCAAGCTTTGCGAAACTTCTTAATGATTTCACCATCAAGTGTTGTATAGACTAAACTGTTGCCTTCTTTCTTAACAAGCTCAGCCTTCTCAATCATATCTAATAGACCTGAATAAGGGCTCATACCTGATTCATAAGGAATCTTAACTTGAACTGATTCAAATGGTTTCGCATAACGAGTTTTCATAATCTTACATGCCGCACGAATTCCTCGCACTTCACTAATCTTATTACCATCTTCATCTTCTTTAAGTTTCAGTTTCTTCATAGCAACAACGATACTTGATGCGTAAACGAAACCTTGACCGCCTGAGATTTTATCATCTGGATCAAACATATCTTGACTAGCATATGTGTGATTAGTAGCAACTAAGCCAATGTTCAATGAACCAAACATATTAACACAGTTACGAACAAGTGCTGTTAGTGCTTTAGGCTTACGACCCATGTCACCTTTCATGTCACCTGCTTCAAACTGATTCACATCGGTTGGTGTTAATAACATACCTAGACTATCAACTACAAACAATACCTTAGGACGATCTGTTTCTGGTAGTGCTTTATAATCTTTAACAAACATAGAAATAGTTTTTCCTACTTCGTCAATCATAGCCATGTTAAGTTTTAACAATTTACTGTCATCTGTAGATACACCTAGCGCATGTAGCCACGATTCATCCAGTGCATTTTCCGAATCTACTAATACTACAAAGATTCCTTGTTGTTGTGCGTGTCTAACGAGGTTTCCTGAGCAGATGAATGATTTGCCTGCTCCTGACTCTCCGGCAAAGACAGTAACTTTACCAAGAGGTACGCCTTTATTAAAGTCGCCGCTAATGAGATAATTGAGAGCATAATTTCCTGTTGAGATCCAATCAGTAGGATCGTTAAATCCTATTGATAGACCTTCAATACTTTTTGTAATGTCCTTGCGGAACTTACTGAAATCAAAAGGTTTTGCCATTTTAATTATCCACTTCCATACTGAGTGCTTCTTTGATTACTTCAAAGAGTTCTGCTTCTGTAGCGCACATAACTTTGCAGTTTTTCCAATCATTCTCTTTGTCTCTTCCACCGACTTCAATCATAAAGCCGTTATCGTAACGATTGATTGTAAATGACTCATTTACTTTTGATAGTTTGTTTAATTTTTTTGCCATGTTATTATCCTTGTTATTTGTGTATGCCATTAGTATACACGCTGAATGGTTGCTTGTCTAGCATGTCTGGACATTTTTCTGCCATTGAATCAATTTCCCAATCTTGAGGAAAATGTCTTAGTGCGCCTCTAGCTCTGTCTCTAATGATGCTAGGCACTCTAGGTGTACGACCTGGGTCGCATAGTTCCTCCAACAATTTTTTACCTTGCTTAATAGCGCGGTAGCGTTCGTCTGGTAGTGTCATCGTGGTTCCTAAGGAAGGGAGCAATTGCTCCCTATCCAATAAGTATTACTTATTTTGTCTAGCACGAATCATCGCTAGGATGTCCTGTGCCTTATCCGTTGAAGTTGTTTTTGGAACTTCAATAGGAGCCGATGCTGACGTAGATGCTTCATCATCCCAAGGTGGTGTAGAAGTTCCTGCTACGGGTGTTGCTACGGGTGCGCTAGTTTCAGTAGTCGCTGTTGTTTTAGCCGTAGCACCTGCTGGTGCTTCTAGTCCATATGGACGATAGTAATTACCCCAACGCTCATTGTCATAAGGTTGACCATCAACTGATGCCTCAAACATTTCCTTAATGATACGCAATTCTGCTTCACTAGGCTTCTTGGGCAAGAAGTCAGCTAAGTTAAACAAACCATGTGCTTCAATAGCGGCTTGCTCTGCTTCTGTGAGAGGACTCTCTTTACGTGCCCAGTTACTTGTAGAATAATCTGCGTAACCACCCTTGCTTGTTTTCTTAATATTGAAATCAAGACCACGCAAGAAGTCTGTTGGCAATTCTTCAATCTCCGGATCCATCAAACCAGATTTAACGATTGGAATGATTTGTGGGCTGATGATGAATCTGCGAATAGGGTTCGCAGGGGTCTTGTCATCACCTAGTGGGTTCTGACGAACAAAACCTTGGAACAAGTAACTACGCTTCTTCCAGTACTTGTTTGCCATTTCTTTCAATGTTTCATCTTTGTACCAAGGACGAACTTCTGCCAAGATAGGGCAGTTGTCACCATACATTTCTACGCATGGTACTTGTACTTCAATACGTTTAACGTTAGAATCGCCCTTAACGCCATTGAATGGAAGTTTGATAATTTGTTTCTCTACCCAAAAGAAATCATTCTTTGAGTTGCCATCTGGTAAAAAACGAATGCTAGCAGTAGTGCCTTCATCCATATTCCAGTGTGCGTAAACTGAGTTATCAGCTTGGGTGTTAGAACCCTTGTTTGTTGTTTTGTTTTCTTGTGCCGCGATACGGGCACGAATGTCTGCTAATGATGCCATGATATTTTCCTTAATAAAATTGAGATGGTCTCTGTTTTTAGTATTCGACACTCACCATGAATGTCTAACACAAGTGTAAGTATAGCAGTACTTTACTCTCATGTCAATAGTATTTATGCCTTATATGGGAAACCGCATATTTTTATGCGGTTTATTTACCCTTTTAGAATCGTTTCTTTGGCTTGTTTCGTCTGCGTGTAGCAAGTGTTTTATCTGCTACTTGCTTTACGGCAGCCACTTGCGGTGTGGGCATCTGTGGTAATTGCTTTTGTATCATTTGCAACATCTTAGCATCAGCAGGATCATTTGGATTTAATTTTTGTCCACCAATCTTAACAGGTTCACTTGGTACTGGTTGAGTCGGTTGTTCAAGCTCACTTGGTATATTTGCCTGCGGTGTCATATATGGATTAGGACGATCGGTTGTTTGTGGTACAGTAGAAGCAGTTGCGGGTGCGCTGGTTCCAGCAGTCGCAGTTGTTTGGGCCGCAGGTTGCGTAGTTGGTTGTTGTACCGGTGGTTGTGATTGTTGCGTTTGCTGTGCTTGTGCTTTACGTTGCACAGCAGGTACATTAGTGTTCTGACCTACCCAATTTGGTGTAGTAGAAGCTGTTGTTGGTTGTTGTGGTGTTTGAATTGCAGGTTCAATCTTACGCTGTGCAGGTTGTTGTAATGGTTTACCCATTATATCTAACCCTTTACCTTGACCAGCAGGTCTTGCGAACTGCTTAGTCAATGCGTTGTTGTATGATTTAGTAGTGACTGCACCCGGAGTGAACATACCACCTTGCGGATCAGTACCAGACTTTGATCCAGCAACGTTTTTACCGTTCTCACGATTTGCTTGACGTTGTGCCCTTACTGCGGCAGCGGCACGGTCTCTATCAAGTTGTGACTTGTAGTCACCACCCATTGGATTCTGTACACGAACAACTTCATCAATACGCATTATTTTCTCACTAATCTTCTGATAGTGTCTAGGTCGTCTTGACCTTCACCAACTAAGTCACCAATCGTTGCTGGCTTGTTAGCTTTAGGACCTTTGTTACGCCATTGACCTGCTTCACCTGTAGCATAATCACCTGCAAATTCACCTTCTGATACAGCTTGGTCTACATCGTGCATGTTCATAGTCATCATATCACCATTTGATGTTTTAACTGTGACTGTGTTACCATTTACTTTAACAACTGTTCCTTGAGATACTTTCATACCTGGGCGAATTTCAGTATCACCATTGTCTTCTTTTACAGGTTTTTCTTTATCGCTATATTGAGCACGAATATTTTGCATTGTTTTTTCGCTAGCATGTTCTTGACCAGCTTTACGTAGTGCATCCATACCATCTTCACCGTACTTCTTGTCACCTAAGTATGCTTGTAGTGCGCTTTCATCAACTTCTTTTTCTCTTGGCTTAGCCATGTTAGGCTTACCATGTTGTGCTGATGCAGGAATGCCTGCATCTTTTTGTAGTTTCTTTAATAAATCTTCTTCGCTTCCGCCACCTAATTTATCAAATACTTTCTTAGCCATGTCTCCTAGACTTTCATCGGCAATGCCTTTGCCATCACCTGCGCTGGCTAGTGTTTTCCATTTTTTAGGATTATCTGTGCCTGTGTCTTGTTGTGCTCTAACTGATGTGTTCTTAACATCAGGGGCTTTCCAAACACCATCCCAACCAAATGCAGCCGAGTCAGCTCCTTTTGTTGGGAGGCCGCCGCTAAATGCTTTATTATCTTTTCTATTCTGTTTTACTGAGGCAGCAAGTTCATCACGTTGAGCTTGGTTATAAGGTCTTCCTAACTGATCGGTAGGATCACCATATGCACCCTGTTGTGGTGTGTGCTTCCAATCTGGTGTTACGAACCCAGCACGAACAGCTTCATCCATGCCCCCACCACCCAATGAACGTTCTATTTGTTTGATCCAACCACTTACATCACTTGAACCAATTTCTTCAGCATCACCTGCGAAATCTGCAACGTCATCTATAGCTTGCATGACTGCAACAGGTCCATATTTCTTTAATAAGTCTTGGCGTTGCATTAAAATTCTACGAGTAATAGCACCGGCTACTGGATTGTGTTCTTCATTTTCTTCTAAATCAAATGCTCTCATGTTTTTGGCATCTGTTCTTACATTGTGTGCCAATGTCTCTGCACCAGGAGCCTCTGTTAACTCTGATTCAGCGTTATCTATTGCATCAGATGCTTCGTTATCTTCAATATCTTCATCGCCCTCAATTAACTTATCTGCCCATTCACTCAACTCATTGACTTCTGACATTTCACTAATCTTCTTCTGTAGTTTAGATAAGATTGGCATTACATTTTCAATGCGTGGATCAACTGTTTCTTGTACAAACAATTCGTTGATATTGCTCATGTCACTTTCATCTTCCATTAATGGAGGAGTCCAACTTTCAAAGTATGCATTGTAACCACGATGACCGGCTAGTCTACCTAAACTCTCACGCAATGCTTGATAATGATTAATACCTTCAGCAATCAATTTCTGTGTTGACTCTGTAAATTGGCCATTGCGAGTAGCACGAACGAATCCTGCCATCTTTGAATATTCTTCGCACAAGCTACCAATGTGATTCCAACGATCATCATGTGGCATACCACCTTCTGCAATGTGTCTAGCATATACACGTGCAATGCCAGGACGAATTGTAGGTGCTAGGAATCTTTCACCTTGTTCATTTTCTAGGAAGATTCGTTCAACATTACGATAACGTTGTTCGCCTTCTTCAATTTGACGACTATGTTGTAACACAATCTTTACGCTAGGTACAGCATCACTGTAACTTGCTTTTTTACCCATTGGGTAGTAACCTTCTGCGATTGATTCTTTTTTCTTCATATATTCCCTCTTTGCCATGTCGTGCTTTAAGTTGCTTACATTACGTAATTCAAAACTCAATTGATATTTTTGTGAAAATCTTTTCAATTGATTTAATAATTGGTACCAAGATACATCATCTGATTCTGATTCTTCTTTTTCACTATTAGCAACCTCATCACTAAAGTAAACAGTTAATTTATGTAAACCGTCAATAGAAATAGTGACTGTTCCATAGTCTTCTCCGTCTTTGACAAAGTTGAATTGGAACACTTCTGCTTCCTCAGGGGTAGGAATTTCCTTACCTGAAGTACTTAACATAGTAGGATCTAGACCTTTGCTATGCAATAGTTCAAATAATGTGCGGTTTAATGATTCTGTGTTTTTTGGCATAATAGTATTTATCTTTTTTGTCTTAGCTCATCACCGCAAAGAACGGTAAAGGAGCGACAAATTCATCGTGGTCACGTATCCGATTTTCTAAATCAAAATGATAATCACTTAATTGCTGTAACATACGTGTTACCAATAAACTTGCCATAATCAAATCGTCTGTATCACCAATTTTAGCCGCATAACTACCACCGTGTGCTACAAATGCTTTTAATTCACTGATAAGACTACGACTATTTATGGTCATTTTCTTACTTTCAACTAGTGTTTTGAACTTAGCACAGCTTGCCAATTTGCTCTTGTTAGTTGTATTAAACCCTCTACGACCTTTGCCTGTTTCACTGATAAAGATACCCGGGATACCTGATTCACCATATTCATTTAATGAGACAATGGCGGCTTCTCCGATACCATTACATTCAATGCTGTAATAGATGTTGTTAGGTTCTCCGGTGCATTCTGCTATGTACTTGTTAATCTGAGACAATAATTTGATTTGACTTGGAATGTCGGTTTTATTGTGCTTCCATTCACCGATCTGTTTAGTAGTATTTGCTTCAAAGATTTGAATAGCAGCCGGGTCACCACCTGTACCCAAACTTGGATCTAACCCTACACAATAAATATTACCTTTGGTAGGAGTGTCATACCAACGAACTTGTCCAATACGACTAACAGGTTCGATGCCCTCCATAGCTATCAATGTATTTGGATTAATAAGTGTTTCGTCTGCAATAATAAATTCGCAACCAATCTCTCGGTTAAAACGATCCTCACCAAGCTGTGATTTCATTTCGGCTGCCCACTTATCATCTCTGCCGGGTTGTTCGCTCCAATGCGCTCTGTATGCTCTGAATCCATTAATTCCTACTTCAGTAGTGTTGCCAAAATCATCTTCTGTTTTGTTAGCACCTTTCCAAATGAAGGCAAACTGATCCTCATCACTATTTGGAGTACTTGTAATAATTGCTTTACCACCAGTTGATAGTGTTGGGGTGATAGCTGTCCAAAATTCTTTAGCGATGCTTGGTCTAACGAATGCAAACTCGTCCAAGTATAATAGTGTAATAGACATACCACGACCTGTATTTTCAGTTGTAGTAGCTGAAACTATACGAGATCCGTTCTCAAAGTCTAATGAACCTTTGTTGTATGTTGTTACACCTGCTTTAATGTGATCGGGACAGTTCTCATATGCATAGCGTATTCGTTGCATAATCTCCTGAGCACCTGTATACTTGTGTGCCGCAACTAAGATAGTACTGTCTGGAACAAACATGGCATACCAGAGTAAGTATCCTGCGGCTGAAGTTGATTTACCTGACTGCCGAGGCATTAAGCTAATAGAGTAACGATAGTTGTGATATGTTTCAATCAATCGTTTTTGATAAGCCCAAGGATGATAGACCATACTCCCTTTAGTAGGGTGTTGTATCATAAAGAAGTTATCCATAAAATATAGATAACCTGTATCTGGGTCACAGCATTTAATAAAATCCTGTAGTTCTTTATCAGTTTTGAAAACTGTTTTAGTATAGGGATTCTTTACTAGTGATGGTGCATTACTCATAAAGAGTATTTAGTTTAAAACAAAGTATGTATTATAGAAAGTTTATATTTGAACATAGGATAAAACTCTGATTTACTAAGTCTATACTGCATTTCAATATTCTTCTCTATTGCTTTACTACGTGCATAATCCATATCCCTACCATTAATTTTTTTATACAAATCTTTGATGTATTCAACGTCAAATAGGTCTTTGAATTTTATAATATAATCATATTCGTGTTGAACATCTTTGTCAAGTTCTTGTACTGATGCAACTTCAAAAAACGCACTACCTATAATAGTATCCATATTTTCATATATGTATTCTACAGTAGGTGTGGGAATTTCATTTGGAGATAATTTAACACTGAATCTATTATTGTTTAAAAGAGTTTTGCTATATGCAAACCACACAGTATCTATGCATTCTTCTATAGAGGTAGCTACTATTTTAAGTTTTATTAAATTAAATGAGTTAACAGTGTCAAATAAATCTCTCCAAGAATCATAACTTTTAGGAAAATCTTCAATCTCAGTGAAGATATCTTTAATATCTCCGTGAGTTTTTACACAGTATGATAATGGTGGAGGCATTTTGGGAGTATTTTCTAAATCGACTAATAACTCCCAATCATATTCTACATCACGTAAGCAATTAGTTAAAAAATCACCCCTACTACCAACGCAGTAATTAATAAAAAAACGATTCATCAAACATTATTTAATGTCTAACGGTCTTGCTTTGGTGACCATAATACAGTAGAACTTCTCTTTTGCTGTATATTCCTCACCTTGCTCATTTTTACCTTGAATATCAAAAGCTAAGTTATTGAACACATCAATATTAAAGCCACAACGTGTGATTAATGCGGCTAATTGTTGCTCGCCAAAAATACTATAGTGATTCAAATTCCATTCGTGTTTACGGTCACAGTCGGGAGCAGGAACTTCAATGTAAAGTTTGCCGCCTTGTTTCAATAGACGATTGTATTCCATCAAACTAAAGATAGGATATGGGCTATGTTCTAATGCGTGACGTAAGAAAATGAAGTCTACGCTTTCATCAAAATATCCGTCTTGTTGTGGAATAAAACTCAAATCATATTTTGCAATTTTATGACCCTTACTTTCACAGATTTGAATGTCGCCAGGACTTAATGTAACTCCGGTAACATTCGTGTATTCACGCTCTTTCATTCCATCTAGGAAGTAACCAGGGCCACAACCTAAATCTAAGATTTTAGCATCTTTGGGTAAATTTAGCGGGTCTATGTATTTTGTAATAACCTCTTTGGTGAGATTTTCATGCATCGGACTAACGCCCTCATCATAGATATGTGCTGTGTACAACCATTCGTTGTAGAATTTTAACTTGAGTAAGTCGAGGGTGTTGTTAATGTCAATCATTGAGATTCCTGTAATTTGATATAATTACTTATTCTCAAAACTGACAGTGAAATTATTTTCTTTTGTAACCCTTGAAAGGTTTAACTATGCTTTGAGCATTTGTATCGGGCAATTCTTCACTATCTAAATCACCTTTGTTTAAATCTATGTATTCTAATCCGGCAGCTTTATATGCTAACCTAAGCATATCTTGTTCTTCTTTAGTGTAAGGATGTGCAGTGTTGTGTTTACCTACCCAACTTTCAGCAGGCATGTTGATTGGATTTATTCCATCACTACTTGCTACAGCCATCATTAAACGATTTAAATCATATTGTCTATCATAGCTGTCTATTTTCTTTGAAAAAATATTTAAACCGCGGGTAGATTGTTGTTGATGTTTAGTTATTTTGCCAACTTTGGATTCGGATATAAATTCATTTGCTCTCATCGTTTATATCCCTTAAAGCCTTTTATTGGTGATTGTGTTAATGTGTCATCCATCTCATCACTTCCAGGGGTACTGACTGATTTTTTACCAGACTTACCTATCTTAGCCAATGCTTTATCAATTAATTCACCTACACCAGAATCCATTGAACTAACAATTTGATGTTCACCCCAAGTACTAGCCGCTCTGAACTCAGGTTCATTGCCGTTATGAACCCCATCTTTTATCCCACTCTCACCTCTTACGGCTGCAATTGCTACACCAAATCTATACAACTCATAAAAGTCTTGATTTTGTAATGAAGGTATAATATAAGTATTAGGAAGTGACTTATCTACTACATCTAATCCATCATGCACGTCCTGTAGCTTTTGCTCGGTTATAAATTCTTTAGCTCTCATGTTAACTTGCTTCAGTGGTTATTTCAAATTCATCTTCGGTATCCATTACTGAATCAGTATATCCATCTAATGCAATATTTAATCCG
>Ga0315909_10009184_pt1 | contig 10727 bp, 15 predicted proteins | sample LakEriMetagenome_11_FD_203527 | JGI IMG/M metagenome (GOLD analysis project Ga0315909, IMG submission 203527) | Freshwater fungal communities from buoy surface, Lake Erie, Ohio, United States - Buoy 2 MA125 | ecosystem: Environmental > Aquatic > Freshwater > Lake | place: USA: Lake Erie, Ohio...
TGAGTTACCTTGAAAATCTAAAGTTTCATTTGTATTAAATGTATCTGTACCTGTATCACCTGTAATTGTAAAATTAGAATATACAGTTTCGAATGCTAAATTTCCAGAACCATCTGTTTTTAAAAATTGTCCTGCTGTACCTGTTACTGTTGGTAATGTTAGTGTGTAAGATGCTGCAAGAGTGTTAGGTGATTTAATAGTAACAGATTCGGAACCATTATTTGTTCCTTCATTAAATTTTATTCCACCACCAATTGTAGTACTATTACCAATAATTAATTCATCAATTGCTTTATTAGAATCTACAATAATGCCTGATGTAGCAGTTAAAACTCCTGGTTGATGATCTAATAAATTTGTAAAATACTTACCGCCAATGACTTCTTGCGTTGTTGCATCACCATTACCGTCAATAGGGCCAACACCTATAAAGAGTTTATCTCCTAATGTGTTATAGGTACCTGTAGCGTATGAATATGAGAGTTCTCCGATTTTGGCTGTAGCTGGTTTACCTAAACCACTGGACGTTTTAATTTTAATTATAGTTGCCATCTATTAATATTCTCCACCGTTCAGTGTTAAATTTCCTGTTGTTGTAATGATGTTTGTTCTTGTAACAAACTTTTGGTCACTCGCTCTATATTGTAATAAAGAACCATCATTTAGTCCTTCAGTAGTTGTATCTACATCGCCTAATAATTTTAATTGTAAATTATTATTTTGTATTTGTAAAGGCGCTGGTATAGTAACAGATACTTTTTGAGGTCCTGTTGACGTAGGTGAACTGATCCTAGCAGTTGTTCCTGAATATGGATTAATCGTAGCTGTTATGTCAACCATTATTATGCCTTTTTACTATATTTATATTAATTTTAACTTATAATATGAAATAATTAAGTTGTAACTTCAGGTCGAACAGTTATAATACCTTCAAGTGTTCTAGTAACAACGTTAGTAGGAGATACAATTTCTAAATCATAAACATATCTTTCAGCGTCTAAAGCAGCAGTTTGTTCTGATGTTAAAGATAATGTTATAACTCCTGATGATGGATTGTTAGATATTGTAGCTGTAATTGATGTTCTAGTACGTGTTGAAGAATATCCTTTTGCCATTTTTGCTCTAGCCGTATATCCTGTTAGATCGAAAACATTACCACCTATACCTTTTATAGTAACGTCTGACGTAAAAGTCGCTCCTTGATCTATAGATAAATTTGCTACAGCTGCCATTTATTTTGTTTCTTTGTTATCTTTTTGTTCTATTCCCAACTCTTCCATAATTTTATTATTATAATACTCAGTTAGTACATCTATTTTTTCAATTTCAATGACTAATCTTGTTTTATTAGCTTGTATTTCTTGTCTGGCTATGATAATATTCTTTAATCTATCACTAAATTTTGTTTCATCATAGTCCTTACCATTAATGGTTATTGACATATTATCTCCTTTATGATATAATTCATACTATATTTATACATCATAAATAGATAAGATATTATGAGTTTTAACGCAAATTATTATGTTTGGCACACAGGTAGCACATATGTATTATGTCAACCTCCTACACTTTCTTGTGCTCAGGCCGTTGTTCAAGGTATTTTAAATACAGCTATACAAATTATGTTTCACAGTAATGTTGACTCTTATTCTCAAATAGACTTGAATAAAAAATATAAAAAAAACAATACAACTGAAGGATTTGTTCAATCAACCGACGTGCCTCCTGATAAAGATATTTTAGATTTAATAAGATTAGCCGAAATTAGAACAAAATATTTACATAAACTAGAATTAAAAACTTTAGCATATATTCAAAGATTTCAAGGACTGTATGATGACTCTACATTGTATTTTATAGGTAGCGCTCTATCGCTTTCAAATCCTGATTTAAATAAATTTGATTTTGCAATATTAGAATATGCTAATATGTTAAATATTGAACCTAAAAATGCTTACAATCATTTAAAAATGAAATTTGATAGTTACAAGATGTTAAAAATTAAATCTTATGCTTCTTATGAAAAATATAGAAATGAGATTAATAATTATACTGACAAAAACGATATAAAAAATATTTACAAAAAATTTGTTTATGAATCATACAGTTCCCCATCCGCTATCTAATAAACTTTATTTAGCTAATATTAATAATTTGTCGTATTCTACGCCAGAAGATGTACATTTATATTCAACATTTTATCGTAGATTTTTAAATCATAATGTTGCTTTAGTAGATCGTTGTGGTAAAATTTCTATGCCTTATAATTTTGAACTCTATGAAAAATTTAAAATGCCAACAGATTTAACTAATTTTAATATGAGTTATGAAGATTGTTGTATGCAAAGGGCTGAAGAATTAATTAATTTAAGCAAACAATTAAATAAACCAATAGTCATAATGTATTCAGGAGGGATAGATTCTACTTTAGTTGTTATATCTTTTTTAAAAATATTAGAAAAAGAAAATATAAGAGATAGAATAATAATTGCTATGTCGCCTGAAAGTATAAATGAAAATCCTAATTTCTATTATAGATTTATAATTAATAATTTTAATTTAATATCAAGTGAAAATTTTAGTTATTTTTTCAATGGTCAATATATCATATTAGGAGGAGAACACAATGACCAACTGTTTGGTAGTGATATAACTCAAAAAGTAGGATTAGTTTGGGGATTTGAAAAATTATTCAATTCTTATAAAGACGAATTATTATACAGATGGTTATTATATATGGGTTTAGAAGAAAAACACGCTAGATTTTGGTTTGATATGTTAGTATGGAGTGCTGAAACATCTCCTTGTGAAATAAAAACTTCTTTTGATTTATTTTGGTGGTTAAATTTTAACTTTAAATGGCAAAGTGTTTTCTTTAGAATTTTATTAAGAGTAAATAAAGATGAAAGAAAGAATATTAATAAAGAATTTGTAAGTAATTATTTTCATCATTTCTATTCTGGTGTAAATTTTCAAAAATGGAGTATGACACATCCTCATTTAAAAATAAAAGATTCTTGGTTATCATATAAATTTTATGTTAAAGATTTAATATATAAATTTACGCAAGATGGAATTTATAGAGAACAAAAAGTAAAATGGGGAAGTTTATATAAACTTTTTATTGCAAAAAACACACCTGTAGGTTTAACAACAAACTTTGAATATTTAAACGTTATTGATAAAGATTATTTTTATAATCCTACTAATTCTTTTAAAGATGGTTACAAATAATGATAAACTATGATGGCCAAATAAATTTAAATCCTAATTTTAGATTGATTTATATGGTATTTGATTTAGATAAAAGATATGTATTATGTTACACAGGAAATATATCTTGTGCTCACGCTGTGGCTGATGGTATATTAAATTCAGATATTAAGAGTATAAGTTATACTAAAATTAAAAATGCTTTAGATGAACATAAAAGATTTTTAATATTTAAAGCTGAAGGAAAAGCATACTTAGAAACAACTAATGAAGAACCTGACGTTTATACACAAGATTTAATTAAATTAGCTGAATTAAGATTAAAATACTTTTCTGAATTAAACAAAAGATGTTTAATATTTAAAGAAAAATATTTAAATGAATGGGACGGAACAATACACGCTTACGTAAATTTAGCATTACAAAAATGTGATGTTAATAAAGAAATATTTTCAAACGAAATAAAAGAGTATGCAGAAATACAAGAAATAGATTACAAAACTGCCTATAATGATTTAAAAATGAGATTTGATAGTTATTCCACTTTTTGTTTTAAATCTTTTGCTTTCTTTGAAAAATTTAAAAGATTATTAAATAACTGTTATACAAAAGAAGAATGTATAAAAGTAATGGAACAATTACATATTGAAACTGAAGAAAATGCAAAAAATTAATAATTTATATCTGGCAAACGTACAAGATTTAATATCTTCAAATGATGAAAGTCATAGTCCTTATAATGACATTTATAAAAAAGTCTTGCATACAAATGTATCTTTGGTAGATAGAACAGAAAAAGTTATTATGCCTTACAAGTTTGAGTTATATCCTGACTTTAAAATGCCTACGGATTTAACAAACTTTAATATGACATATCTTGATTGTTTATTAGAAAGAGCTCAAGAATTATACTCTTTAAGTGTAAAATTAAATGTTCCTTTAAAAATATATTATTCAGGCGGCATAGATTCAACTTTAATATTAGTAGCATTTTTAATGATACAAGAAAAAAGTAATATTAAAGAAAATATTATAGTTTCAATGTCGCCTGAAAGTATTAGAGAAAATCCTAATTTTTATTATAATCATATATTACCTAATTTTAAACTTGAATCAAGTGAAAACTTTAGTAATGATTTTGACAAAAAATGTATTATTGTGGGAGGCGAATTTAACGATCAACTATTTGGTAGTATAGCCATTTATAAAGTTTATGCAGCTTCTTGGGATTTTTCTAATGTATTAAAATCATATAACACTGGATTAGTAAGAGATTTCTTTTTATCTAAAGGTATGTCTGAAAAGTCGGCCAATTGGTGGTATGATATGCTAGTTTATCAGGCCGAAACTGCACCTTGTAAAATTCAATCCACTTTTGATTTATTATGGTGGTTTAATTTTAACTTTAAATGGCAAAGTGTATTGTTCAGAATAGTCTTAAGAGTTTCTAAAGAACAAAGAAAAAACATAGATGATAATTTTATGAAGAATTATTTTCATCATTTTTACACTACAACAAATTTTCAAAAATGGTCTATGTTAAATTCTCACTTGAAGGTAAAAGAAGATTGGAAATCTTACAAGTATATATGTAAAGAAATCATTTATAATTACACAAAAGATGAATATTGGTTTAATAATAAGATAAAAGTAGGTAGTTTATTTAAGATTTTTTTGAATAAAAATACACCTCAAGGATTAGACACAAATTATAATTTCTTATTCAAGTTAAATGCGTCAGATTATTACAACTCAAATAATTCTTTTATAAACGGGTATAAATAAATATATGAAAATAATTGAACCAAATAAAACATTAGACTTATCACAAGACATTTATCCAGGTAAAGTTTTTAATATTCATACCGAGAAAGATGGTCAAATAAGAAAATTACCAGTATCTTCTACATTTTACGGATATGTTTTCAAGGGTAATGTACAAGCAGGCAATCTTACTGCTTCGACTGGCCAATATTTTTGTTTTACAGCAACTCCTGATAGTAATTTTTTAGACATAAACGTATTTAAAGAAACTAATTTTTTTATGATTGAAAGAATAGGTTTTAAAGGTCAAAATCAAGTTGGCGGGCCATTAGAAGAAACAGGCCGTTTAGTTTACATAGATGGATGTTCTGATAGTTTAATAATTTATCCTCCTAGATTAGGAGATCCTTCATTAAATTACTTATTTTTTCCTGAAAAAATTGAACAAACATTTCATATACATCCTAGTTATAGATTAGGTGTTGTAATTGATGGAGAAGGACAATCAGATTATTTTGAAAATTCTACAGAAGAAAAACACTTAGAATTAAAAAAAGGCGTTGTATTTTACCTACCTAAAATGGAAAAACACAGATTTAAGACGTTTGATAAAAATTTAAAAATCGTTGCTTTCCATCCAGATGGTGATTGGGGCCCAACGGACCACAATCACACAATGCTGAATAGAACTTATATTGGTAAATAATTAAGTATTAATTATAGCAACTTTTCTAATATAAGACATATTAGAATTTACAGTAGGTATAACCTTAACTTGTTGAGTAACAGGATCAAAATAAAAAGTTTTAAACGCTACAAATTTGGAATTTATAGAATATTTTGATTCATTTGCTGAACAAAAAGCAGTATAACGTATTGCGGCATCTGTTTTTAATTCATTAAATATTTCTTTTGTTTCATAGAAAATTTTATTTGCTTGAAAATGTGTTTCTGCTTGAGTTTCATTTTCTTCATTTGAATCTCTATTAACAAGATATAATACTGTACCTGCATAATCTGTTATAAGATTGTCTATATTATTTAAAGCTAAAGGTCCTGATATAATTATATCATTAACCTGTGGATTTAAATTTACAACCCTATCTATTCTTAATTTATAATCAGCGTAAGCAGCTGCTTTTTCTTTTATAACAAGAGTATCTTTGTAATATTCTCCAAATTTTAATCTCGCTACTTTTTCTGTTGAACTATTTTTTACAACTAGGGCTTTTTGTAGTTCGCCAGCTATTGTGCCAGCACCTGTTCCAAATTTGCCTAGTACTATGTGAAGTTTCATTGTTTTTCCTTAATCTATTGTTAAGACCTAATCATTGGTTAGGACATATCATTATTTATACAATTACATAGCTATAATCATATATCTTTCAAAAGTATCTAATTTTAATGTGCCTTTATATAGTATTCTATCAAAGTTATAGTCAGCAATAAATTCGTCTAGTGAGTTTTTACAGTTTATATGTTCTTCTATTTTATGATAATTGTTTGATTGTAGTATAACTAAAGAACCTTTTTTTCTTAAATATAAAAAATCAGACATTGTTTTTTGAGAAATATGTTCACAAGAAGAACATATAATAACATCAAATTGACTACTATTAAAATTCTCTATATCTTTTGTTTGAAATTTAATGTTAAAATCTTTATTAAAAATCTCACCTATTCTTTTACAAGAACGGTCTTTATCAAATGATATTATTTTATTATTTGTAAATTTACGTAAATCTTCGCCAATGGCACAATACCAACCAGCGGCTACACATATTCTTGGATTATTTAAAAGTGTAATATATGGTTTTAAATTTTCGATCAACCAGTCTTTACTTTTTAACTGATTATCATTAACAGCATTAATAATAGACTTAATCTTTTTATTATTGGTAATCTTGTTTATGGTTCTCAATGCGTTTTCGTGTTTCATAACTATACATTTATTTATGTCTAATAAATAATACTATATGATTAGAGTTTACACAGTTTATTTTGAAGGTAAATATCAACCAAAATACGTTACAAATTTATATAGGTCTCTTAAAAAAAATTACAGTAAACAATTAGAATTTGTATGTTATAGTGATACAGATGAAGTTGAGGCCGATAGAATAATCAAATTACCAAAATGGTCCGAAATAAAGGTTCATTGGCACAAGTTAAAGTTTTTTAGTCCATTGTTTGGTGGCCAAAATCCAAATGACGACATTATAATATTAGACATAGATCAAATTATAATCAATAACGTAGATGAAATGATAGATTGGCCTGTTGGAGAGAAAGAATTAATCTCATATAAAAAATGGTGGAAATTAGGAGATCCCAATAAAGGTAATAATGTTAAGTTAAATGGAGGTTGGTATAAATTTAAATCAGGTTCTTTAAAATGTGTTTGGGATAAGTTTAGTAAAAATTCTAAAAGTATAGAAAAGTGGCAAACACATTATTTTGATAAAGGTGTAGTACATTTTAAATATTATGGTGAACAAAATTTTGTTGAAGATACTTGTTTAGAAAATGATATAAAAATAACATATATGCCTGGCGAATGGGTTTGTAAATACACACAAGATAAAAATTTAAATGACAAATATAATTTAAAGTATATGTCAGAATTTAAAAAAGATTATATGATATTAGATGAACCAAATCCTAGTATTAAAATAATACATTTTGCAGGAGTAAATGATACTATTCATAATTGCAAAGAAGATTGGGTTAAAAGGTATTGGAAATGAGAATTATATGTGTTAATACTGGTTATAAGTTTTCAGAATGGTATGTACAAAACTTAAAACATATGATTGATACTTATTCAGGTTTAAAATATGATAGTTTTGAAGTTATTAGAGATAATAATTACGAAGGGGTATTCAATAAATTACAAATGTTTGAATACTTTAAAGATGGAGAGAATTTATATTTTGATTTAGATATAGTAATTAAAGATAAAGTACCAAACTTAATAAGAAAAGAGTTTACAGTTTTACACGCTTGGTGGAGAGAGGAATTTCATACACCTTTAAATTCGTCTGTAATATCTTGGACAGGAGATCAATCACACATATTTAAAAAGTTTAAAGAAAATCCTGATTACTATATGACAAAATATTATAGAGGTATTGACCAGTATCTTTATGAAAATATAGAATACAAAACTTACGATAAAATTTGTTATTCAATACAAAATAATGAACTCAAAGAAGAAGATAAAAATTATAGTATATGTCTATTCAACCAAAGAAAAATGCTAATGGAAGATGGTTGGTGTGGTTGGTGGAAAAAATATTTTATACCTTATACACCCTAAGCTGTAGCTATAGCCGTAGCTATAGTTTTAAATTCAACAGCAATTTGTAAAGCTTCAAAAGGGGTTAAAGATTTTCTTAATTTCGATTTTAATTCCTGATCATTACTATTCTTAATAAAATCTAACTCAAAAAGATATAGTTTAAAATTAAAAAATTTATCATTGTTTTTATCTTTATCAAAATTTATATAAAAATCCATAGATAATTTATAAAAATCTTCAGTAATTTCATTTTTTAAATGACTATGAGTTTTTTCTAATAAACTAAAATACAATTTTTTATTTAATTCAGATTGCAATTTTATGTTTCTTTGAGTATCATTATGTATTTTATCTATTGAAACAATTTTCATCAAATCAATAAAGTCTGGATGTTTATCATCATATGCTACAATATGTGATATAGTTTGTGTATTGTCTTTTAATAAACACTCTATGTTTTTTCTTTCATTATCTATAAAAAGAGCACTAATTAAATTTTCTTTTGTTATGTTCATTTCAATTCTCCTATGATTGTAATATTTTTAAAAAATAAGTGTTAGCTGCAACGGCTGTGCCATTTGGAAATTCTTGTGAACGATATTCTTCAACAACTTGTAAAGTTTGATAATCTCCAGCACCATTTAATCTTGTATCAGACATTCCAGTTCCTCTATTTACTCCACTACCATTTATATTATAAGATAAACTGTAACCTGCGAGGTTGCTAGATGCTGTATATCTAATCCATTCTGACATAATAGTTTTAAATGTTGTTGAATTATATTCTCTAATATTATTATCAGAAGTAATAAACATAGGTGTTGTAAATGCAGCATCTACACCATTAATTTTATGCAAATAGTAATTTTGAATTGTTGTAGGTTGATCTAAACTTTCTGGTATACTTGCTGCTGAATATTGCGTTGGATCAGCTCTTGTATCTGTAAAAATAGGTGTAGCGGAAACTAATGTTGCACCCACTTCAGAAGTTGATGTTGAAACAAAATAAGTGCCAGCTTGTCTATAAGTTGTATTAGCTTCAGATAACAATATTATAGCTGGATAGATAAAAGTATCTAATATATCTTGTGTTGACATAGCGTGAATATTACCTGCTGATGAGTAATAAACAGGAAATAATTTTCCAGTGTCGTTTGTAGGTAAAGTAGTATCTTTTGTTTGACTTATTTTTGAAAAATTAACACTGACAATACTAGGTTCAGCAGTTAATGTTTCATCAACAAACCCATCTAAACTCAACGATACTTCTCCTGCTTGTAATCTTGTATCTGTAATTGTTCCTAAATTTCCGCCTGAAGGAACAGTGTTTAATATTACTGATGGATTTAAAGAGTATTGATATATAATTTGATCTATGATCGCACTGATCATATTACTATCCATTTCTCTAAGATTTCCTGATGAATTATATAATGGGTACCTAAACGCCATAAAAAATTTTCCTTTTGTTATGTGTTAAGAACCAGCTCCATAGATAGTTTTTAATACAGTTCCTGCTGAATTAATAATTTGTAATGTTGTTACACTAGCAAACTTATTTGACGATATTGTAGAATTTGCTATTTTTGCACCTTGTATAGTAGTATCAGCAATCATAGTATTTGTAATTGAACCAGTATCCCCATTAGTAATTACTGTACCGGTAACATTTGGAAAAGTTATTGTTCTATCTTGTGTAGGATTAACAACAGTTAACGTTGTTTCAAAATTGTCATCAGTAGAACCTTCGAAAGTTAAAACACCATTTTGAGTTAAATTTAAATTTAATACGTTTAAAGATGAACCTGTAGTTATAGAACCTGTAACTGAAAGATCATCATTAATTTGTAATGAAGTTGTATTTGTTGATCTTAAAGAGTTGCCATTTATTTCAACTGTACCCAATGTGTGTAAAGTACCATTTGCTGTTAAGTTATTTGGTATTGTTATATTATTAGGAAAACTTAACGTTAATTTATCAGGTGAAGATACAGTAGCATTAATTTGATTTGACGTTCCAAATATTCTAAAAGTTTCTCCTGGAGCAACAATTTGAAAAGAAGATGACGCATCTTCAATTCTAAATCCTACACTTGAATAAACAGCAGTTCCTAATTCTACAATAGCTCCACAAATACTTGTTGCAGAAATACCAGCTGTAGGTAAAATAGAAGGATCTCCAAAATCGTTAGTTGTTAAGTTATTTAACTTAACTCGCATTTGTTCTAGTGTATCTGTTGTATTAATTACCGTAAATGCCATTGTTTATTTTTTAATTACCTCTTTTAATAAATTTTTAATTTCAAATAACTCTTGTTTTAATACATTAATTTCTTTTATCGTTTCACGTATTTGGTCTCCTTGCAATTCTCTACTTTTAATTCTATTCATATACAATTGATATTCACTTTTATTTGTGTTTACAATTGCATTTGATCTAACATCT
>Ga0315909_10009187_pt1 | contig 10725 bp, 11 predicted proteins | sample LakEriMetagenome_11_FD_203527 | JGI IMG/M metagenome (GOLD analysis project Ga0315909, IMG submission 203527) | Freshwater fungal communities from buoy surface, Lake Erie, Ohio, United States - Buoy 2 MA125 | ecosystem: Environmental > Aquatic > Freshwater > Lake | place: USA: Lake Erie, Ohio...
TGGCTGGATACCGCTCAAACCACTTCGGTGAACTGGGACTTCTAGCAGATCTCACTCGCGAAATTAACCGCCTCAAGGGATCGCTTCCTACTGCGGCAGTCAAGGGTGCAACAAGCCCAGTAACTAAGAAGCCATACATCATCCCAACTACTTACTACCCATGGGCTCTGCACTACCGCAAGTCAATGGTTAAGGAAATTGGAATGAACCCAGAGAAGATTGATACCTGGGATGACTTCATTAAGTTGATGACTCTTACACAGAAGAAGGGTCTTGTTGGATACTCACTCGGCGCTAAAGGCGGCTGGGAAGCAATGGGTACATTCGACATCCTTAACGCACGCATCAACGGTTACAAGTACCACATCGACCTACTTAACGGTCGCGCAAAGTGGACTGATGCTAAGACCAAGGAAACCTTCAAGTACTTCGCACAGCTCATCCCATTCATGAACGAAAACGTCTTGGATATCTCATGGGACGGCATGCGCGACCTTCTTCTCCAGAAGAAGACCGGCGCAATGATGATGGGTTCATGGTTTGCTAACGACTTCAAGGCGAAGTCACAGGCAGATTACGACGATCTATGGGTCGTTCCATTCCCAGAAATCAACCCAAAGTGGGGTCGCGACACAATTGATGCGCCACTCGATGGTGTTTCAGTCGCTGCTAATGGTAAGAACGTAGCGGGCGGAAAGGCTCTTGCTGAATTCTGGGCATCTCCAGAAGGAATTAAAGAAGCAATCAAGGCTGGCGATACAAATATCTATGTATCGCGTTCATTTGATACTTCTTCATACGATTCATTCAACAAGCAGAAGTTGGCTGTCCTTGGTTCAGCGCAGAACATCATGTTCTTCTTGGATCGCGATGCTCGTGGAGACTTTGCAGGTCCAGTTGTTGGTCCAGCTATCCAGAGCTTCATTAAGAAGCCTTCTGATATCAACAAGATCCTCGAAAACGTACAGGCACAATGGGATGCACTTCCTAAGAACTAATTAACTGACATTTACTTTGTCAATTAATTAGAATTCTAGTAGGTTAAAGGTATGAAGACGGCGGCTGCGGGTAAAAAAACTCGTAGCCGCCGTACTCTTTCCAAGACAGATCGCTTTACGCTCTCCGCGTTTGTTGGCATCCCAACGCTCCTTCAGATTATTCTTCTCTGGGTTCCTGCCGTAGTAACAATAATTCTCTCGTTCACTTATTGGAACGGAATTCGCCTCTCTGATATTCGGTGGGCGGGTATTCAAAATTACAAGTCCATATTCTTTAATGAGCCACTTTTCTACGAAGCGCTCAAGAACAATGGAGTTTGGCTCGCTTTCTTCATACTAGTTGCTACACCTCTGGGAATTCTGCTTGCCTATCAAGTTGATCGAGGCATTAAAGGCCATGCCTTCTATGAATCCATCTTCTACCTTCCAGTTGTGCTCTCTCTCGCAGTCATCGGAATTATCTGGAACTTTATGTTCCAACCTGGTGGATTCGTTCAGGGGTTGATGGGTCTAGATATTGGCAATGCGATATCTATCTGGGGTAACCCAGATATAAATACCTGGGTAATTTTGGGCGTCGCATCATGGCGACACATTGGTTACATCATGTTGCTCTATTTATCTGGCCTTAAATCAGTTGATCCTGCGCTCAAGGAAGCGGCAGCTATCGATGGGGCTACTGAGTGGCAGATTTTCCGCAAGATTATCTTGCCGACGATGCAACCGGTAAACATCATCATCGTTGTAATTACCCTAATTGAGTCTCTGCGCGCCTTCGACTTGGTATACATCATCTACGGCAGCCCAACAATTTTCCCTCTGCTCAACCTTCTTGTCTTCCAGAATTTTGCTGGCCAAGGCATCTCTATGAAGGGCGCTGCTTATGCTGTAATCCTGCTGGTGCTCTGCATCGTGCCGATCATCACTTACCTCCGTATTGTCTTTAAGGAGGATCTCAAGTGAGCGCTGAAATCGTAAGAAACAAAAAGTATCGCGACAAGCAGAAGCGCAAGGATGCATTCATCTCAATCTTTATCGGATTCTTTGCCTTTGTTTGGATTTTCCCAATTCTGTGGACAGTATGGACCTCACTTCGCCCATATAACGAAATCATTTCTTATGGAATTTTCTCTTGGCCAAGAAGTCTTAATTTTGATAATTATGTAAATGCCGTGAAAGAGATGCAAATTGTTGGATACCTTGTCAATTCCGCAATAGTCACAATTCCGGCTGTAATCCTGACTCTCTTCTTTGGTTCTTTGATTGCATTCGTTGTTACTCGCTATAAATTTAGGTTTAATCTCACCCTCTTGTTGCTCTTCACAGCTGGAAATATGTTGCCAATCGTTCTTACCTATATCCCAGTCTTCTGGATGTTTATCTGGGTCGGAGAACTCTTCGGCAACCGCAATATGTTCTATAACAACTACGCAGGTCTGATCCTTGTCCACGTGGCATTCCAGGTGGGCTTTGCAGCTTTTGTGCTCTCTTCTTATATGAAGACGATTCCGAAGGAAATCTCTGAATCAGCCACTATCGATGGCGCCAATGTATTCCGCCACTATTGGAACGTCATTCTTCCGCTCTTGCGTCCAGCCCTTGCTGCCCTCAGCGTCTTGATGACGACCTGGATCTATAACGAATTCTTCTGGGCTCTGGTCTTGATGTCAGATGACTCAAAGCGCCCAATCACATCTGCTTTGCGCCGTCTGCAAGGACAGTATGTAACCGACTTTAACCTCTTGGCAGCTGGTGCAATCATCGCCGCGCTTCCAACAGTGATTCTCTTCTTCGTACTGCGTAAGCAATTTATTGCAGGATTAACGCTCGGTTCAACAAAAGGCTAGAGAAAGTTCTGAGAGCCTAGACGACAATTCTCAAGGAGAGCGCCCTGTCGGCTTCTCTATCTCTTAAGTTTTAAACGCTCTTGGGCAATTGCTGCACCAAGCAAAACAATGAGCGCGCCGACTGGCTCGTTCCAGGTTAACTTCTCATTGAGAAAGATGACTCCCACAATGATTGCAACTACTGGAGTTATGTAAGTTACCGAGCTCGCGATTGCACTTCCAGCAAGCGCCATAACCTTAAAGTTCCACAAATAAGCGAAACCGCTACCAAATACACCCAGTGCAATCATCGCGAGTACTGGTTCTAATTCAGGGCTATAGCTCGAGACTCCGTCAAATAAAAAGAATGGCAGCAAGGTCAGAGTTGCAAGAACGAGTTGCATCGAGACTATTGATTCCGGTTGAATTCCTAGTGGCATTACATATTTGCGCGTATACGGGAATGAGATTCCATAACAGGCGACTGCTGAGAGAAGCACAAGGATTGCCCAGAGCGGGTTATCTCCAAATCCTTTCCAAGCACCGAGCACTGTCAAGACTCCAAGGAAGCCAATAAGAAGTCCCATTACTTGGAAGGTCTTTGCCTTCTCTTCGCGGTTGACCAGGAGAATTGCAATCAAGGTCATCAGAGGAGTTACAGCGTTAATAATTCCTGCAAGCACGGACGTGACTGCTGTTTCAGCAAGTGCGAAGAAAATTCCTGGAAGGACATTGAGAAAGATCGCTACAACCCAGATATGAAGTTGTGCCTTACGATTTCTCGGTAATTTAAATCCACGAATTCGAGCGACAGCAAGAAGCGTCAGCGCACCTAAAAAGCAACGTACGAATGCGACTCCAAATGGTGTGAGGAATTCAAGACCCATCTTGATAAAGATAAATGAGCAGCCCCAGATAATTCCAAGAGTTATATACGCGGGAATCCACGAGGTACTTTTCTTCACTGATTTAAGATACATGTGTGGGCCCAGACAGGCTCGAACTGTCGACCCACGGATTAAAAGTCCGTTGCTCTACCGGCTGAGCTATAGGCCCCACTAAAGAACTAACGCTATTACTGCGCTAGAACGCGAACTTTATCACCTCAACGACCGCGGCTGGCACGCAGTAATCGGTCGCGAATAGCAACAGAGATGTCATCGCCAGCTGGTTGTGCGACCACAACCCTGGCTAGTTCCTGTTGATCTGCGCTACGAAGTGCGGTGTACAAAAGACGAGCAAACTCTTCATTGTTCTGTGGTGATGCAAGGCGAACGACACCTGCAGGAGTCTCGATATTTGAAAGCGCGATAAATCCATCACCACTTGCTGGTGCGATATCGAGAATCACTTTTGCAGCTGGCGAGTAATGATTTTCAAGTGATCCACTTACTCGTATATCTGAAACCGAATCAGCAATTACCAGACCGGTTACTCCAGTAATCATCTCTTCGGTAATTGCGCCTGGGCGCAGAATCTTTGGAAGCTCTCCTGTGCAATCAATAATCGTTGATTCAACTCCTACCTGCGATGGGCCACCATCGAGAATCAGATCGTTCTCCTCTAAATACTCTGAAAGCTCGGCAGTTACAGCAGCTGAAGTTGTTGGTGATACATGTCCAAAGCGATTGGCGCTAGGGGCCGCAATTCCTTTGCCGCCCAACTTCTTAAACTCATTTAGCAGCGCAAGTGCAATGACATGGTCTGGAACTCGCAATCCAACAGTTTCTTGTCCCCCAGTGATGAAATCTTTTGCCAGTGAGCTTCTCTTCAAGATAAGCGTCATTGGTCCTGGCCAAAAACTACGAGCAAGCGCGATTGCATAATCAGGAATTTCTTTTGACCATTCGGCAATATCTTGCATATCTCCAAGGTGGACGATTAGCGGGTGATCCGCGGGGCGGCCTTTCGCCTTATATATTCTGGCAACAGCATCGGCGTTGGTTGCATCCGCCCCAAGTCCATAAACGGTTTCAGTGGGGAAAGCCACGAGCCAACCTGCCTTTAACTGTTCGGCGGCGCGGGCCATGGCATCTGCTGTGCAGTTAGATACGAATTGCCCACTACTCATAAGTGCAATTATCCCGCCTTTTTGCGAGAAGATAACCACATGGCGCAGCGCATCAAGGTTATGCAGATTATCGCCCGCATGAATGTGGGTGGTCCTGCTGTCATTGTGGCTGAATTGATGCGCGGTCTTGATTCCAGCAAATTCGAGCAGGTATTGATTACCGGCTATTGCGATGAGACTGAGGCCGATTACCTCGATGAAGTTGCAACTGATATCAAAGCAACTCGTATTGCAGGGCTCGGTCGCTCAGTCTCTCCAATCTCAGATCTAAAAGCATTTATCGGATTAGTTTCAACGATTCGTAAATTTAACCCAGATGTAATTCATACACATACAGCTAAAGCTGGAGTCCTGGGTCGCCTTGCATCAATCATCGCAGGACGCAGTGCAACAAGAATTCATACCTTCCACGGCCACTTGCTGCACGGCTATTTCTCTGGCTGGAAGGTAAAACTTGTGATTGCCATCGAGAAGTTTTTGGCGGGAAAGACTGACCATCTGATTGCAATCGGCAACGAAGTTAAGAAGGATTTGCTAGCAGTTGGCGTTGGAAAAGCCTCGCAATACAGCGTCTTCTTTCCTGGGTTACCTGAACCAAAGACAGCAGATAAGGCTTCTCTTCGCAGGGAACTTGAACTCGACCCAGCAGCGATTTACTGCACCTTTGTTGGTCGCTTAACTCAAATCAAGCGACCGGATAGATTGCTGAATATTGCATCGCGGATGGTTGAGCGAAAAATGGCAGTGAACTTCTTAGTTGCTGGCGAAGGCGAACTATTTGAAGAGTGCAAAGAGCGAGCACGCAGAGAGAATTTGCCCGTTACTTTCCTTGGATGGCGTAAAGATATTGATAAATTATTTGCAGCAAGTGATATCGCAATTCTGACTAGTGATAATGAAGGCATTCCACTGACCTTGATTCAAGCTGCTCAAGCTGGCTTACCAATTGTTGCTCCTGCCGTGGGATCAATTTCCGATATCGTCGAAAACGATGTGACTGGCTTCCTTATAGCTCCACAAGCAGGTGCGATGGCAAGTGCGCTCTCTGCACTGGTATCTGATGCATCTCTGCGCAACCGATTAGGTTCTGCGGGTAAGGCTCGTGCTCACGAGTATTTCTCACTCGATCGAATGCTCCGAGATCACACAGGAATCTATATCTCTTAACACAGCAAATAAGGGATAATAGGTACATGACTACTCGTACACGAATCTCAGCAATCGCAGCACTGACAATCGCTATGGCGGCAGTAATAGCCCCATCGGCACAGGCTGCGCCACCTCGCTATATCACTGTGAATTCACAAGGTGCCGTGAAGGTGGTCCCAGATGCAGTACGTATTAGTGCAACTTCGACCAACGTTGGCGCTACAAGTAAAGAGGCGCTAGCTGCAACTGCGAAAACTTCTGCAGCAGTTCGTGCAGCTCTATTGGCTGCAAAGATCGATAAGAAAGATATTGCTACCCAGAGCGTTTCAATCAACCCTGAGTACAAGTATGAGAACAACACTTCAACTTTGATTGGGTATCGCGCTTCTCAGACATTCACAATCGTTGTTAGAGCAGCTGCTACAGCCGGGGATGTCGTTGATTCAATCGTTGCAGCTGGTGGAGATAGCCTTCAACTCAATGGTGCAACACCATTGGTTCTTGATAATACAAAAGCGACAGATGCAGCACGCACGGCAGCGGTAAAGAACGCTCGCGCAAAAGCTGCTTCTTATGCAAAACTCCTTGGAGTAAAGCTTGGAAAAGTCACCTATCTGATTGAGAATTCATCACCAACTCCATACGTTCCAGTGATGGGTATCGCAAAAGCTGAATCAGCAGATGCGACAGTGATTGATCTCGGTGAGCAAGACGTGACAGTCTCAGTGACTGTGAAGTGGTCACTGCTCTAAAAGAGCCTTATTTATTCGCACTTTTTAGGCGAGTTTGGTCGTGCACGCTTAAGAAGGTACGATTTGCGAGCCTCAAACGTCCCCATCGTCTAGGGGCCTAGGACATCGCCCTTTCACGGCGGTAACACGGGTTCGAATCCCGTTGGGGGCACAAGAGGCAAGTAGTACAAGAAGTAAAGGCTTTGATTTATCAAGGCCCGGTAGCGCAGTTGGTTAGCGCGCCGCCCTGTCACGGCGGAGGTCGCGGGTTCAAGTCCCGTCCGGGTCGCGGAAGAGGAGAGTGTCCACACGCTCTTCTCTTTTTTAAAGTACGTCTACAAGTTAATTTTGAAAATTAAATAATGGCTCGGTAGCTCAGTTGGTACGAGCGCGCGACTGAAAATCGTGAGGTCGACAGTTCGATCCTGTCCCGAGCCACAACTTTTTTTGTAGTTTAGTTTTGAAGGTGTTTATTTATTCAGGTTGTTAAATTAACCTGCAGAACCGGAACCAGATGGGCCTGCTTTGCGCTGAACTTGTGGAGCTCCACCGCTGCGTTGTCCACCACGAATCTTTGATCCAGTTTCAGAGTGTGTCTGAGTTCCTGGAGCGCCCTTCTTATTCTTCTTCGCTTCAAGGGCTGCAAGCATCTTTGCTTTCATATCATCATTTTTATCGGACATGGTTTTAGTCTACCCCTCAGATGGAATGCGTAAGAAGTATATGAGCTGCGCGAGCCACGCAATCGCACCAGCGATTGTCAGTTGGGTGCCCCACGTATCTGGCCAGATGTAGATACCCGTCGCAATAAGGCCATAGATGCCTGCAAGGCCCCACAAGGTAAATGCGGTAATTCTGCGGTTTAAACCTTTTCGCATTAATCGGTGAGATAAGTGATCTCGTCCGCCTTGGAATGGAGAGATTCCCCGATAGACACGTGATGTGACTGCAACCGTTGTATCGAGAATTGGAGTCGCCATAAGAAATAGTGGGATAGCAAGAGATTTATATGCAGGAACTACACCGGGACTTAAGCGAATAGTGAGTACCGAGATGATGATTCCGAGGAAGAGTGAGCCAGCATCGCCCATATAAATCTTTGCTGGGTGGCGGTTCCAGATGAGAAAACCAGCTGTAGCGCCTGCAGTAACGATTGCAAGGGCGCTTACCAGAACCTGCTGGCGGTCATAGGCGATAAAGAAGAGGAAGAGAGTTATCACTGCAACAGTGCCTGCAGCTCCCCCATCATGATTATCGAAGAAGTTGATGGAGTTACATACACCCACGATCCAGAGAACTGTGATGGCGTAATTGAGGATGTGGCTATCGAAGGCAAATCCCATTGTGTCTGTAACGGTCAAAATAACAGCGACGATGATTCCGGTAAATGTCTGTGCAACAAGACGTGGCCATGGCTCTAGACCCTTGAGATCATCCCAAAGACCCATTGCAGAGATAGCCACTGCCGGTAGAAGAACAAAGCTTGCCAACTTAACTGTCTCCCAAGAGAAATCAACTGCGAGCATTGCGCCATATGAAGCTGCAAGAATTCCGATAGCAATTGCAACGCCGCCCAAGTATGGAACGGGTTCTTTCTGAATCTTGCGGGCAAGATTTGGAGCATCGACTGCTTCAACTCGAAGTGCGAGTTTACGAATTGGCGCGGTGATAACTCCGACAAAGACCATGGTCAGGAAACCGAGTAAGAAAAATTGCGCGATTGAATAACTCATGAGCATTTAGATTATTACTTCTGGACCTTGAAATAATTCTGGCGAAGATCATCAACTTCTGATTTGCGATAACGGCGATGTCCACCAAGTGTGCGAATTGAAGTGAGCTTTCCAGCTTTTGCCCAACGAGTAACTGTCTTAGGGTCTACGCCAAATAAATCTGCAACTTCGCGTGGGGTCAGAAGCACTTCTGCATCAGGCAGACGGTTCATAAATTTCCCCCATTACAGCTGGCCAACGAGTGTCCGTTTTAGCCGTTATGTCGCGAAGTATTCACCAATGGCACGCTTGTGGCAATACACCAATAACTACTCTTAACTAGATGGAAGATTCGAAGGCTTGGACCATTCGCCAGCGTGAAACGAGGCGTTCGTAGCCTTCACCAGCTACAGAGCCATCGGCTGCTTCGAGGCCAGACAGACTATGTGCAACATCTTCAATAGATGTATCTGCATCAAGTCCATCATTTCCTTTTTCAATGAGAGCCGCCTCTAGATATGCCGCAAGCCCACCGTAATCTAATTCGACGAGAGATTCCGGATCAAAGAGTTCAAGCCAATCAAGCAAATTCTCAATCTCTTGCTCGACAGGACCTTCACCAAATGCACCTAGAACTATTTCATGGGAACGAGTAACTCTCTCGCGAGCCTTCGCCATCGTTGTCCGAACAAAACAATAAGCGCCGTCATCATCCTTGCCGCGGACTCGCTCATCGGCAGTAAAGAGTGAGAACCAGCGCGGCGGGATTACCCAATTCTCAGTGATGATATGTGGAACTCGATCTTCAAGTAGATCAACACCCGTGGTAATTACCTCTTCCAAGGACTGAGGAATAAAGAATGGAGTAATCGATGATGGAAGTGACTCTTTAAAATCATCGAGTGCAGCCCAACAACGAGTTGCTGTCGACCATGGAGACACATAGCGAGCACCATCGATATCGAGAATGTGAGCACCATCTGGACGTACTGCGGGTGGTACTGGAAAGACTAAACGGCGCAGTGCGAGCGCTTGTTCTTGGCGACGTGTATCAATCGATGCATCGAGATCTTGCCAACGCAATTGGTCACTTAGATCGAATGCTTCTAGTGGTTCGTAAATTCGCAATGATGCGACATACGGAGTTGGTCTCACAATTCAGCAATTATTAAGCACGTGGAATGTAATTGCCCTCAGCGAAAGGATCGTCGTCATCCTGGTTCTGCTGATTTGGGGTATCGCCATGAAGCTCTTTAGCTAGACGATCGATATCCATCTCCTGAGAGTTGTACTTCAAATCGCGAGCAACTTTGGTCTGCTTTGCTTTTGCACGGCCGCGGCCCATGGGCGACCTCCTTACGAGTATCTAGCGTGTCAGGCAGGTAGGTTATCGCGCCTTGGCGCTGGACTCCAAAGCAAGGGCAAATGAGCGCGTTTTAGCCTTGTGGCGAAGGGCGTAGAAGCCCACCACCTGCAGGAATAGGCTCAGAGACATCGTCGGAATACGGAATCGGTGGTCCCCGATGGTGCCCATAGAGACGAGCCATGAGATGACAACGGGCACGAAGGCGAGATAGGCAAGGTTGGCGTAGATGCCCTTCATAGATCGCAGCCAGAAGAAGCCGATGAAGAAGAGTGAGATTCCGCCAACGACCCAGAAGAATGAGATTCCTTTGCCGACAGATTTGTAGACCAAATCGTTTCCAGATTGGCTTCCCTTTGCAATATCCACAATTGGATTGATCTTTAGCCACGGATTTCTCGCCATAGTTCCGTTAACAAGTGGGCCAGACCATGGACTCCAGTAGTACCAACCCTTCTTAACAAATAACTTTGCCGCCTTTACAGGATTTTTCCCGTACCACTTGATAACGCACTTAACGACATCGTTATCAGAGACAGTTGTTGCAGGTGGCACTGGTTCGCAGGGAACTGCAGGCCCTGTGCGTGCATATCCACCGGTTGTCTGTGGACCTGCACCTAAACTCATTGTGACGCCAAGGTTTGTTGAAATCACAGCTTTATCAATCGATTGAATATTGCGCTGCAGAAGAATTGCAGGGGCAAGTGCCATTACACCGATAACACCTACCAAGATAAGTGCTTGGACTTTGCGGCTCTTATACATAAGTGCCCAGATGACAGCTACAACAATCGATGTCAGAATCCAGCGGGGCTGCATAAAAGATGCAAGAGCCGAGAAGGCGCCGACACCAATAACTCGAATAACAAGTCCGC
>Ga0315909_10009191_pt1 | contig 10721 bp, 16 predicted proteins | sample LakEriMetagenome_11_FD_203527 | JGI IMG/M metagenome (GOLD analysis project Ga0315909, IMG submission 203527) | Freshwater fungal communities from buoy surface, Lake Erie, Ohio, United States - Buoy 2 MA125 | ecosystem: Environmental > Aquatic > Freshwater > Lake | place: USA: Lake Erie, Ohio...
GGATATATTCGTGGTACTTGTAATGTTATACCTCTAATCAAACCAAATGCATTTGCGGCATCATACGCTGCTGACAGATTTAAAAGTTTAAGAGCAGCTTAGTTTTATAAATAAACACTCCAGACAATTTTCAGGAGTGTTTATGAAAAGAATAAGTGCAACGGATCAAGAAATAATTGAAGTGTCTAACACTTCACATTCAGCATCACAAGCAGCACAAAGATTAGGTATTCAGTATGGTACTTATCGTGTTCATGCTTTAAGATTGGGAGTATTCAAGACCAATCAAAGTGGATTAGGTACACCAAAACCTAAAAAAGAAGGTAATGGTAAAATATCACTGAAAGATATTTTGGAAGGAAAATATCCAGAATATCAATCAAACAAATTGAGAAAGAGATTATTTGATGAAGGTTATAAACATAAAAGGTGTGAGGTATGTAATATAACTGAGTGGAATGGCAAAGAATTGTCGTTTCAGCTTGAACATATTGATGGAAACAGTTATAATCATTCTTTGAATAATTTGATGATTATTTGTCCGAATTGTCATTCACAAACGGACACTTATTGTGGTAGAAATAAATCGAAATAATGCCTCGATGGTGAAATAGGTAGACACAAGGGACTTGAGATTAAAATTTGAGTGCCCTATTGGAAACGATAGGAGTAGAACCCGTCAAATTCGGTGAAGGCTGTAAAATGCTAATACCGAGCCAAGCCTAATAAAAAAATTAGGAAGGTGTAGAGACTAGACGGCGGGCATCTAAAGCGCAAGCTATGATGAAGGTATAGTCCAGACCACAAACAGGAAACTGGTAGTGAAAACTATAGTGGTAAGAAAATCCCTCGCCGCAAGGCGTGCCGGTTCGATTCCGGCTCGAGGCACCATCTTTTAGTAGGTCTATTGTTGCGATAGAAAAATATCATTAGACTTTTTAGTATAATTGATGTAAACTATGACTAAGTACTGTAGTGGTACTTAGTCTTTTTTTTTTTGGAGGAAATAAATGAAAACAGTAGGTGACGTAATTGAGCCGTTCGTAGTAACTGGTATTAATCCTGGTAGCGATAAATTTTTTGATATTACTGAAAAGTCTTTTGAGGGTAAGTGGAAAGTAATTGTTTACTATCCGAAAGATTTCACATTCGTATGCCCAACAGAGATCGTTGCATATGATAAGTTGTTCCAAGACTTTGCGGATCGTGATGCAGTTCTATTGACAGGTAGTACTGATAATGAATTCTGTAAACTTGGTTGGCAGGCTTCACATGAAGATTTGAAAAAAATCAAACACATTCAGTTTGCTGACACAAGTAGAGATTGGGAAAAATCACTTATCACGCAATTAGGAGTTTTTTATGAACCAGCGGGCGCTGCTCTTCGTGCTACTTTTATTATCGACCCTGATAATGTTATACAACACGTTACGGTTAACAACCTCAATGTAGGACGTTCACCTGAAGAAACGCTTCGTGTTCTCGATGCTCTTCAAACTGGAGAACTTTGTGCATGTAACCGCACAATTGGTGGTGAAACACTTTAATATTGGAGGAAAATATGTTGGAATGTTTAATCGTTGGAGATAGTATTGCTGTTGGTGTAAGTCAGGTTCGCCATGAGTGTATGTCTATTGCTAAAAGTGGAATTAATTCCAGTGATTGGAATAAAAAACATTTACACAAATTGAAACCTACTAAAACTTTAATCATTAGCCTTGGTGCAAATGATTTGGGAGTTAATACAGAAGGTAACATTCGTTCACTTCGTACAAATGCTCAAGCTGAAAGAGTTTTCTGGTTATTGCCTAGTCAAAAACTAAAGCCAAAACAAGTTGAAGCTGTAAAACAAGTTGCATCTGAATTTGGCGATATGGTGATACCAAGACCAGAAACTAATATTAGTTCTGACGGTGTACATCCAACATATAAAGGATATAAAATTTTAGGAGATCAAACGAAATGACAGTTTGGGTAGATACATTAAAAGAAGTAAGTATTCCCGATTACGCTAAGGATACGAAACTCAATATTGATGCAGTAATTAAACGTAGTTCGTTACCTGTTGAAGAAGCAGAAGCGGTAGCATTAGCGGCTGCATTTGCAACAGGCAATTCAAAACTATGGACATGGCTTCACTTGCAATTATCGGATCGTAAAGAAGCGGATGCAGCACTTACCGCTGGATCAATCATGGCACAAAACAATGTGTGGTATCCATATGTTGAAATGGCTGACGATCCAAACCTTTCTGGACTTCCCGCTCAGTTGCGTATGAATGCTATTGCAAGTCATGGTGGTACAACCAAAGCAAGATTTGAGGCGTATAGTTTGGCCGCAAGTATTGTTGGAAAATGTCACTTCTGTGTAAAAGCACATTATGAGACTTTGAAGAAAGAAGGTTATACGGTCGAACAATTGAGAGATATTGGTCGTATTGCCGCAGTGATGAAAAGTGTCGCAAGCGTTTTAGCTAATTAAAACAGTGGGAACTAACGTTAGTTCCCACTTCCATTCCCGACTACAATTAGTAATACTAAATAGTAGTATTGATTCACCTCAAACTTGGTGTATATTATCAAGTGTCTTGACCGCAACTTAGGTTGTGCCGTTCTTATAATTCTTCGTTTTACCTGTGTTGTTTGATATGACAACGAATAAAGGTAATAAAAATGTCCGACGATTCGGATGACATAAAGCTCGATTTAAGTAAATTCAAACCAAAAAAGAAAAAACTTGCAGTTCCTACAGAATTTTTAGAGGGTGCTAATAACTACGATGAAAAACTAGTGGTTGTTAAATTGTTTGCCGAAAAGAATGTGCAAAACACTGTTAAACTTTTTAAGAATATGTTAAAGGACGAGATAGAGAAAAAAAGAAGAAGATAGAAAATGGATCCATTAACACTATTTGCGTTAGCTAATGGTGCGGTTAAACTTGTAAAAGAAGGATGTAAGCTTTACAAGGATATTAAAGGTGCTGCTGGGGACATTAAAGATGTTCTCAAGGATCTTGACGATCAATTCAATAACAAATTCAAAAATCACGCACCTAGTGTTGCTGAAAGAAATCAATACGTAACTGAGCGTAATCGTGTTATTGAACTTAATAAAAAGGGTGGTGAGACAACAAATATTTACACCGAAATAGGACAACAATTAGGAACTTATTTTGATAATTACTATAAATGTTTAGCTGTATTTGAGGAAGAAGAACGCCGCAGCAAAACTGAAGTTTATCATGGTCAAGATAGTTTAGGTAAACGTGCTCTGATGCGTGTATTGCTCAAAAAACAATTAGAAGCAATGTCCACAGAACTACGTGAAATTATGGTCTATCAAAGTCCGCCTGAATTGGGAGCATTGTGGACTGAAGTAGAAGAAATGATGAAAAAAGTTGGCAAAGAACAATCTGGTGCTATTGCTATGGAAATGAGACAGAAGGCGGAACAAAGAAAGATAAATGCTCGCCGTAAGAAAAGATTGCAGTATAAAATCATGTGTTGGAGTATGAGTAGTTTGGCCGTTTTGTATTTTGTTTGGTTAGTTTGGGCAATAGTTCAAGTAAGAATAGAAAACAATCCTGATTTAGGAGTTTGCTTAATACCAAAAGGCACATGGCCTTATCAACATTACAACAATTTAAAATGGGTAGACTGTGAAAAATAGTGTTGTAAAAAAACAACAACATTAACAATTTGATAACATAACCCGCTTGACATTTAGACCTAAATGCTATATAATAGTGTAGGTCTAAATTAAGGCGGGTTTTTTTATTGGAGATTTAAAATGGCACGGATGCTCGATGCTAATCAAAAATTTGCAGGTTCGGAACCGAAGTTTTCCACAGAATTGACACAATTAGATTTGTCAAAAACTTTATCTTGGTACGCACAAAATAAAGATTCGAAAGATTCTCAAAAATATGCATCTGATTACTTTAAGAAAAAATTTAAGTTAAGTATCTCGGATGTAATTAAAGCAAAACCACCAACTTTTGGTTTTATGTGTAGAATCATATCGAATGGTGGAATCTTATCCAAGAAAGATCAAGAGTGGTTTGATTCAGAAATTGAAGATATTAAAAATAAAATTTCAAATCAAAAAACCGTTGACGAGAAACCCGTTAAAACTAATGCACCAAACATTCAAGATAGAATCAGAGAAAAGGCAAGTGAGTGTGTTGGTGAATTGGAAGCTTTGATTGATATTCTCATAGAGTCTAGATTTAATGAATCCGTTTCGCCTTACGGTATCATGCACGGTATGGATTTAAAGGGCGTACACACAAAACATGTAATTGATTGGTTTAAAAAGATTAGGAATGAATATGATTCTGTAATGAATACTTCAGACCCAGAAATAAAAGAGGGTTATTCTAATTTCAAAAAAACTGATTTGAAAAAATTGGTTGCTTTTTGTGATCAAGTAATTATTGATGCAAGTAAAATTTCTGGTGAAGCGGTAAAATCTAGGAAACCAAGAAAACGTAAGGTAAAAACGGTAGAGCAACTTACGGCAAAAGTTAAAATTTGCCAAGAGTTTAAGGAATTAAACTTGACTTCTATTGATATTAAGAGTATAATAGGAACTATGCAGTTATGGGTTTATAATACCAAAACTAGAAAACTTGGTGTCTACCATGCCAGTGATGCTGGAGGCCTAAGTATAAAAGGTAGTACACTTCAGAATTATAGTGAAGATAAATCGATTCAGAAAAAATTACGTAAACCTGAAGTTACTCTACCCGAAATAATTAAAGGTGGAAAAGTTTATTTGAGGAATGCGATTGATGGAATTAAAGCGGTTGCATCACCTTTAAGTGGAAGATTAAACGAAGATACAATACTACTAAGGATAGTAAAATGAAAATCGCAGTATGTAGTGATCTGCATTTAGAATTTGGAGACTTAGACCTTCACAATGATGAAGGTGCTGACGTTTTGATTCTTGGTGGAGATATTCTCGTTGCAGAAGATTTAAAAGGTGCAGGATCACCGATTGTTAAAGTGACAGAAACATTGTCTTTACGTGCTGAGAGATATGTAAACTTTATCAATCGTTGTTGCGAAAGATTTCCTTTTGTGATCTATATTATGGGAAATCACGAACACTACCATGGAGATTTTGCCGAAAGTGATAAACTCATCAAAGGAACATTTGGTGATTTGAAAAATTTTTATTTTCTCGATAAAGATTGGATCAATATCAACGGTGTGTTATTCTTTGGTGGTACACTTTGGACTGACATGAATAATGAAGATCCAAGAACAATGCGAGAAATGGCTTACTGCATGAATGATTACAGAGGAGTTGATAATTCTTCGAAGATGGTTCAATATCGTGTGCCAGTTTTTGATGAAAATAATAAAGAAAGTTTTATCTTTAAGGAGAGAGCTGCTCAGTTTACTCCAGAAGATACTGTGATCGATCATAAAGAATTTCTGAAAAGTCTTGATGTTGCTCTAGGTTTATATCCAAATCATCCGTTTGTAGTTGTTGGACATCATGCACCAAGTAAGGCAAGTACACATCCACGTTATAAAAAAGAAGTTATAATGAATGGTGCCTACAGTACCAATTTAGATGACTTTATTTTAGATCGTAGACAAATTAAATTGTGGACTCATGGACACACCCATGAGGACTTTGATTATATGATTGGTACTACAAGAGTGGTCTGTAATCCTCGAGGATATGATGGTTACGAAGAACGTGCAGACAATTTTAAACTAAAGTATGTGGAGATTAACTAAATACTTCACAAACTAATTGAAAAACAAAATGATTATCTTTGATTACAATCAAGTGGCAATTTCGTCACTAATGGAACAAATCGGTTCTTCTAAAAAACCTGTTGAAGAAGATTTGGTACGACACATGATTCTAAATGTGATTCGTACCTATGTCAAAAAGTTTAAGGAAAAATACGGACCAGAAGTTATTATTGCTTGTGATAATAAAAACTATTGGCGCCGTGATATTTTTCCTGAGTATAAAGCTTCAAGGAAGAAAAGTCGAGATGCTTCGGGTCATGACTGGACTTCAATTTTTGAAGTTCTAGGTAAAATCAAACAGGAATTAAAAGATCATTCGCCTTATAAAGTTATTGATGTTGATACTTGTGAGGCGGATGACATTATTGCTGTTTTGACGATGAAACATTCTTCAACACAAAATGTTATGATACTTTCTTCAGATAAAGACTTTGCTCAATTGCAAAGATTTCCAAATGTTGAACAGTATTCTCCCATTCTCAAAAAATACATTAAAGAACCTTTACCACTACTTCAACTAAAACAGTTAGTTATTCGTGGTGATAAAGGCGATGGTATTCCTAATATACTTTCTAAAGATGATGTGTTCACAACTGGCGGTAGACAAAAACCAATTACTGAAGCGAAAATTATAAATTGGTTGAATCAAGAAGCAAAAGATTTTTGTAATGAAGAAATGCTTCGTAATTATAATCGTAATGAGATGTTAATTGACTTAACTAAAATACCAGAAAGTCTAGTTGAGAAAATTTTGGATAGATACGATAGTGTTAAACCAAAAAGTAAAAATGAATTTATGAACTACATGATCTCCAATCGACTTAAAAATCTGATTGAAGTGATTGATGAATTTTAAAGGATAAAAATGGAATATTTGTATTCGGAGATTCTTGATATGTTTGAGAAAGCTCCAACTAAAAAAGAAAAAATTGATGTACTGAAAAGATTTGAACATCCAACGTTCAAAGAATTTTTTAATTATGCTTTTAACCCGAATATTGTTTTTGATGTTGAGATACCTGAATATAAACCATCATTTGATCCAGCCGGACTAAACAATGCGTATCTTGATTCGGAATTAGAAAGAACTTACAGATTTATCGTTGGTCATCCTAAACGAGCTAATGGATTAAAACCAAAAAAACAAAAAGAACTACTTTTAATTCTTTTAGAAACCTTACACAAAGATGAGGCTGATCTTTATGTACGAATGTTGAGAAAAGATTTAAAGATCAAATTTCTCACCAAAAAATTTATCAAAGAAGTCTATCCAGATTTACCATTTGAGGCTTAAATGAAAATTGTTGTTGTGTCTGGTGGGTTCGATCCCATTCATTCAGGACATATTGAATTATTTAAAAAAGCTTCTTCTTTAGGTGACATGTTAATCGTTGGTGTTAATTCTGACGAATGGCTTCGCCGAAAAAAAGGCAAAGAGTTTATGCCTTTGAAGGAAAGAAAACGAATAATTGAATCTATTAAATGGGTCGATTCTGTTTGGGAATTCAATGACTCCGATAATTCAGCTTGCGAACTTTTGCAGAGAGTAAAAGATTATTATTGGACTATAGGTAATTCCGAAATAATTTTTGCAAATGGCGGAGACAGAACCAAGGAGAATATTCCAGAAATGAGTGTTCCTGGAATTTCATTCGTATTTGGTATCGGTGGTACTGATAAGAAAAATTCATCATCATGGATATTAGAAGAATGGAAATCACCCAAAACGGAACGAACTTGGGGATATTATCGTGTTCTACATGAAATCAATGGAACTAAAGTAAAAGAACTTACTGTAAATCCTGGTGCATCATTAAGTATGCAAAAACATTTTAAAAGAAATGAATACTGGATTGTATCAGAAGGCAGATGTATGTTGGAACAAAATGATGGCGAAAAAGAATCCCACAATCAATTACACAAACATCAAACTGTTCATATAGAAAAAGAAAGTTGGCATAGACTTTATAATCCATTTTCTGAACCTTGCAGAATAGTTGAAGTACAATATGGTGAGCAATGTATTGAAGAAGATATTGAGAGGAAATAAATGAAAGTAGCTGTAGTGACTCCGACAATTGGATCAACAACTCTAAGTGAGTGTATTCAATCTGTCGATGAACAAACGTATGAGAATTTAACACATTATATTGTTCTTGATGGAGATAAAGAGTATGGTAGTCGAATTTGGCATCAACTCGAAGGTGCGACAAAAATTAAAACGATTCGCCTTGAAGAAAATGTTGGAAAAGGTTGGTATGGCCATCGTGTATATGCTGCATGTAGTTTTCTTGTCAATGCTGATGTTATATGTTACCTCGATGAAGATAATTGGATTGAGCCTAATCACGTTGAGGAATTGGTTAAGGTACTTCAAGAGGGAAACCAATGGGCTTATTCATTAAGAAAGATTTATAACAAAGAAGGAGAATATCTCTGTGAGGATAATTGCGAATCGCTTGGAAAATGGCCTGTTTATTTTAACAATGAAGTATTCCATATTGATACCTCAAGTTTTGCTGTTAGGCGTGATGTTGCTGTTAATATAGGTCATGCCTGGTATGGACAATGGGGTGCTGACAGACAATTCTTTTCAAATTTAAAAAGATTATTTCCAAAATTTGATTGCTCAAATCAATACTCACTTTGTTATAGACTTGATGGCAATCCAAATTCAGTAAACCTTGAATTCTTCGAAAACGGAAATAAAGTTACTGAAGAAAAATATAATAAAAACTATCCTTGGCGTTATAGAACTAAAACTATTGATGAAATTGGACCAGGCATTCGAATCGTTGCGTAATATGTTTTTTAAACCAAAAGTTCTTGTTACTGGAGGTTCGGGTTATCTTGGTTCACACGTTTGTAAAATGTTGAAACGTGAAAACTGGATTGTTACGATACTTGATTTAAAAGAACCTGATCACAAGTATTATGATCATTTTGCACAAGTTGATATTTGTGACTATGAAAAGATGAATCATTTTTTTTGGAAAAAGGGCAATTTTGACATAGTGTTTCACTTCGCCGGTGAAATAGAAGTGGGTGAATCGGTAAATAAACCAACTTATTACTACCATACAAATACTGGTGGGACTTGTACATTATTACTTTTGATGAAAAAATATGGATGTGAAAATGTCATTTATTCTTCGACAGCTGGACTATATCAATCTAAAGATCGACCTCTGTTGGAAACCGATGATTTGAATCCCATGAATAATCCTTATGCAGGAAGTAAATATGCATCAGAATTGGCCATAAAACAGTCCGGTATTAATCATATAATTTTTCGTTATTTTAATTTGGCTGGTGCTGATGAAGATGGTGATATAGGTGAGAACCACGAACCCGAAACCCATCTGATTCCTAAAATTCTACAAAATCTAAATAACTTTGAAATATATGGTTCAGACTATGAAACAAAAGACGGTACATGCGTTCGAGACTACGTGCATGTATCTGACGTTGCAAGAGTGCATATTGATGCTGCAAATTATTTGTTATCCGAGAAAAAGTCACATGTTTTAAATTTAGGTACAGGAACAGGTTATTCCGTATTAGAAGTAATTGATGCAATTGAAAAAAACACAAATCAAAAAGTATTCAAACAATATCACCAGAGGCGCGCTGGTGATCCTCCAAAATTAGTATCAAATATCAATTTAGCTAAAACAATATTAAACTACGATCCTAAACATGACATTTCATCTATTGTGAAAACTGCATATAATTGGGAAAAAAATGGCCGAAAAAAATCTTGATTTTCTATCTGTAAGTGATGAAATCAATTCAACACTGTTGAAGAATCATGTACATTTTTTGACCGGTAATATAGATGAAAATAATACACTAGAAACAATCAAATGGATTATGTACGAAAATTTAATGCCAGGAAATAACGATTTGATTCTCTATATTAATTCAAATGGTGGAAGTTTAGAAGATGCTTTCGCCTTGATTGAAATTATGAGAAAATCTAAAAAAGTGATAAAGACGGTTGGATTAGGATCAGTTTGTTCTTCGGCATTTTTGATTTTTGCATCTGGACATAAAGGTGAGAGATATATCAGTAAATCTTCATCTGTTATGTGCCATCAATTTTCAAATGGATTCGATGGAAAATACCATGACATAAAATCTGCTGCGAAAGAAAATGATCTGATAAATCAAAGAATGTTATCTCTGTTAAAATCTTGTACTGGTTTAGATACACGTACAATTAAGACTAAACTTATTCCGCCAAGTGATGTTTGGTTTACAACAGAGGAACTTTTAGAACTTGGCATAGCTGATAATGTTTTTTAAGGAGGAAAAAAACAAAATGATTCATGGTGGTCAGAAATATCAAAAAACTGAAAAAACTAAATTTAAAAAAAATCAAGATCGTGAAAAATCTAAACAAGATAAAAACAGACACCACGACAAAAGTTTTTATCGCTTAATGAAAGAGGAAAAAGATAGTTATGTCTTATAGAGAAATATTGGAAAAACAAATAAAAGAACTTGAAGAAACAATCGCTAATTTCCAAGGCGACAAAAAAATTCTCCAAGATCAATTAAATAAATTAAAACTTGCCGAATTCGAAGAATCGGAAAGAGAATCTGGACAACAGTTGTTAAAAGGTTAATGTTGTAGAAATACAACACCACTTGACAAGTGCTCGGGTTTGTGAGATAATCCAAGCATGTTTAAAATTCTCAAAGAAATAACGGATTGGTCTGAGTGTGATTACAAAGTTTGTAACCATACTTATTTGATAAGTCCTAAAAATAAAGTTATCGCTTTTGCAAATAGCGAAACCGGTGATATTGTCAAATTGAAAAATGGTTGGGATTTTGATAAGCGTTATCGAAAGTTTATCGAAGTTGTCAATAAAGAACTATCTAATCTGATACCAAAAGATTATCAAAAAGAAAAGTTGCAAAAACCGCAACTTGTCAA
>Ga0315909_10009193_pt1 | contig 10720 bp, 16 predicted proteins | sample LakEriMetagenome_11_FD_203527 | JGI IMG/M metagenome (GOLD analysis project Ga0315909, IMG submission 203527) | Freshwater fungal communities from buoy surface, Lake Erie, Ohio, United States - Buoy 2 MA125 | ecosystem: Environmental > Aquatic > Freshwater > Lake | place: USA: Lake Erie, Ohio...
GTTGTTATCAACAGGATCATAAGAAGGAGCAGAACCTCCACCAGTAGTTAAGTTAGAACTTTGTGTGGCAGGTATAGAAATAACAGTCTCAGTATATTGACTTACAGGACCTGACCAGTTAGCAACTCTAATAGTATATGAAGCACCCTCTGTCAAACCAGTTAACTCAATAGACTCTGGTGCTCCATCTGTATTATATGTTCCACCTTCATATGGATTTTCTGCATTTGGATCATTTGATATTACTTGATAGAACCAAGTATTTGCTGTGTACCCTGCTGGCAATTCAGGTGCAATTATTACTGTTGTGCCTTCAATAACTGGCTCTGCAAGTATTGGTGCGGGAGTTGGAATATTATTATTGATAGTATTAGTTAATGTTGTAGCTTTTGTATTAAGTGTATTTTGCAATGTTGTTTTTTGTCCAACTGTATTATTTAATGTATTAATTTGTGACTGAAGATTTGAAATTACAGAATTGTTGGTAGCATTTTGAGAAACAACTGGAGAAAGACTTTGATTAAGTTGAGTAATAGTAGCATTTGCTGCATCAACTGCAGCCTGTACAGAAGAAGTATTTGGATCTACATATGGAGTAAATGAATTACCTTGACTTATTTGTCCTGCAAATCCTGAACCAGAGTTGGTATCTATAATTGGAATAATTGTTCCGCCAGATGTCTCTCTATAATTAAATCTTGCTTGATCTGGTATTGGGCCCACAGCAGTTACGTTTGCCATCCATGCACCATCATTTGGATTTACATCAGCATTAAATCTAATTTGAACCATTTGAGTAGAAGCATCTTGTTGTGGAAATGGTCTTACGTCCCAAGCAATATCTAAACTTGTTCCAGTAGTTGAATATGTAATTCCAGTTCCTGTACTCCATGTTGTCCAGTCCCACCCAGCAATAGATACAGATGGGGCATTTGGAGTTTGATAATAAATCCATCCTTCGTCTGTTCCAAATGTTATAGTTGCATTTGAGCCAACAAACACATTGTTATAAACAGTTCCACCCATCTGCATCCCAAATGGTAGATTCATTTGAACGCCCGCATCGTCTACGCCAGCCAAAACATTGGTGGTTGTTCCAATGGTTGCTTGTAAATTATTTACTGCTGTTTGTGCATTATCAATAGCAATATTTGCTTGAGTTAATTCTGTTTGAGCAGTTGCTTGTGCCGTTACCGCTTCAGCTCTAGCAGTTACTAGTTGAGAAATTTCTGTTTGGGCGGTAGTTGTATCAATATTATTTATAGCAGCCTGAGCATCAGTAACTGTGTCTTTAGCGTCTTGAATTACCTGAGAACTTTGATCTACTGGTGTAACTGCAAGATTAATAGAGTTAACAGTATTGATTGCAGTTTGAACATTATTAACTTCAGATTGCGCTGTAGATATTAATGGAGATAAAGTAGATACAGCAGTCTGTGCTTGAGATAATTCGGTTTGTGCTTGTGTTACTTCAGCTGTAGTACTTGCAGTGGCATCTATAGCCTCTTGAACGGCTGTAGTAGCTGTTCCAAGGGCTGTATTAACTGCTTGTTGAGCTGGGCTAACAACAACCTGCTCTTGATTATTATTTTCTGTAGCCCAAGCATAACTTGGACCTATAAAAAATAGCCAGCCAGTTACAAACAGGCCAGCAAAAAACAACCTTAACTTTCTACTCAATTGGATCTCCAAGTAACAAAATTTTTGTTACATTGAGATTATATCATGTTTATTTATTTAAATTATTTTAGTTACTTAGGATTATCTGTTTTGTAAAAACCATTTCCTTTAAATTGTACACCAACTGATCCATAAACTCTTGACATTCCATATCCGCATACAGGACATGGCGGAATAATTTCTTTATCGTCAAATTTTCTATTTACTTCTAATGATTGATCACAAGTTATGCAACCATATTCATATATAGGCATTGTTCCTCTTTACTTTTAGTTAGATCTAATAAAAGAGCCTTTTAAAGACATGCTCAGGTCCATCCAGTTGTTTAAAGTCGCTGTCTCCCCCGACTATCCTGGGCGGCGATGCCCAATCTGCGACTCCCCAGTGACGGGGTGCAGATATTTATTATACTATTTTTTTGATTTTTTGGTAGAAGGAGCCGCAATTACTTTTTGTGGCTCTAAAGCATCTACAATATCAAATGTCTTAGGCTTTGCCTCTTCTGGGACATTTCGTACAATAAGTACTTTTAATACCCCATCAGACATTGATACTCCAGATACTTCCATATACTCTGATAATGAAAAGGTTCTAGCAAAAGATCTTCCGCCAATTCCTTTATGAATATAATCTTTTGAATCTTCTTCAGAAGTTGACCCTTTAATAGTCAGAACATTTTTTTCTTGCTCTACTTGGATATCTTCTTTTTTGAAGCCAGCCAATGCAAGCTCAATTATATAATCATCCTCATTTAATTTTACTAAATTATAAGGTGGATAATTAGTTGAATTATGCATTACCTTTTCGAGATCCTTAAAGTGGCGATCCCAACCAATAAAAAACGGATCTTTAAAAAGATCCAATGTGAAACTACTTACCATTTTATTCCTCCTTTAAGCGAATAAATTAATATACGGGCCCCGTTAGGCGACCCGTATATATTATATCAAACTTGATAATTATTTTGCAAACTAACGCTATTTACGTTTTTTCTTAACTACCTTTTTAGTTGTTTTTTTCTTAGGAGCCTTCTTTACGGCAGGCTTTTTAATTTTAGGCTTTGCAGCCTTTACTGGCTCCAGCTTTACTGGAAATAACTCCTCTGGAAATAAATAATTCTTTACTTTTTTAAACATTTTTCCTCCTAGTATATTTTCTTTTTCTTGTCTTTCATTTTTTGCTCATCTGCAGTTGCTGCATACAATGCTCTCATTTGTGCAAGAGCTGCAGTTCTTCCTGGATGGCAACCTTTTAATTCACCTTTATCATTTACTACGGCGTAGCCTTTGCATCCAGCTACACCTTGTCTAACATTGTATGGCATTTTTTCTCCTAGTCGTTTGGTATGTCTTTATCAAAAATTTCAATCAATCCATATTCTTTAGCTTTTTTATGCCCCTCTGGACTTAATTGAAATGTTGCTTCTAAATCTTCATTATATTCTACACTCATTAATCCCTCTTCATATAATTTTATTAAAGAAGAATCTATATGGTCAATGTGTGATTCCCATAATTCTGGAGCTAAATGTTCAGCGTCTTCTGTAATTGCATAAATAATTTCTCCATTTTCATCTACGCCTTCCAAAGTTACCGCACCGATGCTCAAATAATAATCTAGTCTTTCTGCTGAGTCGTCCATAGGGATGTCATCTTCCATATTCTAATTATACCCCTATCATTTACAAAGTGCCGTCTTCGTTCTTATCTATAGTATTTTCTACTAATTGTTGAACATATTCAGAAAAATGTTTTCTAATACTTCCCGCTGGTCTGGACCCTATAGTTTTCCAGATTCTTTTATACTCTATTACATTGGCAAAGGTTGTGGGGCATACTGCAATACCATTATATTCTTTTAATACGGTTGGTAGCGGCACATGTTTTCCACAGCATTTACATTCTTTAGCTTTTTCTTGATAGGTACTCATATTATCATCATCCTGTCCATCGCTTCTCTTAACTGATCTGGCATATGCGGCGCCCTAATCATATTTACCACTGTAGTATCTTTTTCATCTCTTACAAAATCATTATCATAGCTCATAGATTCATATGTATGAATTTTAATTTCTTGATCTGAACTAAATTTACTTCTTGAAATAGCATTATATATTGATCCACAAACGGCATCTGCTAAGTCTTTTGATCCTTTTCTTGGGTGATCTACCCTATCTCGCATAATTTTTAATTGCAGCAATTCGTCTATAAGTAATTGTATATAAGGTCCAACAAGCCTTTCTTCTGCAACAATCATCGCCATATCATCGTAATGTTTTTTAGCGACAGATAGAATTTCTGTGTTGATGCCATATTGTTTTAATTGTTGCATCATATCATGAGAATTCCATCTGTCAAAAGTACATACACGAATTTTAAATCCTCTTGTTTTTAAAGAAAGTATATAATCTTTAACTTCAGTAAAGTCTACCGATTTGTCTTTTGTTGGAGTCCAATATCTTACTGCATCTATCTCAACTATGGGGGCTGGCTGAGAATAATCATTTGTAATTTTAATGTTGACCCACCTTTGAACATGTGACATTGATACTGCACAGTGGTCGTGTTTTTGGGCTAAGTCTACGTGTATAAAATATTCTTTGTCTGGATCTGGAATAAACCATTCTTCAAGTCTTCCAAAGCCATCTACGGCTAGCTGTCCAATATTAAAAGCTTTTTCAATTTTTTCTTTAGATTTAAAAAACGCATCTACGGCATCTGGTGGCATACAGGCAAATCTTGATAGAGCGTCTCCTGGATTTGTATAAAATGCAGTTTTAAAATCATCAATTTTTCTTACTGGGTTTACATCCCACGTAGGACGTTTTAAGGCAAACACTTTAGGAATCTTGTATGAAATAATATGGTCTTCTTCCCATTCAATATCAAATTCATTGCCATCTGTATTATCTGGCAAATCGCTATCCATTTTAAATTTATGAGACCTTATTATAGTTTCTTTTTCTGCTACAACAGCGTCATATCTTTGCTGTATATAGTCGTTCTTATATCTTGGGAAAGACAATAGAATAACTTTACCAAAGTCTGGGAAACGAGAGTCTACCGAAGCACGATACATATCATAAATTGCACCACCTGTTTTTGCTTGGTCATGTCCTGTTGTATTTTCTATACTAAATCCTGAAATTTCATCAAGGATTACTATAATGACGTTATAGCCTTCCCAGGCCTCTCTTTCTGAGTGACCAGAATGCACTGTGATATTTTTATTAAATTTAATTTCAGCTGCTTTGTCTGTGTACTTTCCAACAAACCATGGAGATTTATCTATTCGAGTTTTAAATCCTTTAAAAAATACGTTACTTGCCTGTTGTGCGTTAATGGCAATATTAATAATATCTATGCTATCTCCAGGCGGTTTTCCATAATAGGCCGCTGGGTCTTTTAAGCATAACAAAAGATACACTGTATAAGCCACCGCAATTGTTGAGCAATAGTCTTTTCCAGATCCTTTACCTAACTGAGCGACAACTTCATTTGCAGTTTGTTTAAATCTTTTTTTGCCCTCTTCTTCGCCAAACAATTTAATTAAAGTAGACTCTTTATATATCTGTGAGCTCTTTTCAATTAAAATATATTGATGCTCTGATAGCTCTGGCAACCCTAAGTAGTCTGGGTGCCTGACAAATGTTCGTAGATCTACTGGCTTTTCGTCAAACTCTTCGCCATCGAGTATATCTATTAAATCATTAAAATTAAGATCCACTTACTTCCTCAATTATTTCTATAGGCTCAACAACTCCAGTTATTTGAGAAAGTCTTTTTGCCACTTCCATTTTACATTTAGGGCAAGTGGCGGTAACTTCTTTTAATATCTTAACTAATATTTCTTGTTTCTTTTCTGTCTCAGCTATTTGACCAGCTATTTCTGCATTGTCAAGAAGTCCGACTTCCTGTAGCATTCCAATTCTTTTGCCTTCTATATCTGCAATTAATTTTAATGCAGTGGCTTTAACATTTAATTGTCCTGCTTGATCTGCATCTTCTACAGTCTTCCATGCTTCTTTAATAAGCATTGCATAGTGTTGGTCTGCCCCAGAGATTGCTTCTTTTGCACGTTCTCTAGAAGTATTGTCATTATGAATTACAGCCTTCCATTCATCAATTAATTCAACAACTTCTGATCTTTTAAATCCAGTCAGAGTTGCAATTTGAGTAGGGCTGTTTCCTTTTAATAATTCAGAAACAACTTTATTCATTCGGTCAAAATGATCAGACAATTCAATTTCCATATATGTCTATTATATTCTAGTTGACTAGAAATGTCAATTAGATTTGGCTATTTTATACAGGATTAAATAACCAATTAAATCATCTATATCGTTATCTCCTGCAAATCCTTGGTTGTTTTTGACTCTATTTAATTTATCATCTATTCTAACCTTTAATTGCTCTACGGAATCCGCCGTTGAAAATATTCTAATTGGATCTAATGCTGAATTTCCATAAGATATGTTTTTATCAATTAACATTTGAGCAACCTCTAGGCATGAAGAAAGAATTTTGTGCCCAGCTGGTGCAGAAATTGCGTGAAGATATAGATCATCGTAATGAAAATCTTTTACATCCTTGTATACTGGTTTAAGCATTATCTTGTTCCCCTAACTAATGGGTCTTCAACCCATTGTACATAGCTGCCATCATTCCATTTTTGACTTCCATAGATATGTTTTACCGATTGAAAGTGAAATATTCTCCATCTTTCTCCGCCATATAAATAGAATCTATTTAATTTTGCAATTTCACAATTATTAATTTTTTGATATTCATCAATTAAATTAATCTTATCTTTTATTTGCAAAGCACTAAGTATACCATGAGACCACACGATTGGTCCAGTATGTGTATGGACAAAGTGTGGGGATCCATAGCTTGGATTTTTCAATTTTTCTTTTATATGATCTAAAACTGATTTTAAAAATGGATGTCCTGCAGAAGCTGCAAAAGTCCATTGACAAAAATCTCTATCATTTTCTGGACATACAATCATGCTATATTTATTTGGCATCCAATTTGATATTGGCTCATTACATATTGTGTCTAAATCTGAGTATACTCCTCCATATTTATATATAATCATATATCTCCATAAATCGCCTCTCATTACTCCCACAGGAAGATTATTAAATATATCTGACCACTCTTGACCGTACTCATTTAAAACAAATTCTTTTGCCTGCTGATCATCCATGTATTTATATTCATATTCTGGATTATGGACCTTCCAGCTATTTGAAGCATCAATCATATATTGCTGTAAATTGTTATATGGGTCCTTATATGTTTGCCATATAGTTTTTGGTATAAATTCGTTTTCAAACTTAGCGATAAATGTTCCCGTTACTTTAAATTCTTTATGCTCTTTAATTCCTTTAAACACTTTTAATACACGCTCTGTATTCCAATCTTCCTCTACGTGTACTTCATATGGATTTCCGTTAATTGCATCTTGATGGTAATGAATTATAGGAATAGATATAATTGCATATTTAGCATCTTTAGATATCTTATTCCATAAATTAACCGCATCTTCTTCGGACATATGTTCTAATATATCCCCCAAAATTACAAGATCGTATTCAAAGCTTTCCATTTCTCTAACATCCATTTTGAATAACTTATCATATCTGTTTATCAAATTAAATTGATTTATATATGGCTCCCAAACCTCAACTGCGTGTACAGAAACATCTTCTGGCAATACCGCTCTAATTAAATCTAAATACACTCCTTGACCAGCCCCAACATCTAATATAGTTTTAGGATTTAATTCAATAATTTTTGATTGTGCCCATGGTTTATTTTCTGGATCAGAGTAGCCCATTTAATATGCCTCTTTCTTGTTTATTTTGAAATGTAGACTCAATATATTTTGTCATGCATCCCTTATAAGATTCTGGCTTTACTGTATATATTTTAAACAAATGCTGCTGTCTAAACATAAACCAATCTAGGGGTAAAGATATGCCAATATTTGCAAAGTCAATCATATTCTTAATTGTAGATTTTTGAACTACATAACAGGCGCATGACCAATCTTGGTAAGCTCTAGAAATGTTTATAGAAACATCTTGACTTGAATTATATTTATTAAGCTGATCTCCTGGAACATTAATATACAGGGCGTCAAAATCTTGTGGACACTCTTTAATATACTGCTCTATGGTTTCTGGTAGGTTGTTTTCGCACAACAAATCGTCTTCCATTAAAATTAAATAATCATATTCTGAATGTAAAAATTTATTCCAGGCAGTCCAATTGCTTGCCCATATCCCTATTTCTCCGTACCGCCACCCCTGCTGACCATCCAAATTGTATCCATTTATGTCTACTTTAAAATTAGGATTATTGGCTACAAATTTTATATAATCTTCAAAAGAAGAAATTATATGTGTGTCTGTATTAAATTCTTTATAATTATTAAAAACCAATTTAGCATTTTTATAAATTAAATCTCTTTCTGGGTTTCCTGTATAATGAAACATTTTATATGCAATATTCATCTTTTTTTAATTAATCCAAACTTATCTAAATATCTTTGTATTGTCATGGCAGATACCCCGCACTCTGAAGCAATTTCAGTTACGGTTTTCTTTTGTACTACATATCTTCTATATAGCCAAGGATGACTTTGGTATAATTTCATCGCTCTGTTAATACCTGATTAGAATAATGAGCAATGCCAAATGCGTCTGCCACATCAAAATCTGTTAGCGACAACTTATATTTTTTATTAAAATAATCTACAGTTCTTTGCTTCCTCATATTTCTTAATTGAGTTTTATACCAAGAGTCTGCATATCCTGGATGTTTTACTCTAATTGCCTGTTTTTCATCTTTTGTTGGATTTTTATTTCCAATATATGCTTGCCAAGAGCTTGGAGATATTGTTATTACTTTAGCTCCAGTTGACATAAGTTCGGCTATTACAACACCATACACATAAGACAATTTTATTACAGCATCTGGTGATCTGACAAGTATGGCGCCTTCTACTACAATATAATCTGACTTAAGTTCTTTTAACATGGCATGCATTTTGTTTTTAGCATCATGTATTTTTTCAAATATGTCAGAACCAACAAATTCTATTTTTCCCCATTTTAAAGGCTTGTCATTTTTCATAAGACAAAATGCCACAGAATTAGTTGAAGCATCTATGCCTAATACAGTATTGGCTTGAATTTTTACTAAACTAGCTAAGTTCATTTAATATGTCCCAAATAACTGCCTTGCTTTCTATGGCAATATTTTTTTCACAAGTTGAGCAAACATCGTTTTGATTATACCTACTTAACATAGTCTTGCATTTTTTGCATACCCTTGGCGCACCATTTCTAATTGCTTTTTTCTCATAATACTTTTCCATGATTCTACGGTTAGTAGCAATTCTACAGCACTCATCGGAGCAATACTTTTGATTATGAGTCTTTGGATTAAAGTCTTTTGCACATTCAGAATTTGAGCATATCATAGATCTGGTACCTCAAACGCCTCTATTTGAACTGTTCCTGTTTCCATGGACCAGCAATCTTTTTTAATAGGACAATACTTACATGCAGAACTAGACTTAGTAAATGTTCTCATTGGTAGGTCTCCGTCTTTAAAGTTATCCCAAACTTCACATAGCCATACAAATGTATCATCTATAATTTTTTTATTCTTTTCATTCATTTGCACTGGTATAAGTAATACTTCTTGAGTATTTTTATTTTCGTACAGAAAAAATCCTTCTTTAATATTGGTAAGTTTCATATATGTAAGAAGTTGGAGCATATGGTTTGCAGATGGCTTCATCTCTGCTTGCCTTGCATCCCAAACCTCTTGCTTAGCCGTTTTTATTTCTCCAAGAACCTCCTGGCCTTTCCAGTCAAGGACGATGTCTATGAATCCACGTATAGGAGGGTATTCGTTTTTAATTTCTCTTTCTTGATCTTTTAGTATTCCCATCGAGTTAATAAGTTTTTGTAGTCTTTCATGAGCTTGAGTTCCTTGAGCCATATTAGCAACAGCTATGGAATCATTTTCGTCTATAAATCCTACACCACTAAAAGCTAAGTACCAATATCTTGGACACTTACCATGACCATATCCTAAGCTGCTTGGGCTAAAAGATGTTTTGGTCATTATCTGATCGCCACGCTTTGTTTTTAAATAAGCATCGTCAAGCATTTTGGCAAATTCTGATGGGTCAAATATCCCAGTCACTTTTTTAAATTTTAAATTACTTACTATTTCTCTACCCATTACTTGGTACCCATAGTTTTTCTTTTCCTTTATTGTGATACCTAGCCATAACAAACAATAGGTCTGATAAACGATTTAAATATTTTGGAATATTTATATTTATATTATCAATTTTCCAAACTTCACGCTCTGCTCTTCTTACAATAGTTCTTGCATTATGTAAAGGTCCCGTAGGCAAAACAAAGGATCTTAATGGCTCTAAATGTTCATTATAATCATCAATTACATTTTCTAAATACGTAATTCTATTTTCAGATATAGTTATTGTTGTAGCGCCAGCAATTTCTGCTCCTAGATCAAACAAGTCACTTTGAACTCTTTCTATAATGTCATTATATTCATCGGTTGCCATTCCAATTGCAGAGTTTGCCTCATCTACAGCTCCTATGGCTTCCATTATAGGATCAGTTTTAGACACTCTTTCATTGTTTGCGGTTGACGTTTGGCCATCATCACCAGTTTTAGTATAAATTTTACTTAAGATAACCATTATGAATTATACCTAACAATATATTTGAGAGCATCTACAAGTTTATCTATAGATTCTTTTGCAGAGTAATATATATTCTTTTTATTATTATTTACTGAGCCAGCTTTATCTTTAGCAATAGTAGAGTATACGGAGGCAAGCATGGCAAATTTAGTTGACATTGCTTGTAGCTCTATAATTAAATGCGGAGCTTTTGCAGCTGGCACATCTGGATTCATTAATAATTTTACAACAATAGCTAAAGATTTATCTAGCTGCTCATCTTTCATAAACTCATGAAGAT
>Ga0315909_10009195_pt1 | contig 10719 bp, 6 predicted proteins | sample LakEriMetagenome_11_FD_203527 | JGI IMG/M metagenome (GOLD analysis project Ga0315909, IMG submission 203527) | Freshwater fungal communities from buoy surface, Lake Erie, Ohio, United States - Buoy 2 MA125 | ecosystem: Environmental > Aquatic > Freshwater > Lake | place: USA: Lake Erie, Ohio...
ACTTGTATCTAAAACTGCAGAAATTGGAAAGGGAGCTTATTCTGGACTAAAGAAAATATCCGATGGAGCATCTGACACATATAAAAAGACTGTAGGAGCATTATCCGAGAAATCATCCGCATTGGTCAAAAGTGGAAAAGATGCCACTTTTGAATGGATGAAAAAGCAGCCCGGTCTTTTAGGAAAGATTGGAAGTGCCACTCCAGAACTGCTTCAAAAAGTGGGAAAATATATTCCTTTTGTTGGAGATATTCTTGGATTTGTATTTGATATTGTTGGTGGTGTTGATTGGAGAAGGGCTTTAATTCGTGCAGTCGTTGGAGCATCTATTGACGCAGGATTTACTGCATTGATGGGATCTCTTGGATTAGCAACACCATTTACTGGTGGAGCTACTGGGGTATTAGCAACCGTAATTTATTCTGCATACATGGCAGCAGATTTTGCTTCCGGTGGATTTGGTAGGCAACTTGGGGATAAGATTTCAGATTTCCTCAAATTGCCAATGAAAGCAGGGGAAGATGGAAAGGATGCTCCTCCTCCGGCTGCAGTTGGATCTGAAACTGACATTAAAAAAATTCAAGAGGATATTTCTAAAAAAAGAAAAGAGGATGAGAAATTTGATGCTAAGATTTCTGCAGCAGAAAAGAAACGAACTGAGGCAAAAGCTTCTGGTGGATTTGTAAATACTCAATTAACTTCAATTCCTAAACAAGAAATTGAAGGTCCAGAAAAGCCATTTAAGAAAAAAGCTCAACAAACACGACCGGGAAAGGATGTTGGTGGAATAGGAAAAATCAGTAGATTGTTCCCAGATACAACTGGTGAAATTGGTGGATCAGAGCAAACTAAGAGTGGAGGTGGATTTTTAAGTTCTTTAACTGAAAAGTTCTCTGGATTCTTTGGAGGAATTTTTGGCAAAAAGAAAGAAGAATCTGCTCCAAAAATAAAAAATAGATCAAAGGCAAATGCATTAAAATCATTATCGGAAACATCTGAAACTCTTAAAGATGTTCCATTTGTTGGAAATTTGATGGGTGCTTCGGTTGACATTGCAATGGGACAAAAACCAAGTAGAGATCTCTACATGGGAATTGCTGGAAATTTATTATACATGTCTCAGTCACTTCAGCAAGCTTCAATGAGTGGGAATAAAATTGGTCAAACTGATTTATATGCATTAGCTCAGGGTGGGGATATTGGATCTTCATTGAATTCAGCTTCTTTATCCAAAGAGACTGCTGAGAGGCAGGCAAGAAGTCTTCAAGAAACTCTTTCTTATATGATCGAAGATGGTGCAAATAAATCACTTGAGGATATTAGAAGACATATTAGTTTATATAAAGAACCTGAAATTGAAGGTGGATTTGGTGGTGGTGACGGTGGTGGAGATGGTGGTGGTGACGGTGGTGGAGATGGTGGTGGTGACGGTGGTGGAGATGGTGGTGGAGATGGAAGTTCTGGTGGAGGGGCAGGAGGTGGAGTATATAAACCAATTTTAGATTTGATCGCCAAGTACGAAGCTGGGGCTGGTGGATGGGAATCCATGTATCCATCCACAAAACTGCCAGGAGCAACAAAAATGACAATTGCCGAGGTCGCTAGAAAAGCAACCGGTGCAGTTGGTATGTATCAAAATCTTCCAGAATACCTTGTTGCAAGAGCAAAAGCTGTTAAATTAGATCCAAATAAAGATCTTTATAATGAAGAAAATCAAAGAAAAATTGCTGTTTATTTGATTGAAAAAGGGCAAGCTGGTGTTACACCAAAAATGCTCAAAGATAATCCAGACGACGCAATGATTAGGCTTGCTAAAGTTTGGGCAGCAATACCTGTGCCAAAGAATATGCAGGGGCATCGAGGATCTGTAAGAAGAGGTCAATCTTATTATTCTGGTGTTGGAAGTAACAAAGCTCATATTACTCCAGAAATGATGTATAAAGCTATGGGAGCATCAGTTAAGTTGCAGGAGCAAGCCCAATCTAAACCAACTGGTGGAACTACAACTGCTGGAGGAGGATCTAACATTCCAACCCAATCACCATCTTCAAGACCAAGAGGAGAGGGTTCTAAATTAGCTGGTGAACTTGGTCGTTTTCTGGATAGTAAAGGTCTTGGGAGTTGGGGATCTGGAACTCACCAACACCCAGAACACCCTGCGTGGCCTCCAGAAAGTGGACATAGTGCTGGGTCTTTGCATTATAGATCTCAGGGAGCAAGAGCTCTTGACATAGGTGGATTTGGTCCAAACCTTTATAGGTCAAGTGGATTTAAAGGAGTTGATGATCAAACTAAAATTCTTGCAGGTATTGCAGAATTTAATAAAAAGAAGGGTGCTAAACCGGTAGAATTATTGAAAGAGGGATACCCAGGACATGCAAATCACGTTCACGTTGCTTATTTTAGAGGTGGACCAACAAAAGAAGGTCCTGCAAAATTACACAATGATGAATTTGTTACGGATGCAGACTCCACCGAAATGGTCGGAATGCCTTTTATGAACATTCTCAACAGTATAGAAACTGTCAAGGGATTTGTTCAAAAAGTTCCAGAGTTGATTCAAAATTTGACGGAGAGATATACAAAACTTTCTTCAGGAATGAGTGATAATGCCGAATTAACAGATAGTTCAACTTCAATAAATGTTGATAAATTGGTAGGAAAGGAATCTGCAAAAGAAGCTGAGCAAGATCAAAAAGAAGAAGAAAAGAAAAAAAATGCTAAATTAAAAAGCATTCAGGATAAGGAACCTCCAACAGACTATAAAAATATTCCTCCCGATGTAGATTCTTCAGGTAAGCCAATTCTACCTCCTCCATCTCCTGAGGGCACAGATTCAACATCAGAAACAGTTCCAAAATATAAAAAGGGTGGAGAAATTATTCCAAAGGGAGTAAGAACAAATATATCCAATTTGGAACAATTTACAGATTATAACAATCCATCGGGTTCTTATAATGAAAGAATTCTTATACAACCAATAAATATAGTAAATACGATTTCAACTCCATCTAACGATGGGTCAAATCCCACACCATCCATTTCGGGTTCTGGTTATGTGAACGATAATTATCAGTCTTTAATAAGGTAAACTAATGGGGAAGAATTTAGCAGCATCTGGTGGTGAAGTTGACATAAAGCAATTTGAAATCACTTCCAATTACAACAAAAAAACCACCGATATAAGTGGTGGTGTTATGGAGCTGTTTGTGTGGGAAAGTTTATTTGACAGTACTGTAAGGGCTTCAGTAATTTATGCAGATACTGGATATGACGATTCTGGAAGTAGGCAAATTTCAAACACTGAAGGTGGTGGTAATTCTGATTTTGTAAATAGTGCCGGAGAAAAAACTGAATTAGTAATAGAAGATTTATATAAAAACAAATTAGTTTTTACTGGTGATTATCACCTTAGAGTTTCAAAAAATAAAAGGGAAGCTTTTGGTGGACCACATACTACAAAGACTTTAGTTGCAACAGAATTTTATTCAAAGGAATGTATCGATAACGAAGATTCTGAAAAAAGAGTTGTCAAAAAATATCAGTATAAGACAAGTGATAATGTTAAATTGATATTGACTGATGTTCTTGGAACACCAAAAAATATTACCGTTGATAAATCAAAGAACGATTATAATTTCTTAGGTGGTAGAGAAAAAGTATTTCAACAATGCACCTGGCTCAGCAGAGTTTCTGTTCCAGATGGAGTTTCTGCTCCAAATGGAGTTTTGGCTGGATATTTATTTTATGAAACGGCATATGATGGAACAAAGGGTGGGTATAACTTTAAATCTATAGACTTGTTGTTTTCCAAAAGTCCTGTTAGAAAATATATTATGACTGCCACGAATGAAATTCCACCTGGATATAGTGGAAATATTCTAAACCATTTTGAGCATGTTAGTATTGATCTACAAAGATCTTTGGTTGCTGGTGATCAAACAAAAAGAAAACTGGAGACAATAAATCCATATAATGTAGAATTTGCACAAAACGATTTTTCTGCTAAAAGTCAAAATCTTGATTGGAATAATGGTGGAAAAGATTTTTGGAAGTTAGCTGAAGATTTAAACTTGAAAGATAAGATTACGAGAATAAATACAAAAGCATATGATACTGGAATAGTTCCTACGGGATTGAATTGGAAAGAGCAAAAAAAAGAATCTAAAGAAATAAATTATGATATTGGAGATATCATAAGACAAGCAACAAATAGATTTAATCAACTGTTTACTTACCAAATAACAATCATAATCCCCTGTGATTTGGGATTACATGTTGGAGATGTGATCTTGGTTGACTTCCCAGAAATATCTCAAAAGGAAGTTAGAGAAATTAGTAAGAACAAAAGTGGCATATATATGATAATGGATCTTGCACACAGAATAACTAGAACTGGTTCTTACACATCCCTACATCTAACGAGAGATAGTATTTTTAGATAGGAAAAATTTATGGAAAATATAGAACACCATATAGAAAAAGATAGGCAGATTTTATCTAATCCTACCACTTCCCCACAACAGCGTCGTCATGTTGAAGAGGAATTGGGTCAACTGGAAAGATACCATAAAAATCATCCCGATGATGATCATGACCCGTCATGCTTAGAATTGTATTGTGAAGATCATCCAGATGCTGATGAATGTAAAGTCTATGATGACTAAAAAATATGGCTCAATTATTCTCACCGGAAACTGAAGGTGTAAATTTATGTTACATGTGGCATGGGCAAGTTGTCGATGAAACATGTTGGGTAGATAATAACGCAAAAGAAAAAGGAAAAGATAAGCATATCCCAAGACAAAGAGATGATTTCCAGGGATATGGATATAGGTATAAAGTAAGAATAATTGGAAGAGATTTGCCAAATAAAGAGGCAGGAACTCCTGACGATCAACTTTATATGGCAATGTGTTATCTGCCAGCTACTGCTGGTAGTGGTGTTGGTGGTGCTGTTCAGACCCCCCAAATAAAACAGGGAACATATGTAGCTGGTTTTTATAGGGATGGTATACAGGCAAGAGAACCTGTAATAACTCATGTATATCCAAACCATGCACAAACAAGATTATTTGGAGGAGATCCAAACGAGGGATTTATTCCAAGAAGTGGATATAAGGGAAAAAATGGAGGAAAGTCTGTAGCAGGAAGAAATGTTCTTCTTGAGGGTGGAGATCATTGCATAAATGAAAACATTTCGATGGGGCAAGTTTTATCTGTATCCGATACAGATAAGCCGGATGATGCATCTCCCCCAAGTTTTGTTCCTTCCACTTTTAATTGTGATGGACCAACAGGAGCATTAACCAGTGTTCAGATAGTTTTAAAAAGAGTTTTTTACTATATCAATAAAATAAAGTCTCTTGCAAATTCTTGGCAAGGTGCCATGTCCGATTTGCAAAATGGAATAAATTCCATTATTCAAGATGGAGCTTTAATAGTAACTAACTTAATCAAAAACATAATTGATAGAATACGTGGTGTTTTGTTTAAGCAACTTGATGATAAGCAAAAAGAAATAGTAGGAAGTATTCCACCAAATCTTAGACCGATAGTAAATGAAGCTAACGAAGGTGCTACAACTATTATCGATTGCGTAATCAATAAAATCATTGCCAAACTCTTTGATTTTGTTTTCAAAGCACTTTCTAAAATAGCAGATCAAATTATCAATCCAATAGTTTGTGCAGTAGAAAATTTTATGGGATCTTTGTTGTCAAAGATTCTTGGTACTATCGCAGGGGCTCTTGGTCCAGTTTTTGATTCTATAAATGGAGTATTAGGATCTATCGCAGGAGGAAACATTCCTGGAATAGGAAGCATAACAAGCATTATAAACATAGTTAATGGAATAATTAAATTCCTTAGTTGTGAAGAAGATCGAGATTGTTCTGCCGGAACGGAATGGAGTTTGTTCTATGGAGCAGAATCTGTTACTCAGGGAATAAACATATCTTTATCATCAGTAGTTGAAAATGTTAGATCAAGAGCTGGAAGTTCTGGAGGAAGTGGACTTTCTTGCAATACGGGTCCAACATTATGTGGTCCTCCCAAAATTTCAATATCTGGAGGCGGAGGAAGAGGAGCAAAAGCAAATCCAATCATCAGTGCTGCTGGAGCAATTATTGGTGTCGATTTAGTAACTGGTGGTGTTGGATATACTTCCCCACCCAATGTGTATCTTGAAGATTCTTGTGGAAGTGGAAGAGGGGCACAACTTATTCCACTACTCTCTCTTCCAGATTCGGCTCCAGTAGGAAATAATGGAAACCCAAGAACAACATCGAGTTCTATTAACGAAAATGGTGTTTCCGGAAGTTCTAATTTAGATGGAAGAAAACCATTTGATGCAACAACTGGAATAGGAATTCCTATTATTTGGGGTCCAAGATACGTCGTTTCTACAGAATTTGGAGATCCAACAAGATTTAGAAGTTATTTAACTATATCTTCGGAGCAATTGGATAACGTCGAATATGTTTATGCAACAGTTAATGGTGAGAGACTTCAAGTATTTGCCGGTGGTACTGGTGGATACGAAGTAACTTCCGGAGGAACTGGTGGTAGTCCCTTATATGATAATTCCGGAAACCCCATAGTTGTTGATGGAATAGCACAAATAGTAGTTGCTAATGGTACGGGAGGTACTCAAGTAACAACAACTGACGGAACTCCCGTCTTTGCTGGAGGCACTGGTGGTGTTCCAGTCATAGATACTACAATTTTACCAAGTGAAGATCCAAGATCTGGATTGATAAACACAAATGATAATCTTCTTGATGGACCAGATAGAGATGTTGTTCTTTCTGGAGATTTTTCTGGAAATGGATCGTATACTGATGGAGCATTTAGTGGAACCGGAGTCTTCACTACAGACGATAAGAAATATTCATTGAATGGTCAATTTTCTGGATTTGATGCATCACTTTCCGGCGGAGGAACTGGAAGTTTTACAGGAAGAGGAATTTTCCGTCTTGGTAGGTTTGAAGGAGATGGAACCTTTACTTCAGATAGTTCTCAAAAAGAATTTAAAGATCCAGAAGAAACTAAAGACTCTGATGATAATATTTTTGGCGTTTTGCCAGATGGAACAGTTTACTTTGCTAAGTCAGATGGAACTGGAACAATAACAAGACCTGGAAACAATCCAATTTCAGTATTGTATGCAAAATGTGGATCGGTTGGAGGAACACAAGTTTTATCCGGACAAACAGTAGTTACTGATTGCAAAGGAAATCCAGTAACCGTGGGTGGTGATGGTGGAACACTGGTCAGAATAGTTGGATCAATTTCTTCCAGTAATTGTCCACTTACAGCAGATGGAGTATCTGTTACATCAAATGGACTTCCTGTTGTTTGCGAATCTTCTACAGGAATACCAGTAGTTATTGGTGTCCCATCAAAAGATCCTAACACAACTTCATTGTCTTCAGGAAATAATTCATTGACTTCTGATGGAAATACATTAAAGGCAATAACGCAAATAGTATCCTCAAAGGATCTTTCTGGGGAGGGATCATTTGCTGGTCCAGATGGAGGACCAATTTCGGACATAATTGTTTTGAATAGTGGGGTTGGTTATTTGCCCTCACCAAATGGAACTACGGGAGGATCTGGAACAGTATTTTCAAATCCAGATAACACTATAAAATACAACATCAATACTGGATATAGTTTATACCCACCAAATTCAACAATACCAGTATTGACAAATGATTTTATCTATATGCCACCTGGGACAGAGGCAAATGTATATAACAATAACGGAGATTTGATACAGAGTCTTCGTGGTGAAGGTCAGACTACTCCGTTAAAGATTACTGGGGACGGTACAATAACAACGCCTATATATGATGTCGAAAATAATACTGGAGATTTCCCATCTTCCGATGGATCATATCCGGTAGTTTTACAATTAAAAGATGTTCTAATAAAAAATCCTGGAGGAAATTATAATCCGAAGGATAAGATAACAATATCTCCAAGTAATGGAGCTGTTGTTCTTCCTAATTATGATAAATTTGGTGTATTGGTATCTGTTAATATTGAAGATAAAGGAATTGGTTTTACAGATATTCCTGACATGTTTATAGATTCAACTACGGGAATAAATGCGGTTTTGATACCGATATTTGAAGTAATAAGAGTTGGAGATCTTCAAGAAAATGAAGATATTATTCCTGAGGGAGTAAAATTAATCGAAGTAATCGACTGTGTAGGTAAAATAGCATGACAGCAGACATCTCATCTCAAAGATCAAGACCCGGAGGTAAAAAAACAAACTCCGACCATATTCAATATGGTCAAAAAGACGGTCAAATAGAATTCGGTCATCTCCATCTTAAAGCAGGAGGGACTGGTCAATGTGATGTAACTTCCGGAGTATTGCTTCATACTTACGATAATCGTCATTATATGACGATGGATATAGAAGAACCAAGAAAAGGATGGACAACGTTCAATTCACCGGGACCATTTCAAATAAGGTCGGCTATTGATGATGCCGGGAAACCTGGATCAACTAATGTCGGATCTTGGGCTGGTGCTGGAATTTTTATGACAGCAGAAAATGGTGATATAATAATACGTGCTCCGAAGGGGAGAGTTAGAATATCTGGTCTCGATGTAGACATTAGGGCAGAGGGTCCAAATAATAATAAGGGAACAGTAAATATTGATTCAAACGAATCGATAAATTTGACAACAGGAAAAGTAAATGTTATTGGAGAGAAGGGAATTAAATTTTTTACACCAAAAAGTGTTTTAATGGTGGCAGATACTTCTATTAGATTTGCTTCTTTATTTGTTGGTGGTCTTTCTTGTGCAAGTTCAGTCAAACCAAGCAAAGATCTTCCCATTACTACTTTCTTATTCAACGGTTTTTGCGAATTCGGATTTTTTTGAGTTATGACTTTTTCACAAGACGATTTATCACTTTCTCACCAACTTATTGTTGGTCAAGGTTATCCATATGCTGCATTTTTACTTGCCCAAGCAAGAATCCGTGGTTCGGCTTATCTTGAAGGACCAGTTATTATGGGGAATCCCAATGTTTGGCCAAATGTTGCGGCAACATTGATGGTTGGACCATTGACTAATTTTGACTCTCCTCCACCATTTATTCCAGGAGCTCTTTGTTGGGGGGGTCCGTTATTTAATAATCCATATTCTTTTGCAACTATTGGACCTGCAGGAATAATTGGAAATTTTGATGTTGCTGGAAATATATGTGCGGGGGCAAATATAATTGCTCAGGGTGAGGTTGTGTCTCGATGCGGAGCCCATATCCTATCTCTTAAGAAAAATTTTGATATTGAACATCCTACCAAAAAAGGATGGAGATTGAGGCATACTTGCCCAGAGGGTCCTACGAATGATGTGTATGTTCGTGGAACAGTGAAGAGTAAAAATTTTATAAAGCTTCCGGATTATTGGAAAGGGTTTGTTGACCACACAACCATCACTGTTAATTTAACTCCTATTGGATCTCATCAAGATGTTTTTGTGAAGAGGATAGATGAGAATAAAATATATCTACAATCAAAGGGCAACATGCCCATACATTGCCATTATCACATTTATGCGGAAAGAAAAGATGGTGAGAAACTAATTCCAGAGTATATTGGATTTGGTCCCGATGATTATCCTGGTGATAATGATCAATATTCTATTGTTGGGTGGAGTTATGATAAGAGAATAGATAAAAATACAAACATTAATAGAGTATAACCGATGGCAAACGTCTTCAAACCACAATTTAGAGCAAGAAAAGCTTGTAGACCAAATAAATTTGGTACAGTTCCATATGGATCTTTTGCGAGACCTCTGTTACCATTTAATGATGATTACAATAGAAGCACAACTCCCTTTGTAAATCCATGTCCAACATATTGGCATGACAGAATGTTGGTTATGGATCTTAGATGGTTAACAGGATGTGCCGGAACTTTATCTTCAAGATCGTGTTTTTGGAATGCAAAAAAAAGTTTTGATATTCCACACCCAACGAAAGATGGACATAGATTAAGACATGTTTGCCTTGAAGGTCCAGATGCTGATGTTTACATAAAAGGTAAATTGACCGAGGGTAATGTCATTAAACTTCCAGATTATTGGCCAAAGTTAGTTGACTTGGATACAGTTAATGTCACTTTAACTCCCTTTGGAATATATCAAGAGCTGTTTGTGGAATCTATTCAATGGGGAACAAGAGTAATTGTTAAAAATAATTTAGGTGGTTCAATAAACTGTCATTATCAAATCATGGCAGAAAGAATTGATGTTGAAAAAAATATTCCAGAATATGAAGGGTTGACACCAATGGCATATCCGGGAGATAATAGTGGTAGTACTATTAATGAAGGGTTGATATTTGATGGAGAGTACGATTCATGAAGTTTGTCCTTTAATTGTTTATCAGGGACTAATAAAAAATCACGAAGAATTTAAAGAAAAATATCTCGATGAACTTCGTGATTATTGGTTTAATGGATACGTGTATGAAAGTCCAGAATGTTCTGGCAAGATTTTTGCACATTTGAATGAAAACTACTCAGATTTCTTTTCCGAATTGAAAAGAAATATTGATGGATATTTTGATGCACTTTCAGTCGATCATTCAAAATTATCTTATCATGTAGTTAAAACATGGGTGGGATATCATGGTGATAATGAAACTCCATCAGTATCGCCACATACTCATAATGAATCAAATCT
>Ga0315909_10009198_pt1 | contig 10715 bp, 12 predicted proteins | sample LakEriMetagenome_11_FD_203527 | JGI IMG/M metagenome (GOLD analysis project Ga0315909, IMG submission 203527) | Freshwater fungal communities from buoy surface, Lake Erie, Ohio, United States - Buoy 2 MA125 | ecosystem: Environmental > Aquatic > Freshwater > Lake | place: USA: Lake Erie, Ohio...
ACTTGGCCCACCAAAGGCACGCCGGAGGACAGGCGCTGGGAAATAATGCGGTCCACCTCAAGCATGTCCTGCCGGATCAGGCCGGTGGCGGCCGTTTGGGGAGGGGAAACGGAGGCGCTCAAGGTGTTGTTCTCATAGGGAACCAAATTATAGGCACCCACTGCCTTGGGCAGGTTGGAAGCGGCACAAACCCTTTTTACATGCTAAAATGTTCGGCTCTGCTGAAATCCGTTGGCAGAGCAAATGAAGAGTCTATCTTTCAGAGGTTCGTATGTACGCAGTCATAAAAACCGGTGGCAAGCAGTATCGCGTGTCGGCCGGCGAAAAAATCAAAGTAGAACAGATCGCTGCGGACGTTGGCCAGGAAATCGTGATTGACCAGGTTTTGGCTGTCGGCAACGGCGCGGAAATCAAGGTCGGCACACCCCTGGTGTCCGGTGCATCCGTCAAGGCCATGGTCGTCGCCCATGGCAAACACGACAAGGTTCGCATTTTCAAAATGCGCCGTCGCAAGCACTACCAAAAACGCCAAGGCCATCGCCAGCAATTCACTGAATTGCAGATCGCCTCTATCCAAGCCTAAGGAGCACTCACACCATGGCACAGAAAAAAGGCGGCGGCTCTACGCGCAACGGTCGTGACTCTAACCCCAAGATGTTGGGCGTCAAGGCTTTCGGAGGTGAACACATCACAGCAGGCGCCATCATCGTGCGCCAACGTGGTACCAAGTTTCATCCTGGGACCAATGTCGGCATCGGCAAAGACCACACCTTGTTCGCTTTGGTAGAAGGCCACGTGTCCTTCTCCATCAAAGGCTCTCTGAACAAGCACATGGTGAATGTGATCCCTGCTTAACCGATTCACTCACCCGCAAAAGCCCCGCCAGTCGGGGCTTTTGTCTTTAAGATCGAACCATGAAATTCGTTGATGAAGCATACATAGACATTGTTGCCGGTGATGGTGGCAATGGCTGCGTGTCGTTTCGCCACGAAAAATACAAAGAATTCGGCGGCCCCAATGGCGGCGATGGCGGACGTGGCGGCCATGTGTACGCGGTGGCCGATGCCAGCCTCAATACTTTGGTGGATTACCGTTTCTCCCGCCGCCACGAAGCCAAGCGCGGTGAACACGGCATGGGCTCCGACATGTTTGGCGCAGCGGGTGACGATATCGTTTTGAAAATGCCGGTGGGCACTTTGCTGATCGATGCCGAAACCAACGATGTGCTGTATGAGTTGCTGACGCCCGGCGAGGTGATCATGATTGCCAAAGGCGGCGACGGCGGTTTTGGCAATATGCGCTTCAAAAGCTCCATCAACCGCGCGCCGCGACAAAAAACACCCGGTTGGCCAGGTGAGCGCAAAAACCTCAAGCTCGAACTCAAAGTGCTGGCCGATGTCGGTTTGCTGGGCATGCCCAATGCAGGCAAGTCCACCTTGATCAGCGCCATCTCCAATGCGCGCCCCAAAATCGCCGACTACCCGTTCACCACGTTGCACCCCAATTTGGGGGTGGTGCGCGTCGCCGCCGAGCAAAGTTTCGTGGTGGCAGATGTGCCCGGTCTGATTGAAGGTGCCGCCGAAGGGGCGGGTTTGGGCCACCAGTTTTTGCGCCATTTGCAAAGAACGCGATTGCTGTTGCACATGGTGGATTTGGCCCCGTTCGATGATGCGGTCGATCCGGTGGCGCAGGCCAAGGCCATTGTGCTGGAGTTGAAAAAATACGATCCCGCGCTCTACGACAAGCCGCGTTGGCTGGTACTCAACAAGTTGGACATGGTGCCCGACGCCGAGCGTGAAGCACGTGTCAAAGACTTCGTCAAACGGTTCAAATACACAGGGCCTGTTTTCCAGATTTCTGCGCTCAACCGCGAAGGCTGCGAAGGATTGGTTCGCGCCATCTACGAGCATTTGGAAAAGCAATTCAAATCCACGCAAGTCGAAGAAGCACCAGATCCGCGATTCGCCCCCTTGCCCTGACGCGATGATTTGCCATGTCTGAAGCCAACCCCTTATTGAAAGACGCGCGCCGTATCGTGGTCAAAGTCGGCTCCAGCCTGGTGACCAACGAAGGCCGCGGATTGGACGATCAAGCCATTGGCGAATGGTGTCGCCAAATCGCCGTATTGATGCGCTCGCAAGAGAAGCGAGAAATCATCATGGTGTCCAGCGGTGCGATTGCCGAAGGCATGAAGCGCTTGGGCTGGGCCACGCGCCCGCATGAAATCCACGAATTGCAAGCCGCTGCCGCCGTCGGGCAAATGGGGCTGGCACAGATGTACGAAAGCAAGTTGCGCCAGCACGGTTTGGGCAGCGCACAGGTGTTGTTGACCCATGCCGACTTGGCCGATCGAGAGCGCTATTTGAATGCCCGCTCCACCCTCAACACGTTGTTGTCGCACGGCGTGTTGCCGGTCATCAACGAAAACGACACGGTGGTCAACGACGAAATCAAATTTGGCGACAACGACACCTTGGGTGCGCTGGTGGCCAATTTGGTTGAAGCCGATGCATTGGTCATCTTGACCGACCAAGCCGGTTTGTTCACCGCCGATCCGCGCAAAGACAACAACGCCACCTTGGTTCAACAGGCGCAAGCAGGCGACCCCTCACTGGAAGCCATGGCAGGTGGCGCAGGTTCGAGCATCGGGCGCGGTGGCATGTTGACCAAAATCTTGGCGGCCAAACGCGCTGCTGGTTCAGGTGCCAGCACCGTGATTGCTTGGGGCCGTGAACCCGACGCATTGTTGCGTTTGTGTGCGGGTGAACCTATCGGAACCTTGCTGATCGCGCCCACCCAAAAGCAGCAAGCCCGCAAGCAATGGATGGCAGACCATTTGCAATTGCGCGGCGCTATTTGGATCGATGACGGCGCTGCAGACAAACTCAGCCGCGAAGGCAAAAGCCTGTTGCCCATCGGCATGCACAGTGTGAAAGGCGAGTTTTCGCGGGGCGATGTGATCGCTATTTGTGACTTGCAAGGCCAGGAGCTGGCGCGAGGTTTGGCCAACTACGCCAGCGCCGAATGCCGCTTGCTGTGTAAAAAACCATCGTCTGAGATTGAAAAATCGCTGGGTTATGTGGCGGAACCCGAAATGGTTCACCGCGACAATTTGGTGTTGATGCGCTAGGTCTAGCGCATGCCTTGGCGCAAAAACGAACTGCGGTTTTCTTGTCGCGGCAAATAACGGGACAACTCGGTCAGTGCCATTTCATAGACACCGCGTTTGAATTCCACCACCGATTCCAGCGGTATCCAATAATCGTTCCAACGCCAAGCGTCAAATTCGGGGTGTGTGCTGGCGCGTAAATTCAAGGCGTGGTCAGGCACCACCAATTGCAGCAAATACCAAATTTGTTTTTGCCCTTTGTAGTGGCCGCGTGCATCCTTGCGGATGTAGCGGTCCGGCACTTCATAGCGCAACCAATCACGGGTTCGGGCCACGATGCGCACCTGTTCGGGTTGCAGTCCCACTTCCTCTTGCAACTCCCTGAACAAAGCTTGCTCCGGTGTTTCCCCACGGTCAATCCCGCCTTGCGGAAATTGCCAACTGTGGGTGCGGATACGCTTGCCCCAAAAAACCTGATTCTTCTGGTTGAGCAGAATGATGCCGACGTTAGGCCGAAAGCCGTCACGGTCAAGCATAATCAAACCTCAAGAATTTCAACTAAGGCCATTATGCACAGCATCGGGCCGACATCAATACACCGATAGGTTTCATCTTCCATTCACTGCCACCGAGTTGGCCTACGACTTACCCATGAAAGCTTCCCAGTTTTTAATCTCTACCCTCAAAGAGGCCCCGGCTGATGCAGAAGTCGCCAGTCACCAATTGATGATGCGCGCTGGCATGATCAAGAAATTGGGCGCAGGCATCTACACCTATATGCCCATGGGCTTGCGCGTGATCCGCAAAGTGGAGGCCATCGTTCGCGAAGAAATGAACCGCGCCGCCGCCATCGAGCTGACCATGCCGGTGGTGCAACCTGCCGAACTGTGGCAAGAAACCGGACGCTTTGAAAAGATGGGCCCGGAGTTGCTGCGTATCCGCGACCGCCATGCGCGCGATTTCGTGGTGCAGCCCACCAGCGAGGAAGTGGTCACCGATATCGCACGCCAGGAATTGCGCAGTTACAAGCAATTACCCAAAAACTTCTACCAAATCCAAACCAAATTCCGTGACGAGCGAAGACCGCGTTTTGGGTTGATGCGTGGGCGTGAATTCACCATGAAAGACGCCTACAGTTTTGACCGCGATGCGGCCTCGGCGCAAATCAGCTACCAAGCCATGGCACAGGCTTATCGGCGTATTTTTGACCGCTTCGGTTTGCGTTATCGGGCCGTGGCGGCTGACAGCGGTGCGATTGGCGGCGATTTGAGCGAAGAGTTTCAAGTGATCGCAGCCACCGGCGAGGATGCGATTGTGTATTGCCCCCAAAGCGATTACGCCGCCAACATGGAAAAAGCCCAGGCGCTGGCCCCGGCACAGCCGCGCGGCGCAGCCACAGCGGCTTGCACGCTGACACCGACACCGGGCAAAAGCACTTGCGAAGACGTGGCCGAGTTGTTGGGCGTACCGCTGCAGACCACGGTCAAGTCCTTGGTATTGGCGACAGACGACACCAACGATGCAGGAGAAATTGTCAAAACCCAAGTGTGGTTGCTGTTGGTGCGGGGCGACCATGACATGAACGAAGTCAAGGTCGGCAAGCTGCCCGGTTTCGACAAGGGTTTTCGCTTTGCCACGCTGGCTGAAATTGACGAGCATTTCGGCTGCAAGCCCGGTTATTTGGGCCCGCTGAAACTACACAAGCCTTTGAAAATCGTGGCTGACCGGGATGTGGCGGTCATGTCCGATTGGATTTGCGGCGCCAACCAACCCGATCACCACATCACCGGTATCAATTGGGGCCGAGATCTGCCCGAACCCGACATGGTGGCTGACATTCGCAATGTGGTTGAAGGCGATGCTTCACCCGATGGCAAAGGTGTGCTGGCCATCGAGCGCGGCATTGAAGTTGGCCATATTTTTTACTTGGGCACCAAATACAGCGCGGCGATGAACGCCACGTTTTTGGCCGAGGATGGCAAGCCCCGGCATTTTGAGATGGGTTGTTACGGCATCGGCATCACGCGCCTGCCCGCAGCGGCAATCGAGCAAAACCACGATGCCAAAGGCATCATCTGGCCGGACGCGTTAGCACCTTTCACCGTGGTGGTCTGCCCCATCGGGCCGGACCGCAGCCCTGAAGTGAAAGCCGCCGCTGAAGGCTTGTATGCCGAGTTGCTGCAAGCCGGTATCGACGTGATGCTGGACGACCGGGGCGAGCGCCCCGGCGCGATGTTTGCCGACTGGGAGTTGATTGGCGTGCCGCACCGGGTCACCATCGGCGACCGGGGCCTGAAAGAAGGCCAGGTGGAATACCAGCACCGCAGAGATGCCGAGCCGACCAAGGTGGCGCTGGGTGAGGTAGCGAAGTGGATCAAGGGCAAATTGTCCGTTTGACCCAACGGAGTGACTTTGCCTGCGCGACATTCAAACCCCCGACCAAGGATGTCGGCGCCAGGCCGGTTCGTTCTATGAACAAAACACTTGCGCACGTGCTGGTTGTGTCAATGGCCGCCACGGTACTGAACTTGCACGCCGGCCCGCAGCGCGAAGAGCACTTGGCGGATTCGGTGCGCAGTGCGTTGAGCGCAGCGGTGGCAGGCTTACCGCCGCCCAATCCTTATTTGCCAACCGCAGCGGACAAAAAAGTCTACGATGATTGGCTACAAACCCAACAACAGCGGCTGTCTGCGCGCTTGGTGCAAATGCATGGTTCGTCGGGTTTGCCAGAGCTGGCCAGCCCAGCGGCGCAGCGTGCGTTTTTACAAATGGTCTGGTACGAAAGCCACCGCGCAGCGTTGGACCCAGCCTTGGTGTTGGGTATGGTGGAGGTGGAGAGCGGGTTTCGCAAATTTGCCATCAGCAGCGCAGGCGCCATGGGCGTGATGCAGGTCATGCCGTTTTGGACGCGTGTGTTGGGTCAAGGTGACGCAACCATGTTGTTTCAATGGCAGACCAATTTGCGCTTTGGCTGTGTCATTTTGCGCCACTATTTGAAGCTGGAAGACGGCCAATTGGCCATGGCGCTGGGCCGTTACAACGGCAGTCGTGGGCAAAGTGCTTACCCGCAAGCGGTGCTGGCTGCGCAGCAGCGCTGGCAGCCTTGACAGGTGAAGCATTGAGTAGGCTGGTGCCAGCCAGGGGAGTTAGTTGCCCAGTACCTTGGTCAGTTCGCCGGATTCATACATCTCGGTCATGATGTCCGAGCCGCCGATGAATTCGCCTTTGACATACAGCTGTGGGATGGTGGGCCAGTTGCTGTATTCCTTGATGCCTTGGCGAATGTCGGCATCGTCCAGCACATTGACGGTTGTCAGTGTTTTGGTGTCTACGCCGCTGGCTTTGAGCAATTGAATGGCGCGACCCGAAAACCCACACATGGGGAAACTGGCATTGCCTTTCATGAACAACACAATGTCGTTGTCTTTGACCAGTTGGTCGATACGTTGGTGCACATCACTCATAAGAACTCCCTGAATTGCAAAAATGCCATTAGCATGGATTATTTCACTTCCCCGCGCATGCCCCCGCTGCAACGGGCTATGCCCGCGAGATCGTTGCGGCTTTGCACCTGTCCATAGCCTTGGCCACGCAACAAAGCACATACCGCCTGCGCTTGGTCATAGCCATGTTCCAACAGCAACCAAGCGCCTGGCTTGAGATGTGCCATGGCCTGCGTGGCGATGGTTTGCAGATCGTCCAACCCTTTGGGCCCGCTGACCAAGGCGGTTGGCGGTTCGTGCGCCAGTGCGGGCAAATGCGGGTCACCTTGCGCAATATAGGGCGGGTTGGCAACGATCAAATCAAATACACCGGTTACCGATTGCAACCAGTCGCTCTGGCGAAAGTGCACATCGAGTTGTAGTCGGTCTGCGTTGGTTTGGGCGACACGCAAAGCCCCCAAGCTTTGGTCAACGGCATGCACTGACCAATCGGGGCGTTGGTGTTTGAGAGCAAGCGCCACCGCGCCGCTGCCGGTGCCCAAGTCAAGCACCGCAATCGGCGCATGTGGCAGTGGCAACGACAAGGCCCAGTCAACCAAGGTCTCGGTATCGGCGCGCGGCACCAGCACATCAGGTGTCACCAGCAAATCCAGACCATGAAAGGCTTGCATACCGGTCAGGTAGGCCAAGGGTTCACCTTGTTGTAAGCGTTCTAACCCGTTTTGAAACTGCGCTTGTTCTTGAGGGGACAACGCCAAACGGTCGTTCAGTAACAACCAAGCCCGGTCATGCCGTGGGCGTTTCAATACATGCAGCAACAAGGTTTGCGCTTCAAGACCATCGATATCCCGCGATCGCGCATGCTGCAGGGCCAGTGTGACGTTCAACTGTTTTGCTCCAAGGCAGCGAGCTGTTGCGCCGCCTCAAACGCTTGCAATGCTTCGACCACGTCGCCCAAATCGCCTTCCATGATGGAAAGCAATTTGTACAAGGTCAGGTTGATACGGTGATCCGTGAATCGCCCTTGGGGAAAGTTGTAGGTCCGGATGCGGTCTGAGCGGTCGCCGCTGCCAATCAGACTTTTGCGTTCGGCGGCGTCTTTGGCGGCGCGTTCGCTGCGTTCTTTTTCCTGTATGCGCGCGGTCAACACCCGAAGCGCTTGGGCCTTGTTGCTGTGCTGACTGCGGCCATCCTGGCATTCGGCAACGATACCGGTCGGCAAATGCGTGATGCGCACGGCTGAGTCGGTTTTGTTGATGTGTTGACCACCGGCGCCACTGGCGCGAAATGTGTCTATGCGCAAATCGGCAGGGTTGATTTTGATGGCTTCGGTTTCGTCCGGTTCGGCCAATACCGCCACGGTGCAAGCGCTGGTGTGAATCCGTCCTTGTGTCTCTGTCACAGGCACGCGCTGCACCCGGTGGCCGCCCGACTCGAACTTCAAACAGCCGTAGACACCGCCGCCCTCAATCCGAACCACCACCTCTTTGTAGCCACCCAATTCGCTCGGGGATTCGCTCACCACTTCTACCCGCCAGCCGCGTTCGGTGCAAAAGCGGCTGTACATGCGCAGCAAATCACCGGCGAACAAGGTGGATTCATCGCCACCCGTGCCTGCACGTATTTCCAAGAACGCATTGCGCACATCATCGGGGTCTTTGGGTAACAACATGCGTTGCAATTGCGCCAGCAAACTGTCGCATTGCACACGGTTGGCGTCGATTTCTTCTTGCGCCATGTCGCGCACTTGGGGGTCGTTGTCTTGCAACATGCTGTGCGCGGCTTCGCTGTCTTGCATCAACTGAAGCCAGCGTTGGTAAGGCGTGACCAGGGCGGAGACTTCCGCGTGTTCGCGTGACAGTTGTAAAAACTGTGTCATGTCTTGCATGATGTCTTGGCGCGACAGCAAAAAGTCCAACTCGGACAAGCGCTGCACACTGCGCTCTAGCTGAGCGCGCATAAACGGCTTCATGGTGAGGGCGCTTTCAGCTAACGGCCAGCGCGTAAAAAGAACTGCTCAATGGCTTGGCGGGCGGACTGGCGGGCTTGTGCGTCGTCCGCATGCAATTCGGCCATGGCGCCGTGCAGCATTTTTTGCGTGAGGCTTTTGGCCAAGGTTTCCAGCACGGCTTCCACTGGCTCACCTTTGGCGAGCAGTTTTTGGGCGCGGGCGAGTTCGGCGGTGCGCCAAGCCTCGGCTTGTTGGTTGAGTTGCTGAATCAGCGGCACATCCGAGCGCTGGTCCAGCCAATGCACAAAGCTTTGTACCCCGGCATCGATGATGACCTCGGCTTCGGCAACTGCGGCTTGGCGACTCGCTTGCCCGGTTTGCACCACTTGCGACAAATCGTCGACGGTGTACAAATACACATCGCGCAACGACTTGACTTCGGGTTCGATGTCGCGTGGCACCGCCAAATCCACCATGAACATAGGGCTGTTGCGGCGTTTTTTCAGGGCCCGTTCGACCGCCCCAAGACCGATCAACGGCAAGGTGCTGGCGGTACAACTGATGACCGCGTCAAATTCGTGCAGGCGGTCTGGCAAATCGGCCAAGCGCATCACATCCGCATTGAACTGCCGCGCCAACAATTGGCCGCGTTCCATGGTGCGGTTGGCCACGGTCATGCCGCGCGGGTTTTTGGCAGCGAAATGCGTGGCGCACAACTCGATCATTTCACCGGCGCCGACAAACAACACATGGATTTTGCTCAGGTCTTCAAACAGCTGACCGGCCAGACGCACCGAAGCGGCGGACATGCTGATGCTGTGGGCGCCGATTTCGGTGGTGCTGCGTACTTGTTTGGCAACCGCGAACGAGCGTTGGAACATTTGGTGCAATGTGGAGCCTAAAGCACCAACCTCACGCGCAGCGCGCACCGCGTCTTTCATTTGTCCGAGGATTTGTGGCTCACCCAAAACCATGGAATCCAAACCACTGGCCACACGAAACGCATGACGTGCGGCTTGTTCATCCACCAAGGTGTAGATGTGTTGGTGCAAACTGTCGGGGCTCACGCCGCCAGATTCAGCCAACCACGCCATGGTGTTGGGCATGAGAATTTCGTTGGAGGCGCAATAGACTTCTGTGCGGTTGCAGGTCGACAGAATTGTGGCTTCGGTTTGGCCGCCCACCGCATGCCGCAAACCATTGAGCACCGGCCCCATTTGTTCAATGGCAAAGGCGAAGCGACCCCGCAGATCGAGTGGTGCGGTGGTGTGGTTGAGACCGAGCGCCCAAACAGACATATGCCAGATTATAAAATTTGAATCTATGGATGTTATGTCGCTTCTGCTTCATTTGTTGAATTTCGTGGCCCCGGCCTGCGCTGTGGCGGCTTGGATGGCCTTGGTCAGCCCGATATTGATGGGCCATTTCCCCCAATGGCGTTCTTGGCGCAGGCAGTTCATGGTCAACAGCGTCATTGGTGTGGGTGTTTTGTTACTGGGGCTGCTGTGGTTTGGCAACGATGGCAAGGTGGTCACGTATGCGGCCATGGTGTTGGCTTGTGCCAGCACCCAATGGTTGTTAACCCTTTGAGCTTAGTGCCGAAGGGCACTGGGTTAACATTCGCTCCACATTTATGAATGCACCAGACCCACTTGCCAGATGGATGACCCCGGTTGAAGGCGGTCAACGATTGCGGGAAATCCCTTACAACTACACCTCGTTTTCTGACCGCGAGATCGTTTGCCGCCTGTTGGGCGATGAAGCTTGGGAACTCCTGCAGCAATTGCGCCACGAAAGGCGCACCGGGCGTTCGGCCCGCATGTTGTTTGAGGTGCTCGGCGATATTTGGGTGGTGCAGCGCAATCCGTATTTGCAAGACGATTTGCTGGACAACCCGTCGCGCAGGCGTTTGCTGGTCGAAGCCTTGCGCCACCGCTTGGACGATGTGCAGGCCAGACGGCGACAACATGACACACCAGACCGCGACAAGGATGTGTGGGTGGGTCGTTTGCTGGACGCAGCGTTGGCTGCAGTCAACCAATTCGCCCAGCAATTCGAGCGCCAGCACACGCTGCGCAAAAAAGCACTCAAAGTATTGCGCAAATGCACCGCTGTCGACAACATCAAATTTGACGCCATGAGCCGCGTCTCGCATGTGACCGATGCCACCGATTGGCGTGTCGAATACCCGTTTGTGGTGCTGACCCCCGAC
>Ga0315909_10009199_pt1 | contig 10714 bp, 8 predicted proteins | sample LakEriMetagenome_11_FD_203527 | JGI IMG/M metagenome (GOLD analysis project Ga0315909, IMG submission 203527) | Freshwater fungal communities from buoy surface, Lake Erie, Ohio, United States - Buoy 2 MA125 | ecosystem: Environmental > Aquatic > Freshwater > Lake | place: USA: Lake Erie, Ohio...
AGTTTCATGGGTAGCTCTCCTTGGGGTGGTCAGATCATGGCTCCGCCGTCCACGATGAACGGCTGGCCGGTGGCGAACAGCGACTCGTCGCTGGCGAGATAAACAGCGATCGGGGCGATTTCTTCAGCGGTGGCCAGTCGGCCCATTGGCTGGCGGGCGATGAACATCTTGCGGGCTTCAACGGGATCATCGAAGGCATTGATCCGATCGTGCAGGCTGGGCGTGTCCACCGTGCCGGGGCAGATGCAGTTGCAGCGAATGCCGCGGCTCACATAGTCTGCAGCCACCGACTTGGTCAGGCCGATGACCGCTGCCTTGCTCGCACCATAGGCAAACCGGTTGGTGAACCCCTTGAGGCTCGAACACATCGATGCCATGTTGATGATCGAACCGCCGCCCTGCGCAAGCATGCCCGGCAGCACCGCGGCAATCGCCTTCCATTGTGCCCGCACGTTGAGGTTGAAGCTCAGGTCCCAGTCGGCATCGGTGCACTGCTCGATGCCACCCTGATGGACCCATCCGGCGCAGTTGAAGAGCACATCCAAGGGTTGCGCGCCGATCACCGCACTGACCTGCGCATCGTCGAGCATGTCGAGCACGCGGGTGGTCACGCCCGCCACACCTTGATAGGTCTGCAGCAGCGCGGGGTTGACGTCGGTGGCAATCACTTGCGCGCCCTCGGCGGCCATCTGCAACACGCTCGCCCTGCCGATACCCTGTCCGGCTGCGGTCACGAGGATGCGTTTGCCCTGCAGGCGTGTCCCCATCAGCGTCTCCTGTTCTTGGTCATCAATCGATCGATGATATCGCGGCCCGGGCACCCTGCGTCCGCAGGCGCTCGAGTGCCCGTGTCAGGGCGTCAAGCAGACTCGAGTCCTGGTGGAGGTCGTCTGCGAAAACCGCCTGCACGCCCAGGAGAGCGCCGACGCGATCGCGCGTGCACACCTCCTTGCGCGCCACGGGCAGCAATTGCCCGGCCAGCGGATCGTCCACCGACCACCGGGTGGCTGACCGGGCGTGGGGGTCGGGCTCACCGATGAGAAAGTGCAACCAGGCAGCGACACCCAGCAGGAGCGCGTCATGGGGCAGGCCTTGCCGACGCGCCTCGCGCAGGCTGACCAGCAGCCGCTGGGGCAGTTTGCGCGAACCGTCGGCGCTGATCTGCCGCAGCGCATGGCGCAGGGCCGGGTTGGCAAAGCGCTCCAGCAGCCTGCCGGTGTACGGCCCGACCTCGCCGCGCACCGACGCAGGCAGCGTGGGTTCGACCTGCCGCCACAGTTGCGCGAGGAAGATGCGCAGCGAGGGATCAGCAGCCGCCTCATCCACCGTTGCCAGGCCCAGAGGCACACCCAGATAGGCCAGGCTGGAGTGCGCCGCGTTCAGCAAGCGCAGTTTCATCGCTTCCCAGGCCGCGACGTCATCCACCCACTGGGCACCGACCCGATCCAGGGGCGGCGCCTCACCGGCAAAGCGCGCCTCGATCACCCATTGAGAGAAGGGCTCGGTTGCCACCGGCCAGGCATCGTGGAGCCCGAGCACCTGCTCGGCCTGCGCGCGGTCGGCATCGGTGGTGGCCGGCACGATCCGATCGACCATCGTGTCAGGGCAGACCACCTCGTGCTCGATCCAGCGGGCCAGGGGCGCACCCGCGAGGGAGCCATCCCGCACAACCGGCGAGGCCGCCCGGATCAGGCGCTCATGCAGCAGGCCTCCGTTGCGAGACAGGTTGTCGCACGACAGCAGCGTCAGCCCGCCCACCCCGGCGGCATGGCGCGCCGCCAGACCCTCCACGAGCAGGGCCAGCGCACTACCGGCATCCGTCTGGTCGTAACCCTTTTCGGTAATGGTCAGGGTGACGAGCCGGGTGTTGGGGCTGGCCAGCCGGTCGCGAACGGTGGCGGGCGACTCCGGCGCCACGAGCAGTTCGCGCAGGCTGCCGACCACCCGCGCCTGAGCGCCGCGACCATCGCGCTCCAGAACGGTGTACAGGCCGTCCTGCGCAACGAGCGCATCGCGCATGACCGGGCGTCGCAGACTCACCCCGCACACGCCCCAGCGTGCATCACCCGCCAGGGCCAGGTCCTCGAAGGCGATCGCCTGGTGAGCGCGATGAAAGTTGCCCACGCCCAGATGAAGCACACCGGGTGGCGTGATGCCCCAGCTTCGCGCCGGACGTTGCACGCCGGCTGGCAGCCGTTCAAGCGTGTCGCGGTGCAGTCGCGGCGTCATGCGCGGGTATCGGGCCCCACGGAAGTCATGTCAGCGATGGCCGAAGCGGCAGGTCCGGATCGCCCCAATCGGACTGGGGCACCAGCGGATACCAGCCAGGACGCCCGGGGTCGCGGTCATAGGGATAGGGGCCCAGCTCAAGGAACAGTTCGTGGTACTGAGCCACCTTGTCGGGGTCAAGGCTCACCCCCAGGCCATGCCCGGTGGGCACCGCGATGCGGCCATCGTGGTAGCGCATCTTGCCGCCGACGATCACGTCATCGCGCAGGTGGTGGTAGTGGGCGTCTGCCGCGTAGCCCAGGTTGGGCACAACCGCGCCCAGTTGCAGCATGGTGGCGAGCTGCACGCCCAATTCGCCCGAGGAATGCACGGCCACGCCCAGCCCGAAGGTCTCGCAGATGCCGGCCGCCTTGATGCAGGGCCGGATGCCGCCCCAGAAGGTGGTGTCCAGCAGCACGACGTCGACCGCGCGTTGCGTCACATTGGCCGCCAGCTGCTCGAAATTCACGATCACCGTGTTGGTGGCCGTGGGAATGCGAACGAATTCGCGCAGCCGCGCCATCTGGGGCATGCCCCAGACCGGGTCCTCGAAGTAGTCGTTGTTCAGGTCCTCGATGCCGCGACCGAAGCGGATCGCATCGGCCAGCGACCACGCGCAGTTGGGGTCATGGCGCAGGCGGTCCTGGGGCCAGGCCGCGGCCAGCGCCCGGTAGCAGGCCAGCTCGTGGGCCGGGTCGAACACACCGCCCTTGATCTTGTGCGAGGTAAAGCCGTGCTCTGCCTTCAGGGCCCGGGCATGGGCCATCAGCTGATCGACCGTGCGCACCTCGCCCTCGCCGCTCACCGGATCGGGATAGCGAAAGAACAGATAGGACGCGAATGCCACTGCATCACGCACCCGTCCACCGAGCAGTTCACTGACCGGCACCCTCAGCTTCTGGCCGATGATGTCCAGGCAGGCAAACTCCAGCGCGGCGTGCAACTGTGTGCGGTTGTTGTAGAGGCTGGCCGTCGGATTGCATACCGCAAAGCGCATGGCCTCGAGGCGGAAGACATCGTGACCCTGCAGCAGGCTGATGAGGCTTTCGACCGCCTGGCTGGCAGCCTGTCCGCCACCGCCGAACTCGCCCAGACCCCGATAGCCGTCGTCGGTCTCGATTTCGACCAGGGTGCGCACGAAGCGGCCCCAGTGCGCGCCATTGCTGTGTCGAAGCGGCGCCTCGAGCGGCACGGTGACGGGAGTGGCCTGAATGCGGGCGATGCGGGTCATCGTGACGGCACGTCGAGGGCAGGCGGACTGGCCTGGATGCGCGCGACGGGCATCATTGGCCATGGGATGTGGTGTAGCTCGAGTGTACAGGTTAGGATCCGGTCAATCGAGCGCGCAACCCGGCATGCCTGGCGTTGACCCGCTCTGCTTCGAGGAGACTTCCCGTGCTGGCCTGCCAGGTGCATGGTGCAATGGATCTGCGCGTGATCGACGTCCCCGTGCCGCGACCTGGCACTGGCGAGGTCCTGCTGCGCCTGGGCGCAGCCGGTATTTGCGGCTCGGACATGCACTACTACCTGCATGGGCGCGTGGGGTCCTTTGTGATCCGTGAGCCGCTGACACCCGGGCATGAGGCCTCGGGTGTCGTGGCCGAACTGGGCGAAGGCGTGAGCGGGCTGCGGGTGGGGGACCGGGTCGCGATCAATCCGTCCCGCCCCTGCGGCCGTTGTGCCGGCTGCCGCGAGGGCCGGGAGAACCTGTGCGCCAACATGCGTTTCCTGGGCAGCGCCAGCGTCTTTCCCCATATGCAGGGGCTGTTCAGCGAGTACTTTGTCATGCCGGCCGGGCAGTGTGTGCCAGTTGCCAGCGCGGTGTCGCTGGGCGAGATCGCGATGTCCGAGCCGCTCTCGGTGGCCCTGCACTCGGTTCATCGCGCCGGGTCACTTCTGGGCCGGCAGGTCCTGATCACCGGATCGGGGACGATCGGCTGCATGATGGTGCTGGCTGCGCGGCTGGCGGGCGCCGCGCATATCGCAGTGACCGATGTCGTGGACCACCCCCTGACGGTGGCGCGTCAGGTCGGTGCCGACCAGACCGTGCGCACCGATCAACTGCTGGCTGGCCAGGCCCTGAGCGATCTCATCGGTGAACCCGATGTTGCCTTCGAGGTATCGGGCGCGCCCTCGGCCCTGTCGGCCTGCCTGAATACCGTGCGCCGTGGCGGCACGGTGGTGCAGGTGGGCACGCTCCCTGCCGAGGGCTTGCATCTGCACGCCAACCTCGTCATGTCGCGCGAACTCGATCTGCGCGGCTCGTTTCGCTTTGGCAATGTCTTTGGTCAGGCCGTGTCCGCCATTGCCAGCCGCCGCGTCGATGTCCGACCGGTGCTGTCGGGCGCCCATCCGCTGAGCGACGCGGCGCGCGCCATCGAACAGGCTCGCGACAAATCGATCAGCATGAAAGTCCAACTGGTGCCCACGGGCGCCTGAACCCTGGCCGAAGGCCGCGATACACAACGAGGAAGGAGAACGTCGATGGTTTCGATGAAACGGGTTGCCACCCTGCTGGTGTCCGCCGCGGCGCTGGCAGTGACCGCCGCCCCCGCGCTGGCGCAGACCAAACTCAAGTGGGCACACGTCTACGAGGTGTCTGAGCCGTATCACACCGAATCGGTGTGGGCGGCCGAGGAAATCAAGAAGCGCACCAACGGGCGATACGACATCCAGGTCTTCCCGGCGTCCTCACTGGGCAAGGAGACCGACATCAACCAGGGGCTCACCCTAGGCACAGTGGACATGATCATCAGCGGTCCCTCGTTCGCGGCGCGCAACTTCCCGCGCATCGGCGTGGCCTACTACCCGTTCATCTTCCGTGATGCCGCGCATCAGGCCGCCTACGCGAAGAGCCCGGTGTTCCAGGAACTGGCCGAGGAGTACCGCAAGAAAACCGGCATCGTGATGACCGCCTACACCTACTACGGTGCGCGGCAGACCACCTCCAACCGGCCGTTCACCGACTGCGCCGGCATGAAGGGACTGAAGATCCGCGTGCCCGACGTGCCAGCCTACATGGCCACCCCCCGATCGTGCGGCGCCAACCCGACGCCGATCGCCTTCGCCGAGGTCTATCTGGCCCTGCAGAACGGCACGGTGGAAGCGCAGGAGAACCCGCTCACCACCATCGAAGCCAAGAAGTTCTACGAGGTGCAGAAGAACATCATGCTCACCAGCCACATCGTGGACGGCGTGGTGACGCAGATCGCGCCCCATGTGTGGAGCAAGCTGAGCGATGCCGATAAGAAGATCTTCGTCGAGGTGACCCAGGAGGCAGCGGCCCGTGGCACCGCCAAGGTGGTCAAGCGCGAATCCGAGCTGGTCGACGAGTTCAAGAAGAAGGGCATCAACATCGTCAATGTGAACCGGCAGAGCTTTGTCGACGCGGTGCTCAAGAACTTCACGCCCGAGTCACTGGGTTATGACCGCAAGGACTACGACCGCATCGTGGCCCTGAAGTGATTCGATGAACACGGCCCCTCGCCCGGCCGAACAGGACGACCCGCTGGGTGGGGCCGCCGTCCTGGACGACTCCGGGCGTTTCCATGCCGAGGACGAGCCGATCGACCTGACGGTCTACCGTTGGGAGGATTGGCTGGCACTGGCCTTCTTCTGGCTGCTGGCGCTCACGGTCTTCTACCAGTTCTTCACCCGCTACGTGCTGGCCGATTCGGCCGCGTGGACCGAGGAGATCGCCCGATACCTGCTGATCGTGGTCACCTTCGTGGGGTCGGCGATGGCGGTGCGGCGCAACAGTCACATCCATGTCGAATTTCTCTACCGTTGGCTGCCCGCGCGCGTGGGCCGTGCCCTGTCCACCGCGGTCGACTGGGTCCGCATCGCGTTTTTCGCCTATGCCACCTGGCTGGCCATCGAACTCGTCCCGAAGATGCACAACCTGAACATGACGGTGGTCAATTTTCCGATGAGTGTGGTCTATGGCCTCGTAGCCCTGGGTTTCGCCTTGATGACCTGGCGCTCGATCGTCCTGGCCCAACGCCACGCGCAACGCGGCTGGAGCCTGCTCGAGCGACCGTCGGAAATGCAGGACTGACGCACCCGCCGCACGCAGGACCCGCTCCATGAATGCCATGCTGTTCTCGTCGTTTCTGGCCGCACTGACCGCGGGCATTCCCATCGCCATCGCGATGTGCCTGGGCTCGCTGATCTACATCTGGATGTCGGGCAACATCCCGCCGCTCACCGTCATCCACCGGATGGTCGGCGGCATCGATTCCTTTCCGCTGCTGGCGGTGCCCTTTTTCATCTACGCCGGCAACCTCATGAATTCCGCCGGCATCACCAACCGCATCTACAACTTTGCGCTGGCCCTGGTCGGCTGGCTCAAGGGCGGCCTGGGGCATGTGAACGTGGTGGGCTCAGTGGTCTTTGCCGGCATGTCGGGCACGGCGGTGGCCGATGCGGGCGGACTGGGCACCATCGAGATCAAGGCCATGAAGGATCACGGCTATCCGGTGGACTTTGCCGTGGGCATCACCGCGGCGTCCTCGACGCTGGGCCCGATCATCCCGCCTTCTCTGCCGATGGTGATCTATGGCGTGCAGGCGAACACCTCGATCGGCAAATTGTTTGCGGCCGGTTTCGTGCCGGGTGCCATCATGGCCCTGTTCATGATGGGCATGGTCGCGTGGTACGCCCACGTGCGCCGCTACGGCGCCGATATCGCGTTCTCGTGGCCGCGCATGGGGCGTGCCTTTGCCGAACTCGGCGCCGTGCTCATCACCGCCATGGTGCTCTACACCCTGTGGAAGGACGAGTCGCTCGGCGGTTTGATGAAGTTCGGTCTGCCGCTGGCAGCGGTGCTGGTCGTCGATCGACTGATGCGCTTCGAGGCTTTCCTGGCCTTGCTGACACCGGTCATCCTGATCGGAGGCATGGCTTCGGGCCTGTTCACACCGACCGAAGCTGCCGTTGCCGCCGTGGCCTGGGCCCTGTTCCTGGGCTTCGTGTGGTACCGCACTCTCAACCTGCGAATGCTGGTGAAGATCAGCATGGACACCATCGAGACAACCGCCTCGGTCCTGTTCATCGTGGCGGCGGCCTCGATCTTCGCCTGGGTGCTCACCACCACGCAGGTGACCGAGGCGATCGCCCAGTGGGTCCTGTCGATCACCGACAACAAGTGGGTGTTCCTCATCCTGGTCAACCTGTTCCTGCTCTTCGTGGGCTGCTTCATGGAGACCATCGCAGCGATCACCATCCTGGTGCCAGTGCTGCTGCCGATCGCGATCAAGCTGGGTATCGACCCGGTCCATTTCGGCCTGATCATGGTGCTCAATCTGATGATCGGCCTGCTGACGCCACCGGTGGGCATGGTGCTCTTCGTGCTGGCGAAAGTGTCCCGGCTGGGCTTCGAGCAGACGGTCAAGGCGGTGCTGCCGTGGATGGTGCCGCTGCTGGCCACCCTGGTGATCATCACCTTCTTTCCCGCGCTGGTGCTCTGGTTACCGAAACTGCTCTACCCCTGACGCACACCGGACACCTGCCCCGCCACGCCATGCCCCGCATCGTCGACATCCAGATCCTGCAGGTCGATCTGCCACCCAAGGTGGCGCGCTCGGATGCGATCCAGTCGTTCGTGACGCAGGAGACTCCCCTCGTTCGCCTCACCGCCGATGACGGCTCGCAGGGCATCGGTTACAGCTACACCATCGGCACCGGCGGGTCCTCGGTGGTCGCACTGCTGGCCGACCATCTGTGTCCACGCCTGCTGGGCCGTGAAGTTGACGATATCGAGGCCATCTGGAAGGACCTCTTCTTTCACACCCATGCCACCGCGGTGGGCGCCATCACCGCGCTGGCCCTGGCGGCAGTCGATACCGCACTGTGGGACCTGCGCGGCAAGCGACTGGGGTTGCCGCTGTGGCGGCTGGCCGGCGGCGCCCGGCCCCGCGTACCGGTCTACAGCACCGAAGGTGGCTGGCTGCAACTGGATACCGACACCCTGGTGCGCGAATCGGTGCAGGCCCGCGAGCAGGGCTTTCGTGGCGTCAAGATCAAGGTCGGCAAGCCGCATGTCTCGGAAGACGTCGCACGACTGCGCGCGGTGCGCGAGGCGGTGGGCGCCGATTTCGAGATCATGACCGACGCCAACCAGTGCTTCGATGTGTCAGAGGCCATCCGCCGGGCCCGTCATTTCGAGGCGCTGGATCTGGCCTGGTTCGAGGAGCCCCTGCCCGCCGAGGACCTGGGCGGCCATGCACGGCTGGCCGCCTCCACCTCGCTGCCCATCGCCGTGGGCGAGTCGATCTATTCGCTGCAGCATTTCCGCGAGTACCTGCAGCGCGAGGCCTGCTCGATCGTGCAGGCCGACGTGGCGCGCATCGGCGGCATCACACCGTGGCTGAAGGTCGCGCATCTGGCCGAGAGCTTCAACGTGGCGATGTGCCCGCACTTCCTCATGGAGCTGCACGTTTCGCTCACTGCCGCAACCCCCGCTTCGCGCTGGGTCGAGTACATCCCTCAACTTGACGGCGTGACGCGCTCGGGCATCCGCATCGAGGACGGTATGGCGGTCGCGCCCGATGTACCGGGCAACGGCATCGAGTGGGACTGGCCGGCGATCGAGGCGCGCGCTGTGGCGCGGCATCGGCTCGCACTGCCGAGCCGCTGAAATACGCCCCGAACCACGCCACTCAACTCACTGAACCTGCTGCCGAGTGGGCGCTGGGGGCAGCGGTCGAATCGGAAGCCTGACCCCTGCGGTCTCAGGGTTCGACAATGTTGAAGTTGAAGTCGAAGGTGTCCATGCAGCCGAACAGCGCCCGCAGTGCGTCCAGGTTGCCGCTGGCCTGAAGCTTGCCAGTGTCGATTGCCACCATGAAGTCGCTGCGCGCCTCGACCACAGCGATGAGCGTGGGCCGGTCCAGACTCATGACCGCGTCGGCCTGCAGGCCGTGGCTGCCCGGCAGCGAACTGAGCGCGCCGTTGCGAAGGGTCAGGCGCCAGGTCCGGTTCTCATCGCGCATGACCCAGTCGACCCGCACATGCAGGTCCTGCGCCCTGGGGCCGTTGACGCGCACCGCGAGGTGCTGCAGGTACTGCTGTGTCGGCAGGAAAGAAAGCATGCCCATCGCTCCCACCATGGGCCGCGGCGCACGCGGCACCGCCGGATCGCGCCGGATTTCCAGCGCCCCCAGCAGATAGGCGTTGCGCCAGGTCGACGACTCGGCCTGATAGCCGAGTTGCTCCATCGCATCGGCCAGCAACTGGCGCCCGGGCAGGTAGTCGGGCTGGGCGAAGACCAGATGGTGCATGGCCTGCACCACCCAGCGGAAATCGCCGCGCTCGAAATCTTCGCGCGCTTTGCGCAGCAGTTCGTCCGCACCGCCCATGTAGGACACATAGCGCTTGCCTTCTTCCACCGGTGTGTGCCGGTTGAGGTTGGCTGGATTGCCGTCATACGGCCCGAGGTAATGGGCGTAGATCGCATTCACGTTGTGCGCCACGGCACCGTAGTAGCCGCGTGTGTGCCAGCGCTTGGACAGGGCGTTGGGCATCATGAGCTCGGCTGCAATTTCGCGCGGTGTGAGCCCGTGGTTCATGAGCCGCAGCGTCTGGTCGTGCAGATAGCGATACATGTCGCGCTGGTCGGCCACAAACGTGGCGGCCCGTTCCTGGCCCCACACCGGCCAGTGGTGCTGCGCGTACACCACATCCACATGGGGCACGTATTCGCTCAGCGCTTCATCCAGATACTGGCTCCAGGCCAGCGCATCGCGGGTCTTGGCGCCACGAATGGGGCACAGGTTGTGCATCAGCTGGCAGGCGTTTTCGGCCAGATTCAGAGCGCGCAGCTGCGGGAAAAAAAGGTGCATCTCGGCGGGTGCTTCCGAACCCGGGGTGAGCTGAAACACGATCTCCACGCCATCGATCACATGACGCTCGCGGGTTTTCGAGATGAGTTGGGTGGGCGGAATCAGGCCCATTTTCCCGGTCCCGGTGACCTTGCCCAAACCGCTGTCGACATAACTGCGCTCGCCTGCAGGCAGGCCGCCGCCAAACTGATAGCCCGCGCGACGCATCATCGGCACACCCGCCAGCACCGACTCGCCCACCAGCGCATCCATGAAGCCGGCCGGCGCAATCACTGGCACCTTGCCCGAGACCGCATCGCGCTCATCCAGCACGCCGCGCGCGCCACCGCAGTGGTCGTTATGGCTATGGGTGTAGATCAGGCCGGTCACTGGCCGATCGCCGCGGTGCGAGCGATACAGCTCGAGCGCGGCACGGGCCGCCTCGGTATAGGTGGCCGGGTCGATCACGATGACGCCGGTATCGCCCTCGATGAAGCTGATGTTGGCGATGTCCAGGCCCCGGACCTGATAGGTGCGCTCGGTGACCTTGTAGAGCCCGTGGTGCGTGTTCAGGCGTGCCAGTCGCCACAGACTGGGGTTGACCGAAGCCGGCGCCTCATCGGCCT
>Ga0315909_10009202_pt1 | contig 10711 bp, 26 predicted proteins | sample LakEriMetagenome_11_FD_203527 | JGI IMG/M metagenome (GOLD analysis project Ga0315909, IMG submission 203527) | Freshwater fungal communities from buoy surface, Lake Erie, Ohio, United States - Buoy 2 MA125 | ecosystem: Environmental > Aquatic > Freshwater > Lake | place: USA: Lake Erie, Ohio...
CTTTCGTACTCAGACATCAGGTAATGGTTATTGGAGTGAAAAGAAAAAGTTTGTAACCATTAACCGTGTACGTTTGGCCTACATAGACGAGGATGATGGCAACTTTGGCGAATTGCGAGCTTACTTTAATACTGCTGAATGGGATGTCAACAGTGACGGTTTAATTTATACCGATCCAGGTTGGAAGGAATCTTTTCTAGCTTGCATGGAAAATGTTTTAGGATTTAGTCCAGACGCCATACTCGCTATCAATTACAGCGAAGCAGGCATGCAAGGTAGTAACTATGTGAGCATGGATGTTGAAGGTGATTTTATACGTGAGTGTGAGCCATTGTATCGTTTTACTATTAATCGCGAAGCTGTAAATTCATAAGGACTAAAAATGGATAACTTCCTAATTGAAATTTCGTATGATCCAGTCTACAATAGTTACTTGGCTTGTTATGCTGACGGACAGGTGATTCAATTGGCTGCTTCTACATACACTGATGCGGTACTCGAAGCAGACAATATTGAACCTGCAGAATACTTCGGGTAACGAATGCGGATTGTCAGTGTATCAGCACCAGAACGTAAACCTTACCAAGGATGGTCACCATGTATGCAATGGTGTAAACAAAATTGCATAGAGTTTTGGCAATATGATACAGAAGGAGTTTTTATATTCGCCAGCGATAAAGATGCAACAGCTTTTTTATTAGTATGGGGTTAATATGCAACTAGACAAAATTGAGCAAGACAAGGTCTTTAAGATTTTAAAAAACAGTCCACAATTTCAACGAAAGCGCCATGGTAGCTTATGGGATCGTGGGTCGGCTGATAGTTATTATGGGCGTCCTCGTAGTCCGCATTGGTGGCCCGAAGGCACTGGAAGCGGTGAAAAGATTGAGAATCTTACACCCGCAGAACGTGAGGAATACTATGCAGGGTACGATCATAATGAACAATTTGGTGATAAAAAGGAGTGGTAGTATGAATCCGAATTATGGACGAAACTTCACAGGATACAATTCTTTAAATAGGAAAAGGCAAATAATTAACGCCACTCTTGAAGAGTTACATACCCTGCATGAACAAATGATTGAAGCTGCACTTGAACGTAGTGACTGGAACGAAGCTATTGACATTATTCGATATATACAGGAGAAGTAATTGAAAGGCTCCTGGCATGAAAGATATACTACGCGGACTGTTACAGTATCTCCCGCAAATATTGCAAATTTTACCCTCGGTTGCTAGATTTCTTCCAGCAATCATAATTGTTCTGTTAATATCAGCGGGTGTTTATTGGTTCGCAATAAACTATAAAGATCCATATAAGTGTGTTGACAATGAAATTTATGAACAAATCCGTTGGGACAGTAATGTCTATAAGTTTAAAGGCGGATACTGTATATAGGAAGCATAATAATGCCCCATCCAGTTAAGGAAGCCCTAGGCCCACTGAGACAAAAATTTGTAGATGGTCCATATGGACCGCCTATGTCCACTTACATTTGTACTTCGTGTGGTAACCAATTTCCTGATGTTGGTCTTTACTTCTATGGTCAATCGTCTATTAAATGTATATGGTGTAAAAAGTTTCCTAAGTCCAAAGGAAAGTCGTGAATAATTCATTTGACAAATTTTTAATAACTGTAATTTTCACTTTGATAATTGCAGTAATTTTGTACCTTGTTTTAGCATGGATTCCTCAACAACTTGAACGAACTGATCGTGCTAGGACATGGGCCGCAAACAATAATTGTGAGTATCTAGGTTCACCTAGAGATCTTAACAGTTTAATGTTTTTTGACTGTAATGGGGTTATTAGTGTACAACGATTCAAACTTGAAGATTGATGGAGAAAGTATCAAAGGTTGGATTCAACTTGATAGTGGCTGGTTAACACCCTTAATACAGCCAATTGGTAGATATTATAGCCAAAGTTATATCAAATGTGTCAAGTGTAGCGTAATAATTAGTAAGTTTGGTGGGCCACAGGCAAACGCATTTTGCCTGAATTGTTCAAAGGGAAAGCGTGTTCGAAAGAAAAAACAGTAGGTTTTTTGTTTCTGGTCCATTTGATGCACACATGCCGGATTACTATGTTATAATCAAAGATATACCATGGTGGATAAAAAACGAAAATCTTATCATGAGTTGGATTAATACAGAAGTACAAAATTCAAACTTTGAATTTTCTGGGGTAGTTTTATCTTTTAAAAAAAGTAAAGACGCATTGGCTTTTATTTTAAAATGGGGTTAGAATGAAATTAAAAATCGCAGGCATTGATTATGATGTAGTACACATGCCTTCTGAGGCAATTGGCGGTCCTTTAGGGCTTGCTGATTTTAATAGGCAGCGTATCATGATCAATAATGATCATACCGCGGCAACGCAGACAATTGCTTTGTATCATGAAATTATACATATAGTCAGCGACGCATGGGGGCTGAAACTGAACGAAGAGCAGGTAAAAATTGGAACTCATGCTTTAATAAGTTTCATGAAGGACAATCCAGATTTTTTAGAGGCGATAAATGATAGGTGAAATACCTTATATGCTAGTTTGGGGGTTTTTTAGCGCAATGGGCTGGATGACTGCCAACTACACAGTAGATAAAATTTTTCCCGACAAACCCAAAGAACCAGTTTCTGTAGTACAGACAGAAAAAAAAGACGATAAAAAAGAAGAAACGTCGGTTAAGATATCTCAATAACTATAAGTTTATCTAAGTACAAAGGCTTAGTCAGGCCCTTTTGCCATTTGTTTTTTAGATAAATATCATTATGTTAGCCGATTATCATGGAAATAAAAAAACCAACTAAGTTAGACCGTTTTGAGCGTGTGTTTGATAATGTGCTTAGAGTTGCCTGGCTTATATTCATTATAAAAATCGTTTTCATTGGGTACTGAAATGCGAGGACGAATAGCGATATTTGTTCATCAACCTCGCTGTTCTGTTCAAAGTATTAATGGAATCATAAGGGCTTTGGTGCCCAACTATACCTTCAAAATTTTTACCCGTCATGAGTTAGAAGATGACTTTTTTGACGATGTAGACATGGTCTGCTGCCCGGGCGGTCTAGGCGAGTCCGATAGCTACGATTTCTTGATGAAGATTCATGCTCAACGTATAAGAAATTATATAGCGTCAGGTGGTAGGTATCTTGGAATCTGTATGGGCGCATATTGGGCCGATACAGATTACTTTGGGCTATTAGATGACATAAGAGTAGTTCAATATATTAAACAACCAAAAACTGATACACGCAGACCACATGCCAAGCATCTTGCTGTTACTTGGGAAGGGCAATCAACTCGAATGTACTTTTATGATGGTTGTGCCTTTGTAGGGCAACAAAACAATTTTCAAACTATAGCTAGATATGCCAATGGTGATCCCATGGCCATAATACAAGACCGAGTGGGATTGATTGGTTGTCACCCCGAAGCAGAAAAGCATTGGTATGATTATTACAGTTGGATGCGGCGACATTGGCACGGCGGACAGTGGCACTTGTTGTCCAGATTTGTTGACCGTCTCATGGCAAAGTGATATAATTACGTATGCACCAGAGGCTAAATGGATAAGCAGGAGTCTCTAAAGCTCTGTGTAGTGGGTTCGATCCCCACCTGGTGCACCAGATTTACCGGCGGACCTGTAACCATATTCCGCCTCCGCTGACGCGAAAACAGGATGGGCTGCGCTCACGGGGTTTGACGGTGCTCCTGACACAAAAAAACCGTCATTTTAGGAAACTGTTATGCGATGGATCTTAATGGTTTTTGCTTTAGCAGCAGCAGGTTGTTCTAATCCCTATGAGGAATGTATAGAGCAACAGAAAGCCGAATACCGGCAACGCAATCCCGGTGCCAGTTACGGACAAGTTCAAAGCCGCCAAATGGATTTTGAACTTATGTGCAGTAAATTTCGAACCAAAGGAAAATAAAATGTCATAGATTGAATACGCATGCAAGGATCTAGTGTTTCACTTCAACAAGAAACATCTAGAAGACAACACCATCCCAATGTGGGTCGTAAAAACACACGGTGAAACTTTTTACGTTGACCACGTCACTGCTTCTATTCCTTGGAGTACCAAAGAGACTCCAGACAACTATCACACCAAAGGCAGTATCAAGTTTAGAGAATGTTTGTTGACCATCAACGACACCAACGAAGCTGAAATTTTACCTCTGACTATATTTGATAAGATCAGGTTACGTAATCAAAAGCTTGGTATAACTAGAATTATTTTTAGTTACGGCAGTCAGTTTCACGACGCACTCAGGAAAAACGAGTTCAAACATTCTCCGTTTAAAAACATAAGAGGCGGATGTGGTAGTAGTTTTGTGGTGTGTGATCTGTTGAAAAAAGAAGAAACAACATTTGCCGCACTCAAGTACAAAGATGGTTTTAGAATCATGAAACCCAACGAGGCCTACTATAAAGCCTACGATAGTCCTGAAAGCTATATAGACGAGGATGATCATTTGCAAGATGAATTGGATGAATAAACTTTGTCTATTACAGCCATTGAAAAATACCATAGCAAAAATCTATAAAAACTCGTTGACAGTTAGGTTTACTCAGCTATATAATTGCAGTGCAACATTTTTTAAGGAGATAGTATGAAAACAGTAGGTCATAAAATTGAGAAGTTTGCTGTAACTGGTGTTAATCCTGGTAAAGACGATTTCTTTACCATTACAGATGAATCATTTGCAGGTAAATGGAAAGTAATTGTTTACTATCCAAAAGATTTTACATTCGTTTGCCCAACTGAAATTGTAGCATACGATAAACTATTCCAAGACTTTGCTGATCGTGATGCAGTTCTACTAACAGGTAGCACTGACAACGAGTTTTGCAAACTAGCATGGCAAGTAGCACACGAAGATCTTAAGAAGATCAAGCATATCCAGTTTGCAGATACGGCTCGTGATGACAACAGCCTAATCAATCAACTTGGTGTGTTCTATGCACCAGCCGGCGCTGCTCTACGTGCTACATTTATTGTTGATCCAGACAATGTGATTCAGCACGTGACTGTGAACAATCTCAACGTTGGTCGTAGTCCAGAAGAAACACTTCGCGTTCTTGATGCATTACAGACCGGCGAGCTTTGTGCTTGCAACCGTACTATCGGCGGCGAAACTCTATAATGGACAGCAGTGTACGCAGTCTCGCCAAAGCTGTAAGTTGGCGAATTACTGGCTCAATTGATACTTTCATTATCAGTTGGATTATTACCGGTGAAGCTTTGATAGCCAGCGGGATTGCGTTCACAGAACTGTTGACAAAGATTATTTTATATTGGATACACGAACGTGTGTGGAACAAAGTTTCTTGGGGTAAAGAATAATGTTAGAATGTCTTATACTTGGTGACAGTATTGCTAAAGGAGTCAGTCTGATCAGATCTGAGTGCGTAGTATTAGCTCAATCAGGTATAAACAGTCGTGATTGGAATGATACGTTTGGTAAATTAATCAAGCCTTCTCGATCAACTATTATAAGTCTAGGCAGCAATGATTTTGATAGGCTTAACACCGAAGTTGAATTGGTAGCACTTAGAACACGAGTAAATGCAGATAAGGTATATTGGATCGTGCCGGCTATAAAACCTAGCAAGCAAGACATTGTAAAAAAAGTAGCTAGAAGTTTTGGAGACACCTTTATCATAATGCCAGAAGTATCTACAGACGGTGTACACCCTACCCCAAGAGGATATAGACAATTAGGAGTTTTAACAAAATGAGTTGGATAGAAAAAATTAAAGAAGGTTTACCTGACTATGCCAAAGACACAAAACTTAATCTTGATGCTGTTATTAGTCGCAGCAGTCTTAACATCACTGAAGCTAATGGATGCGCTCTTGCAGCAGCCATGGCCACAGGCAATGGAAAACTCGTTACGTTTATACAGTCAAATATGGAGGATGCCCTTGAACGAGATGCGGCCTTAACTGCCGCTGCCATAATGGCACAAAATAACATATGGTATCCATTTGTTGAAATGTCGGAGGACACTAACCTCAAAGGGCTTCCTGCGCAACTTCGTATGAACGCTATAAGTACACATGGTGGAACAACCAAGGCTAGATTTGAAGCTTATAGTCTAGCAGCAAGTATAGTTGGCAAATGCCATTTCTGTGTAAAAGCACATTACGATACATTGAAGAAAGAAGGCTACACTGTGGAACAACTAAGAGACATTGGACGAATAGCTGCCGTAATAACGTCTGTGGCTCGAGTGCTTAACAGTTGATTTTGCCCCGAAAGGGGCTTTTTTTTAGGAGAACATATTGACAGAAACTAGAACAAGAACTTTGGCAAGAGCAGTTATATGGCGAGTAATAGCTACATTGATAACAGCAATATGGACAGGACTGAGTGGGGCAATTATAATCAATATTTTTATGACCATAGCTCATTACATTCATGAGCGACTATGGCTTAGAGTGAAATGGGGCCGTTCTATAGAATAATTAGGTCAGTTTAATGATTTTCAGTATGTACTTTATGAAGTTTTTTGACTATCATAGACATACATACTGATGCAGTATGCAATTATAAAAGGAGAATTACTATGCAATGGACTACCCCAGCAGCGCAAGATATGCGTTTTGGTTTTGAAATCACAATGTATATCGCAAACCGATAATAAATTGCATTTCAAACAAACAGGCCAATTTACTTGGCCTGTTCTCTTATCTACAGTATAATTAACCTGTAGGGCCGGAAGCATTTTAGGTATATGCGTCCGACTCATAATCGGGGGATAGAGAGTTCGAATCTCTCCCGGCCCACCAATTTGGCATATGATAACTTTAACTCCTAGAGATTGGAAAGATAACTTAAGATCCCGACTTGTTGAAGAGTATGGACCTAGTATACTCATAAGTTATGTTTGTAAAACTAAATTAGGATTTACAGTTAGAAATCATACGGCCTGGATTGACAACAAAAATTTCAAAGTTGACTATACCAAATGGGAGCAGATCAAAGAAGATATCAAACACGGATTTGCAGATGATTTACTTCTAATGACTCCACCTTCAAAAGGCCATTCAAAACTGTGTGTTTGTCTTGATTTTTACGATGATGCCATGGAAACTTGGTTTCGTTTAAAATATCTTTAAGTTAGCATTTTACTTTAGATTTCCCGGACCTTAAATAAAAGTTTATAGGACAATCCTATGCGTAGATTCTTTACAATTTTTTTTCTATCAATAAGTTTTTCAGCAGCAGCATCTTCGCAACCGTATAGTGCTATTATCTATGATCCTGTTGCTCAGACTGAAGTTTCTGGTAAAGCCACATCAGTTGAAAGACCAATGGCCAGTTTGACAAAACTCATGACTGCCATGGTGGCACTAGATTATGATCGCGATCTTACACATCGAATCAAAGGCAAAACTCGCGAAGAACTGTTTCAAGCACTTTTGGTGCGTAGTAACAACCACGTAGCAGAACTTTTCAGTCAAAACTATCCTGGTGGTCGCAAAGCTTTTTTGACAGCGATGAATGCTAAAGCGCAAAGTCTAGGCATGACCAACACCCACTTTGATGATCCAAGCGGTAGAATAATCACAAACAAATCAACTGCCCAGGATGTGGCTATCATGGTGTCTGCGGCCTACTCCTATCCGGCCATACGCAGAATCAGCACTTCTAAAACAATGGAAGTTGAGCACCAAGTTAAAAAGTCCAAGAAAAAATACCGCACTGTGGTGTCACAGCAGCCTAACACCAATCGACTTATTTTAAACGAATTTGGTACAGCGGTTGAAGTTAGTAAAACAGGATTTACTAATCCTGCCGGTTACTGCGTTGGTGTGGTAGTTAGATACAAAGAACATCCATACGTGGTTGTTATCATGGGGGCTCGCAATCCTCAACACCGATTGGAGATTATCCGTAATCTTTATTGGACAGATATAGCGCATTTGTTAACAACTTAGCAACTTTCTTGCTAAAATAACAACGGTTGACCATTTATTCTGATTTCTATATAATAATGGTTTACTTGCTGTTAAGGAGACAAATATGGGTTTAGACCAATACGCTTATGCTGCTGCTAGAGCCGGCCAGAATCAAGAATGGTGGGAAAACGCTGAATTTGATGAAGTTGGAAAAACTTATGTTAATAGCAACATAAGCAAACCAAGAGAAATTGCGTACTGGAGGAAGCATCCTAATTTGCATGGTTGGATGGAACAACTTTGGCAAAAGAAAAATGATAATCCCGCAGCTGATCCTATGTTCAACGGAGTGGAACTAGAACTTACATGGGAAGATCTAGAACAGTTAGAGGAAGATATCACAAATCAAAGGCTTCCATCTACTTCTGGGTTTTTCTTCGGCGAAGATAGTGACGAATACTATCGCGAACAAGATTTAAAATTTATTCGCGAAGCTCGATCTGAAATCTTTTTGGGTTTGAAAGTTTTTTATAATTCAAGTTGGTAATTGGAGGTCATATGAAAAATTTCCTACTTGGTACTATTTTTGGTTTAATCGTGGCCACGGTTGGTTTTACAGGTCTTGCCCGTATTGCCGACAATGCAGTTGATGCGACCAAAAACAAAGCCGAAGAATTGGCCCGTGAAAAACGGTAAAATTCTGGCTTGACCACTATTTGAGTGATATGTATAATAGTGGCTATGCTGTAAACACAGCTACTTTTTTTTCTTAACTTAGGCATTGAAAGGCACTTAAAATGGCAACTGATAAACTCTTTACTGTAGCAGGTTATGCAACTAATCCTAACGGCACTGTCAAGGTCCGCTTTGCAAACGATCTTGTGGCACGTATCAAGATTCTTAACAAAGCAGGCTGTACTGATATTAACTTGGTAGAATTGCCTAATGCAATGACCAAGGTTCAGGCACTTGAGTATCTTAGTACACTAGGTGTCAGTGGTGATGCTGGATTTGTTGTAAGTTCTAAACTGTCCGAAAAACAAGCGGCAGCTGAACGTGCAAACAAAAGTGTTACTCTTAAAACTGGCGGCAAGGTCAAAGTTGGCGCTAAGTCTAAAGAGAAAGCCACTGCTTGATCTGGGCCAACTCTACAAAGAGCCCGCTTAGTGCGGGCTTTTTTATATGACAAATGAATTTAATTTAGAAAAAGATCTTAGAAATACCGATTGGATCCGAGCAAAGATTCAATCCAGTGATTCTTATGCTCAAAATTTATACGCTGCTTTATGTAACAATGGCTTCTTACCTAAGAATGTTTTTGAAGTTTTAAAAAATAACGAGTGGTGTTGTTCATGGCGCTACGCAGGTGGCATGGTGGCTGATATTCGTAATGGCGGTCATTATCTTGATTATTATTGTTCAAGTCATAGAACAGACAGGCATAAAAGTTATGTATATGAACAAACTGTCACTGACGAAATCCGTGAAGATTTAGATCGACTTGGTTGGATAGTTGTAAGCGATATAATAGATACTAAATAAATTTGATGGAAAATGCCGAAATAGAACTTAGAGTAAGACAGTTAGTAAGAGACATAGTGCTTCTACTCAAAAGTAATGGCATAAGCACTATCAGCGTTGGGGGCATTCTCCGTGTATTGGGTGTACCCAATGACGTTGCAAAAACACACGACGAAGAATACATGGAAATCGTTGATGACAACGATGACCAAATTGACGAAATAATACCGCCTGGAACAACTTTGCATTGAGCCGAGATTTTAGCGAGCACGATGCTTTGTATGTTATTACTCTACGTGACAACAAAGCTGAAATAAAACTACGTGCCTGGGTCAAAACAAGTCAACACAATTTAGCCGAAGTAGACGGTCATCGTCTACGACTATTTGATCATAACACTTGGTCAAGATTTTTTATGACATGGCAATATGGATTTGAACAACTTACTGTCTGGGATAATTGGAATCGCAGACATATAGATGTTGTCAAATAAACTATTGACGCGGTTGTAAAACTACTATATAATTTATTCACAAGGAGATTACAATGAGCAATAATCACGACGCAATTAAAACAGCATTCGAAACATATCTAGCTGAAAACGAAAAATTTACTCAAAAAGGTGTAAAGGCATCAGCCGCTAGAGCACGTAAGGCTCTCCAAGAAATGGGCAAGGCCTTGAAAGAGCGACGTAAAGAGATTACCACAGAAAAAGAAGCTTTAGCCAAAGAAGGAAAATAACTTGTTGACCCCATTACAAGAACATTGGGATAACAAAACTCTTGATTATGATCTAGAGAAATACAATTGGCCAGCCTGGGCGTTAAGTGTAATTCAAGAAGTGGCGCCTCAGGTTCGCGAATTGGAAACTTTGCATGAAGTAGTATCATTATTAGATATCGTAAAGGTAGCTAATCATGTTCAAAATGCCTGTAGTAGATTAGACTTTATGCAAAAGTTTGATGCCTTTACAGCCGAATATGTGCCGCAAAGAATTCAAAATAAACGTTTTTTAATTCAACGGCAAGGTACACTAAGAGTGGTCATTCCAAATCAATCAAGTCATGGTAGACGGTTGGCATTTCACCAAGGTATTTTTGTTGGCAACGGTCGTGGATGTAGGACTATTTGGACTCCAATGACTAGAGCCGAAAAAACCAATACCATGTGGATCATGGGACTTGATATTAGTAGAACTTTGACCAAAAGAGTATTATCTGAGAAATGGAGCTTGGAAAGGTTCGAAGACGAATGTCTTAAGCACGCCTGGCCAGTA
>Ga0315909_10009207_pt1 | contig 10703 bp, 3 predicted proteins | sample LakEriMetagenome_11_FD_203527 | JGI IMG/M metagenome (GOLD analysis project Ga0315909, IMG submission 203527) | Freshwater fungal communities from buoy surface, Lake Erie, Ohio, United States - Buoy 2 MA125 | ecosystem: Environmental > Aquatic > Freshwater > Lake | place: USA: Lake Erie, Ohio...
TAACAGAACTAACAACGCCCGATTCAAATACGCTGAATACGGTATTTGTGGTCGTTGATAAAAGTAGTGGTACTTTTACCACCAAACAACTTAGTCTTGCAAACTTAGACTTTGCAATTGACAATGTGGCACCTGTTGCGTTTGCGACTGCTAATCTTGCGTATGGAAAAGCAAATTCTGCAAACATTTTAGCACAAGCAGGATTTAATGCTGCCAATACCGCACAGGCAGATGCAAGCGCCGGATTTGCAAAAGCAAATACTGCAAACACCACCGCTGAAGCTGCATTTTTACGAGCAAATACCGCAAATATAATTGCAGATTCCGCTTATGCATTTGCAAATATTGCCAACATTAAAATTGATTCCTCATATGCATTTGCTAACATTATCAACATTAAAGTTGATTCAGCATACGCATTTAGTAATACCATAAACATTTCTGTCGATTCTGTATATACATTTGCAAATACAATTAATATTAAGACAGATGCTGCCTTCTCTTTTTCAAATACAGTCAATATAACTGCTGATGCTGCCTTCACACAAGCAAATGCTGCCAATGTTTTAGCACAAGCCGCTTTTGATGCCGCAAATACTGCTAATGCGGGTGTTGTTCAAGGGGCTTACGACCAAGCAAATACATCAAATATAACGGCTGAAGCATCTTACGCATTTGCTAACACCATTAATGTAAAAGTTGATTCTGCATATGCATTTGCAAACACAGTCAATATAACTTCAGATGCCGGATTTGCACAAGCTAATGCGGCTAATGTGTTAGCGCAACAAACATATAATTTTGCTAACACCATTAATGTAAAAGTTGATTCTGCATATGCATTTGCAAATACGGTTAATGTTAAAGTAGATGCCGCCAATGTAACTGCCGAAGCCGCATTTAGTAAAGCTAATTCGGGAAATGTTTTGGCCCAAGCTTCATTTAATTCAGCAAATACCGCCAATGTAACTGCTGAAGCCGCTTATGCAAAATCAAATTCTGCAAATATTATTGCGGATGCTGCCTTTACTAAAGCCAATGCTGCTAATGTTTTAGCACAAAATGCTTATGATTTTGCAAACACAATTTCAATTTCATTAAACAATCAGTTTATCACTAATGCATCAAATACTGCAAATGCAGGTTATAATCACGCTAACGGTGCGTTTAATCAAGCAAATACTGCACTCACAACTGCTGCACTTTCGTTTAATAACTCAAATACGGCAGAAACAATTGCTTTAGCTGGATACAATCACGCTAATGGTTCTTTTGATTTTGCAAACTCTATTAGTGCGTTGTCTCAAGGTGCTTTTGATAAAGCAAATTCTGCTAACATATTGGCACAAGCCGCATTTAATTCTTCGAATACAGTTGGCACCATCACCACTTCTGCATATGCTTTTGCCAATACAGTCAATGTAAAAGTTGATGCTTCATATGCATGGGCAAACACCGTAAATGTTACTGCTGATGCGGCATTTAGTAAAGCCAATGCATCCAATGTGTTGGCACAAGCTGCATTTGATTCTTCAAACACAGTTAATACTTTTGCATATCTTGTTGACACAAAAGCAAATTTAGTTTTTAGCATTTCTGCTCACTCTAATTCTGCATATGATACTGCAAATACCGCACTTGCAACAGCGGCAATTGCAATCAACTACGACAATCTTGCAAATGGCGCTTTCGATAAAGCAAATTCCGCTAACATATTGGCACAATTTGCATTTGATACCGCAAACACCAAAGTAAATAAATCTGGCGATACAATGACCGGAGATTTAAAATTTGGTAGTGGTGGCGGAATATTGAATTTACCAACGAATCAAATAGCAATTACAGCAAATGTTGATAATGATGCTTCTGGTTTTATTGCGGCAGCATTTGGTGTATCAACAGTATATGCAAATACAGATGTTATAATACAAGCAAATACTGGTGGTTCACCCTTCTCACAATGGTATTTCAATAGAGATGGAACGATAACATTTCCTGATAGCACAACACAAACTACAGCCTTTACTGGTTCTGCAATTGACCAAGTTGCTAGAAATACAGCAAATGCCGCTAATGTTCTGGCGCAAAATGTTTATAACTATGCTAATACTCTTGGTATCAATGTTGCAAATTCATTGATTATTGTGACAACTGCGCCTGCAAATAATAAAGGTGCGGGTGGCGATACAAAAGGTATGGTCTATCTTGCAAACGATTACTTTTACTATTGCACAACGGCACATGATGGTACTACAAATATTTGGAGCAGAATTGCTTCAACTGATGCTTGGTAATCAAAATAAATAAAGAATATGGCAACTTCATACACATCTAAAAAACTTGCGTTTAATAACGCAGAACAATTTAAAGAATCGTTCTACGAACCAGAACCAACCACACTTGGTTATGTGTTCATTGGCAATCATATTCCTTGGACAAATGATGATGTTGCCGATTCGATTTCAGACACCGTAAAAGATGAAAAAAGTGTTTGGGATAACATGTATGCCGGAAAAAGAGTTACAGGTAATGATGTTGAATTAGTTGTTCCAAGAATTGATTGGACAGGTAACACAAAATATCGTCAGTATGATGATACAATTGAATTATCATCACTCCTATCATCAAATACAACTCAAAATTTAAAACCAATGTATGTGGTGAACACAGATAGAAATGTTTACCTTTGCTTGTGCAACAATGTTTCATCAAATTCTACCGTAGAACCATCAGGTCAAAACTTAACTGCAAATGGAATTATCGAAACTTCAGATGGTTATCTTTGGAAATATCTTTATAATGTGAGACCTTCCAATCGATTTTTAACAACCAATTGGATACCTGCACCTATCTCAACTGCAAAACTAGACTATTCAACATCTCCTAATATTGCAGTTGATGGTGAATTATCAAAAATTGTAGTTACTAATGGTGGTACAGGATACATTCACAGTAATGTTATTGTTTCTGCATTTCAAACAGGTTGCACAATTTTAACAGTTTTGAGTACCGATGATGCGGTTTCTCCTAATTTATCGGCAGCTTTAAAAAATACCGCAAATATGTCAATCGCAGGAACAGGCCTTGGTGGTTCTTATTATGTTGCTTCTGTCGATTCTGTAAATTTAAGAATCACACTTTCAACAGGTACAACTGCAAATGGTGGTGGTTCAAATACTGCAAACGCACTCGCTTTAACTACTAGAGTTTATATTGAGGGTGATGGAACTACGGTACTAAGCCAACCAAGATTAAGTGGAAATTCAATTCAAAAAATAACAGTTACCACAAGAGGTAGAAATTACACTTATACGAATGTGCGTATCTTTGGAACAGGAACTGGTGCTACGGCTAGAGCTGTATTGCCTCCTAAATTTGGCCACGGATTCAACTCAGCCAAACAACTAGGCGCATCAAATGTTATGGTTGCCATGAGAATTGGTGAAATTGATTCTACTGAAGGCGGCTTAATTTCTGCAAATACAACCTTCCGTCAGTATGGTCTGCTAAGAGACCCATATAAATATGGAGCAACAATTCAAGCAAATACGGCGGTAGCAAATAGCGTTATCTCGCAAACAACAGATTTAACACTTGTTGCAGGTACGGCTTACAATTTAGATGAGTTTGTTTATCAAGGTGCATCAATAAACTCAACAAGTTTTAGTGGTTATATAAATGATTACACATCAAATGTTGTTAGACTTACTAAAGTTAAAGGTTCTGCTCAAGTAGGTGCACCATTGATTGGAGCAAACACAAATCCATCAGGCAGACGAGTTATTTCGCAAAAGAATCCAGAGTTCCAACCCTATACTGGTGATGTAATGCATGTAGAGAATATAGTAAAAACAGAAAGAACAGACGGACAAGCTGAAAATCTCAAGTTTGTTGTAAGATTTTAAAGGAAAAAATAGTTCATGGCTCTTGAAACTAATTTTAATGTAAACCCATACTACGATGATTATGATGAGGATAAAAAGTTCCTCAGAATGTTGTTTAAACCTGGCTATGCTGTTCAAGCTAGAGAATTAACACAACTTCAAACTATTCTTCAAAAACAATCAGAAAGATTTGGAAACCATGTTTTCAAAAATGGTTCTGTTGTTACTGGAGGCCAAACATTCTTACAAGATGCGACTTATATTAATTTAAGTCCAACTTATATTTCAACCGAAATTGTTGCAAACAATTTTATTGGAACAACCATTCTTTCCAATGACGAATCAAAGCGTGCCGAAGTTATTAAGGTATATGAAGCTATTGAAGGTGGCGACCCAATCACATTGATGGTCAAACAAGTTTATGGTGATGCTTTTACATCTGATGAAATTATTAAAACAAACGAAATTTCACCTGTCTATGCAAATACTACTGGTGTAGGAACAGGTCAAACATTTTCTGTGACAGAAGGTGTTTATTACTATGATGGTTTCTTTATTAAAAATGATGAACAAACAATTGCTACATCAAAATATAATAATAATACCGCAAATGCAAGAATTGGTTTTGAAATAACAGAAGCCATTACTACTTCTTCAACTGATACTTCTTTATTAGACCCGGCACAAGATGCGTCTAACTATCAAGCACCAGGTTCAGACCGATTCAAAATTGATTTAGTTTTATCTTCACGCTCACTTTCTTCTACTGACACCACACAATTTATTGAATTGTCCCGTGTTGAAGAAGGTTCTCTAACAAGAAATTATATTTTTCCAATTTATTCTGTTCTTGAAGATACACTTGCTCGAAGAACTTATGATGAATCAGGCAACTATACTGTAAAACAATTTAATCTTGCTTTAGACACAAGCTTATCCAATACTGCAAACATGGATGTGATTCTGTCACCAGGTAAAGCATATGTCTTTGGTTATGAATATGAAACTATTTCTCCATCAACAATTGTTGTTGAAAAACCAAGAGAAACAGACAATGTTCAAAACAAATTTGTTACCGCAGATTATGGTAATTTTGTTTATACAACCAATCATTATGGAAGTTGGCCAATTGACAATCTAAGCACAGTTGATTTACATTGCGTTCAAAATGCAAATATCAATATAACTTCTACTGGTGCAATTACCAATACTAAAATTGGTACCGCAAGAGTAAAATCTGTTGCATTTGATTCAGCATCAAACACATCCAATTCTCAAACTTATACTTACAAAACATTTTTATTTGATGTAAGTGTAGGTTCTATTACAGGTACAGCAAATGCCGCAACAGTAAATACTGTTCAACTTGCAAATACTGTTACTGGTAATGTATTTTCTACTGTTACTAATGCCTATGCAGGTGCAAAACTTCGCATCACTTCTGGTTTAGGTTCTAGTGAATCACCAAAATTGATTACTGCATTTAATGGTACAACACAAACTGTAACACTTGCAGAAAATTTTATTACGACACCTAATAATCTATCGCAATTTTCAATTGACTTTGAATTTAATGATGTTGAAAGTATTGCATCATTTAGTAGCACAACCAAAATAAATTCTGCCGATATTGATTCTCGTTCTAAAGATGCCGCATCAACATATGATGACACTTTCTTGAGCGATGCAAGTTTTGAACCAGTTATTTTTAAACTTGGCCAAGACTATATTACTCAAAACACAATTGCAGATTTCTCTTATTCTCTCAGACGACTTTATTCGGCACAGTCATTTGGTGCCGCTGATTCTCCAGCACTTACAACTTATTCAGGTGAAACATTAGCATCTGCAACAAGTTCAAGTTCAATTGCAGAAAACTATCAAGTAATTGTAACAAGTGCGGGCACTTCTCCTTATCAAGTAGGTTCAACTATTCCTGCCGATAAAATTACTGATGTAAACACAACGACCAAAAAGTTAACAATTACCAATGCAAATAACATGGTTGCAAACATTATTGCAACATTGACATTTACAAAGGCATCAGGTAGTCCAGCAAAAGCAAAAACATATGTAACTGCTTCATCTACAATTCAAAATGCTGGTGGTGAAGTTGTTAACACAAGTGGCGCAATTGTTTATGCATCTTCTGGTCAAACAACAATTCAAGCAAATAACATTATCAAAACACCAGATACCGCACAGACATTATATGTTTCTGATGTTGTTGATTTGATTCAAGTTTTAGATTATAATGGTGCCGCAGTTGCAAATACTGGTGGTTCTGATATTACTTACAAATATACTTTAGATATTGGTCAAAGAGATTCTTATTACGACCATGCCTCAATTAAATTAAAACCTGGTTTTGCACCACCTGTTGGACCATTAGTTGTTCGCTATAATCTTTATACCTCATCTGGTTCAGGATTCTTTACAGTAGATTCTTATCCGGACTATGCAACAATTCCAACATACGAATCTCCAATTACAAATACCGAATATCGATTAAGAGATTGTTTAGATTTTAGACCTGTTCGTAAAAATGCAACCAACGCATTAGATTCGGGTACTGTAACTAAAACATTTGATGTTGACCCTACAACTTTTGGTCCTAAGATACCAGAAAATGGTTCAGATATCATTTTAGATTTCTCATATTATTTACCTCGTATCGACAAAGTAATTTTAAATAAAAATAGAACTTTTGAAGTGGTTAAAGGTAAATCATCGTTGAATCCTACTCCCCCTAGGAATAAAGATGATTCAATGAACCTTTATATTCTTCGCAGTCCTGCTTATGTCGCAAACACAGGTGACATTCAAGTTCAATATATCAATAATCGCCGCTATACTATGCGAGATATTGGTAACATTGAAAAGCGTGTTGACAACCTTGAATACTATACATCATTGTCATTGTTAGAACAAGATGCCGTAAACAAACAAGATTTGACTATTCTTGATAGCACAAACTTACCAAGATTTAAAAATGGTATCATTGTTGACTCGTTCAAAGGACATTCAGTTGCTGATGTAACTTCTGCTGAATATAAAGCATCTATTGACCCAAGATTGAAAGAGTTAAGACCATCATTTAATGTATCGTCTTATATGCTCACTTTTGATGCTGCCAACTCTGGTTCATATTTACAAACAGGTTCTTTTGTAACTGTTGCCGCATCTAATACTGCATTTGTTGAACAACCACTTTCTTCCAAGACAATGAATATTAACCCATTCAATGTGGTTAACTATCTTGGAAAAATTCAATTAAATCCACCATCAGATATATGGGTTGATACAAGTAAAAAACCAGATGTTCTTGTAAACATTGGTGGTGATAAAGACGCTTGGGATTTAATTCTTCAAGCAACTAATGCTTCAGCATTTACATATGAGTGGGGCTCATGGGAAAATGTTTGGTCAGGAACAACTCAATCTACTCAGTTTATTGGTGATGGAGGTTTTATTCGTCCCAATTTTAACCGAACTACAACGACAACAACTACCGCAGAAACTCGTTCCGGTATTTTAAGTCAAGTTGCACCACAAACAATTACACAGTCAATTGGTGACCGAGTAGTTGATGTTTCTGTTATTCCTTACATGCGTGATAGAGCGGTTGCTTTTTCTGCATCCGACTTTAAACCAGACACTATTTTATATTCTTTCTTTGACGGAACTGCGGTAGAAAAATATGTTGCAAGAGCAAACAAATTTATCCTTGCAAGCAATAATCTATCATATAATGTTAAACTTACCGAAGCAGAAACATTAAATGTTGTTAACACAACAACATCAACAACAAATGCAACATGTATTGGTGTTAAAACATCCAACAATGCAATCTTTGTTTTGAATTTAGATTTAAAAGCAGGTGCGGTAAAACTTGGTGCAGGTTTAAATCTTGTTGGAACAAAAACAGGAACAACAGTTGCCGTCAGTTCTTTTGAACACTATTCAAGCAGAGTAAATGCCGCAACTACAACAACAATCACTTTATCTCCTACGGTTTCTGGTGCTATAAATGAAACTCTATATGGTAATACTTCAAATAGTAATATCATCTCTATCGTAGGTGGCACGGGTGCGGGTCAACAAGCGACCATATCTTCATATAATGCAGCGACTCGTATTGTAACTATTTCTGCTCCTTGGGCAACTACACCAGATACATCTTCTATCTACTCAATTGGTCGATTGACAACTACCAGAGCAGGTGATGTTGCTGGTATTTTCAATATCCCTTCAGGAACATTCCGTGTTGGTGAAAAACTATTCCGTTTAATTGATAGTTCAACTGGAGATATTCCATCATCAACAACAAATGGTGATGCATCTTTCTTTGCACAAGGTTTATTGCAAACAACTGAAACCACAATGGTTTCAACAATTCAACCAACGATTCAAAGAACATCGGTTAGAGATAGTCGTGTAACAACAACTACAAGTGTTAATGATGTTCCTGTTTCAGGATGGTGGGATCCTCTTGCTCAGACATTCTTAATTTCACCTGGACAATACCCTCAAGGTATTTTTATTGACAGACTTCGTGTTTGCTTTAAAACAAAAGATGATACTGTTCCAGTAACATTGCAATTAAGACCTACTGTTAATGGATATCCATCTTCAACAGTTGTATACCCATATGGTTCTGTTACATTAACACCAGATAAAGTTAAAGTTACAGATTCTCCAAGTTTAACTGACCCTACCAAATATACAGATTTCGTTTTCGATAGTCCTGTTTATATGTTACCTGGTGAACATTCATTTGTATTGTTATCTAACTGTAACAAATATGAAGCGTATGTTGCTGAAGTTGGAAAACTAGATTTGGTATCAGGTGTTCAAATTTCTGAACAACCTTATGGTGGTTCATTCTTCCAATCTCAGAATGGTTCTACATGGACTGCCGACCAAAATCTCGACATAATGTTTGGAATTTATCGAAATGTTTATAGTACCACTCCGGCTACGGCACAATTCTTAATTCAAGCGCCAAGTGGCAATACTGTCTATGATGTTATTCATCCAATCACATCTGAAATAACAATGGCAAATACAGTTGTTAATTATTCGTTTTTATCTGAAAGAGATACAGTTGGCGGAATTACAGGTTTTAAAAATATTAATTCAAAAGAAGATTATACAATGGATGACGGTGATGGACGCCGTGTTTTAAATAGTTCAACTGGAAATACAACTTTCATATTTAAAGCATCAATTTCTACACGAAATCCAGATATTACACCAGTCCTTGATATTACACGATTTGGTGCAATTTTCATTGAAAACTATATCAATAATTTACCATTGTCAAATAGTGACTTTGTAATCACTACATTAGGAACTGGTTACACAGGAAATACAGGAGTAACAATTACTGGCGGTGGTGGTTCGGGTGGTAATGCATACGCAGTTGCAAATATTACAACAGGAAACATCGAATCAATTATTGTTGATGTGCCTGGTTCTGGTTACACCAGTTCGCCAACGATTGCGATTGCCGCACCTCCTGTAGCAGGTGGTAATACAACTGCTGTTGCAATTTTCAATGGTGAAGATAAGAAATCTGGCGGTAACTCCGATGTTCGTTATATTACTCGCCGTGTAACTCTTGCTGATGGATTCGATTCAGGTGACTTGCGTGTTTATTTAACCGCATATAAACCATCTGGTTCAAACATCTATGTTTACTATAAAATACTTTCTGGTTCTGATTCAGATATTTTTGATGACAAATCATATCAATTGATGACACAACTTGGCAATCCGAATTTTTCATCAACAAGCAGAACTGACTTCCGTGAACTTGTATTTTCACCTGGTGTAAGTGGTTCGGCAAATAATACTGTTTCTTATACTTCTGGTTCAACTGCATTTAATTCATTTAAAACATTTGCAATTAAAGTTGTTATGGCAAGTAATGAGACAGTTGATGTTCCTAAAATTCGTGATTTGAGAGCAATTGCTTTGCCTTCAGGAGCATAATATGACCGACCATGTTCAAATTGAAAACTCTAAACTTGTAAGAGATTTACATTCCAAAGCTATTCTAAATACTGATAGAGTTGGCTTAGAAGATTATATGATGAAAAGAGAACTTGCTAAAAAACAACTAGCCGAAAAAGAAGAAACCAAAGAAAGATTGGTAAAGTTAGAAAACGATATGACAGAAATAAAAAATCTGTTGCATGAAATCGCACAGATGAGGAAAGCGTAATGGCAGCAAATACAATCAATCAGTTATCGACTGCCAATACCTTTCAACATTGGCTTAATGCTACCGAATTACTCATTGCAACCGCCAATCTTTTAACGAATGGCAACGGTGAAGCGTTCTATGCCAACACAAGACTTATTATTGGTGGTTCTGGTGCCAATGTTTCTCTTAATGTTGAAACATCAGCAACAATAAATACTCAAACATCTAACACAGTTAATACAGTTAATGCAACTGTTCGAAATCTTGTTGTTACTGCCAATGTTGAAAATGTCAATGTAACTAACGATTTATTTGTTGGTGATGATTTGACCGTTTATGGTCAATCTACCTTAGTTGGTGATACTACCATTTCAGGTGATTTGACGGTATCAGGTAATTTGACACTTGATACAATTGGATTTGATGATTTAAAAGTAAACGGTTCGGCAACGATTTCAAATACACTTGGAGTGACTGGTGTAACCACACTTTCAAATGTAACGATTACAGGTAATATTGCAACACTCAATGTTACATCAACCGCAAATATTGGTGGTTCTGTTTACATTGCTGGTGACTTGACAATTGGTGGAAACACAATCATTGAT
>Ga0315909_10009211_pt1 | contig 10699 bp, 20 predicted proteins | sample LakEriMetagenome_11_FD_203527 | JGI IMG/M metagenome (GOLD analysis project Ga0315909, IMG submission 203527) | Freshwater fungal communities from buoy surface, Lake Erie, Ohio, United States - Buoy 2 MA125 | ecosystem: Environmental > Aquatic > Freshwater > Lake | place: USA: Lake Erie, Ohio...
TCTATAAATAATCCAACGGCAACGGGCCGTCGATAGGAGAGCACCATGCAGAAGATTTACACCGTGAAGGTCAAAATTCCCGCCGCCCCGCTCATGCTGGAACGGACCTTCTTCTTCACCAGCGAGGACAGCCAAACCAAGTTCTACGAAGGGGCCGTGCATAAGGGCTACACGGTCATTGCCTGCGGGTCTCAGCGTCTGTTCACGGCTGACGAGGCGCTCGTTGAATGCCTCCTCGAGGCCGCCTCGGTTGAGGCACCGCACGCCTGACCCCGGCCTGATGCCCCGGCTTAGGGCCGGGGCATTGGAGCGGGATCAGCCGCTGATTGGAGAACGACGATGCCTAAGCCTGCCCCTCATCCCCTTTTCACCGTCTGGACCCCGGACGCCGTAGCCGAGTGCATGACCGGGGTGTTCTTCTCCCCTGATGCTCTTTACGAGGCCCTCTGGGCGCTGGTCCCCTCGAGCAAGTCCTACGATGTCGAGGACAACGGCCCAGCCGACGTGGTTGGAATTGGCGCGCTGGCGGAGAGCTGGCATCTGGTGACGGATGCTCAGGCCCTCACTCTTAACGATCTGGCGGCGAAGCACGAAGCCAAGATGGCGTCTTGGTGACCGCCCCGCTCCGGCCTGCGGCCCCGGTGATCCGGGGCCATGGGGCGCAGCAAGCGTCGATTGGAGAGCACGATGGAATACAACGTTTCCTACATCCGCAGCCAAGGCATTGAGTGCAAGTGGGGCCGCACAAGCAATGGAGCCCCGATCATCGTAGGCAAGACCGACCGCAAGAACGGTAAAGGCGAGCACATTTGGGCTTGGATCGACAACGAAATGTGGAGAGATGCCCGCGTGATGGGCCTGCGGGAAGCGTTCGACGCGCACACCGCCTTGATCGACTATTTCTCTGTGAGCGCCTGACCCCGGCGGGCCTCGCGCCCGCCCCCTTCATAGAGCCCCGGATCGTCCGAGGTTCTACCAAGGGAGAGAATGACCAATGCCTTGCACACATGACCATCGCGGGGAGCCGTTCCCGCCGCTGCCGAAGTCCAAAGAAGGCGCACGCCGGCAGTATGACAAGCTGGTCCTCAGCTACGCGAAGGACTTTGCCGGCGGCGGGATGTTCGGCTTTGACTGGCCCACGTTCCGGCTGAATTGCCCGGATCGCTACATGCGCGCTCAGCTCCTTGGCCGCCTGTTCAAGCTCCTGCCGTCGCGCGCAAAGCAGGAGGGCCGGGCATGAACCGGCTCGTCACCACTCAGGAAATCCTGATCATCTTGTCCCCCGGCTTGGCGCTCGCCGCGTTCGCCCTTGTGCTGGCCATCGGCCTCACAATATGGGAGCGCCGCAATGGACGGTGAAAACCTGCGACTCATGATCGAGGCGGCCCGCGTGCTGGTCGCCGATCAACAGGCCCGGCTGCTAGCGGAGCGCCTGCGCCTCTACCGGCGGTTCATTCCGCACGACGCGCTGGTCATCGACCTCGAGGAGCGCCGCATCCATATCGACGCATCCCGGCTCTAGGCCGGGGTGCTACTCCTCGTCTGTGCCATCGTCGTCGTCACCCATGGCGAGCAGCACTGTGACCCGATCTTTGGTCAGCCCGATGGCGATCAGCGTTAGCGCCCGATCCCGCGCCCGGTAGGCGGTGGCCCGCGACCAGCCACGCGCCTTGCAGGCCGCCCCGAACCGGCGGCGCTGAGCCCGGCAGGACAGGAACAGCTTGAGCGCCCGGCGCGGCCCCTCGTAGGCGTCGAGGTAACGCATCGGCCAGAGCATCGCCTCCTCAACTCGGGTCATCTCCTCCTGCGAGACGCCCATGATGTAGCGGTTCCGCTCAGCCGCCAGCCGGGCCTCGTAGGCCCCCAGCTCGCCGGCCTGTAGCATCCCGACCTTCTCGCCGGTCGCCAGCGCCTCGACCTCGACCTCGATGCCCCACGACGGGGTGTAGCCACGCGGCCCCACGCGCCCCGCTGTGCGGTGGATCACGCGCGCCGCCTCGACTAGCCTGCCCTCGACTGCGGCGCGGCTCCATAGGCCATCCGCCTCGATCTCAGGGGGCGGCGTGTAGTCTAGCGCCCCGGAATAGTCCCGCTTCATCCAGCGCCCACCACGATCAGACATTGCTGTGCCCTTCCTGTAGTGGGTCGTCCTGCGCGGCTATAGGCTGGTCGAACACTCGCGGCTCGGCTTTGACCTCGTTTGCACCTTTCAGTCGGTGACCGAGAACTGCGCGGCCTGTCATCCATACATGCGTCTTGGTTGTGCCGATAATCCTGTATTTGAGCAACGCCTTTGTAGCGCGGGACCAGCGCTGCCGCAGGCGGGCATCGACCGCTGCATCATCCCCGGCCTCGGTTGCAGCAAAGCGTTCCTTGTAGGCCCGCTTGACCTCCTCGGTAGCGACGACGAGGTGGACGTTGCTGCCGACCTCGACGCCAGCCGGCGGCATGATGCCGACGCGATCAATGGCCTGATCAAACGCCTGTAGCCACTCGCGCTCGGTATCGCTGACCTTAAAGCCGACTGGCTTCTCCTCGGGCTGATCCGCACCATAGGCGGCGGTGCTGATAACGACGCAAGATGTCACCGGGTCGCCGTCCTCATCCGTGCCGATCACGACCGACGGCAGGACAAAGCGGAACGGCGACATCTCGTCGTTCTCATCCTTGGCCTTCTTCATCGTGATCTCGCGGACCTTACGCCCGTTGCTGTGAACGCGGTCTGTCTTGGTGCAGAGCAGGACGCTATCGAGGTTCGCCTGAATGGCCGTCGATCCGCGCACCTTCTCGCCGCCGGCGTTCATGTGGTGCACCAGAAGAACCGAGATCGCGCACTTGGTCGCGATCCGCTGGCAGCGCTGGAGGACCGGCGTGATGTCCTTGGCTTGGTTCTCATCAGCGCCGGGGATCGCCGCCGAGAAGGTGTCGACGACCAGAAGCTCAAGGCCGTGCGACATCTCCCCGCGCCAGTGCTCGATCTCAGCCATCAGGGCGGTCGCATCCTCATCGCTGGCATAAAGGTCGATTGGCTTCTGCAGGAGGACGAACGGCACGTCTTGTTCAGGGCTGACGGCGTGGTGCTTGCGGTAGGCCGGCAGGCGCTTGCGCCTAACGCCGCGAGCGCTCTCGCCCGCCTGATAGATCACGCCGCCGTGCAGGGTCTTGCGCCCGAACCACGGCACGCCTCGCGCCACCGCCATCGCGGCGTCAATGGCGGCGAATGACTTGCCGGAGCCAGAGGGGCCAGCCAGCATACAGACCTCGCCGCGCGTGATGATGCCCTTGATCAGCCACTCGTGCTGCGGGCCGCTGGTGTCTAGGTCGCTCCACCTGACCGCGCCGAACCGGGACTTGAAGGCCGGGCGCATGAGCGCAACGGCCTCCTGCTCGAATTGGTCCAGATCGATGATGGCCGCGCTCATGACATGGCCTCGATCTGCTCGGCTAGGGCGTCGTTCCAATCCTTGCCGGCGGGCGCGAAGCTGATCTGCACGACGCGCCCCTCGCTGCGCCAGCGCCGGGCGGCGGTCAGGATCATTGCGCGGGTCCGAACCGGATCGCTGTCACCGTCCCCGAGGATGATGACCTGCTCAATCTCCGGCGGCAGGATCACGCCGGGCCGCTCCATGTCGGGGATGCCGTTCGGGATGCGGGCCTGCGGGTTCTTCGGGTCGCTCGGATGCGGCAGCGTGTCGGTCGCGGCCCCGGCCAGATTGCCGAGGCTGTAGGCGGCGGCCACGCTGACATCGAGGTTTCCGTCGTAGAGCCGGAGCCACGCCAGCGCCGTCTCGATCCCCTCGCCGATGGCGAGCGTGCTGGACAGCAGGCCCAGCCGGATCATGCCGCCCGATGGTCGCCCGAGGATTTTCTTGGCCTTGTTCCGGCTCGGGTCACCCGGCGGCTTAAGCTTCCAGCCATCGGCGTTGAGGTAGATGCGGTGGCAGGCGATCAGGTCGCCGTCCACGTTCCTCAGCGCGGCGGTCACGCAGGGATAGCTCCCGAGCGTGACCTGATCGTCGGCCTCCGGCGATGCCCAGCCCCGATACTCAAGCGACGGCACGAAGCGCAGATCGCAGGCGGTGTCTGGCGTCAGGATGATCCCGCGCTGACGGAAGTATTTGTCACCAAGGGTGCCGAGGATGTCACTTCCTTCGTTCCACACGTCACGGGCCGTCTCGATCTTGCGAGCGCGCTCCTCCTTCATGTCACGCGCGCCCTCTATCCTGTCACGGAGCCGGTCGTCGCGCCGCTCTCGTATCACGTCCTGATCCACCCGGCGGCCCTCGCCGCGCGGGGGAGGATCGCCGGTCAGCCATTCCACCGCGCCCATGAAATCCACCGCCATGCAGTGCATCGCCATCGCGATCACGTCGCCGCCCTCGGTGTTCCGGCAGAGGAACTGCTTGTGTTGCTCGCGGTTCGCCGGGCTGATCACGAACCGGTCGGTGCCACCGCAGGCCGGGCATGGCCCGACCCAATCACGACCGGCCCGCTTGATGCTGGCTCCCGCACGCTGCGCGGCCTCAAGGATCGGAACGTCGCGGGCTCGGTTGATCCACTCCTCGAATGCCGGATCATTGCCGCTCATCGTCGCCCCCGTTGAAAAGCAGGGACAGGTGGCGCTCGCCGCCGATCTGGACATCAGGCCCGCGCACCACGCCTCGCGGCATAGTGGCGGTGTAGGCCGCCGATGTAGGGTGCCAGCACCCGAGCCCGGTGCGGATCATGTAGCCCCGCTCGCGCAGGTAGTGCAGCGTGTCGTGGATGTGCCCCTTGCTGCTCGGCGACAGGCCGACCCTGAGCGCGAGGGTCGATAGGCTGGCCTCGCACTTGCCGGCCCGACTCGATGCAACGACGGCGACGAGGAGCCGCCGCTGGCGGGCGGTCATCCCCATCATGGCCCACCCCCATCGACAAGATCGGCGACCAGCCCGCGCTTGATCACCTGCGTGATTATGCGCTCGGTGAGCTGACGCGGAGACATGCCCCGGCGCTTCGCCTCGCGGCGGAGCTGCGCCATAGTGCGCCGGGAGACGCGAACGGTCGTCGCCGGCGTGCCCTTGCTGCCATGGAACCGCTCGACCGCGACCCCTTTCTTCCGCAGCTTGTGGAGTGCCTGATAGACCGCGCCCGGCGTGGTCCCGAACCGCTCTGCGATCTCTGACGGCGGGAGCTTGTGCTCAACCGCCGACTTGATGATCCGTTTCTCGCGCGCTGTCAGCCTCGCTGTATCTTCGCCATTCATGTCGCCCCCGCGTCACCGGCCTGAGCTTCAACCCGATACGCCGGGTCCAGATACGCGGCGAGGTAGCGGTGGACGGCGATGGCATCGGCAGCGTCCTCATCCCGTGGCTCGTAGCCCAGCGCCCGCATCTTGCGCATGGTCAGCGGCTTGACGATCTCGCGCCGCAGGTTCCGCTTGCCGTGCCAGAACAGCTTGAGGTCGCCGCTCTCGATCTCGCGCACGTCGTAGACGCCGAAACGGTAGGCGATGGCCTCGGCCACCGCCGGCAGCCCGATCAGGCGGCGCAGCGTGGCCTTGGTCGTTTTCTGCATGTGCCGAGGATCGAGCGGGGCCTCGTAGACGAGGATGGCGGGCTTGCTGACGGCGAGGCGCTGGCCTAGCCATGTCAGCATGCCGGCCAGCACCGCCCCGTCGCCTGAGCCCTCCGGCGCGAGCCGGTGGCTGCCGTAGTGAAGAGGGCCGGCTAGCGGCCCCTCGCACCAGCCGACGACGCTGGCGATGTCGAGCGCTAGGACTGTTTTATGAGCGAGGGCGGACACCGTCTGCCTCCTCAATCAAATTGAGGTGCAGGGCCGTGATCGTGGCAATGGCGTTGACGCCGATCAGCACGGGCTCGCGACCGACGACCACGCGGGCCTGCCCCTCGCCGGAGGCCGTCTTGATCTTGGTCGCGCGCAGCGTGCCGTCCTCGACCAGAATGCTGTTCAGGTAGTCGAGCGCCTGCTCGTCGTCCATGTTGTGCGGGACATCGATCTCAGCCGGCCACCAGACGAGCCCGCTTTTCACATGGATCAGCAGCGTGACTGAAAAGACGAATGTTCGGGTCTGGTTGTGGTTGTTCATTGAAATCTCCATTCGGGCGGTGTTCGCCTTAAAAATGTGCATCCCGCCCTTACGCGGGCTTATAGATGTGCGGAGTGCCGCTCCGATACGCAGGAGCGGCACCGCTTATTGTCGCGGCTCAGTTGAGGATCGCGGCAGTAACGGGGTCGTCGGTCACTCGGTGAGGCTCGGGCGGCGCGCGGTCCTTGAGGCGGTCCACGATGCCGGAGAGCTGGTCGGTCAGGTCGCTGAAAGCATCCACCTGATCGAGGTAGCCGCCGCGCTCAATGTAGTCGAAGAAGGCCCGGATCACGCCCTGACGCTTGGCCTCGTCCATGCGCGACAAGCGCATATGGAAGCCGAACGCCACCCGGTCGAGCAGGTGGTCCTCAATGGCCGTGCGGGTGAGCTTGCCGGCGCTTCCCTGATAGCCCGAGGACAGCTCCTTCTGGCGGTTGATCTCCCGCACGATCCGCTGGAACTCAGTCGGGTCAATGCTCCGATCCGCCTCTGCGGGGCCGGTCGCGCCGGCCCCCTTCTCCATCTTAACGCGCTTGGCCATCAGGCAGCAGCTCCTTCACTAGGTGAAATCGCAGGCACCTGCTGGCGCGCTGCGGTGATCTGCGCCACGCGCTCAAGCTCGCGGGCGGTCCTTACCTGTGCCTCGGCGCGCTGAGCTACCTCATCCGCGCTCTGCTCGGGGAGATGCGGCGGCGGGAACGTCGGCATCGCCGGAACCTGCTCGGGCCTAACGCGAGAGATGCCGGCGGGCCACTCGACGCCCACCGGCCAGCACTCCGAGAAGCGCGCCACGATTACGTCGTAGGAACGCACCCGGAAGCTCACAGCCGGATCGGTCGCGCGTTTGCGCTTGCCCAGCACGTTGAACAGGTAGGTGGCGTCGCCGAACAGCGTGCGCGCCGCCATCGTCTGGGTCATCCCCGTGTAGGCGACATAAGCGTCGCAGAGACGGGCGGTGTTCTCGCGCATGATGTCCTCCATCAGTCGCGGGGCTTCGTTAGCGTCGTCGGTCATGGGCTGAAATCCAATTGATTTGATAAGCTAACTATCCCTTAACAGGGGGTGGCCTAAAAAAGTCAATAGGGATTTCCAATTGGCTACTGAATGATTTTCCGCTATGGTCCCGCCCTGCCCGCAACGAACCGCCGGGCGCGATTGGAGAACTGACGATGCAAGCCGACCTTGCTGGCCGCATACGCCTGCGCCTCGCCGAACTCGACATCAACCCCTTTGAAGCCGCCCGCCGGAGCGGGCTCGAGCGCTCGTTCATCAACGACGTGCTGATCGGTAAGAAGCTCACCGTGCGCGAGGCCGGGCTCGCTAAGCTCGGGCTGGGCCTCGATTGCGACCCCGCCTATCTGACCGGGCATCAGGAGACGCCGCGAGCCCTTGCCGCCGACACGGCGCAGGGCATGACCGTCATGGGCGTCTGCGAGACAGGCGTCTGGCGATCAGCCGGGGCAACGGTGCCGGCCACGGTCGCGCCGCTGATGGCAGACCCTAGGTTTCCGGGCGTGCCTAACCTCGCGCTGATGGCGCGCGGCGATGGCGGCGCGGCAGCCGGCATAGGCGACGGGGACTATGTAGTCGCGCTCGATTACAGGCGATGGGAGGAGCGCGAGGGGCCTGTCCGCGATGGGCAGCTCTGCGTCGTGCGCCGCGAGCGGATCGAACTGCAGGAGGCCGAGGTCGCTGTTCGGCGGGCCTTCATCAGGAGCGGCGATGTAGCCCTTGCGGCCTGCTCACCGCGTGACATGCCGGCGGTGTCGCTGCTGCACCAGCCGGGGGAGCGCGTCGAGATCGTCGGGGTCATTGACCGATCCGTGCGCCTGTTTCTGTGACATCGCCTCGCGCGTGAGAGTATAGGCTATATTCAGATGGTAATAGGGGGGGGTGTTACCCCCCCCTTCCCCTTGATCAGTGATCATTGCCGCGTGACCCGCTGACGCGTGTATCGGTTTGCTTCGGGAGCTGTCAATCCCCAATCCAACGAAACTGAAAATAAATAATTTCAAAACAGGTCTGGACCGTTGGATTTTTTCCGCGTATATCAGTCTCCGTTAGCCGCAATTGGGCGGTGATAGGAGACGAATTATGCATCGCGGAATTTCACTGACTGACCTCGCTCGCAAGATCGAAGGCAACAAGGCACTCAAGGCCGATTACGTTGCCGATGCGCGCAGCCTCTCGATGACGGTTCAGGACGACGGCAAGGTGGCGCTCGAAGCCTCATCCGTTGGTTCCCTTCCCATTCTCCCGCTGGCTCACGATCAGATCGCCAGCAAGCTTTCCATTCCGTCCCGCTATTACGACCGGATGCTCGCCGCAGCTCCCGATCTGCTAGCCGATAACGTCAACCGCTGGATGTCCGAGGACAGCGACCGCCGGATGCTCCGCACCATCGGCGGCGACCTGCGCGCCTTCCTCTCTGACCGCTATCACCGCGTCGAGCACGAGGAGATCGCCGAGGTCGTCCTGCCGATCCTCTCGCAGGTTCCCGGCATCCAGATCGTGTCCTGCGAGGTCACTGATCGGAAGATGCACATCGTCGCGACGACCCCCGCCCTGCAGCGCGAGGTCAAGGTTGGTGACGTGGTTCAGGCTGGTGTCGCGATCAGCAACAGCGAGGTCGGGCTTGGCGCGGTCTCGATCACGCCCCTGATCTACCGGCTCAAGTGCTTGAACGGCATGAAAGTTAACGACGCCGCGATGCGCCGCAGCCACGTCGGGCGGCGGCTGGACGAGAACGAAAACCTTAACGCCCTGTTCAGCGACGAGACCCGCCGGGCCGATGACCGGGCGCTCCTCCTCAAAGTTCGCGACGTGGTGCGCGGGGCCATTGACGACGCGGTGTTCGGGCGCACCGTCGAGCGCCTGACCGGCCTCACCGAGCGCAAGATCACCGGCGACCCGGTCAAGTCAGTCGAGATGCTGGCGAAGAAGGTCGGCGCGAACGAGGACGAGCGCGGGGGCATCCTGCGCAGCCTGATCGAGGGCGGCGACCTCTCAGCATGGGGCATGCTCAACGCCGTGACGCATCAGGCGCACGGTGCGGCCAGCTACGACCGCTCGATGGAGTTTGTGGCAGCCGGCGGCGCGGTCCTCGACCTGCCCGCGAGCGAGTGGCGCACGATCCTCGAAGCCGCCTGATCGCAGAGATGGGGTCGCGCGCATAACGCGACCCCGAGGCGGCGGGCTGGTTTTCGCCCTCCTCGGCTGGCCCGCCGCCTCAACCATTTCGCACCCCGTTTTCAAGCTCAATTCATTCACGAGGCACATCGCCATGACCCCAGCTATCGACATTCCCGACTTCCGCATCCCGAGCGTCACGCGGCTCCTGCGACGCGTCGTCCTGATGCCCCGCGCCCGGTCCACGACCATCGTCCGCGAGTATCGGATCAGCCTGCCGCGCGTCAGCTTCCTCGAAACGCGGGAGGGCTGACATGACCTCAACCATCACCAAGTTCTGGACAGTGGTGAGCCTCCACGAGGACGGCTCGATCACCAACCCCCCAGCCCAAAAGCACGACACCGAGGAGAAGGCGACCCGCGAAGCCTTGCGGCTCGCCAGCTCGATCACGACGACCGCGTTCCTTGTGATGGAGCCCGTGCGCGGGTTCCGCACCGCGCGGCCAGCAGCGTTCCCGGTCATCATCGTGTCGCCGGAAGACCCCGCGCAGCAGGAGCCCACGGACATCATCGACTACATGGAGGCGAAGGCGGCGGCCAGCCCGCCCGCCGGCGAGTGGATCACATGGACCGGCGGCCCTAATCCAGCGCCGGGCAAGACGGTGGACTATCGCGTGGGCGGCAGGCCGCCGGCCTACGCCCATCAGTGGCCGGCTGACATGCTCGTTTGGGATTGGAAACACGGCGGCGGCGGTGCCGACATCACCGCCTACCGGGTGGTGCAGCCATGAGCGCCCCCGAGGACAACATCCCGGCCATGGTCGCGGCGCTGACGCTGGCCGATGTCGAGCGCAATGACACTGTGATCGTGCTCATGCGGCAGGGCTGGCGGTCGCGGGAGATCGCGGCGGTCATCGACGAGGTCGAGCGCCGGGTCCGCGAGCGCAATGCCCGGCTCCCTGACCGCCCGATCCGCCGCTCCACGCTGATCGCGCTTGCGGCGGTTATGGTCCTGCCTGATCCGGCAGCGGCGGCGGAGGCCGCTAGCGTCTCCGAGCCGTGGGTGATCGGCGGCTGGACGCTGGCCGTCTATCTGCTGCTCGCAGCGACAGGCGGCGGGTTCTTCGGCTTCCTGACGGCGGCGATCCTCGCTGCCGGGCGCGATGACACCTACCCGATCATCGTCAAGCGCGGCAATCACTGGCCCTGCCGGCTCGCCGTGTCAGAGGGCCGGATCATCTGCCGCGAGTGCGGCGAGGACAGCAGCAACGGCACGCTCCCCGGCTGCATCATGGGGGAGTGGCCACGATGAGCAGAGAGGTTGTCATCAAGATCGCCGGCAGCCCGTGGGGCCTGCTGAGCCGCGATCTCTACCTGCACACGTTCGCCGTAGACGCAGGCCCGATGGGCACGCCCCACATCCTGTTCACTGAGCGGCGCGAACTCGCGCTGCGCTTCCCGAATGGGGCGGCGGCGCTCGAA
>Ga0315909_10009212_pt1 | contig 10699 bp, 15 predicted proteins | sample LakEriMetagenome_11_FD_203527 | JGI IMG/M metagenome (GOLD analysis project Ga0315909, IMG submission 203527) | Freshwater fungal communities from buoy surface, Lake Erie, Ohio, United States - Buoy 2 MA125 | ecosystem: Environmental > Aquatic > Freshwater > Lake | place: USA: Lake Erie, Ohio...
TGGAATGCATATACAAAAACTTGTCATTCGCATGTACCATATCTTTAATCTTATTCAGCGTAAAACGCTCAAATGTAGTATCATCTACACCTTCTTTTATCTCAAGTTTCGTCGCCGGGAGAGATTCTAAGAATGCCTTTACAGGCCCAATATGCTCTTTTTTACCCGTAACAAAGCAATATAGCTTATCTATCTTTTCAAAGAGGCCGCTGAAAATAATCTTCATAACCTGGTCGCGCACGACATCTAAGGTGTTTTCGTTACAGAATATATGGTAAAAAATAAATATACGCCCCGCAGAACCACCACGCGTCGTTCTGCCGCGCATAGAACTCTTACGGGCAGAACCACCACGCATCTTACGACGAAGCTTTGATCGTAGATGCTTGCGCGTTTTCATATCACCCTATTTATGATTGACAGTATTTTATGGGCTCATCTGACCCGGCCGAACACATCGCAGCTAAATACCCAAGAACTTAATAGGGTGCGGAAACAAATACTAGTCGGCATAATGGCCCTCTTTTTCATAACATTAATATGGTGCATGTATTCGTGCAACACAAAAGAGGGATTTGATTGCCCCCCTGCCAAACTTCCTTGCCACCCTTTTCTGAAATACCGCGAAGCTAAAGTTCTTATGCCCCCTCTATAGGATGCGTAAAACAATACTGCAAGGTTTAATCATCATCTCTTTCTTAATGCTGTGCGTTTACCTGTATAGCAAAAAAGAAGGATTTGATCACACTTATCCTGGGACAATGACAAGCTTGTCTCCTGGAACTATGACATCAATCCAAACTACTCGCAACTACGCCGATTACGGTCCATATCCAACTATTGCACGTAAAGAAGTGACTCCCGGCGACCATTCAGTCGCCTTTCGCGTCGGTAGTGACCATCCGTGGGAGCAACGCGGCATCGTTCTCATCGCATCGTGAAGAAACATTCATGTGATTGTTCTTCACATGATCGTTCAGATTTGAGAGTTGCGCAAATGCCCTGTCACAATGAGAACAATTGTAGGGCTTCTCGAGAGTATGCGCAGTCCGCACATGCACCTCCAACCGATTCTTCTGCGGAAACTTCTCGTGACAATGCGGACACTCATATTTCGGATTGTGCGTGTTCTTGTGATAGACAATCAAACTCTTCTTCTCCACAGCAATCTTCTTGCTGCAGCCATCCATCCCACAGCACCACATATTGCTTACAATCGTGTGAGGAAACATGTGTTGCTTACCACCAACCATAGCCAGGGGGTGCTTCAATTTTTTCGCGACAGCCCCAGCTCAAATAGAAACTTCGCCTACCAATAGATGAACAACAGGAAAACTAGAAAAATAAAGAGAAAAATAAAGAGAAAAATAAAAGGAAGTGTAGGGGGCGCATTAGCTGAACCTAAGGTCCTCATAGTTATATCATCAAAATCGCCAAATAGTATTTTACATGAATGCTTGGATAACCTCTTCAAGGTACAAATAAAGGATAAGCCTAACTATAAGGTATGCGTCGTAGATAGTGATAGTGAGAGTATGGATGTATATGATAAAATAAAGGGGGATTTTCCATCTGTAGAGTTACACTTTATAAAGAATAAAAATTATGAATATGGCGCATGGAAATTTGCTAGCGAAAAGTATCCAGATTACGATATCTACTTCTGCATACAAGATTCTCTTATAATAAATAAAGAAGTTCCACTTTCTATAGTGGATGATACAAACGCCTATATATTTTTCCATGAGTCTGGTTATTCATGGGATCCAGCCGCAAAAAATATCGGAAAAAGAAACTTAAATCGCGCACAGATAAAATACAATAATATAATTAACTCATCATTTATGTTGGCGCAACATAGTTCATTTATAGTGAATAACTTAGTTATGAAGGATATATTTAAGACATTGGTTTCACCTCCAACAAATAAAGGGGGGTCATGTTCATATGAAAGAGTATTTGGTATATTTTTTATCAAGAAAAACATAAAAACATACGATTTGCATGCATATTTTACAAAACATAATAAGGGAAGAACATAGCCCGGCAGAGATTGATTTTTATCGCATATATAATAGTATAACGGAGGATGCTTCCAAGATTAGCTGTGCCAGTAGTGCGTGCTGCTTTAGCAACAACACGCGCCGCCGGCAAAGGAGCTTTAAAGGGGGTTCAAAACGCTGCAAGAAGCACAGCGAGAAATGAAGCATCGCGCTTTTTACGTAGTAAGTTGCATGGAGCACCCCCCATGCTCGGACCCGTATTATCTGGACAAAGCGCGCGCGCCCCCTCCATGTTTTCCGCAATCGGCCTCATGCCCCCCTTCTTCAGAATGCCTGAACAACAGTTCCCCGCCGTATGCGCTTGCGACTATAATGTGCGCGCACCACGCATGCCAAATGGAAGAAAACTGTTTAAATGCCACTCGTGTGCTACAAAGGGTAAGGGCGCAAGAAACTATCGCGTTGAACTTGAAGGCCGGTCCTTCGTTGAAAGAGGGCGTGCGAGCGCTGGCGTTTCTAGACGCGTGAGCGCTGCTTCTAGACGCGCAAGCGCTGGAGTTTCTAGACGCGCAAGCGCGGCGGCTTCTAAACGTTCCGTATCCCGTAGCAGAAGCAAATCATCTGGCTCCAGATCTCATAGCTCCTCTGCAAATAGTTCCAGCTAAATGGCTGCATAAAATTGAATTCCGCTTTCCCGCCATCGTATAGCACACCATCCACTATGAGCTCCTTGAAACTCTGCGCCCTGCCCGTTCGCACCGTCATGTTTAAAGCCATTTGCGCCTACTGCGAGAAATGCGAGGAGTACTACGCGCACTGCGACGTTCAACTTGCTGTTCTTGCATGCGGCGACCCCGAGCACCAGGCGTGGGCAGACCGCGACGCGCGGGCCTGGCTTGGTAGACACAGCTTAGTGCGCGCCAAGGACTACAGGGAAGACCCGCTGTTCAAAGACACGGACCTTCTGTCCCGTAACGTCGTGGTGAAGCGCAGCAGCGGTGTGATTGACCGTGGGGGCTGGACAATCCGAAAGCCCTACTTTCACGACGCGGCGCTGATCACTTTCTACACGACCGAAGAGGTATGGGTTGTGCCAGTTGGCAACGCGAGCGAAGAGGTTGTAAAGGCCATCCCCGTGAGCGAGCTCAAGCTGTCCCTTCCCGAAGACAAGCACGGGCTCGTGGACGCGTTTGAGTTACGGTTGAAAGCGGGCTTCTACCGTGCTGCAATGCTGGCCTATGAGGAGGCGCTAGAGGCACAGAAGGAGATGGAAGAGCCGACCGAAGAGGCAGCCGCCCCGAGCGTGGAAGACAATATCGTATCCGCGTTCCACCCCGAACACGGATACGGTCGCGTGTTCGTGCCTCCTGAGCGGCCCACTGAGTCCGAGCCCACCACAGTCTAAGAACGCCATAAAGACCACCTTATATTTTTACATGGTTCATAGGGCCCACGTAAAAATATTTTCTTGCCTGCTCATGCTATTTACTCTGCAGCGGGGGTCGCGTCAACCGCCGCGCACGAGTCGCCCTCGCAGCAGTCACCCCCGTTCAGGCCACAGGCCTCGGGCTCCACCGCATTACGCTCCTTGCGGTTCTGACGCTGCCGCTGGTTCTTCGTCGGGCGACGAGGCGGCGTCATCTCCAGCACTGCAGCAGGCGTCTCCTCCTCCACAGGGGGCTCCTCCTCCAAAGGCACAGGAGAAGCATCGCGCTGTGGGCCACCACCGCCGCGGCCACCACGGCCCCTGTAACCGCCACGGCCACGGCCACGGCCACCACCGCCCGCCCCGATGGGGATGATGCGCGGCGCGAGAGGTGCCTCCCCAGGCTGATTCGCCGTGTAGGCGATCCCGTTCCGCGCACACCACGCCGCCCAGCACAACCGCAGACGCTGCCGCTCGTAATAGCCCGCGCGACCCGTCAGACGAACCACCGCAGGATCCACGCGCACCACCGCAACCCCCTCCATCCCGTGCTCCTCCGTAGGCCCCATCTTCGGCTCCTCCTCACCCTCATACCACACCCGCGCCTGGAACACACGCCGCCCGTTGCCCTCCTCGCCCGGATGCACAAAGCGGCAGCAGGCGGGCACAAGCTCGCCACTCACGCGGTCGCGCTTCTTGTAGTCACAGCCCGCGCCATGCGAGCACGGCTGCGGCGACTTCAGCTCCGGCGCGTCATACTTCTCAGATTGAAACCAGCGAATCGAGTTCCGAAGGGCGGCCATTCCTGTTTTGTGCTAAAAAAACAAGGCACATACCCTTTCAATTTTGTGGCGATGGGGGGTTTTAATAACCCAACCACTTCGCCGTCTTCACACGGCGCTCATACACCGCCTCCAGCCACGCATCTACGCGCTCATTGAATTCACGCACCGAGTTGTCAGGAATCCTGTAGCCCGATGCATCCAAGAAGCAGTAGCGAGAGTGGTTTTTATTCCCATCCAACGTGTCATATTCAAACGACATCCACAAGACCGCCACGGCATTGTGTGGGATCTGCGCAAAAGGGTAGATGCTGTTGAACTGCGAGGCTATGTAAATCTCATAGGCACCCTTGTAAACCTCTCGCTTGAAGATGGACTTCAACCCGCCAAAGTGGTCGACAAGCAAGTGCGCGTATTTTTCGTAAGTCACGTGGTCGTAGCGAGAAGTCATTTGCGGATGAGTTAATAAAAATAGTGCGGGTGGCCTGGTTCAATTTTTTAATGGCTACAGCACATACACGCGTAGAAGGGCTCGCCGTGAGGACACTTGCTGTCGTATTTGACCCCCTGGACTGTCTCAAAGAGGTTTTTGAGGAAGCCAGATTCGGTCTCGCCCCCAGGCATCGTCTTGGCCTCTACAATGGCGTTGTCGGCGTTCGCAGAGGCGACAAGGAGGGGCTTGGGTGCGTCGCGCCTTTCACGCTCCATACGACGCTGCCGCGCGTAGTGCTCTTCCTCCATGTAGTAGCCCTGACGAATGTTGTGGGTGTCAGGCAACCGCCACTCACCACGCTCAAAGACCCGTTGAGAATGCTGGGCCATGTAGCAGTCAATACACTCCCCACGCCACGCGCGGGCTTTCTTGCACTTGTAGCAGAGTGGGACTTCGTTGTCACCCTTCATGCGCCGAAGGACCTTATCCGCCTCAGCACGCAGCTCGCACATGTAGGCATCCTGCGTTCCATCCGCAACACGCTTTTCGTGGCACTTGCCGCAGGGGCAGTTAGTAGGGTGAGCAGACTCCATTCTCGGAGGGGGGGGGGGGTAGGCTATAAAAATAGTGGGTGGCCTGGTTCAATTTTTATATGAGCGTTTTCGTCATTCCGAACGTCAAGTCCACGCGACCCTTCCTGATGTAGGACTCGTCAAGCGAATGGATGAAATCGGGCCCGCGATTGCTAGTGAGAATGAGAACGATGTCCTGATACATCCCCCGCTGAATCTCATCCAGCATGTGGTTCCACCCAGGCTTGTCCGTCACCGCTATAGGCATTTTATTGTGCGGAGGAATGCCCTCGTGGATCTTGATGAGTGCCGAGTCAAACTCGTCAAAGACAATCACCATGGGCTTTGAAGGCGACGGCTCCACCTCCGAATGAAGAAGGCCAATCGTGTCACCAGGCTGCCACGGCCTCAACGTATTACAGAAGGCCCCCCCAAGCTCATTCGCGACCAAGACGCCAATCATCGACTTGCCCGTGCAGGGAGGGCCATGGAGATAGACCACCGTGTGCCTGTGCTTTTTCTGGTGCTCAACAATGGACGCGACCACTTCGGCCTGTTCAGGCTTCGGCACATCTACCGCATCACGCTCGCGCCTACGATACCAGGGGTTCGCGAACGAGCCCGTTCGCTCGTAGACACTGATTCTCTTCTTCGGCTTCTCTTCAATCATTTCACACCCTTTGAAGGAAACAGGCTCGTCCCCAATCTCCTTCGTCAAGGCTCGATAGGAACTCTCAGTGGCAATAAGATACACCGTGTAGCTGTCGCCGCAGTCGCCATTCACAATGGAGATTGAGGCCGCATACCACTTTCCGAACGAGAAGCCGTAGCCCTTCCCCCCGTCCGTCGTGTGGCTACACCAACTCTGAAGACGCCGCTGGATCCGCTCACACTCGTCGCGCTTCTTCAGATAGTAAAGGCGCACACCCGCGTAGTATTGCGTGGCCAGAAAGAGAATGGACCACGGGATGCAGCTCAAGAAGTTGAAGGCGAAGATATACGCAAACATTCTGTCCGCAGGAGGTTACATAAAAATCTGGGTGGGATGATTCAATTTTTTCAAGGCGCGGTTCAAGCCTCTACAAGCTCCCGAAAGAATGCGCGCAACTCCTCGTCCATTTCCTCATCAATTTTGAGCTCTTCTAGCTTTTCGCGTGCAGCCTCGGCCACATCCGATTCCGAGTCCGAATCAGGTAGCGGAGGAAGGTCCAGAACAAACTCCATGCGCGCAGTAGTGTCGAGGCACGTCGGGTGGTGCACAATGCTATGCAGCATGTAGTGCACGAGCTTCAGCTGCATAGTGAGGCTTTCGATGGTGGGAAGCTCCAGCAGCTTTACCGTCTTCACTATATTCACAGGATTGTTTATGAGGGTGTCAGGGTAGGCCTTCATCGCGTGCATGGCCATCTGCTCCGCGAGCCCGTCACCGATGCTAATCAAGTTGCGCACCCGTCCCAAGGGGCGCGTCTCCGCGTCAAGCACGTCTCGGAAGGTCCGGCGCTTCCACTCAATCGGCTTGTTAGGAAACATGTATTTGTATCTGTCTTGCGCGGAAACCACCGTGAGCTGCGAAATCAACGGCGTCAACTTCGGCATGAACTGCTCGCAGCTCATTTGCACCCATCCCTCCGTGCCGTTCGTGACAATCACCACGCGCCCAAACTGAGCCGCGTGGAGAAGAAGCGGTCCAACTAAGCTCGTCAGGATCGCACCCATCTCCACGAACTCCCTCTTCAAGGGAAAGCAGGTGCCACGCGTGCTGAAGCCGTTGAGAGAGAGGTAGTGTGAGGCAAGGCACGTGTCGTCCCAGTCAAAGAAGATGGTCGTCTCCTCGGGCGGGATAGGGGCTTCTGCGGGAGGGAGATGCATGCCGGTGAAGCTGATTCTGGGAACCATGGGTCGCATCACAAAGGGCGGCGGAGAAGGCGGCGGGCTCGGCGGCGGCTGCGGCACAGGCGTCGGAGGGCGCTGCTGCGTAATGGAACTTGTATCCGGCATCGCTTCTGTGAAGGGTAGTAAAAAATATAGGGGCGGCGACGTTAAATTTTTTCACACACGTTCAGCCAAAGCGCACCGAGGAAAGCGCCTCCGTAATGGCCTCAATCTGCTCCGGGTTTGTCATCCGGTCAGGCGAGCCCTTCTCCCCACCCGTGGGTGCCACAAAGAACGGAGTCTCGCCCACAGCAAAGTAAAAGAGTCCACGATAGTGACGTTCACGCAACGTCCCAGGCTTCGTCCAAGCACTACAAGCAGGGCATATGATGCTGCCCTGCTTGTAAGCGATTGGGTTCTGCGGAAGCTGCTCGCAACAAATACAGCGATTGTGCTCATCACGGGCGTTGCGCATCTTATCCACAGAATCAACGGAGAACAGGCCAGCAGGGTTTCCATGCTCGTCTGTGTCCGTGAAGTAAAGGGCGCAGTCAATGATTAACGTCTTCGGGTCATTCCAGCCAAAGATGCTGATGAAAAGCCCCTGATTGCAAAGCGGCAGAAGAAACTGCTCGATTTCCTGCCAATCGGGGTGCGACATCCTCACGGGTAACGACTCAATAGGCTGACTACAGGTTAAATTTTTCCTTAAAATATGCCTCCTCCATCTTTTTAGACATAGCCGCAGAAGCTTCACCGCAGCACTTTGGCCATGGCTCCTTATTGGGACTTCCACAGCGATGCGTAACACATTCGACTTCTGCGCGGGGTGGGGTTAGAAGCTCTCGAAAGACCGAAACGGGATCTGCTTCATCCCAGGGCTTGTAAGCGTTTATGCAAATAGCCATCGGCTGCGCCTCCTTCTCGGCTTCTAAGATCATTGCGTCAATCATAGGGTCTAAGTAGCTTCGGATGAAGGAAATCAATAGCTGTGAACTGCGATAGAGAGACTCGTTGTAACCGCGGATACTTGCTTGGAAGATAGAATTCGGCGGCAGCACACAAATCGCAAGGGCTTCCTCCATCGTGTAAACCATTCGGTCAAGATCTGTGTAAATCTGTTTGAGTTGCTCCTTTGTCCTCTCGTCGTAGTCAGGGGCCAGCTGCTCGTGCCACACGATATTTTGTAGCTTTTGGATCAACTCAAGGGCGGGTAATGGCTCTTTGTCCGAGCGCTGTTGAAACGCAGTAGGAAGCTCGCCGAACTCGCGCAACTTTGCAGAGAGGTGCGAGTAAAGCGCTACAGGGCTTCTCTGCTTGCTCATTGTGCTAACTCCTATAATACAGTAAAAATGCTTCAATTTTATATGGAAAAATTGAAGGGGGTGGATAATGCTATGGGATACTACACCACAGCACAAATGGGCAGCGTTCAAACTCGCGGCTGCGTTCATCTTGCGATGCTGCCTGCGGAGGTCTGGGAGCAGCTTCAGAGGGAGGACTTCACGGTCCAGCGGAACTCAAAAGAAGGGGGCGGATCGAAGACGGGGGATACGGGATGTGTAGAGGAGACTGGGTGGCGCATTCAGCAGAAGCCGCACTCCAACTGCTGTACGGGTCATAAAGCAGGTATTGGTGCTACAGATAGCGCCGTGCTGGGCGACGCTGTGGCCACCAAGTATGCGAAAGGGAAGGGTGATGTGTGGAGGATCTACATGAACGGTTGGAATGTCGACAAGCAGAATATCCACGCATGCGGTTGGCGTAAATGTGACCCCTCTATTCGCACCTTCTGGCCCACACGTTGTAAGACACCCATGGAAAAGGAGGTTTGGTGGCGGTGGTTTCACGAACAGCTAGAGAGCTTGCCGCTTTGGAGCAGTGTTTCTGTAGAGTAAAAATGATTGCTTGATTGCACTCCCTGTCTTATTTTTTATGACAACCGCGACGAAGAGCCTTAGCCCATGTAGAACACAGAACGATCGTCTGGCCCGTAGATACCCGTTATAGACCAGGGCGCATGAGCCGTTTGGTAGTCCCGCATCTCCATCTTCAGCAGGGCATCCACGGAGATCTTCGCCCTTTGTGCGAGAAACTCAAGGGCGCTCTCGTGGGTTTTAATGGTTTTGGGGTCCTTTCCCGAATGTGTCGCAATGTGTTTGGCGAAACGTTTGGCTCTGGGCGAAGGCCAGCGGGGGTTATTGTAGTCGGGTTTCGGCTTTCCGCAACCCACGCAGCAGATCCGTGTCTGCTCGGCCACTGGCTCTGCGGGAGGGCAGACGATGCAGCCTGCCGCAGTACACATCGTAGGTTGATCAGGCACGAGAATGGGTGAGGGTGGGGGGGGCCGGGGAAGAGACTGCACTGCGTCGGCCTCCGCCTTCGTCGCCGCCATACAGGGCATATCAGTAGGGGTTTGTTCCTCTGTAGGTTCAACCAGACTGCGTTCATACGGCACGAGAACCTTGAAGGCCATGAGCAGTCTTTTTTGCTGCTCACTCAGTGGCTGCCTGAGACGGACGATAGGAAGGGGGTGCGGTGATGACATCCCTACAGGCGGAAGCGCCTCGCCGCCAAACAGCTCAGGCTTAGAGTTCATCAGCTTTTTGGTGGGTTCTACGAACTTGCGCAAGAGCTCCACATGGGCCTCAAGCTTTATATTCTCTGAGCGCATTGCCTTCGCGGCTTCCTCATGCGCCTTCTCCTGCTCGCTCGCCTTGTTCTGCTCTGCTGCGAACAAGGCGGCGAGGCGCCGCAAAATGGGTGCCGACTCTGATACAGCCCAATCCTCCGCTTTGCGCACTTCCTTCATCTCACACCACTTCTCGTAGGTCCACTTTTGCTTCCACCAGGGGGCGAAGGTAGCAGGTAGGCGCTGAAGCAGCTGTTCGGCGTGCTGGTTCAGCAAGGCCTCCATCGGACCCGGCCCTCTGGCACCATAGTAGTATACGTCGTGCAGCTCCTCATCTTGGCGGATGTTCTCAGCAGAGAGACGCAGGACTAACAGGCGAATCGCGTCAGGACCCTTAAGCGTTGCGTCCGCCAGCTCCTCCGGATAGTACTTCAAGGCGTCCTCGTAGTTTTCAGCGCAGGATCCGCAGAAGCCCTGCGCGTTGGCTCCCCCACGGCACGGTTGGCAGCAGACGTCGCATGTGCACAGGTCCGAAACAGACACATCCAGCACCGCAGAAGGCATCTCCTCCGCCTCCTGCGCCGCCTTGATCTTTGCCACGGCATCTTTGGCAAAGGCCGCGTGGCGCTCTGCGTCAGAAAGTGCACGCTGCGCATTGGAGAGCGCGAGAGCGGCGGCGGCCTCGATGGCGTTGGCGGCGCTGATAAGAGCCTGCTTCAAGGGCGTGTCCATCTTACTCGTGTGGGTTATGCTTTATATGGTGGCGGGCGGGCGAATCAATTTTTTATAAAAAATAGGGGACAGATTACTTCAGAGCTTTAAAGGGTGGCCACTGCACTCCAGTTCTCTCGCTGGGAAGAAGCAGCCACCTCGCGCTTATAGGGGTAGGACGTTTCGATAGAGAGTAGGAAAGCCTCACACAACTTTTTCAGCTCTTTGCGCGTGTAGGGAGAGATGTGCGACACCCCCTCTAGAGCGG
>Ga0315909_10009215_pt1 | contig 10698 bp, 8 predicted proteins | sample LakEriMetagenome_11_FD_203527 | JGI IMG/M metagenome (GOLD analysis project Ga0315909, IMG submission 203527) | Freshwater fungal communities from buoy surface, Lake Erie, Ohio, United States - Buoy 2 MA125 | ecosystem: Environmental > Aquatic > Freshwater > Lake | place: USA: Lake Erie, Ohio...
AATGAGCCAGTGACTGAAGAGGGTCCAGTCGCACGGGGCGACCCACTGCATCAGATCTTGTTCGATCTTCTCGGGATGCGTGTTGGCGCTGAGTCGCAATCGTTGGGCAAGGCGGGCCACATGAGTATCGACCACGATTCCGGATTCGATCCCGAAGGCATTCCCCAGCACCACGTTGGCGGTCTTGCGTCCGACACCATCGAGCGCGAGCAAGGCCTCCATCGACGGAGGCACTTGTCCCCCGTGTTGTTCTACCAGCACGCGACAGCAGGACTGAATATTGCGGGCTTTGTTGCGGAAGAGCCCAATGCGTCGGATGTCGAGGGTCAGGGCCTCGAGATCGGACTCGGCGTAGTCTTGGGCGCACCGGTATTTTTGGAACAGGGACTCGGTGACGATGTTCACCTGTTTGTCGGTGCACTGGGCCGAAAGGATGGTGGCCACCAGCAGCTCCAAGGGATTGGAAAACTGCAGTTCACAGTGGGCCTCCGGATAGGTCGCTCGAAGGCTCTCCATCAGGGCACCGACCCGCTGCCGCCGGGCCGTCGCTGACTCGCGGGGCATGTCCCTAGTCTTCCGTGAAACCCCCGCGGGTCAATGGCCGCCTCTGGCGACTTGGAAGATCCCGGTTGGGATTTCCGCGGAATGCATCCATCGTGAGGTTCAAGAGTTGCTTGAGCAGCCCAACTGTCGCCCGTCATGTCCAAGATTCCTTCCGGTCATCCCGATGCCCTCGGCCCTGTTGCTCAGGGTCCTGCCACCACCCGTCGTCGTCCCGCCCGGACCGAAAAGGAGTCCTGGACCAAGCCGGGTGTTGCCTCTGTGGCGGCCCCGTCCGAAAGCTTCACCTTCAAACTCAAGCCCCGTGAGATCGCTCGGCATCTCGACCGATTTGTCATCGGCCAGAACGAAGCCAAGAAGGTTCTCGGCGTGGCCTTGTGCGACCATTTCCAGCATGTGCGCATGACTCAGGAGGGGGTCGATGCCCCCTTCTACCAGAAGCAGAACGTGATGCTGCTGGGCCCCACCGGCGTGGGCAAGACCCACCTGATTCGTTCGGCGGCCGAACTCATTGGCGTGCCCTTTGTGAAGGCCGATGCCACCAAGTTCAGCGAGACGGGTTACGTCGGTGGCGATGTGGACGACCTGGTCCGTGATCTCCTCCGCCGGGCCGGAGGCAATGTGAAGCAGGCTGAGCACGGCATCATCTATCTCGATGAAGTGGACAAGCTGGCGACCCGCGGTGAGAGCGGCGGCCGGGATGTCTCCGGTCGGGGTGTGCAAACCAATTTGCTGAAGCTCATGGAAGACGGCGACGTTCCGGTCGTCTCGCCCAATGACATGAATGCCCAGATCCAGAACGCCATGACGGCGATGCGGGGCAATGGGTCTGGCCAGCCCGAGACCATCAACACCCGGCACATTCTCTTCATCGTCAGCGGAGCGTTTGCCGGCCTGGACCAGCGCATCCGCTCCCGGTTGCTGACGGCCGCAACCAGCGGGGCTCCGGATCCTCAATGGTCGTCTGCCAAGGTCTCCCGGCTCAGCACCGATGAACTCTTCGCCGAGGCCATGACCAGCGACTTCATCCAGTATGGCTTGGAGCCGGAGTTTGTGGGCCGTCTCCCGGTTCGCGTGGCGTGCCATGGGCTGGATGCCGATGACCTCTTCAATGTGCTCCGCCGGAGCGAAAGCAGCCTTATCCGCCAGTATGAGCGGGCCTTTGCCGCCTATGGTATCGAGGTGAGTTTCACCGATGCTGGACTGCGCAGTTTGGCCCGGATGGCTGGCCAAGAAAACACCGGGGCTCGAGGCCTGATGACCGTGTGCGAGCGGGTGTTCCGTGACCTCAAGTTTGCTCTTCCATCGAGCAAGGTCCGCAAGTTCCAGGTGACCCCCGAGTTGGTGGCGGATCCTCGAGCCAGCTTGCGGCAGTTGCTCAAGGACGGCCGTTGAGCGAGTCGGTGGGAGACATCAACCGTCGATCTCATCGGCTGCCCCGATGAGGCCGGCCAAGAGACCTCCGCTCACCGTGGCGATGGCCCCGATGACGGAAACAAAGACCGGGAGGTGGAAGTTGAGGGCGACGGCCCAGATGTGGCCACCGGCGATGGACAGTCCGAGGCAGGCGAAGATGAGCAGTGTCTTCATGAGTCCTGACGGTACTGATCGGCGTCGGAGTGTCAGTAAGAGGCTCTTGGAAAAGTAGGATTGAAGCCGCGGCCAGAAGGCCACTTCCTGGCCCAGCGATCGTCACCCTCCTGGATGCCCTCCGCTGCGGTGCGGTGGCGGGGGGCTTCCATCGTGCAGGGATCAACGGGAACGGAGGGCTCGGACCGTGGCCACCTTGGAGATGTACCAGCGGCCCTCCCACTTTCGGAACCACAGCTCGAATTCCTGAGCGGCCTGGCCATTTCGGGATCCGGTATCGATGGACGCCACCACCGTGGCGCGCGCGGAAGTCGGCTGGAGGTCGATGATCTGGATTTCGCTGAATCGGACCTTCAAACCGGGCAACTGCTGGCCCAATCCGGCCGCCGCCGCGCGGACCTCGTCCACGCCGCTGAGGTTTCCGGACAGTCCGTCGAAGACATCCACCTGAATTTCGACATCCCGGGTCAGGCACTGGGCCAAGGCTCCCACGCGGGCCAACAGGGCGAGGCCATCTCTTGGTTTGCCTTCCGAGGAGACCGAGGCTCGGGCCTGTTCCAGAACCCGTCGGATGCGGTCCTCCTCGGAGGGCAGCATCCACCACAGCGCCCCGACCGCCAGGGCGATCAGAACTCCGAGCAGGATCCTCCGAGGCACAGGAATCATGGGTTCATCAAACGGCCGACGATCCGGTTTCGACTCACGATCCCGAAGTAATGGTCGTCCCGGCGCATGGAACGATTGTCGCCGATGACGTAGTGGTCGCCGTCTTGGAGCTGCACTTCCTCCACATTCCACCGGGCCGGGTTCTGCACCCCGTTGGTCGGAGGCAGAAGGTAGGGCTCCTCCAGCGGTTCACCGTTGATGAGCACCGTGCCTTGCACGATGCGCAATCGCTCCCCGGGAAGGGCGATCACCCGTTTGAGCAGGAGAACTTGTTTGCCTGCCTCTTGGATTCCAATCACGTCACCGCGCTGGGGCATCGCGAATTGGTAGGCCAATTTGTTGAGAAAGCGCCGCTGACCGTCCCGGTAGGTGGGCTGCATGCTGATGCCTTGCACCCGGATGGGTTGGATGGACATCCGGAAACCCACGAAAACCAGTACCAGGGTGATGGCCAACCGAACCAGCGTGGTGCGAGGATTGCGACCAATGGCCATCACCTGCCACCAAGGGACTGGGGTATCGATGAGTTGCGACATGCGGGTTGAAGAGAAGCGATTCCAGAGCGAGGGACCTCATCGCCCCAGGGTTCGTTGGTGGAATCGGTAGGCTCGAAGTGGTCGCAAGGCAAGGATGGACCCAGTAGTCGGCGGCGAGGACTCCGATATCAAGCGAGGATCTCGCGGATGACGTGGCCTTCCACGTTGGTGAGGCGCCGCTGCACGCCGTTGTGCTCGAAGGTCAGTCGCTCGTGGTCCAGTCCGAGCAGGTGGAGGAGGGTGGCATTGAAGTCATACAACGGATGGATGTCCTTCACGGCCGCCCGTCCGAGTTCATCGGTCATGCCGTGGCTAATCCCTTTGCGGACCCCGGCCCCGGTCATCCATGCGGTGAAGCCGTCCGGGTTGTGGTCCCTTCCCTGAGCGCCCTTCTGGAAAAACGGCATGCGCCCGAATTCAGTGCACCAGACCACCAGCGTGCTCTCCAAAAGACCCCGCTGTCCGAGGTCCCGGATGAGGGCGGCGGCTGGTTGATCGAGGATGGCCGCATGGCGGTCGTACTGTTCCTTGAGCTTGTTGTGGCCGTCCCAGTTGAGTTCACCCCCGCTGGCATAGGCCCCATTGAAGAGCTGCACGAACCGCACACCCCGCTCGATGAGCCGGCGGGCCAGGATGCAGTTCCGGGCAAAGCCTGCCTTGATGGGATTGCCGGTGTCGTCGGCCCCATAGCTGCGCAACACGTGGGCCGGTTCGGTGGAAAGATCACTGATCTCCGGAACGCTGAGCTGCATTCGCGCGGCCAACTCATAGCTGGCGATGCGCGCGGCGAGTTTTTCGTCACCGGGGTGTGCTTCAAGGTGTCGATGGTTCAATTGCCCGAGGAGCCGGCGGGCGGCTTGATCGGCCTCGCGGGTGATTCCGGGAGCCGACAGGTGCCGCACCGGATTCTGGGCGTTCCAGGTCGTTCCCTGGAACGTCGCTGGCAGGAAACCCGAACCCCAATTGTTGGATCCGTTCTGTGGCACTCCGCGCGGGTCGAGCAGCGAGACGAAGGCCGGCAGGTTTTGATTGTCGGTGCCCAACGCATAGCCAATCCACGAACCGACGCTGGGGAAGCCGTCGAGGGCGAAGCCGGTGGAGAGGAAATTTTCGGCGGGTCCGTGCGTGTTGCTCTTGCTGGTGAGCGAATGGACGAAGGCGATGTCATCGGTCAATTCGGCTAAGTGCGGAATTAGCTCCGAGACCATTTTGCCGGTTTGTCCGCGCGGCCGGAACGCATATTGAGGCCGGGCCAAGTTGCCGGCCGGGCCTTGGAAGGTCACGGCGGGGCCGCCGGGCATGGGCTTGTCGTGCCAGCGGTGGAGCTCGGGCTTGTAGTCCCAAGTCTCCAGTTGGCTGACCGCACCGGCACAAAAGATCACGATGACATTCCGGGCCTTCGGGGAGAAGTGCGGCGGACGCGGTCGCAGGGGGTGGGCCTGATCCGCACCCACCGAGGCGGCAGTAGGGCCTCCCGGGTTGGCCGCCAGAAGGCCCTCTCGACCGAGCAGGTGGGTCAGGGCCACCGAGCCCAGAGCGGTGGCGCTGCAGCCCAGGAAACCCCGGCGGTCGAGCAAGCCATGGCCTTGGAAGGAGAGCGATTCAACGCCGCGGGTCATGGGATATAGAGAAATTCGTTGCTGTTGAGGAGGGCCCGACACAGCGCCTCCAAGCCGTGACCGCGCACGGCCTCCCACGCCTCGAGCTCTTCGGTGCGGGAGGCAGGGCGACACAAGGCCAACCAGAAGGCCCGCTGAATTTGCTGCCGTGGTTCCGCTCCAGCTTCGTGTCGCACCCGCCGGGCGAAGGCCGTGGAACGTTCCAGCATGAAGCGGCTGTTCCAGAGATTGAGGGCTTGGATGGGGGTCGTTGATTCGCGCCGTCGGGCGGTGCTCTGGCCGGCGTCGGGGCAATCGAAGGCCCCGAAGACCGCCTCGGGTTCCCGACGGACCTTGTGGGCATAAATCATGCGGCGCAGGCCCTCGGCCGGGAAGGATTCGACGGGCTTGAAACCACTGAGCCCGCCGCGCTGGTCGAAGAGGTCGAAGCCCCGGCCAGCCCGTTGCCGGTTGAGTTCTCCGGAGACGGTGAGCAGGGCGTCCCGGATCGGTTCGGAATCGAGCCGTCGCGGAGGATAGCGCCAGAGGAGTCGGGCCTCGGCGTCCCGCGCGGCAGCCTCCCGGCGGTGGCTTGAGGACTGCCGGTAGGTGGACGACAAGACGATCACTCGGTGCAAGTGCTTGATGGAGCCCCCGTTGGCGAGGAATTCGCGAGCTAACCCATCCAGAAGACCCGGGTGGGAGGGCCGGCTGCCCGATCGGCCGAAGTCGTTGGGCGTATCCACCAGGCCGGTGCCAAAATGACCCTGCCAGATCCGGTTGACCAGGACCCGCGCGATCAATGCCTGATCGGGTTGGGTCAGCCATCGGGCCAGAACTTTTCGCCGCTCGGGCTCCGGTGCGTCGGCGGGCAGGCGCACTGTTCCCAAGACCGCCGGCACCGCTGGCGTCACCTCGGGCCCGGGCTGTTCGGGATCACCCCGGCGCAGCAGGTGGATGCGGTCGGGTTTGCGGAAGATTCCGGCGAAGGCCCGCTGCGAGGCCACGGTGCCAGCAATCGCGCGTTCGAGTCGGAGACGTTCGTCGAGCAGCGCTTGAGCCTGTTGGCGGGACCGCGGATCCAATCCAGCGAGGGCGGCGGGCGGCAACTCCCACTCGTCCGCCGTGGGATTGCGGCCCTCAAAGGGTTTCCGGTCACTGGCATCGGCCACCGTGATCCAGTCACCCGAGTCCGTTTCCACCTCGATGCGATAGGCCGTGGCCAAGCGATCGGAGAATTCTCCCTCACGGTCGCGGGCCCAACTGACTCGCTCGATGCGTTGCGGCTCAGGGAACTCCAAGACGACCCAACCGCGGCCCTTCTCGTGAGACATCCAGCTGTGGGAGTTGCCGTACTGTCCATCGTGGATGAAGCGCAATTCGTGGCGGTTCTCCACGGTGGTGTCGCCGGAAGATCGGACCCGGGTGCCACTGCTCGCCAGGGCGACGTTCCGAGACTCCAGGTCCCAGACTTCCAACTCGTCGATGCACGGTTCCAGCGAATTGGTCTCCAAGATGGTGAATCGGACCCGCCGAGTGGTGACCGCAGCAAAACGGTCGGTGTTCATCCGGGCTCGAACGGCCACGCGCGTCGGCGTTGCCTTGGAGGGAGGCTTTCCGCCCGCAGGACTGGGTCGAGCCAAGGGTTCCAGTTTCGACAAAGCAGCCACCACGGAGGTCTTGCGCTCTTTCCAGCGGCGGATGTCCTCGCGGCGCGCTTGGGATTCCGGGTCTGTCAGTTCCCGATCTCCGTATTCGACCCCGGCGAAGAAGGCCTGCATGCCGAAATAATCCCGGGAAGAAATCGGGTCGAACTTGTGATCATGGCACCTGGCACAGCCAATACTCAGACCCAAGAAACTTTGGGCGGTGTTGACGACGATTTCATCGAGGGCGTCCTGTCGGGCCAGGCGCTTGGAAATGTCGTCGGCGCCGATCTGGCCCGGCAGAAGCACCGAGGCCGTGACCAGGAATCCCGTGGCGGCGTCGCGACCGTGCTGATCTCCCGCCAGTTGTTCCCGGATGAAGTCGGGATAGGGCGTATCGGCGTTGAAGGCCTGGATCACATAGTCCCGATAGGGCCAGGCATGAGGGCGTTCGGTGTTGACCTCGAAACCATGGGTGTCGGCGTAGCGCACCACATCCAGCCAATGTTGGCCCCAGCGCTCCCCGTAGGCCGGCGACTGCAGGAGCGCCTCCACCACCCGTTCAGCGGCATCCGGGCGCGGATCTCGCTGGAAGGTCAGAGCTTCCTCCGGTGTCGGCGGAAGGCCAGTCAGGTCGAAGTGCACTCGGCGCAGCCAGGCGATGCGGTCGGCTTCGGGTGACGGATCCAGACCGGCCCGTTCCAGCGCATCCAGAATCCACAAATCGGGAACGGTCCGGGCCCATCCGACGGCTTTCGGTCGAGGAGGTTCCGCCAGGCTCAGGGGTTCGAAGGCCCAGTGGAGGCTCGGGCTGTTCGTCGCTTCAGCCAACAACGCTGCCGCCCCCCAAAGCGCGGTCGCGAGGTGGCGGATCCAAATTGGAATGAAGCGTTGCATGCCAAGGGCCATCCGGGGAGATCAACAGACCCACAGCAGACCATCCTGCTTGCCGGGGTCAAGGGGTTGGCTATTCAGACTTTGTGCTGCCCGGACTTTCTGCTTGCCTCGGAACGGTTCCGAACGACCTTATGGTCAGTATGAAGAAAATCCTCGCACTCGCCGCCACTCTGTTCCTTTCCGCCTCTGTTTTCGCCGGGGAGTTCCCCGACATCAGCGTCAAGGAGGTCAAGGCCCTCGTCGCCTCCAAAAAGGCCGTGTTCATCGATGTGAACGGCTCCGATTCCTACGCCAAGGCCCACGTCCCGGGCGCTTTGGATTTCGACGCCATTGAAAAAGACTTTTCCAAGTCGCTGCCCGCCGACAAGTCCACCCTGATTGTCGCTTACTGCGGCGGTCCGCGTTGCAAGGCCTACAAGGCCGCTGCCGAAGCCGCTGAGAAGCTGGGCTACAAGAACGTGAAGCACATGTCCGCTGGCATCTCCGGATGGACGGCCGCCGGCGAGAAGACCGAGAAGGCCAAGCACTAATCGGTTTTCGTTCGATCTATCACCGGTCGCCTCGCCTCAACTCGGCTTGGAGTTTCCGTTGGGAAACCCCGGCACAGTGGCTCTGAGGATGGTCCGGATCACCGCGGCTTCTGCGTCACCCAGGTGGCGGGAGGCCGCGTTTTTTTTGTCGGGGGGCGAAGACGGCTGGATGGCCGCGTCCAAAGCCTTGTCCAGATCCTGCAAGATTCTTCGGCGCAGATCCGGATCCAATCCATCGAAGAAGGGTGTGTGGATCAAATAGCTGCAGCGGAAGCGCAGCAGGCGGGTTTGCAAATCCAGGTCTTTGAGCGAATGCCCGCCAATGGACTTCCGGTTCCGGGCAAAAGCCTCGCGGAAGGCCGGATCCCCGGGCACACCGGATCGGGGCAGAGAGGCTTCTTGGGCAAAGAGCAGGTAGCCCAACACATCGGCCAGTTCGCTCTCCAGGTCCTGGGGGAGGACTTTGGGCAGCGCGCCCTGATTCTGGTGACGGAGTTCTCGGAAGCGGTATTGGGCACGGATCAATCGATTGAATCCTCCCACCTGATGTTCATGGAGCAGGTGGGCCAGCAGGTCGCTGGTGGCCACTGGGTAGCGCGCGAAGGAGAATTGCGTGCCGGGCTCCAGTGGCGTGGCGCTGAGTTCACCTTGGAAGAGGCGCCCCATTCGATTGCCCCAGTGCTGGTCAAAGCCGCCGGTGCCCGTCACGTACCATCCACCGAAGCGCTCGGACAGCGGCACCGGGTGCCCCGACTGTCCGGCATGGAAGGTGTCGAGGCTGCCGCCGCCGGGTCCGGGGGCCACGGATTTCACCGACAGTCCGGGGACCTTGAGCGTGTCCTCGTTGGCGTGGCAGTTCATGCAGCGGCGCGCCCGCTCCACCACCACCCGGGAATCGTTGCGGGGAATGTCGAAGATGTAGAACACGGCCCCCAGTTCGGCGTCGATCGTAGCCACCTCGATCTTCCCGCCGGGCACGTAGCCCAGGTAGAGATCATCGCTGAAATAAAGGGCCCGAGGATTGCCGGGGTTGATGAGGCTGAGTTGCAGGCTGGTGTTGGAGAAGACCAGCAATTGCGAGGACTCCGGGATGCCCAGGGCTTGGAGCAAGCTCTTGAGGAAGGCCCGTTCACTGGAGCGGTCTAGGGGAAGGCGGCCTTCGGCCAGTTCAGGAATCCGGCGGCTGAAGCCATCTTGGGCTGTTCGCTGGAAGTAGCGGTGCGGTTCGGAATCCAAGTCTGGCTCCCATTCGGAAGCCAGTGCCGATCCCAGAACGCCTACCAGTCCGACCAGTGTCCGGGCCGCAGTGCCCCATGGATTTCTTCGATTCAGCGTTCCCTTCATGGGCTTCAAGGTGTCACCGGGGTCGAGGTCGGACAAATTTCCAGATGGGATCCATCCGGCTCATCAACTCGGGATCGCGTGGCAGGTCGAACTGATCCCAATAGCGTTGTTTGAAGGGGTTCAGGTAGGTGCCCAAAGCTTGGTCGTTGGCTTCCGTCTCGGGCAGCGTTTCCGACCACCAGGCGTCGTACGCCGTCTTCAGTCGGGTGACGATGTCCGGGTGACGGGCGCTGAGGTCCTGGCGTTCGCCGGGATCGGCTTCCAGGTCGTAGAGTTCACGGTGGTTGACCAGCTTGAAGCGGGCATCCCGGATGGAACACAGACGGTATCGAGCGGCTTGCGCCTCACCGTATTCCCACCGCCCGAAGTGGGTGACCAACATTCGATCCGCCCAGGGTGCCTGCGGATTCTCCAGCAGCGGGACCAGCGAACGGCCCTCGACCTGGGAATGGAGCCGGTGGATGTCGGCCCCGGCCAAGGAGGCGAGGGTCGCAAAGACATCGATGTGCGCCGTGAGGGCCGCGCAATCGGTTCCGGCGGGCAGGCGACCGGGCCAGCGCCAGAAGGCGGGCACGCGGGTTCCGCCCTCATAGGGAGTGCCTTTCATCCCACGCATGCCTGCGTTGAAGGTCCCGTCCACGGAATGCCCATTGTCGGTTTGGAAGATGACCAGCGTGTCTTGGCTCAACTGCAGCGCATCCAAGCGTGCCATCAATCGCCCGACGGCCGCATCGAGATGGGCGATCATCGAGTAGTAGGCCACCGCATGGGTGGACAGGCCGCGGTTGCGATAGGGCGCGGCCCATGCCTCCGAAGGGATCACGAAGGGATCGTGGGGCGCATTGGGCGTGATCAGGGCGAAGAAGGGTTTTCCACCAGCGGGGCGGTCGGCCATCCAGTCTCCGGCTCGGTCCAGGAAGATGTCGGTGCAATAGCCGCGGGTCTTCTCGAAGCGGCTGCCATTCCACAGCACCGGGTCGTGGTACTGGTTGCCCGGGGCATCGCCGCAGCTCCCGGGGAAGGTTTGTCCGATGCCGCCACCGCCGTGGATCAACACTTGATCGAACCCGCGCCGCTCCGGCAGGTAGGCGTCCTCGTCGCCTAGGTGCCATTTGCCGAAGATTCCGGTGGTGTAGCCCGCCCCCCGGAGCACCTCGGCCAAGGTGACGGCATCAAGGCGCAGGCGTTCGCGTTCGAAGATGGTGTGGGTGACGCCATTGCGGAACTCGTGGCGGCCGGTCAAGAGGGCCGAACGGGTGGGCGCGCAGGTGGGGCTGACGTGATACTGGGTGAAGCGCAGGCTCTGCGAGTGCAGGCGGTCGAGGTGCGG
>Ga0315909_10009217_pt1 | contig 10697 bp, 5 predicted proteins | sample LakEriMetagenome_11_FD_203527 | JGI IMG/M metagenome (GOLD analysis project Ga0315909, IMG submission 203527) | Freshwater fungal communities from buoy surface, Lake Erie, Ohio, United States - Buoy 2 MA125 | ecosystem: Environmental > Aquatic > Freshwater > Lake | place: USA: Lake Erie, Ohio...
AGGGCATGCGGTTCACGCGGGCCTACTCCCAGCCGCTCTGCTCGCCGACCCGGGCCTGCCTGCTCACCGGCCAGAGCGCCGCACGGCACGGGATCATCGTCCCCAACGGCCACCTCGCCCCCGTGGCCCGCAGCCGGCCCGAGTCGGGGCCGCCGCACCTCGCGGTGCTCTACCCCACGAGCCAGTCCTTCCTCGAACCAGCCGCCTACACGCTCGCCGAGGCGGTCCGCGACGCCGGCTACCGCACCGGCCACTTCGGCAAGTGGCACCTGGGCCTCACAGAGCCCTACTGGCCCGAAAAGCAGGGCTTCGACGTGGCGTTTCACTGCCATCCCGATCCCGGCCCGCCTGGCGGCTATTTTTCCCCCTACGGCGTCTCACCCCCAGGCACTGCTCCACCCAAGGGCGCGAAGCAGGTCTTCGGCACGATCACCGACGGCCCGCCGGGCGAATACATCACCGACCGGCTCACCGACGAGGCGATCCGGTTCGTCGAAGAGAGCGTCGCCGCCGACAGGGCCCGGCCCTTCTTCCTGAACCTCTGGCACTATGGCGTGCACGGTCCGTGGGGCCACAAGGAGTCGCTCACGGCGGAGATGGCGCGGCGGACCGACCCGAGCGGCCGCCAGGACAACCCCGTGATGGCCTCGATGCTCAAGAGCGTCGACGAGTCGCTCGGCCGGCTGCTCGACACGCTCGACCGGCTCGGCATCGCCGACGACACGCTCGTGATCTTCACGAGCGACAACGGCGGCAACACGCACAGCAACACCGATCACGACGCGAAGCGGGGCAAGAAGGCCGCGGACGACCGGCAGGAGAGAGCCGACACCGCGATCGCGAGCTACCGGAAGTGGGCCGGACACAAGCCGCCCACCAGCAACGCCCCGCTGCGGGCCGGCAAGGGCACGATGTACGAGGGGGGCGTCCGCGTGCCGCTGATCGTGCGGTTTCCCGGCCGCGTACGGCCCGGGTCGACGAGCGACGCGATCGTCGGCTGCACCGACGTCTACCCGACCGTGCTCGAGTTGGCGGGCATCGGCCGCCGGCCCGACCATCCGATCGACGGGTTCTCCTACGCGGCCGCGCTCCGCGGCACCGGCGGTCCCGCCCGCGACACCTACGTGATCTGGTTTCCCACGAAGGCGGGCGGGGTGAGCGTCTACCAGGGCGACTGGAAGCTGATCCGCCGCTACGAAGAGCGGCCGGATGACTACGAGGGCACGAGGGAGCTCTTCAACCTGGCCGACGACGTCGGCGAGACGACGAACCTCGCGATGCGGATGCCGCTGAAGGTCGAGGAACTCGATGCGATCATCGACCGACACGTCGCCGACACCGGCGGGCTCGCCCCCCGGCCCAATCCCGCCCACCGGCCGAAGCCGCGTGCAGCCGCCCCGGCCGAGACCTCTCGAGAGAGTGTCCGCGAGAGATGATTCGGTTTTGCCGGGGCGACGCCCCGGGATTCTGAGCGGGGAGGCGAAGCGTGTCGGCGAACGCTCGACCTAACGCGTGGCCGCTGCGGCCACAGCGAGGAGATGTGTGCCGCCCCCGGGTGCCGATGCTCCACGTCCGACGGCTTCGCGCTCGCAGACATTCCCGCCATCCTCCGGGGCTGCATCCGCCCGCCCGCCGCGCCGTCATCATCCCGACCGCGCTGCGGCGGCGCCCGGTCGTGCAGGTCGTGCCGATCCCCCGGTCCGCCAGCGGCCTGCCGCGCGGTGCGAACGCCGGGATTTGCGGCCGGCGGTTCCGCGCGGCTGGTGGGTGAGATATGATTTTTTCACGGGTTTCACGGCGTTCTTCGGAGGAACATGTCATGGCCAGGGTACGGATCGACAATCGACGATCGGCGGCGTCGCGTGGACGTGCATTCCTCCTCCTGCGTCTCGCGGGCGGCACCGCGCTCGTCCTGGCCGCGGCCGTCGTCCCGGCCGTCTCCATGGCGGCCGAACCGCCCACCGGCTTCACCTCGCTCTTCAACGGCCGCGACCTCGCCGGCTGGCGGGGCCGGCCCCACTTCGATCCACGCCAGGAGGCCGAGGGAACGCCCGAGGAGCGGGCCAAGCGGCAGGCCGAATGGAACGCCGACCTCGCGCAGCACTGGAAGGTCGAGGACGGCTTGATCGTCAGCGACGGCCAGGGCGTCTTCCTGACGACCGACCAAGACTACGGCGACTTCGAACTCCTCATCGAGTGGAAGCTGCCCGAAGCCTGCGTCGACAGCGGCATCTACCTGCGGGCCAACCCGCAGGTGCAGATCTGGGATCCCGACTGCGAGCGGGACAACAAGCTCGGCAACCAGAAGGGCTCGGGTGGCCTGTGGAACAACGCGCCCGACTCCCCCGGCCGGTCGCCGCTCGTGAAGGCCGATGCCCCGATCGGCTCCTGGAACGCCGCCCGCATCCTCATGAAGGGCGAACGGGTGACCGTCGTCCTCAACGACAAGACCGTGGTCGACAACCAGCCGCTGGCCAACTATTTCGAGAAGGGCCAGCCGCTGCCCGCCCGCGGCCCGATCCAGATCCAGACTCACGGCGCGCCGCTGCACGTCCGCAACGTCTTCATCCGCGAGCTGTCGCCCGCCGAGACGGCCGGCGCCGGCTGGCGCGACCTCGGTCCCGACGACTTCGTCAACGTGAACTGCGACCTCCCGAAGGCCGACAAGCCCGGCACCTGGACCTGGAAGGACGGCGGCGTCCACTGCACCGGCCAGCCGGTCGGCGTGATCCGCACGAAGGTTCCGCTGACCAACCTCGAATTGTCGCTCGATTGGCGGCATCTGGCGTCGGGCGGCAACTCGGGCGTCTTCCTCTGGGCGCCCGCGGCGGCGCTGGAAAACGTGCCGCCTGGCACGCTGCCCCGGGGCGGTATCGAGGTCCAGGTCCTCGACCACGGCTTCACCGAGCAGTACGAGAAGTCCTCCGGCAAGAAGGCGGACTGGTTCACGACCCATGGCGACGTCTTCCCCGTCGGCACATCGACGATGAAGCCGTTCCCGCCGCTCTCCCCCGACGGCAGCCGCAGCTTCCCGACCGAGCGGCACTCCCGCGGCACGCCGGAGTGGAACCACTACTTCGTCCGCGCGGTGGATGGCGAGGTGCGGCTGTGGGTGAACGGCCACCAGGTTTCCGGCGGAGCCGCCTGCAACCCGGCCACGGGCTTCCTGTGCCTGGAGTCGGAGGGAGCGCCGGTCGAATTCCGCAACCTCCGCATCCGAGAACTGCCGCCGTCCGGCAACTGATCCCGACCGCCTCTCCACCCAGCCGCTCGCCCGACGACCGACGCCTTTGTTTCCGAGGAGCCCTGCATGGCCGCAGCCAAGTCAGCCGCCGCGAAGTCCGCCACGCCGTCCACGCCGATCTACCGCGGCCCGCTGCCGCACGTGCACACCGTCGAGCGGCTGCCGGTCACGGTGTACGACCAGCCGGGCGACGCCAGCCGGGCGGTGGCCCGCGAGATCGTCGATCTCGTCCAGTCGCGCGCGGCGGCCGGTCAGAAGACGGTGCTCGGCCTCGCCACCGGCAGCACGCCGGTGGCCGTCTACGACGAGCTCATCCGGCTGCACCGCGAGGAAGGCGTGTCGTTCAAGACGGTCGTCACATTCAACCTCGACGAGTACTGGCCGATGCAGCCCGACGCGCTGCAGAGCTACCACCGCTTCATGAGGGAGCACCTCTTCGACCACATCGACATCCCGGCGGCGGCGATCCACATTCCCGACGGCACGCTGCCGCGGGAGAAGGTCGCCGAGGCCTGCGCGCGCTACGAGGAATCGATCGCGGAGGCGGGCGGCATCGACCTGCAGCTGTTGGGCATCGGCCGCACCGGCCACATCGGCTTCAACGAGCCCGGCAGCGCGATCGAAAGCCGCACGCGGCTCATCACGCTCGACGGCGTCACGCGGGCCGACGCGGCCAGCGATTTCTTCGGCGAGTGGAACGTGCCGCGGCAGGCGATCACGATGGGCGTGGGCTCGATCCTCGACGCCCGCCGCGTCGTGCTCCTGGCCTTCGGCGAGCACAAGGCCCCGGTCGTCCGCAAGGCGGTGGAGGAGCCGCCCTGCAGCCACGTCTCGGCCAGTGCCCTGCAGCAGCACGCCGACGCCCGGTTTATCCTCGACAGGGCGGCCGCCGCGCGGCTCACGCGGTTCGAGTCCCCCTGGATCGTGGGACCGCTCGACACGATGGGCCTGGTCTGGACCGACGCCCTCACCCGCAAGGCGGTGATCTGGCTGGCGCTCGAACTCAAGAAGCCGATCCTCAAGCTCACCGACGAGGACTACAGCGAGCACGGCCTGCAGGACCTCGTGAGCAACCGCGGCCGGGCCTACGACCTCAACATCGAAGTCTTCCGCGCGATGCAGGACACGATCACCGGCTGGCCCGCGGGCGGGCCAGGCCATCCGCGGAGGGTGCGGGCCGTCGGCGCTGCGGCCGCCGCCGCGGCCGATGAGTTTCCCAAGCGGGTGGTGATCTTCAGCCCGCATCCCGACGACGACGTGATCAGCATGGGCGGCACGTTCATCCGCCTCTGCGAGCAGGGGCACGAGGTGCACGTCGCCTACCAGACCAGCGGCAACATCGCCGTCTGGGACGAGTCGGCCGATCGTCACGTCGACTTCGTGGAGGAGTTCTGTCGCGTCTTCGAGGTGGGCACGAAGCCGAGCCAGATCGCCGAGCGAATCCGCACGTTCCTCCGCGAGAAGCACGCCGGGGCCGTCGACATCCCGGAGTTGCAGGCCGTGAAGGGGCTCATCCGGCGGACGGAGGCCCGGGCCGGCGCCCGCTACTCGGGCGTCAAGCCGGAGCACATCCACTTCCTCGACCTGCCCTTCTATGAGACGGGCCGCGTCCGCAAGAAACCGATCGGCCCGGAGGACATCGTAATCACCGCGCAGCTGCTCGACCGAGTGAAGCCGCACCAGGTCTACGCGGCCGGCGACCTCTCCGATCCGCACGGCACCCACCGCGTCTGCCTGGCGGCCGTGTTCAAGGCGATGGAGTCGCTCGCCGACCGGCCCTGGGCCCGTGGCTGCGAGCTGTGGCTCTACCGGGGCGCCTGGCAGGAGTGGGAGCCGCACGAGATCGACATGGCCGTGCCGCTCTCGCCCGACGAGGTGAAGCGAAAGCGCATGGCGATCTTCAAGCACGAGAGCCAGAAGGATCGCGCCCTCTTCCCCGGCCCCACCGACCCGCGGGAATTCTGGCAGCGGGCCGAGGATCGCAACCGCGACACCGCCCGACTCTACGACCGGCTGGGCCTGCCGGAGTACGAGGCGATCGAGGGCTTCGTGCTCCACCGGGGCTGACGCGGTGGGAGCGACACGATGGACCAGGCGGGCGATCCGTTCGAGCGGCTGGAGTGGCTCGTCCACCGGCCGGTCGCGTCGCGGCCCGACTGGCTGAAGGCCTGGCGGAACGAGGCGCAGTACCTGCTCTTCCTCGCCCGTCGCGCCAGCGACGACGACGATCTCGAGCTCCTGCAGGAACTCGAGGACCAGGCCCGCGAGATGGGCGACGTGGTCGAGGGCCGCCTGCTGGCCGAGGGGCTGTAAGCCGCTGGCGACTCACTCCGTGACCATGCTTGGCCGGGGCCGCGGCACGGTGCTATCGTGAGCGGTTCGACCAAACCCCAGGAGTCCCAGCCGTGACCACGACAGCCAAACCGATCCTCTTCCTCCTGCGGGCGGGCTTCCCCGACCCCAAGCACGGCCCGGGCGGCTTCTACTGCCCCGAGTGCGCGACCGTCGCGGGGATGCTGTACTACTACCCCAAGCTGGTCGAGTCGCTCGACGTGCGGCTCGTCGACGTCCCGCGGCCCCGGCCCGAGGTGGTGGCGCTCGTCGGGGAGGAGAACCAGTCGTGCCCGGTGCTCGTCCTGCCGCCGGGCGACCTGCCGGCCGGCGTGCCGGTCTTCAACGGCCGGGCGTTCGTTTCGGGGCCGGTGCCGATCGTGAATTTCCTCGCCGACCGCCACGGCACCGCGCGGTCACACTGACGATAGCGCCGGCCATCGTGGGCCGGGGCTGCCCGTGCGCCCTTGCGTGATCCCGTTCAACAGGACCGACGGCAACGCCACAGCGCGGGGGCCTCATGACAGAGCCTCACGAAACCCTGGCGAGGTTCAGGGCTTTGAACGACGCGCCCGACTTGGCGCCGTCGGTCTTGTAGAACAGGCCGACACGACTGTTCGTGGCGGATGACTCGAAGCTGCCGGTCAGCAACGTCCAGGAGTCGCCGGCGCTCAGCTTGTAGAAGAAGTCGTAGCGGTCGCTCGCTCCGTTCTCGGTGACGACGACCCTCAGGAAGACGTTGTCCGCCGGCACGTCTTCCGCCGTTCGCAGATCCTCCCAGACGGATGGGTCGTTCGTTACCATGCCCTGGAGGTGGACGCCCGTGTTCCACCACGCCCAGTTGTCGATGCCGAACGTGAACGCCGGACGGCCGCCGTCGGCCCCATAGAACACGAGGCCGGCCACCTGTCCTCCCTCGTCCTTGTTCGCGAGACGCACGTGCGTCTCCACGGACCACGACGCTCCGACCGGCACCACGGGCGACGCGACCCAGGCGATTGGAACATTGTTGCGGGTGTTCCACATGTCCGTGTTCTGGCTCGCGCCGAAATCGAGCTCCTTGTTGGTCGTGTCGAGGCTGATCGAGGCATGTGCCGCCGACGGCACGTCCAGCCCCAGTCCGGCCGGCAGCTGGGCCCCGTCGAAGGCGGTGCCGAACAGGGACGTGTCGCGGACGGTGACGGTCGCCGTCGTGCCGACCTGCTTGGTGCGGGCGGCGTCGGAGAAGAGCTTGATCTGCAGCGATTCGTCCATCTCGGTCGCCTTGTCGCTGGCGACCGCATGGGCAAACGAGAACGTCCCGTCGCTGGACGTCTTGCCCGAGCCCGTCAGCGCGCCAGTGGAGAAATCGGCCGCCGTGATCCCGGTGCCGGAGAGCGACCAGTAGAGCTGCGTGCCGGAGGCGACACCGTTCGTGGCCACGGTGGTCGTGAGTGCGCCCCCTTCGTCAACCGTCGCGAGGGACGGCGTGATCGCGTACGGGGGCGGGGTCTTCGACGTGTCGTTGATCGTCACCGAAGCCGTCGTGCCCGCCTGCTTGGTGCGCGCGGCGTCGGAAAAGAGCTTGATCTGCAGCGTCTCGTTCCCCTCGGTCGTCTTGTCGCTCGCCACCGTGTGCGCGATCACGAACGTGCCGTCGCCGCCGACCGTCCCCGAGCCCGTGAGCGCACCGGTGGAGAAGTCGGCCGCCTTGATGCCAGTGCCGGAGAGCGACCAATAGAGCTGGGTGCCGACGGGCACGTTGGTGGTCGCCACCGTCGTGGCGAGGGCCGCCCCCTCGTCGATGCTCGCGAGCGACGGCGTGAGCGAGTACGCCGGTGTCTTCGACGTGTCCCGCACCGTCACCGTGACCGTGTTCCCCACCTGCTTGGTGCGGGCCGCGTCGGAAAAGAGCTTGATTTGCAGGGGCTCGTCCCCCTCCGTCGTCTGGTCGTTCGCGACCGTGAAGGCGAAGGACGCGGTGTCGTCGCCCACCTTCGTGGACCCCGTCAGCGCGGCGGGACTCAGATCGGCCGCCGTGATGCCGGTGCCCGAGGCGGCCCAGTAGAGCGTGGCGCCCGGATCGACGTTGGTCGTCTTCACCGTCGCCGTCACGGAACCGCCCTCATCGACGACCGCATTGGATGCCGTCACCTGGTAGGTCGGCGGGGCGGCGGTCGACTTGTCGATGACGACCACCGTTGAGGTGCCGAGCTGCGTGGTAAGGGCGGCGTCGGAGTAGAAGGCGACACGGAGGACTTCGTCGCCTTCGGTCGCCTTGTCGCGGGAGAGCGTGAGCGGCACGCTCAGGCTGGCGAAGGAATCACCCACGTAGATGCCGCCGCTCACGAGCCTGCCCGAGCCGACGAGACTGCCCTTCGAAAAATCGCCCGCCGCGACCCCGGTCCCCGACAACGTGTAGTAGACCATGTCGAGCGGCGGGTTCGTGACCGACAACCGGGCCGTCAGGCTCGCCCCCTCCTGGATGGTTTCCACCGGCGTGAACGTAACGCCGCTCACGATGCCGAACTCCGTCCGATAGGACGGCGTTCGCGAGGTGTCGAGGATAAGGATCGACGCCGTCTGGCCGACCTGCAACGTGCGGTCGGCATCCGAGTAGAGCCTGAGCTCCACCGTCTCCGATCCCTCCGTGGCCTGGTCCTTGGCGATCGTCTGGGAGAACGAGAACCCGCCGGTCTTGCTCACCTTGCCCGAGCCCGTGAGGCCCCCCGTCGAGAAGTCGCCGGCCGTGATGCCGGTGCCGGAGAGCGCCCAGTAGAGCGTGGTGTCGGCGGGCACGATTGTGGTGCTGACGGTCGCGGTGAGGACGTCGCCCTCGGCAACGGTGCTCTTGTCGCGCCGACTTGCCGGCGGCGTCATACGGGCCGCGTAGGTCGGCAGTGCTCTCACGGACAGATCGTAGGGGCCGACGCCGTAGCCCTCGCCATAGTAGCCGCGAAAGCTCCAGTCGCCCGCGCCGACGTCGACGTAGTATGTCCCGGTCGCCGGAGCGGTGAGAATCAGGTCCGCCTTGTTGGCACTATAGATGGGTTTCCCGTCTGGCCACGTTTCGGAATATGAGTCGCCGACAGACGCATTGGTAAAAACCTCCCGGCCGCTGGAATCACGCAGCTTGATCGTGACTTGGTAATACGAGCTGCCGAGCCAAGAGATCAGGTTCCCGTTGACGTCGGTTTGACCGCTGGGCTTCGCGCTGAATTGATACTTCCCTCCCTTGTTCAGCGTGACCTTGAACCAGTCCCGATCGCCGGACACGTCCACCTTGGCCGTCGTCACGGCTCCCCCGACCGCAACCGTCCCCTTGGTCGAAGGATTGGAGGAGAAGTCATCGGTGACGGGCCTGCTGCCGAGCGTCCAATCGGAGACGTAACTGGCCTTGGCCGCGCTGAGTTCGTACAACGTCCAGTCAACGCCGCTGCCACCGACGTCGAGAAAATAATCGCCGTCGGCCGGAGGATCGAAGTACACCTCGTACGTCTTGTTCCAGGCGATGCCGGCCAGCAGCCTGCCGTTGCCGGGCTGGACGCGATTCTCCGACGCGATCGCCTTCCCCTTCGAATCCCTGATGACGAGGTGGGCCGAGTATTGCCAGTTCCCTTGCCAGATCGAGTTCGAGGGCTTGACCTTGAAAACGTACTCGGTGTCTTTCTTGAGCGACACCTTCCACCAGTCCCGATCCGAGGGTGCGTCCTGTCTCTGAGAGCTCTTGGTTTCGCCGACTGTGATGCGCGCGGTGGTGTCGACGCCGGCGCTGATGTACGTGCCATCCCCGTTCGGCTCTTTGAAGACGACGTAGGGCGACTGCGGCGATTCGGTGCCATCCTTGAGACGCACGGCCGCCCTCAGCTTCCATTCGGAGAGCGTACTGCCTATCCATGTGTTCGGCCCCCACGACCACGACGTCACGGCCGAGAAATCCGGAACCGTCACTTTGATCGTGGCTGCTGCCGCCTTGCCGCCCGACAGCAGGGTGACCTGCGCGGAACTGACTTCGGTGAGGAAGGTCACCACGGGACTCCAACTGCCGTCGCTGTTTTGGGAGTCGGCGGTGCTGTCGTAGAAACGGACCTTGTCAACGAGGGACTTTCCGGCTGCATCCACCAGATTCGAGCCCGTGATCTGCAGCGTGGTGCCGCCTGTCACGGGACCCTGTACGAGCGACATCGACGTGATGCTGGGCGTCACGGAAAGCATCTGCCGCAGACCGAGTGGCTCGAGCGACAGCTGCGCCGGCCTGGCGAGGGGGCGGCGGCGCGACGCGGCCGGAGACCGCGGCGTCAAAACGTGGAAGAGCCCGTGGATGCGACGACGGCGTGGCTGGCTGCTCATGATGATCCCCTCCTCAAGGGATAGTACCTCCCGCCAGCAGCCTCCACAAATTCAACTACCGGCGGGTTTCGGCCGATACGCGGCATGCGGCCGGCAAGCATCCGACAGCCGCGTACGACCTCGAGCGAACTCGTACGAACGCCCGGACATGACCAAAACGGCCGTTACATCGCAGCCGTGGCCGCCTCGAGCAGCCTGATCCACGGGCCGACGTAGTGGCCGTGGTCGTGGAACGTGCGGCCGCTCACGAGGTTGCCGTCGATCACGCAGGGCGAGTCGACGAAGATCCCCCCGGCCACCTCCAGGTCGAACTTGCACTTCGGCACCGTCGCCATCCGCCGGCCCTTCACGCAGCCCGCATACGCCGGCACCTCGACGCCATGGCAGACGCTTGCCACCGGCTTGTTCGCCGCGAAGAAGTGACGGGTGATCCGCACGAGGTCCTCGTCGTAGCGGATGTACTCGGGCGCCCGGCCGCCACTGAAGAAGATGCCGGCATACTCCTCCGGCTGTACCTCCGAGAACGCGAGGTCGGCCCTGATCTGGTAGCCCTCCCACTCCCGGGTGATCGTCCAGCCGGGTCGCACCTCGTGGAGCACCATCTGGTAGATCCGCTTCTCCGGCGCGATCACCACCGGCTTCATGCCCGCCTCCTGAAGGCGGTAGATCGGGTAAAGCGTGTCGACCGTCTCGGTGGCGTCGCCGACGACGATCAGAACCCGGGGCTGGCTGGATGACATCGTCAGGACCACCGGCGGGAGCTGGTGCAGGGAGTTCGCGGCGGGCGGTGTGC
>Ga0315909_10009218_pt1 | contig 10695 bp, 11 predicted proteins | sample LakEriMetagenome_11_FD_203527 | JGI IMG/M metagenome (GOLD analysis project Ga0315909, IMG submission 203527) | Freshwater fungal communities from buoy surface, Lake Erie, Ohio, United States - Buoy 2 MA125 | ecosystem: Environmental > Aquatic > Freshwater > Lake | place: USA: Lake Erie, Ohio...
TCCTGATGCTGTTTTACCAAATTTTGAACCATCAGCTTTAGCAAGTAATGGAACTGTTAGCGCATGAGCTGAGCCCGCTTCCACCTTACGAATTAAATCCAGACCTGCAACAATATTGCCCCATTGATCAGAGCCACCTATTTGAAGCAAGCATTGGTGCCGGCGGTATAGCTCTAGGTAATCAAAGGCTTGCAGTACTTGATAAGAGAATTCTGTGTAAGAAATACCGACAGTTGATAATCGGTTTGCAACTGAATCTTTAGCGAGCATTTGATTCACACTAAAATGCTTACCAATATCACGCAGAAATTCAAGAGCTGAGACCGGTTTGGTCCAGTCAAGATTATTCGCCATGATTGCGCCAGTTTTTTTGTCACTAAAATCAATTACTTTCTCAACCTGATTCTTAATTTTTGCTACCCAATCGCTGACTACTTTTTCATCATTTAAAGTTCGCTCTTCATTTTTACCACTTGGATCCCCCACTAAACCAGTTGCTCCACCGACTAAAGGAATTGGTCGATGTCCAGCTAATTGAAACCTCTTTAGTACTAGTAATACGACTAGATTTCCTAAGTGAAGACTAGGCGCCGTTGGGTCAAAACCAACGTAAAGGCTGATTGGTTTACTAAGTGCGGCTTCTAGCTCTTTAGCATCAGTTGATTGAGCAATGAGGCCTCGCCAGGTGAGGTCTTCTAACAGTGCTTTACTCATGGTCTGATCATGCCGGATAAACGCTTCTGGTGCTTGGAGATCTCCGATTCAACTTTACTTAACTCCTTATTTAATTCAGAAATAGCCTGGGTAACAGATTTTTTCGAGGTTGCCATATCGGATGTTCGTGATGCGATGGCACCTTCCACGTTTAGAAGCGCTCTTAAATCCTTGGTAAGAGCGGGGTGAATTTTTTGAAGTTGCTCATCACTTATTTCATGCAGTTCGATGCCAGATTTCTCACAAAATTTCACACACTCCCCAGCAACTTCATGAGCTTTTGAAAACGGGACCTGTTTTTTTGCTAGAAAATCTGCAATCTCAGTTGCTAATGAAAACCCAGCAGCAGCCGTTTTAGTTATCGCATCCTTATTAAACTTTGCTGTTGAAACCATGCCAGTGAGCGCTGGCAAGAGAATCAATAATTGATCCACTGAGTCAAAGACTGGTTCTTTATCCTCTTGTAGATCACGGTTATAAGCAAAAGGCATTCCTTTTAAAACAACTAATAACGATGTTAAATTACCAATAAATCTTCCGGACTTTCCACGGGCAAGCTCTGCCACATCAGCATTTTTCTTCTGTGGCATTATCGATGAGCCTGTTGCATATGCATCATCAATTACCACCCAGTTAAACTCTGTTGAACTCCAAAGTATGAACTCTTCACCGATTCTAGATAAATGAACTCCGAGCATAGCTAGTATAAAAAGTGCCTCAGCCGCGAAATCGCGATCACTTACAGCGTCAATACTATTAGCCATCGAACCGTTAAACCCAAGAGCTACTCCACTTTTCTTCGGATCAGGTTGAATAGATGAGCCAGCAAGTGCGCCTGCTCCAAATGGTGAAAAATTATTTCGCTCTAACCAATCAAAAATACGATCAATGTCTCGTAGCAATGAATGGGAATGCTTACTTAACTCTTGCGCAAAAGTAATCGGCTGAGCATGTTGAGTATGGGTAAATCCTGGCGCAATTACATCTAGGTTTTTTTCAGCCTGAGTATTAAAAGCTTTTATCAGATTTGATACTTCTCTAGCTACCTCAAGTAGGTGATCAACTAAGTACAGTTTAAAGTCGGTAACTACTAGGTCATTTCTAGACCTTCCCGCCCTAATTGCCCCGCCAACCGGGCCACATTTTTCGATTAAACCTCTTTCGATTGCACTGTGAACATCTTCATCCTCAGGTAAGTACTTAAATTTTCCACTACCGATATCACTGGCTAGCTCAATTAAGGCAGATTTAATTTTTGCGCCATCATCTTTTGAAACAATATTTTGTTCAACTAGATTACTCAGGTGTACTAAATTGACCTCGATTTCATACGGGGCAAGTCGCCAATCAAAACCCACACTTCGTGAAAGCGCAGCCATAGCCTGTGCAGGACTGGATTCAAATCTTCCTCCCCATAGTGTCATTTTTCTCCCTTAGATAATTTAATAATCTCTCTGGCAAGGCTTGCCCCACCAGATGCAGATTTTGAAACAACTAACACGTTGTCATCACCAGCAATTGTGCCAATAGCTGAGTTTAACTTTCCACCCTTACTGGCTCGATCAAGAATTCCAGCCAGAAACTGAGCAGCTCCAGTCGGAGTTTTAATAACAGCAAGGTTGCCACTTGAGTCTATTGAAATTATCAATTCTGATAACCCTTTACTTCGGTTATTATCTGGAGTATTAACAAACTGGTAGCGAAATACACCAGAATTATCCTTTCCTCTAACAGCTCCTAGCTCCTCAAGATCTCTACTTGCAGTCGCTTGAGTAACTGAGTGGCCTAAACGACTTAATTCTCTGACTAAATCACTTTGAGAATGGATTAGCTCATCATCTACAAGTTTTATGACCAATGATCGCCTAGCAGTTGCTGAGAGCATATTTAATTTAGCCATTATGCGCTCACCAAAGTTCCACCTCTATCATCTAGTGCATCTAGAACACAACCTAAATCTGTTCCATCTGTAATTCTTACCGCAAATGCCCCTGAGTCAATTGCCTTAATCGCAGCGGTTACTTTAGGAATCATTCCTTCCGAGAATGAAGGAGCAATTTCTCTAAGCTCTTCAATTGTAATTTCAGTGATTAACGATGATTGATCTGGCCAATTTCTATAAATTCCTGCGACATCGGTTAAGAAAATAACTGAATCAGCACGCAGCGCACCGCCAATAGCTGCCGCAACAAGATCAGCATTCACGTTATAACCAATGCCATTCTCATCGGCAGCGACAGGTGATATAACTGGTAGGTATCCCTCTGTTATCAAACTTTCTAAAATCATAGGGTTAACATCTGCAACCTCTCCAACAAAACCAATATCTACAGCTTTTCCATCCACTACTGGTTTGAACTTCCTAGCCCTAATCAAACCCCCATCAGAGGCTGATAAACCAACTGCATTAACATCACTACCAATTAGATAATTCACAATCGAACGAAGAACTTGTCCACTTAACACAGATTGAACAACAGTAAATACTTGCTCAGAGGTTAGGCGATAGCCGGCGATTTTTTCTTTACCTAAACCCTTTTCTGTCAGCGCAGCATCGATTTGTGGACCTCCGCCATGCACTAAAACAATTTGCTCACCATCTAAAAATGCATCCGCAATTGCCTCAAGTACCGGGTCAGTTGAGTTGTCGCTAGGAAGTGCATTCCCCCCGTATTTAATTACAATCATCTAACACCCATTAATTCAAGGCCAGCGTTCTCAGGTAGGCCAATCATTATGTTTGCATTCTGAATTGCCTGTCCAGCTGCACCTTTTCCTAAGTTATCAATAGCTGTTGAAACTAGTATTCGATTTACATGAGGATCAACCATCACTTGCATTTGAACATTGTTACTTCCCAGCACTGCGCTAGTAGATGGCATCACTCCTGGCTTTAAAACTGATACAAACTTACTTTGATTGTAGAAACTTTGATAAGTTTTTTGAACATCCTCAGATGAAAGTTTTCTAGTTAATTTTGCTGAAACTGTGGCAAGAATGCCTCTCGGCATTGGCGCCAGAATTGGCGTGAATGAGATCTTGACTTCCTTACTTGAAACTTGTTTCAAAACTTGTTCAATTTCCGGCGTATGCTGGTGGATTCCCCCAAATTTGTATGAGCTTAGATTATTCATTACTTCAGAACCTAATAGGTTAACTTTGGCTGATCTGCCAGCACCCGTTGTGCCAGAGGCTGCAACTGCGAGAATATCCTCCGCTTCAATAGAAGTTAACGCAGGAGCGATAGAAAGCGCTATTGCCGTTGCATAACATCCTGGGTTTGAAACCCTAGTAGCACTTGCAATTAACTTATTATCAGTTAACTCCGGTAGCCCATATACCCAACTTCCTGCATATTGCCCGCCATAGTATTTTTCCCATTGGGCACTATCGACTAACCTAAAATCTGCTCCTAAATCTATGATTTTAACTTTGCTATCAATGCCAGCAATTAATTTTGCAGATTCACCGTGGGGTAATGCTATAAAAACTAACTCACATTCATTAATCTTTACTACCTCAGTTGATTTAAATTTTTGTCCATTAAAAGTACTCAATTGCGGATGTACACTTGTAATAAGCTCTCCAGCATTTGAACCAGCGGCAATGTATACAATTTCAAATTTTGGATGAGCCGATAACAATCGCAATAATTCACCGCCAGCGTATCCGCTGGCTCCAACTACGGCTGTCTTCATATGACAATGGTAAAGCCTATAAGCATACTTATGCAAATGTCTGCATATTTATACATTATCCCCTCAGCGTGGCTCCACATAGCTTGCCTGCTGAAGCAACTGCTTGGTCTCGATAAGAAGCAACCTCATCCGCAGTTAAAGTTCGATCAGATGCTCTAAATGAAAGAGTGAAAGCTAAGGAGACTTTTCCATCACCAATTTGGTCATAGCGGTCAAAAAGTGTGATTGATTCAAGTAATGAGCCAGCGCCAATTCGAAGGGCGGACTCGACTTGAGAGGCACCTACATCTTTCGCCACGACCAAAGCAACATCTTGCACAGTAGCTGGCATAGACCAGATCTTTGGAGCTTTAACTGTGGAAGCAAATGGCAATTCACTAATTATTACTGCAAAAGCGCAACTGCGCTCTGGTAGGTCTAGATCAGATATTACTCGTGGATGAAGTTCACCGGCATGAGCTATAACTTTTCCGTCGACCTTAATTTCAGCACATCTACCGGGATGCCATGGTGCTAAATCGCTGGCCGAGATTTCAAAACTATTACCTGTCGCTTCGATTATCTCTACCGCTTTTGCAATTGCATCGCTCCAAGTGAATTTAATACCACTACCTTGCCAATCACTTAATTCTTTTTCACCAGCAACAATTGCGCCAACAAACAGCATCTGCTTTGGTACTCCATCGTAAATTTGTCTAATGGTTTTTTCTGAAGGTCGTTTGCCAATGCTTGGAGTGACTGCTTCCTTTAGAGGCTTGGTATTTCTAAAGACAGTTCCCGTTTCAAAGATTGCAATATCTTTCATGCCTCGCCCAATATTTCGTATCATCGTGCTAATTAGACCTGGAATCAAATGAGTACGAAGAAGTGGAAATTCCTCAGACATTGGATTAGCAATTCTAAAAGATTTAGCTCGATCACCAGTAAAGCCGAGTGTGTCAACCATTTTTTGGTTAACGAACGGATAGTTGATTACCTCAGAAAAACCTTGATTAGCCAACATAGTTGAAATCTGCCGTTTTCTTATCTGCATTGAAGTTAAGGAAGCACCTGTTCGACCAATTGGTAATTTAGATGGAATTAGGTCATACCCATTAATTCTTGCGATTTCCTCTGAGAAATCAGCAGAGGTAACAAGATCACTTCGCCAGCTTGGTACCTCAACTGTTAGAAGATTAGAACTGCCGGTAACCTTGCAACCAATTACAGTTAAAGCATCTTTAACCTGTTTAGTCGAGTATTTATAGCCAATAAACCTTGAGATATTATCGATAGAAATTTTCATTTTTCGTTTCTTTATCGGTGCACCAGCTGTAGCAGTACCAACATACTTAGCCCCAGCTAATTCAATTAAAAGCTGAGCTGCTCTAGCAGATGCAATCTCAGTTAAAGCCGGATCAGTATTTCGCTCCATGCGCCTAGATGCCTCACTAGATAACATATGAAACCTCGAGTTTTTGGCGATACTGATTGGATCAAAATGAGCAGCCTCCAGCGCAATCTTGGATGTTTGTAAAGTTACTTCAGAAGCTAATCCTCCCATTGTGCCAGCAAGTGCAAGTGGTGACTTTGAATCACATATCAATAGATTATCTGGATCTAACTTCCGCTCCACTTTATCTAAGGTAGTTAACTTAGAAAACTTACCAGCACGAGTAACGCGTAAGCCTCCAACAATTACATCGGCATCAAAAGCGTGAAGTGGTTGACCTAGCTCAAGCATTACATAGTTTGTAATATCAACAGCTAAGGATATAGATCGCATTCCACATTTTTCGATCCGTCGGACCATCCATAATGGGGTCGGTTTTTTAACATTTACATTCTCAAGAGTTCGAATATGAATCAAATCAGAGCCACTTTTATCTTCAATTTTTACGCACACTGCTTTAGTACTTTTAATGGCATTTAGTTTTTTAGCGCTCTTACTATCTGCTGGATCTACATACTTACATTTCAAACTACCAGCTAATTCTCGAGCAAGGCCTCGAACAGACATCGCATAGCCACGATCAGGGTTTATTGAAATATCAAAAATAGTATCAGCAACATTTAAAAGACTTAAAGCATTAGCTCCAATTTTCCCATCTGGTAAAACAATAATTCCTGAGTGCTCATCACTGATTCCCAACTCTTTTGCGGAACAGATCATGCCATCGCTGTTCTTGCCATAAGTTAATCGAGATGAAATGGCAAAGTTCCCGGGTAAGACCGCCCCTGGCAAAGCAACTACGACTAAATCATTAACCTTAAAATTTCTGGCACCGCATATTACATACCTAGTCTTTTTTTCACCCACATCTAATCCAACATATCTGATGGGTTTCTTAACCTCTGGCAACTCTTCAATTGAAAGCACCTTGCCGACTACTAGAGGCCCCTTTAAATCTTTTCCTTGCTCATCAATTCCCTCAACTTCAAACCCTACTTTTACAAATGCTTCTGCAATTTCTTCAGAAGTAATCTTTACCGGCAGAGATACATATTCCGATAACCAACTTAAAGGAATTTTCATTTTCTTCCAACTCCAAAACTTTGGGTAAATCTGATATCGCCTTCAACAATGTCGTGCATATCAGTAATCCCATACTTAACCATGAGTGTGCGTTCAAGGCCCATACCGAATGCGAAACCAGAATATTTCTTAGTATCAACTCCACAAGTTGCTAACACTTTTTCATTAACCATTCCGCAGCCACCCCACTCAATCCAACGACCGTTGAAGAAAATATCAACTTCAGCTGATGGTTCGGTGAATGGGAAAAATGAAGGTCTTAATCTCGTAGTAACTTCATTACCGAAAATAGATTTAGCAAAATAATCAAGTGTTCCTTTTAGGTCGGCCATTGTTATATCTTCATCAATAACCAAACCCTCGACCTGGTGAAATACTGGAGTGTGGGTAGCATCCAACTCATCCGCTCGATATGTCTTACCAGGACAGATCACATAAATTGGTGGGCGCTGTTCAAGCATTGTTCGAATCTGAACAGGAGAGGTATGTGTTCGTAATACTAATTTAGCCTCAAGTGGTTGAATAAAAAAAGTATCCTGCATAGTTCTGGCTGGATGATCAGCTGGAATGTTTAAAGCATCAAAATTCAGCCATTCAGATTCAAGTTCAGGACCCTCAGCTACGTTATAACCTAATCCAATAAACAAATCTGAAATTTCATTAGTAAGGATTGTTAATGGATGAAGCCCGCCCTTTAGTGTGCGGCGGCCAGGTAAAGTAACATCTACCTTTTCAGTAAGTAGTGCCTTACTATCTCTTTGTTTCGCTAGTTCAGAGTTTTTTAATTCAAATGCTTGGTTGACCTCAGATCGCGCACTTCCAATTAACTTACCAAACTCGGCCCGTTCACTTGGTTCTAAAGATGCTAAAGCTTGATTAGCTTTGGCAAGAGCTGATTTATCTCCAACATAATCGATTTTTATTTGCTTTAGATTTTCTAGATTTGATGCTCCCGCTATTGCAGACAAAGCGCTTGCTAAATCAGCTGAGATTTGCCCTTTATCTAACGACATAATGCTCTAAGTCTATAAGGAGAGCCCAATGGAATGTAGGACAATTGCCGCAGCACTAGCAACATTTAATGATTCTGCGTAACCCTTCATCGGGATCGATACTTTAATTGGATCTGAGGTCAGCTCCGGCAATCCGCGAGCTTCATTTCCAAAAATCCAGACTGAGGGTGTCTTCTTCGCTTTATCAATAAACTCAGCATTAAATCGCTGATCTGCTTCTCCAGTTAATGCATATATTGCAAACATATTTTGTTTTGCCTCTGTAATGAATTCTTCAATATTTATGTCAACAACAACAGGGATATGCCAGAGTGAACCAACCGTTGCTCGCACAGTCTTTGGATTGAAAATATCGACACTTTCTGCGGAAAAAACTACTGCGTCAAAACCACAAGCATCGGCAGTTCTGATTACTGTGCCGGCATTACCTGGATCTTGAATCTGCCAAAAAAAAGCGATCTTATTTGGCTTTCTCTGCCATAGGTCTTTTAGCTTTAATGATTTTGTAGAACACAGGGCAATAATTCCTTGGGGTGACTCTGAATCTGCCATCGCGCTCATCACTTGATCGGATACCTGGATTAACTCACAATTAACAAGTGTTTCCTTACTGACATTTTCAGATAATTTAGATAAACCATTCTCAGTTACATAAACTCGTTTTACTGCCAGGCCCTCACCTAGTTTGGGTACTAATGCTTCACGTACGGCTTGTATTCCTTCAGCAATAAACGCATTTTCTAACTCTCTATTTTTCTTTCCCCTAGGACCAATAAGAGCCTTAACTCGCTCGATATGAGGCGAATTAAGGCTCGTAATATTTTCCATCTCTAACTTTATTTTTAGAGAGGCTTAAGCTGTTACAACATTTTTACGCGCGATCTCAACCAACTTTGAGAAGGCCGCTGGATCATTGGTTGCAAGCTCTGCAAGAACTCTGCGGTCTACCTCTACACCAGCAATTTTTAATCCCTGGATTAATCGGTTATACGTCATGTTGTTAGCTCGGGCAGCAGCATTGATTCGTTGAATCCAAAGACGACGGAAATCGCCTTTTTTATCCTTTCGATCATTAAATGCATAAACGAGAGAGTGCGTTACCTGCTCTTTTGCTTTTGAAAAAAGACGTGAACGTTGCCCGCGATAACCAGCGGCACGCTCTAAAGTTGTACGGCGCTTTTTCGCCGCATGTACACCACGTTTTACTCTAGCCATTTGTCTCTCCCCTTACTTCAAACCGAGCATGCGCTTAGCTGCAAATGCATTTGGCGCCTTAGCTGCAACATCGCCAGATAAGCGACGGGTTAATCTTGATGATTTGCGTTCAAGCAGGTGGCGTTTACCAGCACGCTCGTGCATGATCTTTCCTGATCCAGTAACGCGAAAACGTTTTTTCGCACCACTATGGGTTTTCATCTTTGGCATCTTCTTACCTCCTGTTGAATTTCTATAAAACTATTTTTGCGGTGCTTCTGCTTTAGGTGCTGCCTTCTTGGCAGAACCTGGCTTCTTAGCTGGACCGAGCACCATCGTCATATTGCGACCTTCTTGCTTTGGCGCAAATTCAACTATTGATAGCTCAGCTAGCTCTTCAGCAAGCTTTTGTAATAACCGGTATCCCATCTCAGGCCGAGATTGTTCACGACCACGAAACTGAATAGTTACCTTCACCTTGTCTCCACCTAATAAAAACTTCTCGATGTGAGAACGTTTAGTCTCATAATCGTGAGGTTCAATCTTTGGTCGAAGTCGCATCTCTTTCACAACAATGTGTGTCTGATTTTGTCTTGCTTCCCGAGCCTTCTGCGCAATTTCGTATTTATATTTTCCGAAATCCATTATTTTGCAGACCGGTGGGTTGGCATCTGGTGAAATTTCAACGAGATCTAAACCGATCTCCTCTGACAACTTAAGCGCTTTATCTATTGCTGTTACGCCAAGCTGTTCACCGTCGTAGCCAATCAACCGAACTTCAGGAACGCGAATTCGATCATTGATTCGTGGTTCTGTGCTGATAATTTCTCCTTGCTGTTTCGCTTAGATTGCTCCGGCATTACACAAGCGAAAGACAGCCGCACTTCATAAGAAGCAACCAGTTCACCGAGGCGAAGTAGGTGGGAGCGTATGCATCCACTTGATGTGTAAATACTACCTAATCAGTTAAAAAGAGTGAAATCGGTCATCTTTAGTGCGTAAAGATAGCTTTCACTGAGCATTATGAATATCTAACATTAGGCTAAGCCTATGAAAAAGCCTAAGAAAGTTGCACAATCAATTACCTCAGTTCAATCCGGGCTTACCGCTGATCAATCTGCTCGCCAACGCAGATACTTTATTTCAATGATGATTCGTACGATTTGTTTTATTCTCACAGTTGTTCTGCCAAGTCCATACCGATGGATTGCTTTAACAGGGGCAGTAACTCTTCCTTATATCGCTGTTATTGCTGCAAATGCTGGAAGAGAAACTATTAAGAAGGATGCAGTATTCACGCCTAAACGGAAACGTTTAGATTAACTCACCTTGTAAGTTTTGCCTTTCAAATAAATCAAAATAAAGTCCCCGTTTTTCAACTAGTTGCTCATGTTTTCCTTGTTCAACGATCTCACCATTATCAATAACTAAGATTTGATCAGCATGTGCAATCGTTGAAAGTCGATGAGCTATCACGATACTCGTACGGCCAACTAGTGCTTCTTTAAGTGCTGCCTGTACCAGCGCCTCATTTTCTGAATCTAAATGCGATGTTGCTTCA
>Ga0315909_10009221_pt1 | contig 10692 bp, 12 predicted proteins | sample LakEriMetagenome_11_FD_203527 | JGI IMG/M metagenome (GOLD analysis project Ga0315909, IMG submission 203527) | Freshwater fungal communities from buoy surface, Lake Erie, Ohio, United States - Buoy 2 MA125 | ecosystem: Environmental > Aquatic > Freshwater > Lake | place: USA: Lake Erie, Ohio...
ACGTATAGCGCTTGCAAAATAAATTCAATGTCCATCGCTTCGAATAGGGCGTTTAGTCGAAGGTGGTTTTATGTGAGCGGGGTGCGCTTGTAGAGAAAACTATTTGGTCGATGGCGCAGCGTTAGGCTAGTGGGCTCAGGTTTACGTTGATGTAACGGCGCACTGGTAGACTGTCGGTTCTTCTTAGCGTTCTACGAAAAATAATTATGAATATCCAACCTGGTGAGATAGGTCACATTATTCAATTAGCGATTGCACCGGTCTTTTTGTTGACTGGCGTGGGCACGAATATGCTGGTACTGACGAATCGATTGGCGCGGATTATTGACCGAACCAGAGAGCTGGATGAGCGATTGGAAGATGCATTGCCCTCGGTGTCTGCCAGAGCCAGGCTAGCGGCCTTTGATGAGCTAGATATTTTGTTTCGGCGTGCCAGAAAGATCAATCGCGCCATATTTCTTTCAACTTTGTGCGCTTTGCTGATTTGTCTGGTGGTAGCCGTTTTGTTTGTTGCCGATGCTCTGGATCTTCGTTTGGTGACGCCCATTGCGGGATTATTTGTTCTGGCTATGGTGTCGCTCACGGCCAGTTTTATTTATTTGCTGAGAGAAGTCTTGCTGGCAACCGAATTTCAGGAGACTTTGCGACAAAAAATGATACGCGACTATCCTCCCTGACCCGCCATACATTCTAGCGGGCACACTTGCGGTTCTAGCGAAATGCAGAAGTCAGTTATAACGAATGTATCAAATCGCACGTTGATTCAAATAAGGGGTGACCTGGCGTAGCAAAGGCATCACAAATAGTCAAATGGTTGTAACCATCAAGTAGAACATCGTGCCTGTGACTTTCAAACCAGCTTTCTGAAATAAGTTGATTCTGGCGTTTGAACTCTTCGGATTCGAAATCGCCCACCGAGGTAATAAACGGAGCAGGATGTGCTTGTGGCATCCAGGCGGGTGAGAGACGACTCACGCATTCTTCGCTCAACTGCAAATCATCCGCCACAAAGTCTACGTGACGAATGGCTTCCAGATCAAACAAGCCAGACAGCAGCACGCCAGCCTTCACTAAATCTACAGGCAGTTCATCCGACCATTCAGGCCACATGGCAGCCATCATCATTGCAGCTAAATGCCCTCCAGCAGAATGGCCGGCGACCACGATCCTCTGTGGGTCATAGCCATAGTGATCCGCTTGACGATAAAGCCATGCTAAGGCTCGGCACTGCTGTTGAGTTATTTCTTCCAGGCTTGCATGGGGTGCCAGCGTGTAATTTGTCAGAGCAACATTAAAACCCTCTTGGAGATAGCCGGGTATTAGAAAGCTAAAGTCAGATTTATCCAGCGAGCGCCACCAGCCACCATGAATAAATACCAGTAAGGGTGCAGAATTTTTGTGTGCGGGGAAAAAATCTAATCGCTCGCCAGCGGCGGGGCCATAAGAAACATCGAGTAAACCTGCATTGGTTCTGCGAGCTATGGCCGAGTCACGCTGCCAGCGGGTAAAAATATCGGGATAATCTGGTATCGAAGCACGAGCGTTGTACTGCTGGCTGTAGTAACTAATTAATGACTGAGTAGTGTTGGATGGCGTATGCATTTATATCTCCCGTTTTATTTTTTTAGTAATGGCTATGAGACCGAATCTTAGGGAGTGGGCCACAGTATCATCTGAGTACAGCGGAAAAGTGCCAGTGTTTTACCACCAGCGGTAACAGAGGCATCCCACACCTGCGTAGTTCTTCCTTTGTGTACAGGTTTTGCATGGCATTCGATACGACCTTCACGCGCTGTACCTAGATGATTACTTTTTAATTCTATGGTTGTGAAGCTATGCGCACCTGCTGGCAGATTCAACATACAGCCCATACCGCAAGCGGTATCGGCTAGCATCACTATCGATGCGGCATGCAGATATCCATTGGGTGCAAGATGATGAGCCTGTACATCAAAGCTTGCTGTTAGACCGTGCTCGTCAGCGCTGCGGAAATCAAATCCTAAAAGATCAGGCAAGGTACCTTTTAGTTTGGCTTGCATCTCAGGCGAATTCATTAAGCTCATTGCGCAACTCCAGAAATTTATTAGCTTAGTGTTCTTATTGGCGAGTCGTATTTTTTATCGAGCCTGATGATGACTTCAAACCAGTTAATGTTGTGTGAATTATGCGTTGAGCTTGACTTGGTAACTACCGATGTCATTACCAAGGTATGAGCAAACGCCGTATCAACGCGTGCCAGGAGCGCAACGTTTACTAAACATCAGTGAATGCCCGCGAATGGGGAAAATCATATTTCGAGATTATCGATCAATCGTGTAGCGCCCAGTTTTGCAGCCGTCAGGACTATCAGTGGTGCACTCTGTGCAAGATCACCTGCCGTGGGTGGCTGCAGATCGACGCGTTTTCGTATCGATACATAATCTGGTTTCCATCCACGCGCTGCTAATCGTTCCATGGATTGTTTCTCAATCAGAGAAACATTGAGATCCCCATTGCGTACCGCATCTGCGACCGACTGTAATTCAGCATACAGCGTAGGCGCTTCTGCGCGTTCAGCTTCAGTTAGATAAGTATTGCGGGAAGATAGGGCTAAGCCATCCTCTGCGCGCCAGGTCTCTGCGGCGATGATGTCAGTGGGGAGAGCAAACTGGCGCGACATATTTCGAATAATCATCAGCTGCTGATAGTCTTTTTTACCAAAGACAGCTACGCGCGGCTGTACGCATGAAAATAATTTAAGTACTACTGTGGAAACGCCAGTGAAAAATCCAGGGCGGAATTCTCCCTCGAGAATATTGCCCAGATCAGGAGGGGGCTGCACTCGAAATTCTTGTGGTTCCGGATACAGATCGCGTTCTGTCGGTGCAAACAACACATACACACCTTCTTTTTCCAGTTTTTCAATATCTGCAGCAAAGGTTCTTGGGTATTTGTCAAAATCTTCATTGGGCCCAAATTGCAGGCGATTGACGAAGATAGACGCCACAATAGGATCGCCATGTTTGCGCGCTAACCGCAATAACGACAGATGGCCTTCGTGCAGATTACCCATAGTGGGAACGAACACCGTGCGCAGCTGCCCACGTAACTGGTCGCGCAACTCATCAATGGAAGAGACGATTTTCATATCGATAGATAGGTTTCAGATGCCAAGATAAATCATGTTGATTCGACCAGTCGTCTTATCACTGATCGAGTTTTGTTACGTAGGCGAGTAGGAAAGCCTGACATAGATGGGTGCAAAGGCTTCAGCCTGCGTTATTTCGATCAAGGTTTCCTTGGCTAATTCCAGCAGGGCGATAAAATTAACAACAATGACCGGTACGCCGCGCGTGGGATCAAAGAGATCATGAAACTCAACAAATTTGGCTGACTGCAAATGACGCAGTATGGAGCTCATGTGTTCACGCACTGATAGTTCTTCGCGTGAGATGGTGTGACGCGCAGTGAGTTTGGCACGACGTAACAAATCATTCCATGCCGATTGCAGATCCACAACATTCACATCCGGAAAGCGCGTAACTACCGTGTGATCGACAAAAATTTGTGTGCGTATAAAGTCACGACCCACTTGCGGTAGCGTGTCGAGTTGAAATGCAGCTAGTTTCATTTGCTCATATTCGAGCAGACGTCGAACTAATTCTGCACGTGGATCGAGTACTTCTTCGTCGCCCTGCACCTTTTTCAAAGGCAGCAGCATGCGCGATTTTATTTCTATGAGCATAGCGGCCATCAGCAAATAATCTGCGGCCAACTCTAGATTGCGTTTTCTGATTTGTTCAATGTATTCCAGATACTGTAGCGTGACTTGTGCCAGCGGAATATCCAGAATATTAAAATTTTGCTTACGGATCAGGTAAAGCAAAAGATCAAGAGGTCCTTCGAAGGCCTCGAGAAAAACCTCAAGTGCATCCGGAGGAATATATAAATCGTTGGGTAGCTTAAATAGTGGTTCACCATAGAGCTTGGCAAACGCGACACCGTCGATTACATCGGGGGTGCTGTCAACGGTGGTTTCAGTAGCGATGTTCACTGGTGCGCACCAAGTTAATGCTGTTGATACACGTAAGCTTGCTGTTTAACGCGAGATTCTTGCAACCGACGCTGACTGTCGAGGTCGGTCGGTTCTTTGTCCCACAGACGCGCGCGACCGCTGCGCTGGCCTTCTTCAATAGCTGGGTCCTGATGCTTCATTTCAGCTAAAAACTGAGTAAATTCAGAGACATAGCCATTTTTTTTCTTAAACATAGTTACCCAATCAGCAGCATGTTGCAAAAGTGCCGTATTTTACCGCGCGCCAGGGTTTTCTCATCGAATCCGCATGCCTGGTTGTGCGCCGGGCCACGGCTCAAGTATATAAAGACCAGGATTTACTTTTTCATCAGCGGCAGACGCCGCCAGAACCATACCCTCCGAGACGCCGAATTTCATCTTGCGCGGTGCTAGATTGGCAACCACGACAGTCATCTTGCCTTTCAGATTTTCTGGTTTGTAGGCAGATTTAATGCCCGAGAAAACATTCCGAAGTCGACCTTCACCCACATCCAGCGTTAAGCGCAGTAGTTTGTCTGAGCCCTCAACCAGCTCACAATCAACGATCGTTGCAATTCGTAAGTCAATTTTAGAAAAATCATCAATAGAAATTTCAGCTGCGAGTGGCTCAGTGCCTGTAGCTACAGTTGCAGGAGTGTCCTCTACAGCTGGTTCAAATAGTTTATCCAACATAGCGGCTTCCACGCGTGTCATTAAATGTGCATACGGTTTGATTACATGCTGATCGGGCATGGCATGCACACTGTCCGTCCAGGTCAAAGGAGCAAGATTCATCATGTGCTCAACCTGCAGTGCTAACGATGGCAGAACAGGTTTGAGATAAATTGTCAGTATGCGAAAGGCTTCGAGCAGACGACTACACACTTCCTGAAGCTTGGCATTGTTAGCGGTGTCTTTGGCCAGTTCCCACGGCTTGTTGGCGTCGACATACGCGTTTACGTTGTCGGCTTGTTCCATGACTGTGCGCAGTGCCTTGCCGTATTCCCGGGCTTCGTAAAGTGCGGCAACCTCCGGGCCGGCAGCGCGTAAGGCAGAGAGAAAACTATCGCTATCGGTAGCCCAAGTCATACCCAGCTTGCCATCGAATTTTTTAGCGATGAATCCGGCGGCGCGGCTGGCGATGTTAATGTATTTGCCAATTAAGTCGCTGTTTACCCGTGCAACAAAATCTTCAGGATTGAAATCAACGTCCTCTACATGTGAATTTAATTTGGCGGCAATGTAGTAGCGTAGCCATTCAGGATTCATGCCTACATCCAGATAGCGCAGTGGTGAAATGCCTGTGCCGCGTGACTTGGACATTTTTTCACCACTGACCGTAATAAAACCGTGCACAAAAATATTGTTGGGTACTTTCATGCCAGCGAAATGCAGCACCGCCGGCCAGAAGAGCGTGTGAAAGTACGTAATATCTTTACCAATAAAATGATATTGTTCAGTGTGCGGATCTGCCATGAAGGCATCAAAGTCACGCCCGGTTTTACTGAAATAGTTTTTAAGCGACGCGAGATAACCAATCGGTGCATCTAACCAAACATAAAAATATTTGCCCGGCGCATCAGGAATTTCAATGCCGAAGTAAGGCGCGTCTCGGCTAATATCCCAGTCACCCAGACCAGAATCGCTTTCTAACCATTCACGCGCTTTGTTAGCCACTTCGGGTTGTAAGCGCTCAGGATCCAAGGCCCAGTCGCGCAAAAATTGTCCGCACTTAGGATCAGACAACTGGAAAAAATAGTGATCTGACGATTTCATCACTGGTGCTGCACCAGTTAATGTGGAATAGGGGTTTTTAAGATCGGTTGGTGCGTAGACAGCACTGCACACTTCACATGAATCGCCATACTGATCTTTGGCTCCGCACTTCGGGCAGTCGCCTTTAATGTAACGATCTGGTAAAAACATATTTTTTACCGGATCAAAAAACTGTTCTACGGAGCGCGACGTTATCAATTGTGCGTTGTCACGCAGCCGCCGATAAATTTCTTGTGATAGCTCGTGATTTTCTATGCCATCTGTCGAATGCCAGTTATCGAAGCTGATATAAAAACCGTCCAGGTATTGCTTACGACCTGAAGCTATGCTCGCAACAAACTCCTGAGGCGTTACTCCAGCCTTTTCAGCCGCAATCATGATCGGCGCGCCATGGGTATCGTCGGCGCACACAAAATGAACTTCGTGGCCACGCATGCGCATAAAGCGCACCCAGATATCTGCCTGTATGTATTCCATGATGTGGCCAATATGGAATGCACCGTTTGCATAGGGCAGGGCAGTGGTAACAAACAGCGTGCGTGGGTGGGTATTTGGAGGGACAACGCTCATGGCGGTCGATTGGAAGATAGAAACAAAAACAGGATTCTATCAGTGCGGCCTTATTATCGGGCCTACCGCTAAAATAGCGCTTTCTTCAAGGCGGCAGCATGGATGGTCGCCATCACCTCATTAAATTACCTACCAAATGACTGTACGCACCCGTTTTGCACCCAGCCCGACCGGCTATTTACACCTAGGCGGTGCCCGAACTGCCTTGTTTTCCTGGGCTTATGCCCGTCGTTTCCATGGCAAATTTATCCTGCGCATAGAAGATACTGATCTCGAGCGCTCCACCCCAGAAGCTGTACAAGCCATCATCGACGGCATGCAATGGCTGGGTTTGCATCATGACGAAGGCCCGTTTTATCAGATGCAGCACCTGGATCGCTACCGCGCGGTGATTGCACAAATGCTGGCCGAGGGAACTGCCTACCATTGCTACGCATCGCCAGAAGAAGTCGAGGCAATGCGTGAACGACAGCGCGCAGCGGGTGACAAGCCGCGCTATGACGGTATCTGGCGCCCCGAGCTCGGTAAGCAGTTACCTCCCATACCCGCAGGCCGTCAGCCCGTCGTGCGCTTTCGTAATCCGCTCGATGGCGATGTTAGTTGGGATGACGCAGTGAAGGGTCGTATTACGATTTCTAATCGTGAGCTGGATGATTTAGTCATTGCGCGGCCCGATGGTACGCCGACTTACAATTTTTGTGTTGTGGTGGATGACTGGGATATGCGCATCACCCATGTCATACGTGGTGACGATCATGTCAATAACACGCCGCGCCAGATCAATATTTTGCAAGCACTGGGTGCGGCTTTGCCTGTGTACGGCCATGTACCCATGATTTTAGGATCTGACGGTGAAAAACTATCCAAGCGTCACGGCGCTGTAAGCGTGATGGACTATCCCGAACAAGGCTACTTGCCTGAGGCCATGCTCAATTATCTTGCGCGATTAGGTTGGAGCCATGGTGATGAAGAAGTCTTTACGATGGATCAGTTTTGCGCATGGTTTGATTTGGATAATCTCACCAAATCCCCGGCACAATTTAATCCAGAAAAACTCGCTTGGTTAAACAACCATTACATAAAACTCGCTGATAACTCCCGACTCGCTGCTTTGGCGATGCCTGAGTTGGAGCGTGATGGTGCACAGCTAGCCGGTGGCCCCAAGCTAAGTGACGTCATTGCAGTGCTCAAGGATAGAGCCAATACCGTGAATGAATTAGCTGATGCGGCGATGATGTTTTACCGTCAGCCCAAACCAGATCCTGCCTTATTGGCACAACATCTGACCGACCCTGCACGCGCAGCGTTAAAACAGTTTGTGGACACAGCCTCTACTATTGAGTGGAGCAAAGAGGCGATTGCAGGCCTGATCAAGCAGGTTTTGGCAGATCATCAGATGAAAATGCCATTGCTGGCTATGCCTTTGCGGCTTTTGGTAACAGGCCAGTTGCAGACGCCTGCCGTCGACGTTGTGTTGGCTCTATTTGGTCGGAATGTCGTGTTAGATCGAATAAATCAGTATGTGCTATGAAGTTTTACCACCTACAGAGATTTACAGTCGGGAAAAGATTCGGCTATAATCCCGCTTCTGCTGCACAGGGGGGTATAGCTCAGCTGGGAGAGCGCTTGCATGGCATGCAAGAGGTCAGCGGTTCGATCCCGCTTACCTCCACCACCATGCTAACCACCTGGGTCCAGCAGAAAAATAGGTCAGTAGTACGGACAAGTCATTGTCCCCATCGTCTAGAGGCCTAGGACATCACCCTTTCACGGTGAGTACCGGGGTTCGAATCCCCGTGGGGACGCCAAATAAAAAAACCGGCATCGAAAGATGCCGGTTTTTTTTCGTCTCAAATGGTATGCGCTTGATAGTCACTTACATGCAAAGAATTTCTTTGATCCAGTCCTCACACGACAAATCCAACTGAGCTCTTATTAAAAGTTAGATTTTTTTAATTTAGATAATTTGCGAATTGCTTCAGAGTTGCCTTGTTCATTCGGTTTGGCTGAGGCGCATATGGATCATGCGACTCTTTGACTGATTAGCTAAAAGCTGTGATAACAATTTGCCTCAGCTATTTAAGGCATTAATCAAAGTTCCACTTCATGAATGAATTCACCTTCAAATGCTATCAGCTTGGCGAAAGTGGCCTTTGATTGAATCATCTCGATTAACACCGGGTACACTTTGTCTTTCGCATCGTCAGGGCAATCAATAAATTCTATGGTGCTGACGTCCTTAAAATCATTAAAAGCAATAATTGCATTGGGTATTACTGCCAGCAAATCCAACGAATCTTTCAAAGAGATTGTTAATTTTCTTCGATCATCGGATAAGCTATATCTCAGCAACCAATAGGTCGCCCACGTCAACGATTTGTTTATTCCAATGCCGTGTTTATGAATGGTTACCAACCTATTTTGTGCCTTCTTATGATCTTTTTGGCCTGACATGTGGAACCAAATAGCCGCTTTCGATAAATCTTTTTCGAGAACAACGTCATTCGTGTAATACCATGCCAGATTACACGCAGCCTAAGCATGTCCTTGTCTAGCTGCTTTTTCGGTCCACATAACGGCCTGACGAAAATCTTCTTTGACGCCTTGTCCCAGTTCGTACATCACTCCTAAATTTGTTTGGGCGGCCGCATGACCTTGATTCGCTGCTTTTTCAGTCCAACAGAATGCTGCATAGGGGTCTTTATCACCCGTAAGTCCCTGCGCCAAAAATACTCCTAATTTATACTGCGCTTGTGAATTTCCAGAACTGGCGACTTTTGCATACCACTTAAACGCTTCAGCGAGATCTTGATTAACACCTGTTCCTGACTCATACGCGGATGCTAATTTGTACTGTGCTTGTAGATTTTAAGAGAAAGCTGCTTTCTCATACCACTGAAACGCTTCAGCGAGATCTTGATTAAACCTTCGCCTAATTCGTATTTCAATCCCAAATGAAATTGGGCATGACTACAGCCTAGTCTCGCTTCTTTCTTGTACCTCTCCAAATTCAGATCTTGTGGGGTTTGATTAGAGACAATGCTGGCATCAGCATCGAAATTTCTAGGCTGATTGAAAAGTCGAGGACCTGCGGCAATTGGAAACAGCGGGGTAACAGTAGGAAAATTAACGGTAAGACTACGATTACTAACTACGTTAGGTCCTGATGCGGGTTTCATGGCTATGCTTTTACTCAATAGTTGAGTATGAGTAGTTGCATTTGCTTAAAAAAAGTTCATGTATTTTTATTATTTTTATCTGACATTTCTCCTGAAGAAAAAATTATTTTATATTGTAATGGGCGCGACAATCGAAATTGCGATCTTTAGTTAATGTTGCTTATTTAGGCGCTCGTTTTTTGATCTTGTCGCCCAGGGATAAGCTATCAGCAAATTTAGTTACGACTTTTTTATTAGATGGCTGTATACGCAGCGTTGCTGCATGTTTTATTAATTCACTGTCAGTGTTTAGATCTGCCTAACGTGTCGATGGGGTAGTCCTGCTTTTTTCGACCTTCAGCTACCGAATTTGAATTGGGCTTGGCGGTATAGGCTCAAAATTCATGGGCTTAAGACGGCCACATTTCCCTTTAAACAAAGGATGTCCTTTGCGGGTTTTTTTCTCCATGGCGGTAATGAGGATCTCACCGCTGGGTCGGTTGTAATAAAAATCGATGATTTCAATGAAGTCATCCACCATCATGCGTCTGTATGGAATGGCCGCCTTGATTGCATAATCACTGATTGACCCTGTAAATAAGAGCCTGCCCACCATAGCAAGGTCAACGCGCACCATACCGGTGGCCTCATCGGCTTCGAGATTCATCATGTCGAAATCAGTAGGTATAGGGTTTTCTGGTGTCCAGCTACTGAGATAGAGTGGCGCCCATCCTCTGCAAACAAAACGTAGTGGCTCAGCATGCAGATGCACAGAGCACAAACTAATGAGTATCAAAAGCAGAGTCTTTAGTGATCGCATGCGTGTGGTGTATCTAAACTGTGATGAACAATTATAGTTCGGTAAGTGTGATTATCTTTTTTATCGGCCTGCCAGGATCGATAAAGGCCAGTGTACTTCGATCAGCTCACCCGGCGAAGTGAGAGTATCGACTAGCTGATGACTTAATTCATCGACTGGATCGATACCGGTAGCTTCGTGATAGCGAGCTGTTGCTGACCAGCTGCGAAGATATCCCATTAATTGGTTCGCATTCCACTCAACCTGCATACTCACGTTTGGCGTATTGATACGCTCGAATGGAAAATGAAGTTCACGATAGCCAGTCTCTACATGATGCCGCTCGGATGGCCAATG
>Ga0315909_10009222_pt1 | contig 10692 bp, 8 predicted proteins | sample LakEriMetagenome_11_FD_203527 | JGI IMG/M metagenome (GOLD analysis project Ga0315909, IMG submission 203527) | Freshwater fungal communities from buoy surface, Lake Erie, Ohio, United States - Buoy 2 MA125 | ecosystem: Environmental > Aquatic > Freshwater > Lake | place: USA: Lake Erie, Ohio...
CTTGAGGGTTTTGTTGACCAAAGCGGTTCCGAACACCGATACACTGATCTCGTCGCCAGGGCCTACCAGGTAGCTGGCCGGAGCCTGAACCACCTCGTTACCCTGGGTGTAGGGCTTAAAGTCGGCCCTCTGAAAGAAGTCCATGCCAAATACATCGCTGCTGTCTTTTACCTCCTTGGGCTTTGCCATTCTCACGGACTTCGTTTCGTCCTTGGGCTCTTCTTCACCTTTATCTGCCTTTGGTTTTGCCGCAGAACCCAATTTACTCACGCGCTCCTTGAACTTGGCAGCCTCTTCTGGGGGCAGACCCATGGACGCGGCCATAGCCTCGGCATCGCCGTCGCTGAGGCCCTGAGCCCTGCCGCGAGCCATCATCTGCTGGATTTGGGCGTCGCTGAGGTTATCAACTTTGATTCCGCCCAAGTCTTGAGCAGTGAGAGTGGCGCAGAGCGCGAAGGCCAAGACGGCTAAAAAACGTGGTAAACGCATGGTTTGGGGCATTTGGCGGCAAAGATACGGGTTTTTATCTGCGTCTTTGGCGGCAATCTTTGGTCTAAAAACTAGGGAATCGGCGCACTATCAAGAGTTTTCTTGGCTTGAGGGCCCAGGCCAGCGCGCAGTCCGCGCCCAATAGCCCTTAGGCGCTCGCGGCGCTCGGGCAGAATGCTCAGGGCATAAAAGAGGCGCAGCAAAAGGTAGCCCAAGCGCAGCAGAGCCCAGCCCGAGAAGGCCAAACCATAACGCCGCAGAAGCCAAAGGTTATTGCGAAACTCATAGTACTCGCGGTAGGGCTTGTGAAAGGAGATTCCTGATTTTTTGTGGCGGTGCAGGGCAAAAAGCCAAGACGGCAGCGGGTGCAGGTCGCCCAAGGCATGACTCAGGCGGGCTTGGGGCCACTCGTAGACTCCGTAGCCGCCGAGGCGGGCGCGCAGGCAGTAGTCGTGGTCTACGCCGTCGATAAAAAGAGACTCGTCAAAGGGACCAATGGCCTGCCAGCTGGGCAGGTGCACGAGGGTTCCGCTTTGAATCAAGAGGTTAACCGGGCGCGGGCGGGTGGCGCGGCGACCCTGGTCGAGGTAGTCAGGGCCTAGCAGGGCGGCCTTGGGGTCGAGCAGGTTTAGGGCGGACCGCAATTCAGAGAAGCCGTCGCCGATAAAGCGGGAGTCCTGGTCCATCGTCAGGAGCCAAGAAAATCCCTGGTCGATGGCGCGGCGGGCTGCCACGTTGAGGGCGCCGGCTATACCCACGTTGTCGGGGCTGTGGATCCATTCTACGCGGTTGGCCTCGATGGGAAATTCCGCAATGGGAGCGTTGGCGAAGACGTAGAGCAGGTCAAGGCCCGAGGCGTAGCTCGCCAAACCTTGACGGAGTTGTTCTAGATCAGGGTGGTAGAGCACCACTACCCCTGCGATGCGGGGCTTATCGGGCACGGCGCAGGTAGCTGAAGGTGCGCAGGAGCAGGTAGCATTCCACCAGGACCGCGGCCGAGGTGAGCCAGGTAACGCGATAGTACCCAAAAGCCACTAGGGAAAGAACAAAACCCGCATAAAGCGCGACGGATTCCAGGGTGAAGCGCATGACGGCCCGCTCGTGGTTTTGCGCCAGGGCCTGCTGCACCACGACGATGCTCTCGAGGCCCACTACCAAAATATTGAGCGAAAGGATCTGCATTACCGACACGGAGATGAAGGCGCCCTCGGCGCTGAGTCCGGGCGATAGAAGGGCAACAATTAGCGGAGCACCCGCAAAAACCGCCGCGGTGAGTACTGCGTTGGCGACCACCGAATAGGGGGCAAAGCGGCGCACCAGGGCCTTGGCGTCGGTGGACGCACTGATCTTCGGGAAAAGGCTGAGACCCAAAATCTGCTGCGGCGCCTTGGCCAGCTGCACTACTCGGTCGGCGAGGTCGTAGTAGGCCACCTCGGCCATGCCCACCGCGCCAATGAGCACGCGGTTTGCGTTGACGTAGAGCATGCCCGCCAAATTCGTGACAAAAAAGGGCCAGCCTCCGCGCAGGTGAACTAAGATTCCGCTCAGGCTCGGCGCGGCAATGCCCCCAAGCCGGCGGTAGAGCATAAAGGTGGCGATTGCAATCATGACCAGGGCCGCAGCGGTGTTGGCCGTGGGCACCAGCCATGCATCTTTTTGAACGGTGACCCAACTCAAAAGCAGGACTGCACCCAAAATTTTGCTGCCCACATTGAGCAGGGTAACCTGGTGCACTTTGTCGATGCCCTGGTAAAACCAAACCGGGAAGAAGGCCTCATAAAGCACCACGTGCAGCGAGAATACGAAGACATAAATGTGCGGATGGGTAAAGGGCCAGAACGCCAGCAGCAGGCCGTAGGCCAGCAAGACGGCAACAAGCAGGAGGACCTTCATCCACCAGAGTTGGCTGACCTCGTAGCGCAGGGCCTCGGGCTGGTCCTTGAGGCGGCTAACCAGGCGGGTGCCGTAGGTTTCGGTCGCGTAGTTTACCCCGACCATAAAGTAGGTGGCCACGGCCTGGGCAAAGACCACTAGGCCTAGGAGTTCGGCTCCGAGCCGGTGCAGCAGAACCGGATACAATGCCAAGGGCAGCAGCACGTTGACGGCCCGAAGCATCGCCAGGGCGCTAAAAGTCTTGGCCAACTTCTTAACACTGGCCATTATATCATCGGGATACGATAGTCTGCGGGGCAGTAGTCAAGAGCCTCGGGCGGACGCTGGGCGATGACGGTGGCGGGAATTCCGCCCACCACGGTCAGCGGGGCGACGTCTTTGGTGACTACGGCCCCGGCGGCGACGACGGCTCCCCGACCCACGGTCACTCCGGGCAAAATGATGCAACGGGTCGAGAGCCAGGCGTAGTCTTCGATGGTGACTGGCCCACCGCTGTTGGGGAAGCCGGGCAGGCGGTAGTCGTGCTGCAGGGTGTAGATTTTAACCTCCGACGATATGTTCACGTTTTGACCAATACGCAGACCCTCGCGCCCGTCGAGTTCGCAGCGGTCGCCAACGACGGTTCCGCGGCCAATGCTGATGCGTTGGGGCCGGCGAAGCTCAAACCGGCCCATAAGGACGGTTCCGCGCTCGAGGTGCAGGCCATAGGCATTGCGCAGAATGAAGTTGCGCAGGTGCATGCTCGGCAGCGACGCCGTGAGGCGCATACCCAAGTAGTAGAGGCCAACGGCGTAGGCGCGAAGCATTAGAGGCGGTAGATGGCGTTGAGGTTAAACTGGGGCGTGAGCGAGTTTTGGCCGGGCTGGCGAAAGGCGTTGCCCGGTTGAGTAAAGTCAAACTGCCAGTTGAAGTTCCAGGTCTGCATCATTTGCACCTGAGCCTGAATGATGAACCCGTAGAAGCGCTGCTGGTAGCTTAAAAAAGCACTGAGGTCGATCCAGCGCTTGGAGATGTCGCGAAAGGTTCCGCCAACGGGGTACTGTATGTAAGGAAGGCGGTAGTAGTAGGTCTCGCGGTTGTGCTCGTAGCGCTCAACGCGCAGGGTCAGTTTTTTGTCTTTGGGGCCAAGCCAGCTGAGCGCCCCAGTCTGAATAGCGCCGCCAGGGCCAATGCCAGCCCCCAAGACTTGACCGGCGTGGGTGTAGCCTCCGTTTAGGGGGTGGGTGTACCAGCTGTAGTTGTAGGCACGGGCCGTGCTAGAGAGGCCTTGGGCGATCTCGGTCATTTCGTACTCGAGCATGAGCCAGTTACCCGGCTTTTTCATGGGGGTCATCTTGCGGAATCCCATCATGTAGGCCCGCGTGTGGTTGATGTCGCTGATGAGGTCTTCAAAGTCCCAGGCGGCGTCTTCGCGACCAAACTCGACGTAGAATTCTGCATGGGATTCAGGCATTACGTAGCGCAGGTAGACCGACACCAGCTGGTTGCGCCCGCCCCCGTCTTCGCCCGAAGCGTTCTTGAGCACGGGCCTGAAGATTTCGGCTAAGGATCCCAAACTGATGGAATCGGCCGTGGTCATAATGGCGCGGTTGGCCCCGACATAGAGTCCAGGGAACATTTTAGGCTGAAAATTAACCGCGAGGCCGGTAAAGCCCTTGCGCTGGTTGTCTAAATCGGTGGTGCGCTCAATTGGTGCCGTTACCCAGGGCCAGAACTGCGTGGTGGCGAGCCCGTAGGGGTAAAAACCCGAATAACTCAGCAGGCCCGACACCGCCTGAAACTCAATGGCGCCTGCAAAGGTCTTGATGGGCTTGTTGCTGTGCGCCGTGAGGTGAAAAAATCCCGGGGCATTGTTGGTCATCAGCAGGGAATTGTAGTGGCCCGGGCCCCACCAGAGGTTCTCGGTACTGACGCCCAGACCCACCGACCTGGTATTGAATTTTAAATAACTCTGACCCCAGCCCTGGTAGCTAAAGGGCTCTTGGCCAAAGTGATCGGGCATGTCGATGCCCCACTGGCGAACGGGCGGCTGGTCAAAGGGTTTGTTCTGCGCAAAGGTCTGCTCGGGGCGGAACTGGCCCTCGAAGGGCCCGAGCTTGGCGTAGGCTCCGACCGAATAAAACGTTTGGAGGCCCACATTGGGAACCATGGGGCCGTCTTGCCAACCGTAGGGGTGGTGGGTATTGTAGCGCACGCGCACCTCAGCGGGGAGCACTACCGCCTGCACCGCGCCCTTGAGGTAGCGCACCTGCAGCGGAATGTTGGGCAAAAGCGCTGCGTCTTCGGGGTTCATGGCGTTGATGCTGCCCTTGGTGCTGTCGCGAAGGAGTCCGTACTTATTGAACGACTTGCTTAGGTCGGCAAAGGGGTTGTCGTGCGCAAAAGGCATTTTGGCATTGGTCGCATAGGAGTGGTGCACGGGGCGGATGCAGTAGCTCACGCTCAAGGGCTGCTCGCCGGTGAGCTGGGCCAAGCGCACCCGATCTTCATAAAAAGTCATACCAACCGGTATGCTTTGCGCCCCGGCCTTAAGGGCTAAAAGGCTAAGGACTAGGAATGGGTAGGGGTTCATGGCTTGGTGGTGGATTGATTCGGCGGTAGGCCAAAGCTAAAAATAAGAAAGGCAGGGGGTCGCCAATGGTGCCCAAAATAATCATATTGAATAAAAACAGCACCACAACGGCCCGGGTGTTGGGATTTTTCCACATGGCCAAGGAGCTAATGTAGGGGTACATCGCGACGGCAAAAAGGATGAATCCGACCACGCCTGTTTCTAGAAAGAGGTCCGCACTAAAGGCCGTGGGGCGAAAGCCGTCGTAGGGAGAGTAGTACATTTCAAAAAAGGCGACTTCGATTTCGCTCAAACCAAGGTCAAGCAGCGAGGTTAGACTGGCCTGCGGCCAGGACCCTAATCCCCAGCCAAAGGGGTGCATAATGCCAAAGGGGTAGCTGCCCATGAGGCTGACGGTTCGGATTCCGCCCTCCCACATGACGTAGTCAAAGAGGTCTTTGTAGCGCTCTTCGTAGACCACGTTGTACACGAATTCCAAGGAACGCGGCAGCTCGAAGTTTTGGCCGTACCAACCCAGGCCTATGGTAAACGCCACCACTAGGGCGAGAACCGGCTTCCATGCCTTGCGCCAATCCTGGTGCGAAATCAGGTACACTGACATGATGATTAGTCCGGTGAGGGACCGCACCACGACCAGGTCATAAAGGGCCATGAGGGCGGTTAAGATCAGCCCCTTGGGGGAACGCTGCTGAATGTTCATCAGCAAAATTGCGTAGGCAAAGTAGTGGTGCACGCCAAAGGCGTGGTAGGACGGCTCGGCAAAGAGTCCGCTGCAGCCCCTGCCGTAGTCCCAAGAGACCGGAACCCAGCGGTCAATAAAGAAATTCATGGGGCGCACCAGGATGGACGGGAACAGATCGAAGTACTGCATCAAGCTGACCGCCACGTTGAGGCCAAACATGACCCAAAATGCTCTGTTGACGTACTTGAGTTCTTCTTCGCCCACCGTGAGGATGGTGAAAAACACGACCGATGCGTTGAGCAGGGCCATGAGCGAGCGCAGGCCAAGCATCACGTTGCCACCCGAGGCTAAGAAGTAGAGGTAGCTGAGCACCAGGTAGCCCGCAAAGAGCAGATAGGCCACGCTGGGGCGCAAATCCTTGCGCAGGGCATAGGCTGCAGTCCATGGGAATATCTCTGGCTTACCCAAAAACGGAGTCGAGGTGCCCAAGGTAATGTTGGGCACGAAGATGAGGTAGGCGAGAATTTTGCGGTACCAGGGCATGGTGTATTCAGCGTTCAGCTATGAGAATAGGTGGCGGTTGCGGAGTTAGGGTAAAAATATCGGCTCAAAGGTAGGCTTTTAGCCATGGGCTCTGCCCCTCCCGGCGGTTTGCAGGCGGCGCAGAAGCCGGTCTACTAAACGAATAAAACGATACTCCCAGCCCTGAAAAGGCTTAAGGAAGCCGAGGGATTGGAGCTCGCGGCTCAGAGCATGCTCCCAGATTATGGTTTGCCTCTTGCGGGCGAGGTCAGCGGGGCTTCGCGGCCCCTGGTAGCCGACCCCGGGAACCGGGTGGTAGAGCCACCGGCGCAAGAAGGCCTCGTAGGCAGGGCTGGGTTCTGGGGTAGCCGCCGTAGCCGAATTTGCAGATTCGCCCGAGGCGACGGGTTCTAAAGTCCGCCGGACTGCGGCACTGAATGCACTCAGATCGGCCTGCGAAGGGAGGTAAAAAATCCAGCTCGAGGCATAGGGGTCGGGGATTTCAGGCGGTCGCTCACGGGGCGCGGGGTATACATCGCAATACACGCCGGGCGTCGGTAACCAGTTACTAGTTGCTAGCAACCATCGGGCCCAAAGGCCGTGGGCATGGCGATCGAGCAGCGTATCGTTCACCACAACAAAGGGGCCTGAAGTGCGAGCATGGTCCGAGGCCCTGGCATAAGCGCCGAACTCAAAGTGGTCGTTGCCCACAAAACAAGGATGCTCCTTGCGGTCGGGGTGGGTATGCAAGAGCGTCAGTTCTGCCCCCAATTGGTCGGCCCAACCCTGCCATTGGGCCTGGCGAGCAGGCGTCCAGTGAAAGGCGACGCCGATAACTTCCATGGCTAGTTCTTTCTGACAAGGGCCAAATAGGCACCCACGGCAGCACCGGCGGCTGCGCCCAAAAGCAGCCACTGCCACCATTTATACCCGGACCGGCGCAGCGGGAAGCTCGGATGCTCCACTATTTGGATTAGGGGTGTTTGCTTGCGCAAACCAATCTCTGCCAAGGTCAGGTTTTTGGATATCTCCACATACAAGGCGTTGGCAACCTGAAGGTTGACATAGCTTTTATACTGGTCAATTTGGCCGCTTTGAAAGAGCGGATCCACCAAATTATCGTAGGCACTTGCGTTGGCAACCAGAGCCCGAACCATGTCTGACTTGGAACTGTCACGCTGGGCCCGAAGCACATTGAGGTTGCCTCGCGCCTTCTCGGTGATGGACTCCAAAAAGTAGGCAAGCGTATTGGCCACTATAGCCTCGGTAAAGGCCTTGGCAAAGTACTTGTCTTGGTGGGTGACGTGCACATTAATGAGGCTGAGCTTCTTGTCGGGCTTGTACACATCGAGCAGCTCGCTCACCACATGCCCTTTGATTTCAAGCAGGATCGAGTCATGAAGCGGACTAAAATCAGCCCTGCGCTCCGGGAAGACCAGCGTCGCGAATTCTTCGTCGGCTCCCCACTTGGTGTAAGGGTATAAATAGTTGACTAACAGCACACTGTCTCCGTTCAGGAAGGCCTTGTCCATTAGGGTTCGCTCGACCATATAGCGCGTGCTGAACAGCTGTACCAGGGATTCTCCCTCAAAAATTCCGCCCGGATTAAGGCCGCCTACGTCGAGGCCAAACTGCGCGAGAAGGTTTTGCCAGCCGGAACTTTCGCCTTCTTCAACGGCAATCATCATGGTTGCCTGAAACTTTTGAGGCTTAAGTACTATTCCAACTAGGCCCAGCAATCCACCGAGCAGGGTAAAAAGCAGGATGCGCTTCCATCCGGAAGCCATGCGGCCTAGGATCCAAGAGGCGAGTGCGCGCAGGTCGTCAACGGTGATTCCGCGCTGCAAAAGTTCCGTCAGGTTGCTCATGGTCGCAGTAAGAAAAATAGGGTCATAGCTAGGCTCGAGGTAGAGCCAATGATGCTGCTCAATGCGGCCAACTGAGCAGGGTTAGACTGGTTGGCGTCTGGGTCTTTTATCGCTATACTAACGGTGGAATTGCTATAAACCCTTGGGTAGATTGGAACGACTCCCAAAACATAGCGAATGGGTGCAGACCGACCGTTGGCGTACTCCACCACGAGCGAACGGCGCATTCCTAAAGACGATATGCCTCCTGCTCCCCGCAGGTAGTACAATGCCCTGCGGTTTTTATTTAGGGTCAAGCCTGTGGGATTCTGCACGCCTCCCTTGACGTAGACCGTGTTGATTCGTCGGGGTATGATGAGCGTATCGCCGTCTTGAACCCTAAAGTTGTTAAGGGCCCAGCGGCTGGTTAGGTCAACCGCAATGGTGTCAGAAACTCGAATTTTTTGCTTGCTGGCGGCAAGGTAGTAGGTGCTGTCAGAGATCATATTGGGCTCTAGTTGGTCCTTGTCAAGGGCTTCTACAAAGCCCTTGTTGCGCACAACCATGGCAAACTGGGGCATGCCTTCTTTTTCAAAGCGACCAATGCGGTCCACCAGGCCACCAATGGCCTCGCCGTTGCTGGTCAAGGAATAGCCTCCCGCTACCGACACAGCACCCTGAACAAATACCAGCCTTGACGTTTCTACGTTGGCCCGCTGCCGAACGCTCACCGTGGCGCCAGGGGGCAGAAGGGTTCCCGATCCGTTCCAGTTCAATTCTACCCTGCGAATGACCGCTTTAGCTAGAAATTCTCCTTGCTGATTGAGCTCCGGGAAGGACACCTCCACATTGCGAAGGTCTCCCGTGGAGCGTATGCCTCCGGCCATTATGATGGCCTGTTCCACCGTGAGGCCCTGATAATGAACATAATTTTTAGGCTGGTTCACAAATCCGCGCACTTGAACGGAGTCATAAATCATAAGGTCCGTGGCCAGGGGAATGTATATAGAGTCATTGGTCTGCAGCTCAATGCCTGCCTCCAGTGGAGCAAATTCCAGATAGCTCCCCACTTTGCCCTCGGGGCGACGGACCAATAGGGCTTTGGATTGCAGAGCATTGCGATCAAGACCCTGAGAGCGCTCAATCAACGTGGCGGTAGTCATACCCTCGCTCCAGGCATAGTAGCCCGGGCGGACCACCCCACCCGTGACGCTAACACGGTTCGTGTAGCGGTTGCGAATGGGATTGGCAATGACCACATCGCCCTGGGAGGGCCGGAAGGCCTCAAACTCCTTAGAAACTACGTCTGCGACACGAAGCTCGGTTTCGCCCACGCGAAATACCAAAACCTGCCCTCGATAGCCTCCTTCGGTGAATCCGCCCGCGTACTTGATTGCGTCGGCCATGGATTCGCCCTCGCGGAGCTCAAAAAGCCCCGTGCGCTTGAATTCGCCCATAAGGTTTACGCGGGATTCATAGACGGGAATCCGTACCACGTCTCCGTCGCGCAACGTGACATTGGACTGCGTAGACCCGTTAATGAGTAGGTCGTATAGGTCAAGGGTAGCCACCACCTTACCCGACCTGATTACTTGAATGCTTCGGTAGGAGCCCAAGTCGCTGGGGCCTCCTGCCTCGTGAAGAACGTGCATGGCGGTGGCAATGCTCGGCACGGTGTATGTTCCGGGCTGCTTGGCGCCGACCACGTGCACTTGGATGCTGCGAACCTTGCTCAGTACCAGATTGAGCTCGGTTTGACCGCCTTGCAAGAGGCGGTAGCCCTTGTCAATCAGTCGCTGGCGAATTTTGGCTTCTAACCCGGCCAGGCGCATGCCGCTGGCCTGAATGAGCCCACCGTAGGATAGTTCTACAAAGCCGTCAGCGCGAACTACCAATTGATAATTCGCCGATTGCATGCCGTAGATGGTGAGGTCTAGCTCGTCGCCTGGGCCCACAATATAGTCGGGTGAGTAGGCCATTTGCAGGTTGGGCGCAAAGTCTAGCTTGCCTTTGTCTCTAAATAGTTCGGAACCATAAATCAACGTGTCGCGAAATATGCTGCGCTCTACATAAGACAGGGCATTCATGGAATCCATTAAAACTGCCGACGGCAGGCGGCTTCTCAGGCCCTTAAAGTCTTCTTGGCTAACTGCTTGCTTTTTGAGCAGTTCTGCTGCGCGGCTGTCGTTTAGGTTTTTGCCCGACAGCTTCGTTCGCATGAGCTGAATGTCGTTCTGGGTAATGGTCTCAATGTCGAGGTTGCCCATGGTTCTGCGGCCGAGCACCCCCTGTGCCACAGACGTTAGGGTCAAGCCCAAGGACAGGACTAAGGCGAGGTTCTTTGCGTTCATTGGGTAATTTGAGATTCAAAGGTACTACTCCTTTAAAAACTCGTCGGCTTCTGCGTGAAAACGTTCCCAGGTGTAGCCGTCTACAAGGTGCTGGATGCGTTTTTGATGCCAAACATAGCGGCCCGTGCGGATGTCTTCAAAAGCCTGAAGCCAAGCCTCGGATTTGTCGCAGACCAAAGCATGTATGCCGTTCTGAATGTTCTTAAACCCTGTGGATGCGCGCGGACTCAAAACCACAATGCGTCCGGAATGAAACGCTTCAAGGCATTTATTGAGCAAGCCACCGCCGCTAATCATCGGAGCGATGCAAATTCCATAGTCCTTGAGCGTGTAGCT
>Ga0315909_10009223_pt1 | contig 10691 bp, 16 predicted proteins | sample LakEriMetagenome_11_FD_203527 | JGI IMG/M metagenome (GOLD analysis project Ga0315909, IMG submission 203527) | Freshwater fungal communities from buoy surface, Lake Erie, Ohio, United States - Buoy 2 MA125 | ecosystem: Environmental > Aquatic > Freshwater > Lake | place: USA: Lake Erie, Ohio...
GCGCATCACGCTGACCTCGCTCTCGAATCCAGGGATCGGGAGCTTCTTCTACAGAAGGTAGCTCTACATGCAGAACCTGGATCTTTTCCTCAGGCAGCCCAAGTTCACGGATAGTCTCTAAGCATGTAAACGGCTTCTCCTCCCCACGGTGGGTCCGATTGGCGTCCGTGATTAAAAACCCATCGACATCATTTTCTAAAGTTCGAACGCGAAGCTCAAGAATCTCCCGTTCGTTAAAATACGAAAAACAGTCTATGAGCACTGTAAGCAGAGCTGAGTCGTACTATATTAACTCAATCTCCGAGTTGAAGGTACTTCGTAGCTTTTTGTTTTGCTCGCTTTAGTGAGTTTCCGTTGGACTGATCCAAAATTGTGCCATCATCAGTCTCCATCCCTGTGTATTGCTCACTTGGAGGAGCGGGTGCTTGAGGGTTGGGTGAGTAAGTGTAGTCCCGCTCCTCATCAGCAAGCCCTTCTGCAAAAGCATCGCTAGAGGGTTGGTTAGCCTGCCGCTGTTCATCAGCAGCACGCATATTCATTTGGTATGCTTTAGCAAAACCAAAAGCAGCGCGAGTGTACGGATCCATTAGTAAAGCACAAACACACCGTTAACACTACCGCTAATTAAAGCAGTGCAAGCAATAGGTATAAGGTCATTGCCGTCTAAGTTAACAGCCGTGGCCTGCTGACCAGGAGCATCAGACAACTCAACGGTCAAATAATCCTTACTATTTGTAGATTTAGCTTCAATAAAGATGGCCCGACAAGTGGCAAAATTTTTACGACCTTGAGCAGGAGCCCAGCCGAAGCCACTCGCATAAGGCAGCATAGAAGTCTGCCCATACACAGAGCCAAAGGCGCGAATATCCATATAGAGAGACTGTTTCGTCTATCTTAACGCCCTTCGCCAGTCTTCTCCAAATACGAAATAAGTCGGTTTAAGTACCACCTAGCTTTTTTAAGATCTTCCAATCCATTCTTATGTTTCTCTCTAGAGACGTACTTTAATACGTTCATTTTGCAAGCTCCGCAGAACTCTTCTGCCGTTAAACACGACTCCATATAATCAATGGTTTCCACAGCTCCCTGCGTATAGTGCTTCGGGTGCTCAACGGCGTCATGTAGCTCCTGCTGAGCAGGCAGACCTAACTCAGAGAAAGACAGTTGAATGTACTCAGGCTCAGGCATACCCAAACATCTCCGAAATATCGAGAGTGTGTCCCAGTTTATCTTCTAATTCCGAACTGTACTTAGTGTCACAATGCTCGATAAGCCCAAAAGGAGCTATCTGAACTTTATCGCCCACCTTAACGATTGGAACGACTCGACGGTGCTCTTGCCCTAACCGCAAGTTTTCAAACGCGAGCCCCATAGAACTCCTGTCAGCCAGCGGCCAGCAACGAAACTGGATTAGCTCAAAACTTCGTACAGGATCGAAACTTTGAGAATGTACATACCTCTCAGCCATCTCTTGATCCAGGATCATCATCCCCATGTAGGGGTTGCCTAAGGACGCGAACCCAATAAACCAATCGTCCAGTGGAGTCAAATAAGTCTCAACTTGATAAGGTCTGTCGCCCCACACGTCGCTCGTGGCCCTGTTGAGCTGCCATACTTTGTGATTATCAAAAGGCACGAGCTTGGACTTATAAGTCTCGTACCGACAGAAACCAGGCTCAAGATTTAACTTCTTTAACCTGTCTTTATATAGGAACCAGTAAATAAAGTTTTCGCTAGTAAAACACATATCGTTCTCTGTATAAATATAAAAGTCGTAATAATTGTTTAAAACGGCTTCTCGCAGTAAACCTTTATGAGCCCAGGTGAGGGAAAACCCCTGCCAGGCTTCAGAAGCTACGATAATACTTAAAGAGTTAAACGAGACATTAGAATTTACTAACTCACGTAAAGTACTTTCATCTTCTCTGTGCTCATAGTCTATATAAATAAACACATCAATTTGACCAGGAATTTCTTCGTAGCCACGCAGCGTTTTAAGTAACGCGTCAAATCGCGCAAGGGGGTTATGCGCCGTTATCAGAACAAGAAATTTATGGTCTTCCATCAGTACTCCATCTCGAAGTTGCCTCGACGCTGCAGAAAGCAAACCAAGTGCGTGTAAGCATCTAGTAGATCGTCGTGAGAAGTTGCACCAATATTAATCAGCTGGTCGAACAACACATCAAACTTACGATATCTGTTAAACGTCACCTTCTTGTTTTCTAGAAGACCTAGAGTTCCTCTAAATCTAGCTATCTTATCTCCTCTAAATCCTTTAACTTCGTGAATATGTAGATTACCTAGTCCCCACTCGTTCAGCATGACTCGTCTAAGGTCTGCGGCAAGAGAAGCTTGATAAGCGACAGACTCAACGACTAGAGAGCAAGTCGAGTATGTCGGATAATATTTACCATCATTATCTTCTTGAAGTATCCCCCACTCCACAAGCATTTTGCACAGTAAATCTATTTTCTCAAGGTTACCTATAGAGCGCACCTGATGTGCGTCAATAATATAGTACTTGTCTTTTAACCGACCTCCCAGGACAAATGCTGTGTAGTCAGAGGTTTCGTTCTTGCTTGCCGACAAATCAATTCCAACAGCGAGACTATCGAACTCCGTGACGACATCGCCTTTAATAAGTAAATCTGGCGATAACACCAAGTCAGAAGTCATCACAGGCTGTTGCTGGTACTGGAAAGCAAAAGCTACGGGATCGAGTTCCTTCTGACCTAATAAATAATCAACACTCCACTGCTCAGGCCAGTAACTAACAGCCTCACCGTCATCGTCATAAGTCAAGGCTTCTTGCTGAACTTGCTTCCAGCCTTTATCAGGCACAAACATCGTTTTATGAATATCTAACGGATGGAATCGAGTCCCCAGACAAATAGCTCGACCGCCTTCAAAAATAATCGGTGCAATCACGGAGCTCCAGTTATTATTCATCTCTTCCCTAATAGTAGGGTTTTTAATGTCAGTACTAGATTTAATAGGGTCGTCTACAATAACAAGGTGAGCACGTTTAGACGTAATAGAACCTCTAAGCCCCGCAGCACGCAAGGTAAATTCTTCATCGCCCACACGGCTGATGCCTGCGTAATCAAAATCGATACTCCAGCCAATATCAGACTGCATACCGGACCGAAGCTGGACCTTTGGAAAAATCTTTTTATACGTAGATGAGTCGATAATCTGCTTGATGATCCGACTCTTAGGTATAGCCGTGGCGATGTTGTAAGAACAATAGATAATCTGCAACGGCAATCCTGCAGTAGTATGACGACCTATGATCCATGCAGTAAACATATTAAGCACTGTAGACTTGGCAGAACCCCGAGGCGCCAAAATATCTAGGTTAGGTCCTGCTATATCTAATAGATATCTATTACTCTCACCTGTTATAAGGTGTTTATGCCACTCCAGCATATGGGCTGCTGGAGCCTTATCCATGATTGTACAGAACGTATGGAAATCATCTGAGGCACGCAGAAAGATATTATCGATGGATCCCGTCTCGGAATCCACGGCTTTTGCTGCACGGAGTTTAAGTGCGCGACGGTAAGCAAATGTCTCTCTGCTAGGCATATCGATTAAGAAAGTGTCTGTATACTGATAGGCAAGATTCTACTGCCAAATGGCGAAAATTCTTTGGTACGGCGACACCCTCTCAAACACGGGGTTTGCCCGAGTAACACACAGTATCCTACAGCACTTAGCAGAGTCTCATGAGATTGTAGCGTTTGGAATTAACTATAATGGTGATCCGCACGACCTTCCTTTTCGAGTTTATCCGGCTAGCGCTACAAACCCGTCAGATCGATTCGGCATTGGTCGACTTCCTCAAGTTGTCGAAAAAGAAAAGCCAGACTTTATTATCTGTCTAAACGATATCTGGGTCGTTAACCAGGTCTGGGAACGCATACACCTCCTAAAAGACTCTCTAAGGTTTAAATTTATTGCTTACTTCCCTATTGACTCGAACTACTATGTAAGTTCGATGCTTGGCTACATTCAAGACTGGGATTTTGCAATCACGTTTACGGTGGAGCAAGCACACCGTTTAATGGCTCAAGGTGTTCAACCCCGCTTGCTTGGAGTGGTTCCCCACGGGCTGGATGCCGGAAAATTTTATCCGATTTCTCAAAACGAAGCTCGCAAAGCTTTGAGACTGCCAGAAGATAAATTTATAGTTCTCAACGCAAACCGGAACCAACCGCGTAAGCAAATTGATCTAACAATCAAAGCTTTTGCAGAGTTTGCTGTTGATAAACCAGATACTCTTCTGTATCTGCACATGAGCGAAAAAGACCTTGGTTGGGATGTACGAGCAATATTTGAAACGGAAATGCAACGGAGAAGCGTACCAGCTGACGGACGTTTGGTTATGACTACAGCCAATATTGATTACATGAACGCGCCGCCGGATGAACTACTCAATCTGATATATAACGCATGTGATGTAGGTATTAACACCGCAAACGGAGAAGGCTGGGGCCTAGTTCCGTTTGAACAAGCTTCGTGTCGAAAGCCGCTTGTTCTGCCAAACCACACGTCGTTTGCCGATATATGGAAAGACAGCGCCCTACTGGCAGACGTCGCAGCGTGGATCTACGACAAAGACTTAGGCGTCGAGCGAGGCATCGTTAGCACACAAGACGCTGCCGCAAAACTAACAAAGCTGTACACGGATAAAGAGTTTTACAAAGCTACAGCTGAAGCGTGCTTCAAGGTCACTCAAAACCCAGCATATCGTTGGGATCGGATCGCTGAAGCTTTTAACAAAGCCATGGAGGAGCTCAACAAGTGACACAATTTCATCGTTACCGCACTTACTACAACAGCACAACAAAGCGAGCTTTTGCGCCGAGTAAATCTGGTTACCCCTCAGTCTTTGACCAGGCTTACGACATAGGCGGAACGTTCACAAAAATAATCTCTGGTCTTCCTAGTGATAGTTTCGCTAACTTCAGTCCATGCGTCCTTCAACACAAAGGAGCGACGTTGATCGCGTGGAGATCCCAACCAAAACACTTTGTGTTTAGGCACGATATGAAGTATTTTTATTACAACAACACTCCTACTGATATCTGGATTGGTCAGCTGCTTACTGACGACACAATTATCGCTCCTCGTAAGTTAATCGACAAACCCCATCGACTGAGTTACGAAGACCCACGCATATTTGTTTCTCCTGATGACAACCTGCTTTGTCAGTTTGTGACCAGTACATACGCAACAAAGTGGGACACAACAAAACATAAGATGCTGAATAAGCCCAAAGTATGTACAGGTGTTGTTAACGAATTCGGCAATCTGGTAGATAAGTTCTATCCTCCTGTAGGTTCAAACTTAGAAGAAGGTAAGGCAGAAAAAAATTGGTGTTTCTTCTCTGATAACAAAAGCCTTCGACTTTTGTACTCGACCCAACCACTCGTCATAAAAACTCCAAACGAGCCGGATAAGTTTATTGATTCCACATGTCTCAAGAGAGTGACGGGCGAACACCCGACGTTCAACTCAACCGCGCCTGTCTTAATTGACGACGAGTGGTTGGTCTTCTATCACTGGAAGTTTATGTGCCACGAGCTGGATCGTCGCCCATACCTCCTATACGCTCTTGGTGCTTACACGTTAGACAAAGATCTCACGCGTATCGTCAGAATGACGACGGAACCTTTATTTATCGGTTCAACAAACGACGACTTAGTTACTTGGACCGATCCGGTAGGGAACGATATCTCGAATCAACCTGCCTGCATTCTCCCGTTTGGGTGCTTTGTAGAAGACGAGGATGATTTAGTTATGTCACTAGGTGTTAATGATTACTTTATGGGTATATTTAGAACACCTGTGCTTAACGTGCTATCCTTAATGGAGCCCGTTGGGTAGACGATTTTCAGATTTCGTTTGCTCCACAAAGCCAGAACGGGTCAGAAGGTAGGCTTTGACCTACCTTCGCAAACTTAAGTCTTTTCCTCTTTCTCGATAGTAGACCAAATAACCATAGAGGCATCTTCAAGTAACGCGTATATTGTCGGTGCGTCCTCAAAACTATTCATAAGCTCACGCATACAGCGGTCGGCTCCGGCAAGTAAAAGACCGCGCCGATCTAATCCATCTGTAATTTGCCGCACGACTTGGATGTGCGAACGAATTTCCTTTTGTAATACAGCAATCTTCGTGGCGGCAGTTGCATGATCCAACATGCCGGTAAGGGTCATTTGCCTTACGTTATGCAAGTCAGTTTTTAACGAGTCGATCTCAATAAGCAAAACCTTCCGTAGATCTTCTTTGGGGTACTTTTCTTGGATCCACGCTGTTAAATCGGATATTGAACCGGTATAACTTGGTTTTAAAAAACGAGCGTATAGATAAGCCTCGATGTCGCTCGTGGAGTTTTTTGCGTAGTGTTTAAACGCGTCCTGCTGGGACTTTTCTAGAGAACCTAGCCAGGCCCCAACAGAAGTTGAGTCGCCAATAGTTGATTTAATCACGCAAAAGCTCGTGTACCTGCAAGAGCTTGGTTAGCTCCGAACTGTTTTAAAGCTAGCTGTCCTTTGGTAGCTGCTTTAGTTCGTGCTAAATCACCAAGTGTCCGTACTTTATCTAACTGAGCAGCTTGCTGATACTGCTGCGCTCCCAACTGAGCGGCCTGCCGGAACTGCTGTTCGCCTAATTGCGAAGATTGCCGGAACTGCTGCTCAGCTAAGTTAAAACCAGATTCAAACTGTTGCGCACCCAGAGCAAGTCGACCTTCGTTGTCCGCCCTAGTAGATGCGATACTGCTTAAAGTTTCTGCTTGATTCTTGGCGATGTCGCCACGGAGTTGCTCCTGGTAGGCACGAACGCCCAGGTTTGTGCTTCCTAACTGATTCGCTAATTGGTTCTCGCCGGCAAGAGCAGCGGAACCAGCTTGAGCCAAGAATTGAGGAGACTGCAGTTCAGTTCCCAGTTTTGCTTGTCCTAGATTGTATAGAGTATCACCACCTAATTTTGACTGATATCCCGCTACAGACGCTTGCAAAGTAGCGTCCTTCTGAGCTCGCTGAAGAGCTTCAGCAAGCATACTCAGCTGAGCTGAAGCTTTAGTCGTAGCTTCTTGGCCTAGAGCTCCAGCGAATGCACCTTGGGCTAAACCAACTCCCTGGTAAAGCGCAGTTAACGCGCTATTCTGTGCAGCTAACTGAGCGGCAAATTGATTATAAGGGTCGGATTGCTGGCTACTACCGCCGCCAAAAATATTATTTAAGCCCCACGAAGTGGCAGCTCCGGCAATAGGTCCAAGAATTGCTGGTAACGCCATGGTCAGCTAATAACAGAAGTAGGAGTACCAAAGCTCGACCGGCCTTGAGCAGCTAGAGCTGCGCCACCCTGAAGAACATTAGGGTTAGGCATACCAGCGGTATAAGCCAATTGCATCATGCCTAACCCAAGCGTGGCGTCACGATTAATCTGCGCTTCAGTAATCCCACGCCAAGCAGCGATTGTGTCTCCTTCAATCTTCCGGCGAGTTAACTCACGGGTCTGCTCCATGCCCGCGATGCGATTAAGCTCCTGAGAGCGTTCCCAGTTAGCTTGATCAACTGCAGCCCGGCTCGCGTAAAGACTCGGATCTAAATTAGCGAGAGCAATCTTTGCTTGAAGCTCGTTAGATCCTTGTAACTGCGCCAACAGAGCAGCTGACTGGGATTCACTAGCCCCAGTCTGTAAGCGAATCTGCTCTAACGCGTACTTTTGCTTCTCCCGCTCAAGAGCAAGATCCCGTCGAAACTGAGCTTCACGCACAGCTTCTTCTTCAGCGCGTTTAGTGGTCCTTTGTTCAGGGGACTCACCAAATAAAGCTGAACCCGCAGCAGTGCCAGCAGCACCTAAGCCGAATACACCTAGACTTTTTAGGGCATTCAGAACCAAGGGATTAAGAGCCATTTATCACATCCCCTGAGCGACAGTTTGAAGCGATGGATCAATATTAGGACGAGACAGGTAACTTTGGAGAAACTGCTGAGCTACATTTGAGGCAGCTTGAGATCCTGTTCCAGCTGCCTGAGCAAGGGCGGGAATAGCTGCCACAGGAATAGCGACCTGAGCTTTTGCAAGTTCACGAGCACCTGCTTCATCAGCGGAGATGCGAAGCTGAGCCTCGCGCTCGTTGATAATATCTTGAGCGTCCAGCATCGGTAAATCCTCTCCGCCAGGAAGCATATTGAGGACTTGACGCCGCATGTTTTCACCAGCGACAAATTTCTCGATCTCCTTGACATCTTGCAAGGTGATCATGTATTTGCTTCCAGAGCTCCCTTGAGGAGCTGGAGGCTCCAAGCCGCCAGTGACAGCTTGCGCGAGGCCCATGCCGCCCGAAACAAGGAGGCTGCCGAGGACTTCCTGAAGTAAACCGCCGGGAGTTAAACCGCCGAGCTTACCTACAGCAGCTGCAGGGATTTGTGGCGCCATCGATTAATAACCCCCCGGATTGTCGTACTTAGTCCCACTAAGGGGTTTCTTGGTTAATTTTAAAGCATCTTGTTGGTTATCTGTACTCAAACCACGCTCAGACTGTTGCGGCGAAGGATATGCAAGTGTCTGTGGAAAGTTGCTTTCTATATACAGACGCATAAACGTAGCCGGGTCTTGCTCAGGAGAGAGTCGGCGAACATCGCGCTCTCTCAGCTGCCTCTGGCGTTCACTCAGTTCCATCAGCTCAACTGCTGGTAAGCGCGAGAAGGCTCGATGCCGTTCGAAGACGGAGCATTTAATACGCTGTAGTTAGACCCAAGATTAGGAGTGTCGTACTCCAGAGGACGCTGAGAGGACAATCGATCTGACTCCTCGTCCTCCTGCTCGGCAAGCTGCTCTAGCAGCATAAGAATAAGATCAAACTCCTCAGGATCTAAAGACGCTATCAACTCCATGAGGTAGGCGTCCTCGTGAGGTCGCTCAGGCTCAGTCCGTAAACGAGAAGCTAATTGAGCCTTTTGCATAGGCATGGTGTTATCCGGGTACGTGTTCAATGAACGCGTAGCACCGGTATAAATACCATCTGCCTCCATTCCCGGCATCGGAGGGAGACCCTGGGCAAAGCGGCGAACAATCTGAGCCGTAGCAGGCGTAGCGGCAGCCATTTCTGCCGGAGTCTGCGGCACAGGGAGGCCAAGAATACGAGCAGCTAATTCGTAATCGGCTTTAGAAAACACCGGAACCCACCACGGCTAGTTCTTCTATCTTACCTTGTATTTTTAATAGATCGCCAGGATCACAACTAAGAGAAGTACAAAGCTTCTCAAGCACATCAGGTGATGGTATGTATACAGGATCTGTGTAAATCTTACGGGTTGTCGTTGGCGAGAGGTCAGCGATCTTGCTAAGCCCAAAAGAAGAAATTCTTTTGGAATCAAGTATCGACTTTAGGTTATTTACTAATCTGCCTCCGGCGGTACGCGATGAATAAAAAGGCATCCTAATTAAACTGACCTGGGTCAATCATAAAACGAGGATCAAGGCCGTGAGAGGATATCAAGGAGTTACAAGCATTAGCAGTTAAAGCGTACACTTCTTCTTTGGTCTTATTTAATTCTAAAGCAATTTCTTGAGTAATCTCTTTTATATTGCACAGAAGAGGTCTATGAGAATACACAGAACACTTACCTTCCTGTAACATAAAACAAGCACCGTCCACCCCCCAGGAATAAGGAAAGGCAGCCGCAGCTCGGTACATAATAGAACTTTTAGGATAAGTTAGAGCACTAAAATAAATGCTACTAATGTTCGTGCAGCACAGAGAACACCCTGTACAAGGAAACTCACCGTTTACTGAGTACGTCATACTAAGCAGGTGCTAGCTCAAGGCCACGGCTGATATTCACTAAACCGCTGCCTGTGAAGTGACCAAAAGAAGTTAAATCAATTTTTGGGCTTTGGATTCTTCGCCATAACAAGGCTTCACTAGGAAAACGAATGTCGTCTAGAAACAAAAATCGACGCTTAAAGTTAAAAGATAATGAAGACAGTTTAGAAATAAAATTCTCTTCAAATACTCCATCCTTAGGGCCGTCACACATAATAAAGTCTGCGTTCATTAGTAGAGTTTTGTGCTCTTCAAACTTAGTTTGGTCTTTTAAATCAGCTAAATACTGAGTCAATCGCCCTCCGTTATTAGAAAAATCAGAGCTTTCTAAAAAAGTTTTAGGGTAGCTGTCCCAGGGAGCAATATCAAAAGTCGCTACAGCAGCTTTAGGTGCATAATCTAACATAACTCTTGTTCCAGTACCATAATGCGTTCCAACATCAACAATAGACGTAATACGTGATTTATTATCTAAAGATTGGAACAACCCAGAAAGTAAACGATAGTGATCACCAGGAAAGGCGTTGGCAAAAGGATTATCAATATCTAACTGAGTTTTAGCAGCATAAAGAACTGCTTCACACACAAGCTCCCAATCTGAAAAACTCTGCGCAGCCGGATCGTCATCAACAGATAGACAGGCAGACTCAACAACATGACGGATAAACATTTTAAAAACCTAAATGCTTACGACGAACAAACTCTAAATCATACGTTGTAAAATCAACAGGAAGCTCAGGAACATTAAAAGGCGTTTTATACGTCTCCCCATCAACATGAGCTTGCCACGCTTCACTCCACTTCATATGAAGATATCGTTTATTAAGTTCGTGAGCTACGTGAACAG
>Ga0315909_10009225_pt1 | contig 10690 bp, 7 predicted proteins | sample LakEriMetagenome_11_FD_203527 | JGI IMG/M metagenome (GOLD analysis project Ga0315909, IMG submission 203527) | Freshwater fungal communities from buoy surface, Lake Erie, Ohio, United States - Buoy 2 MA125 | ecosystem: Environmental > Aquatic > Freshwater > Lake | place: USA: Lake Erie, Ohio...
GACAGCAGAGCGTTGGGGTTACACCAACGCCAAAGGCGTGTATGACCCGACTTTGGGTGAGGTGGGCGTCATCAGCAGTGTGACGCAGGCCTTTTGCAGCGACTGCAACCGCGCTCGACTGTCGACCGAAGGCCGCCTGTATTTGTGCCTGTTTGCCAGCCAGGGCTACGACCTGCGGCAATTGTTGCGTGACCCGGCCCAAACCGATGCCGCTTTGGCCGCAACTGTCGATGCCATCTGGCGCGGACGCACCGACCAATATTCGGTGTTGCGCAGCCTGCGCGGACCCGATGCGGCGAGCGGCCCGGGCCGTCGGGTCGAGATGAGTTACATCGGAGGCTGAGCGGGATGAACACGCCACAAGCAGCCATCACGGGATTGATTTTGGCGGGCGGTCGCGGCTCCCGCATGGGCGGCATTGACAAAGGCCTGCAAAATTTTCGGGGTCTGCCCTTAGCGCTTCAAACCCTGATGCGTTTACAGCTGCAAAGCCTGCCGTTGCAAGAGGTCTTGATCAATGCGAACCGCAATTTGTCGGCCTATGAGTCCTTGGGCGTGCCGGTCTGGCCCGACAGCATCGATGGCTATGCGGGGCCTTTGGCTGGTTTTCTAACCGGCCTTGAGCGTTGCGAAACCCCCTTGCTGCTGACCGTGCCCTGCGATACCCCGCTGTTTCCACTAGATTTGGTCGAACGGCTGTACCTGGCCATGACCGAACAAGACGCCGACATGGCCATGGCTGCCGCGCCGGAGACCGATGGCGCGGTTCGGCCCCAACCCGTTTTTTGCTTGCTGAAAATCGATTTACTGGAAAGTTTGGTCAAGTTCACCCAAGGGGGTGGCCGCAAGATCGACGCCTGGACAGGCCAGCACCGCTGCGCCGTCGTCCCCTTTGACTTGCCCGGCGACAGCGCCCAGGCATTTGCCAACGCCAACACACTGGCCGAACTGCAACAGCTTGAATCTCTTTAAAAGATTTCGCTCAGTTCGGACACCGCCCGCACAGCACCTGCCATGAACCCTTCCCTGCCCCAGTGGACCCTGAACGAGATTGCCGAGCGGCTGCAAGGCTATGACCCGCAAGCCCTTTCGGCCAGCCATGTGAACGCATTTTTGGCCCAACTGGTGCAGCCGGTTCGCGAGCAAGAAACCATTGCCCTCATGCAAGCCCATAGCCGCATCCTGGCGGTCGATGTGATTTCACCGATCAGCGTCCCGCCGCACGACAACTCAGCCATGGACGGTTACGCTTTGCGCGGGGTCGATTTACAAGCAGCGCAAGCCACAGCACTGAAAGTGGTGGGTACCGCTTTTGCCGGGGCCGCGTGGCAGGGCACGGTGCAATCGGGTGAATGTGTGCGCATCATGACCGGGGCCATCATGCCCCACGGGCTGGACACCGTAGCACCGCAAGAACTGGTTCAGATCAACGGTGACACCGTCCAGATTCCACCCGGTCTGCTGCAAACTGGCGACAACCGCCGCTTGGCAGGCGAAGACCTGATGGCTGGGCGGCCTGCCCTGTCTGCGGGCACCCGCGTCACCCCTGCTGCTTGCGGCTTGTTGGCCAGCCTGGGATTGCCCACAGTACAAGTCTGGCGTCGGCCCAAAGTGGCGTATTTTTCCACGGGTGACGAAATTTTGAGCTTGGGTGAGGCCCCGCGTGAAGGTGCCGTTTACGACAGCAACCGCTACACCGTGGCAGGCATGGTGCAAGCATTGGGTTGTGAGCTGATCGACATGGGTGTGGTGCGGGATGAACCAGAAGCCTTGGAGCACGCTTTTCGAAGCGCCGCTGTGCAAGCCGACGCCATCATCACCAGTGGTGGTGTGAGTGTGGGCGAGGCCGATTACACCAAAGCCATGATGAAAAAACTCGGCGATGTGGCCTTTTGGCGCATCGCCATGCGACCGGGTCGACCCATGGCCGTAGGCCGAATCCAACAAGCTGATCGGTCAGCCTTGCTGTTTGGCTTACCCGGCAACCCCGTAGCGGTCATGGTGACCTTTGCCGCCTTTGTGCGGCCTGCCTTACAACAACTCATGGGTTGGCAAGCCCCTGAACTTCCCATGCTCAAAGCCAAAAGCACGGAAGCTTTGCGCAAAAAACCCGGCCGTACCGAGTACCAACGCGGCATCGTCAGCACCAACGCGGCGGGCGAGCTGCAAGTGGGCATCACCGGCAACCAAGGCTCTGGCGTGCTCAGCTCCATGGTGCAGGCCAACGGCCTCATTGTTTTGGGCCACGCCCAAGGCAACGTCGCCGTGGGCGACTGGGTCGATGTGATGATGTTTGACGGGCACCTCTGAGGCCTCTGAGACCTCTGAGGCCAAGGCCCGTTCAGGCCATAGCGCTTTGGGGGTGGGAGCGTTCATTGCTTGAGAACAGCGGCTTGAGCCACCGCATCCATTCGGCCGCAGGGGCGGCCTCCCACAACACAACACAACACAACCCCGACCCCGATCCCGACCCTAAACCCGATCCCGATCCCGATCCCGACCCTAACCCTTACCCTTACCCTTACCCTTACCCCAACCCTAACACCGACCCCAACCCCGACCCAGACACAAAACCAAGCTCAATGCCCGGCAGAGTGGCCGGGGGCTGCGGGTTCGTCCAGCGCCACCGATTTGTTCGGCCCCGGGACGCCTTTGCGTGCCAACAATGAGTACATGGTGGGCACCACAAAGACAGCCAGTAAGGTGCCAAGGCTCATGCCGCCCACAATGACCCAGCCAATTTGCGTGCGGCTCTCGGCCCCCGCACCCTTGGCCAAGGCCAAAGGCACCGCGCCCAGCACCATGGCCCCGGTGGTCATCAGGATCGGACGCAAACGCTGGCTCGCCGCTTTGATCAAGGCCTCTTGCATGGCCATGCCTTGCTCACGCAGTTGGTTGGTGAACTCCACAATCAAAATGCCGTGCTTGGTGATCAACCCCACCAAGGTGATCAGGCCAATTTGCGAGTACACATTCAAAGAACCGCCCGTGAACTTGAGCGCCAACAGCGCTCCGATCATGGACAAGGGCACCGACAGCATGATCACCAAGGGGTCAACAAAGCTTTCGAACTGCGCAGCCAAGACCAAGAAAATGAAGAACAGCGCCAGCACAAAGACGATCACCAAGGCCCCTTGCGAGTTCTTGAATTCCCGCGAAGTGCCGTTCAACTCGGTGGTGTAACCGGGCTTCAAGACCTTGATTGCTGTTTCATCCATGAACTTCAAGGCCTCGCCCAAGGAATACTCCGGGGCCAAGTTGGCGGTGATGGAGACCGATCGACGTTGTCCAAAGTGGTTCAACTCCCGTGGCGACACACTCTCGCGAATTTTGACCAAACTGGACAGCGGAATCATGGTGTCGTTGCGGCCTCGCACCTGAATCACATCGATGTCATCGGGGGTGTTGCGGTTGCTGGGCTGGGTTTGAACAATCACGTCATATTGCTCAGCATCTCGCTTGTAGCGGGTCACCACGCGCCCGCCCAACATGGTTTCAATGGTTCTGGCCACCACATCGATGCTGACCCCCAATTCTGCGGCTTTGGTGCGGTCCACCTCAATGCGCAGTTCGGGTTTGTTCAAGCGCAAATCCACGTCTGGCTGCAATATTTTCGGATTCTTGGCAATTTCGTCCAGCATCTGCCGGGTCAGCGTGTTCAGGTTTTGGTAACTGTCAGACGTCTGAATCACGAAGTTCAAGGGGCGCTCGCGAAAACCCTGCCCCAAAGATGGAGGGGTGATCGGAAAAGCATTGACACCCGGCAAACTGTTGAATTTAGCCCCCAATTCACGGGCAATTTCCAGGGTGGTGCGTTTGCGTTGATCCCAATCCACCGCACGGTAAATGACCGAGCCCTGCCCGACCGTGGGATTGCCCATGTTGGCAAAGATCCGATCAAATTCCGGATAAGCCTGTCCAAATTTCTCAAGGGATCGCGCGTAACGGTCTGTGTATTCCAAGGTGGAACCGTCGGGCGCATTGATGGTTGCCAAAATTGTGCCTCGGTCCTCAAGAGGGGCCAACTCTTGTTTCATGGTGGGGTAAATCAGTGCAATTCCAACACCAGAGCCGATCATCACCAAGACCACCAACCACCGGGCACGGTTCAAAATCAGGCGTAATAATTTTTCGTACCCGTTGGACAAGGCCGTCAGCCAGCGCTCCATGCTGCGGTCAAACCAGCCCGGATTGGGGTTGTGCCGCAGCAGTTTGGAGCTGAGCATGGGCGAAAGGGTCAGGGCCACAAACCCAGAAACGACCACCGCCCCGGCCAGCGCCAGCGCAAACTCGCTGAACAATTTACCGGTTCGTCCAGGTGTAAAGGCCAAGGGGGCGAACACCGCGGCCAAGGTCATGGTCATGGCCACCACAGCAAAGCCAATTTCCCGCACGCCTTTGATCGCCGCTGAAAACGGGTCCAGACCCTCTTCAATGTGCCGGTAAATATTTTCCAGCACGACAATCGCGTCGTCCACCACCAAGCCAATGGCCAACACCAACGCAAGCAACGTCAAGGTATTGATGGTGAACCCTGCCAAGGCCATCATGGCAAAAGCGCCAATCAAACTGACCGGGATGGTGATGATCGGGATGATCGAAGCACGCACCGTCCGCAAAAACACAAAAATCACCAAAGCCACCAAAACCACGGCTTCAACGATGGTTTGGAACACGTTTTTAACCGATCGGTCAATGAACACCGAGTTGTCGTTGGCAATCTCAATCGTGATGTCGTTTGGTAAATCGGCCTTCAAGCGCGGAATCATGTCCCGAACGCCTTTGGACAAATCCAGCGGGTTGGCGGTTGCCTGACGAATCACCCCGGCTGAAATCGCCGACTGACCGTTCAGGCGAACCCGGCTTCGATCGTTGGCGGCATCTTCCTTGATCTGGGCCACATCGCGCAATTTGACTGGGAAGCCATTCACGTTGCGAATCACGATGTCGCCAAACTGGCCTGGCCGCGTCAAATCAGTCTGAGATGAAACGCTGAACTCGCGGTTGGTCGACTCGATGCGCCCCGCTGGCAGCTCCAGATTGTTGCGCCTGATGGCGTCTTCCACATCTTGCGGCGTGAGCTTGTAAGAGGACAAGCGGGCGTAGTCAAGGGAGACCAACATGGCGTATTTGCGCTCGCCAAATATGCGAACATCGGCCACGCCGGTCACGGTTTGCAAGCGGGGCTTGACCACGCGGTTGACCAAATCGTTGATCTGTAAAGCGTTCAGTGTGTCACTGGAAAAAGCCAGCCAAATGACCGGAAAAGCATCGGCCTCTACTTTGGCAATGACCGGCTCTTCAATGGCCTGCGGTAATCGGTTTCTGACCCGGGAAGTTCGGTCCCGGACTTCGGCTGCCGCGGTGTCGGCATCTTTTTCAAGACGGAAACGAACGGTAATCTGCGACTGTTCGGCACGGCTGATGGAGGTGATCACGTCCACGGCATCGATACCGGCAATAGAGTCCTCTAAGGGTTTGGTCACCTGGGACTCAATCACCTCGGCCGATGCCCCCACGTAACGGGTGGTCACGGTCACGGTGGGTTCGTCAATTTTGGGGTATTCCCGAAGCGACAAACTCTTGAAGCTGACCGCACCAACGAGCACGATCAGCAAAGACATGACCACGGCCAAAACAGGCCGCCGAATGGAAACTTCAGCGAGCTGCATCTGCACCCCTCAGGCAAGGGTTGGGGCCGGACAGGGCAGCTGCGTTGGGGCCACTCTTGCCGCTCGTATTGGCTGGGCCTGCCTTAGCTGGGCCTGCGGCGGCCAACTGTGGCGCTGCGGATGCTTTGGCGGCTTGCGGCCCCGAACCTGCTGTAGCACTTGCGGCACTTGCAGCAGATGCAGGCGCGCCAGCAGCGCCTGCTGCTGGGGCACCCGCCTGACCCGGCGCTCCAGCCTGACCCGGCGCTCCGGCAGGGCGACCGCCCGCTGGCTGCGACAAATCAACCACCCGAACCACGGTTCCGTCTTTCTGCAAGCGTTGGTGGCCAGCAGTCACCACCGTGTCGGAGGCTGTCAAGCCTTCCAAAATTTCAACCTTACCCGGCTGACGCAAGCCCACTTTGACGGCCACACGCTCGGAAACGAGGGTCTCGGGCTTTTCTCCAGGTACCACTTTGACCACAAAAGTGCGGCCACCCTGGGGAATGATGGCTTCTTCGGGAATGACCAAGGCATTTTCACGGGAACCAAATACTGCGGTGACGCGTGCAAACATGCCGGGGCGCAATTGCTGCTGCCGGTTGTCAATGCAACCGCGTACGCCGACAGACCGACCATTGGCCTCAATCAAGGGGTCGATGGCTTGAACAATGGCGGTGAAGGGCCGACCAGGCAAAGCGTCTATCAACAACTGGGCTTTTTGGCCTGCGCGAATCTTGGCCTGGAAGCGTTCCGGCAAACGGAAATCCAGCAAAACAGCGTCTATGTCTTCCACATTGACCATGTCTGCGCCGTCTTTCAGGTAGTCCCCCACGTTGACCTGCCTCAAGCCTGTGATGCCGTCAAACGGGGCCAACACTTTCAAGCGTTGCAAAGTGGCATCTGCCAATGCCAGTTTGGCGCGCGACACCTCCAGGGCAGCCGCGCTTTCGTCCAGCGAACGTTTACTGATGAAGTTTTGGGTGACCAGTTCTTGGTTGCGTTTGTGATTGGCCTCGGCAATCGACAATTCGGCCTTGGCCTGAGACAACTGGGCCATTTGGAGTTGGTCTTCAAATTGGACCATCACCTGTCCTTTTCGGACCCGTTGGCCATCGTTGAAGAAAATTTCCTTGATCCGGCCACCCACTTCAGGCCGCATCATCACCCCTTGACGAGAGCGCAAACTGCCCACCGCTTGGGTTTCGTCTACCAAAGTCAAACTTTCTACCTTGGCCACTTCCACAGCAGGAGGTCTGGCTGGACCTGCAGCTGCACCCCCTGGTGTTGCGGATGCACCCGCAGCAGAATTGGCAGTGGCAGTTGAGGTGGGTGCGGCAGGCTTATTTTGCAACCACCAAGCCAGCCCAGAAGCTGCGCAAAGCCCCAGCACTGCCACAACCATGTATTTCTTCTTGTAAGCCATTTCAGATATCTCGCAGGTTAAATTCACCAAGACCGACAGAATGTAACAGCGCCACCCCGTTTACCCAATGGGTCGGGAAGTGCGTGCTTTTTGTACTTTTGAGAAGGATCTGGATCAAGTGCGCTGAAAAGCGCCCGTTCTCATCCCATCCTTTTAGCGCCCCATCGCCTTGTCCACACCCAAATTGGCCAACGCATCGGCGCGCTCATTGCCAGGATCGCCGTTGTGGCCCTTCACCCAACGCCAATCTATTTTGTGTCCCGAACTTGACACCACCGTGTCCAGCTTTTGCCACAGATCGGCATTTTTGACGGGCTGCTTGGCCGCGGTGCGCCAGCCTCTGGCTTTCCAGCCATGAATCCATTCGGTGATGCCTTTGCGCACGTACTCACTGTCCAGATACAGCGTGACCTGACAGGGTCTTTTTAGAGCCATCAGGCCTTCGATGACCGCCGTCATCTCCATCCGGTTGTTGGTGGTGTTCAATTCCCCCCCAAACAGCTCCTGAACATGGGTGCCCGATTGAAGGCGAACGCCCCAACCGCCGGGGCCAGGGTTGCCTTTGCAGGCACCATCGGTGTGAATTTCAACGGGGGTCAACGATGTCTTTCGGGGCCGACTGAGGGCCGGTAAAGGGTTCTGACCGAACGATGGGTGCGGTCGCGGCAGTGGGCGATCGTACCGCGCGCCAGCTGCGGCCATCAATCAGTCTTCCGCCCGGGACTCTTTTGGTGGCCATCAACAGGTAAACGCCGCCAAAAATGGGCCACCAGCGAGCACCCAATTTGTCCATCCAACTCAATCGCTGCATCCACCTCTCATTGCCCAAGGCGGGAGTCCAGCCACCAAATCGACTGACCTGCACCTCAAACCCCAACAAGCGAAGCCAATCGCGCAAACGCCGGTAGCCTATTAAAGAGGGATGCACAGTGGCCGAGGTCAATTCGCCCCGTCGCCCAAAAGATTGCTTGAATCCCCACCAACTCCAGGGGTTCAAGCCCGTGATCAAAACCTGTCCTTCGGGAATCAGCACACGCTCAACCTCACGCAAACAGGCGTGCGGATCGGCCGAGCGCTCTAAGGCATGGGGCAAAATAACCAAATCAAGGCTGTCTGCTGGCCAAGGCCATGCACGGCTGTCCAAGCAAACATCCAGTCCGCTGACTTGCAGAGGGTTATCCTCTTGAAGGCCGGCCTCAAATTCCGGCTGGGCTATCCAGCGGTGAGGCATGCGGTTGGCACGCAAAGCCTCTAAAGCGGGCCAGCCCAACTGCAGTGCGTGATAGCCAAAAACATCGGCCAAAAGTTCATCGGCTTGCTGTTGCTCCCAGGCAAGCAGGCGAGATGCCACGGGCTGACCTAAATAATCCAGCCAAGCAGAATATGAATGCTTGCTTTCTATAATCTGGCTCTCCATGAAACTTATTGCACTTCCTGCGTTCGCAGACAACTACATCTGGTTGTTACACACCGATCACCACGTTTTGGTGGTGGACCCTGGCGACAGTGCGCCTGTGCTGGCTTGGTTACAACAGCACCCTGACCTGTCATTGGACACGATTTTAGTCACGCACCACCATGCCGACCACACTGGCGGCGTGGCCGATCTGGTGGCCCATTCGAAGGCTCGCGTTTGGGGCCCTGCCATGGAAGTGCTGCCCTTTGGAGCCCATGGGGTACAACAAGGTGACACCCTTGAATGGCATCACTTGACTCTGAATGTGCTGGAGGTGCCGGGCCACACCGCAGGTCATGTGGCTTTTTGGGGCCAGCCTGTGGGTCAAGCCCCGGTCCTTTTTTGTGGTGACACCTTGTTTTCTGGCGGTTGTGGTCGCTTGTTTGAAGGCACGCCTGCACAAATGCTGGACTCTTTGGATCGACTGGCCGCACTGCCCGAAGAAACCCGCGTTTGTTGCGCCCACGAATACACCCTGTCGAATTTGAGATTTGCCCTAGCGGTGGATCCGGACAACACCGCTTTGCAAACCTATGCCCAAACTTGCGCTGGGTTGCGCCAGCAAAACAAACCCACTTTGCCTGTTTCCTTAAATATAGAAAAGGCGATCAATCCGTTTTTGAGAAGCCGAACCGCCCCTGTCTCCCAATCCGTCAGGGAACACGATGCCAGTGCTTTGGATGATGTATCGACCTTCGCGGCACTTCGCAAATGGAAAAACGAATTTTGATCAACTCCATCAACCCAGTTCGGACCGTGCGGCCATGGAAAGTCGCGCTTGTGGCCGAATGCCTGCTCTGGATCCGTCGAACATGCTCACGCCAGGGCTCTGTTCAGGTCTCGCTGCAGCCTAGAGCTGACCGACCTGGCGCCCTTCACTCCCCTTCATTTGTGGCTGTTCGATTCAACTGGAACAAGTGCGTCGGGGTAGGACTGTTCATGTTGCTGGGTGCATGCGCCACGATCGAAACACCCCCTAGGGAGCAAGTGACGACTGCACCTGCGCCGGTGGTTGTGCCACCTGCTTCCACTGCATCCAATTCTTCCACTGCTCCCCCTGCCACCACGCCTTCGACAGCGCCCCCTCGGGCTTCAGCGCCCGAATCTTTCAGGCCAGCCCCCCCTCCGGAAGATCGCGCTGTTTTGCTCAAACCCCGCAGCAACATGGGCCTGACACCGCCCATGGATGTGTGGGAACGGGTTCGCCGGGGTTTTGCCATGCCCGATCTGGACAATGACCTTGTCCGCAACCGTGAGCAATGGTATTCAAGCCGCCCCGATTACATCTTGCGCATGACCGAACGTTCACGCCCCTACCTTTTCCATGTGGTGGAGGAATTGGAGAGGCGCAACATGCCCACCGAACTGGCCTTGTTGCCCTTCATTGAGTCGGCATTCAACCCCCAGGCCGTGTCCAGCGCCAAAGCCGCTGGCATGTGGCAATTCATGCCTGCCACGGGCAAATATTTTGACTTGAAGCAAAACATTTTTCGGGACGACCGAAGGGATGTCATTGAATCCACCCGTGCGGCGCTGGATTATTTGCAAAAGCTTTACGGCATGTTTGGCGATTGGCATTTGGCATTGGCCGCGTACAACTGGGGTGAAGGCAGTGTGGGCCGTGCACTGGCGCGTAACAAAGCCCAAGGCAAGCCACTGACTTACAGCGACTTGAACATGCCCAACGAAACCCGCTATTACGTGCCCAAGCTACAAGCGGTCAAAAACATCGTGGCGCAACCTGAGCTGTTCAACACCCAATTGCCCCTGATTCAAAATCATCCGTACTTTAAAAGTATCCCTATTGAGAGGGACATTGACGTCGCCATCGCCGTGAAACTGGCCAGCGTGAGCCTGGAAGATTTCAAAGCCCTGAACCCCTCCATGAGCCGTCCGGTGATCTTGGCCGCCGGCACACCGCAAATATTGCTGCCTTGGGACAATGCAACGATTTTCGAGCGCAACTTGCAAGCCCACGCAAACCGGCCCCTGGCCACCTGGACCGCATGGCAAGCCCCCCGCACAATGAAGCTCGAAGACGTCGCAAAACAACTGGACACGACCATTGACCAACTGCGCTCCGTCAACAACATCCCCCCCCGAATGATGATCACAGCCGGTTCCACCCTGCTGGTGCCCAGAAAAGGCCGTTTGGAC
>Ga0315909_10009226_pt1 | contig 10690 bp, 6 predicted proteins | sample LakEriMetagenome_11_FD_203527 | JGI IMG/M metagenome (GOLD analysis project Ga0315909, IMG submission 203527) | Freshwater fungal communities from buoy surface, Lake Erie, Ohio, United States - Buoy 2 MA125 | ecosystem: Environmental > Aquatic > Freshwater > Lake | place: USA: Lake Erie, Ohio...
GACCCAGGTCGCGCAGAAGCTCGCCACCCAGATGTTCCCCCGGATGCCGCTGTGGTGTCCGATGTGGGACGATCTGCCGGCGTAGCGGTCCGCCGGGCGGAAACAAGTTGCGTGAGGGGTTGCTCCATGCCCTGAGAGCCGGCGTTGGCGGCCAGCGCAGGCATGGATGCCGAAGCGCAGCCGGCATCGAGTGAGCGAAGGCCGGGAAGGCCGAAGCGAACGTCCGGCGACGGGGCATGGGGCGGCCCCGGGCCACTCGGATGGACCTAATCCCAACGTCGTCACGGTCTTTCGATGTCGGATGAGCTTCTGGTGCAGCAGCCCACCGGGGACGGCACGCAACCAGTCATGCGGGGGTCGCCCGTGCCCTGAGAGCCGGCGTTGGCGGCGTGTACCGCTCACGCGCGGTGGCCGCGGCCGCCGGCCAGCCACTCGTCGGCCCAGGTCCGCACGTCGTCGACGCCCTTGCGGTGACAGAAGTCGCCGAGCGTCTCGTCGGCCTGCCGCTCCGCCTTGTAGCAGGCGAGCACCGCCGTGATCTCCCGGCAGAGGCTCTCGAAGGGCACGAGATCCTTGTACTCGGTGTTGAGCCGGTCGCCGAGCAGCCGGCCGCCGATGAAGAGCGTGTACTTGCCGAGCGTCCGGCCCACGATGCCGATGTCGGAGTTGTAGGGCCGGGCGCAGGCGTTCGGGCAGCCTGTCATGCGGATCGTGAAGGCGTCGCGGACGAGGCCGAGCTTCGCCACCTCCGGCTCGAGGCTGTCGATGAGGTCGGGCAGCACCCGCTCGCTCTCCGCCACGGCCAGGCCGCAGGTGGGCAGCGCCACGCAGGCCATGCTCCACCGCCGCACCGTGGAGATCTCCTCCGAGGTCTTCACGCCGTGGGCATGGAGGATCTCGGCGATCTTCGCCCGGCCCGTGACGTGGAGGTCGGTGAAGAGGATGCTCTGGTGCGCGGTGATCCGCACGCCCGGCTCGAGCTCCCGCAGGATCTGCCGCAGGGCCGTCTTCAGCCGGAAGCCGTCCCGGTCGAGGATGCGGCCGTTCTCCACGTTGAGGCCGTACGAATACTTCCCGTCCCCCTGCTCGAACCAGCCGATGTGGTCGTCGAAGCCGTGCACGTCGGCCGGATGGCACGGGGCGAGCTTCCTGCCGAAGTACTCCTCCACCTTGGCCCGGAAGGCGTCGAGGCCCATGGTGTGGATCGTGTACTTGAGGCGGGCCACCTTCCGGTCGGAGCGGTTGCCGAAGTCGCGCTGCACCTTCACGATCGCCGTGGCGATGTCGAGCACGTGCTCGGGTGGCACGAATCCCAGCCGCTTCGCCAGCGCCGGAAACGTCTTCGTGGCGCTCGGCGTCACGCCCATGCCGCCGCCGGCGAGCACGTTGTAGCCGAGAATCTTCCCCTGCTCGTGGACGACGAGGAACCCGAGGTCGTTGGCGTAGACGTCGGTGCAGTTGTCCTCGGGCAGCGCGAAGGCGGTCTTGAACTTCCGCGGCAGGTACGTCGGCCCGTAGATCGGCTCGACCTCCTTCCCCTCGGCCCCGCCCCCCGCCAGCGTCTGCTCGCCGGTGTCGGGGTCGGTGAGCCAGATCTCGTGGTAGGCCCGCGTCCGCGGTGCCAGGTGCGCGGCGAGCTTCTCGGCCATCGCCATCATCTCGTCGCGGACGGGGTCGTTGCGCAGGCAGGCCGGGCAGCACATCACGTTCCGCTCTACGTCGCCGCAGGCGGCGAGCGTGGTCAGCTGGATCTCGTTGATCCGCCGGATCGTGGCCTTGAGGTCGCCCTTCACGATGCCGTGGTGCTGGATGCCCTGCCGCGTGGTGAGCCGCACCGTGCCGTTGGCGCACTCGTCACCGAGGTCGATCTCCGCGAGCATCTGGGCGGCGGTGAGCTTGCCGCCGGGGATCCGCGTGCGGACCATGAAGCTGATCTCTCGCGGCGCCTTCCCCGACTTGCCGGCCTTGCGGGCCTCGCGGTCCTCCTGCTGGTAGGTGCCGTGGTTCTTGAGCAGCTGCACGCTCCCCTTGCCGAAGCCGCCGGCCCCGTCGACCAGTTCCTGCGGAATGTCCCCCTTGAGGTAGTGGCTGGCGAGCTTGAACTCCTCCACGGCGCTGGGCTTCGGGGCGGGGCTGGCGGCGGGGGTGTCGTCTGCCATGGTGTCCTGACGGGGTGGGGGTGCGGTGAATGTGGCTGGCGGAATGTCGGGGACGCGACACGGCGACGCCAGGCGCGACGCCGTCCCAGCAATAAGATAGGCGATTCCCGCAACGCGAGCGATACGACCCGCGGCTCTCGCACGTGGCCGGCTCGTTCTCCCCGGTTCGCCTGCGTCATCCGCGCGACTGGCGTCGGCGGCGCCCCGCGTCGATGATGTCGGCCCCACGTCACGCCTGCCCGACCCGTTTCGCGTCCGCCGCCTGCTCGAAGGAGGATTCTGATGGGCCATCTCTGCTTTTTTCTGGCCGTCCTCGCCGCCTGCCTGCTTTGGTCGGCCACGCTCACGGCCGCCGCGGCGCGGGTCCGTCGGTTTCGCTGGCTGCTCGAGGCCCTGGCGCTGCTCGTGCCGCTCCTGGCACTCGCACCGGCGGTGGCGGCGACCTGGTTCCTGGCGTTCGGCCCGCGTCCGCTGACGACCAACTGGTTTACCCCGACGATCACGACGTTCATCGCCGCGGCGATCGGCTGCTGGTGGATCGTGTGGGCGGGCCTCACAAAGAGGAACTACGCCCCCATGCGGTTCACGACCGAGCCCGTACCGCTGGCCGCCCGCTGGCCCCTCGTCGGCCTCGCGGCGCTCTTTCTCCTGGCGAAGGCCGTCGCCGCCGGCACGGTCCTCTTCATCGACAACGCCGTCGCCGCGCAGGCACCCTACCTGCGGCTTGAGTCGTCACAGCTCGTGCAGTCGAACCTGCCGCCGGCCGTCGCCGACGCCGACAACGCGGCGCCGCTCTACGAGCGGGCGTTCCGGGCGATCGATGCGGAGGTGGCCCGCGCCGATGAATCGTCGCCGCTGAAGAACGGCGACTCCGTCGACGTCCGCAGCCAGGCGGTGACCGAACTCCTGGCCCGCACCCGCGAGCCGCTCGACGTGCTGCGCCGAGCCGCCGACCGCGACGTCTGCGTCTTCCCCAGGAACTGGACGAGGCCCTCGATCGACATGCTGCTTCCCGAGATCCAGTCGCTGCGGCAGGCGGGTCGGCTCCTCGCGCTCGCCGCCCGCCGCGAGGCGGCCGACGGCGAGGCGGCCGACGCGATCCGCGACGTCGTCAGGATCCAGAAGATGGGCCGGCACGCCGCCTCCGAGCCGATCCTCATCTCGGCGCTCGTCGGCCTCGCGCTCGACCGGGACGCCAACGCGACGCTGGCGGACGTGCTGCCGCAGCTGCGGAAGGCCGATCTTCCCCTCCTCGACTCGGCCGAAGTGGCCGACCTCCTGGGCTCGACGCCGACGCTCGCCAAGCAGTTCTACGGCGAGGAGGCATTCGGCCTGTCGCTATTCGCCGATCTGGCCGACGGCCGGACGGACATCCGCAGCCTCGAGCCCACGCTGGCCGGCGGCCCGCCCGAGCAAGTGACCAGCCCGCTCGCGAGGCTGGTGACCGCGCCGCTGTCGAGCCTCTTCCGAGCGTTCTTCATCACCGACGACATCGCCGCCTACCGGGCGATCATGAAGCGGTACCAGGCCCTGGTGGCGAGCCCGCCTTCCTGGCCCGATCTCAAGAAGCGGTCGGAGGAGATCCAGCAGGAGATCACTTCGGCGAACCGGGGTCTGGTCACGTCGCTCATGACGCCGGCGCTCTCGGCCGTGCTGCGATCCCGCGTCCAAGCCGTCGCACAGCACGAAGCTGCGGCCGTGCTCGTGGCGGCCACCAGGCAGCGGCTCGCCTCCGGCGGCCTGCCGACCACGCTCGACGAGCTCGTGCCGCACCGGCTGCCGGCCGTGCCCCGCGACCCGTTCGTGGCCGACGCGCCGCTCCTGCTGCGCCGGACCGATACCGAGTGGACGATCTACTCCGTCGGCCCCGACGGCGAAGACGACGGCGGCCCGGTGCCGGCCGACGCCGAGAAGCGAGAGGACAACGACGACGTCGGGCTGTCGATGAAGCTGTGACCCAGCTGGGTCCAGGCGCGTCACACCCGTTCGGCGAGGGCAAAAAACACGTCATCCGCACGAAGCCTTTCGTGCTGCTTCGGGAGCGTGCTGCGATCACTCAGATGGAGGCGCAGGGTTTCCCTGCCCCGAGAGCCGGCGTAGCTGACAAGCGCAGCCATGGATGGCGGAGCGTAGTCAGCTTCGAGAGAGCGGAGGCCCGGAGGGACGGAGCGAACGTCCGGCGACGGGGTGCGGGAAGCCCTGCGCCGGCGCCGGTGGCTGGAAGACGAGCGATCACAGACTCGTCTCGGACGGGACGGCCGCACAGCCGCGACGTCCTACCCCGCGGGCGAGTCGAAGTCGCCCGTCATGTCCCGCCACACGCAGTGGATGTGGTTGGCCGGATTGCCCTCGGCGTCGGGCTGCACGTTCACGAACTCGATCACGAACGTCGGCCCCTCGACCCGGTAGCCGTGCCCCACGCCCGGCTCGAGGCTGCCCTGCCAGGCGAACCGCACGGCGTTCCAGCCCCTGCCCGCGGGCCCGCCGTCGGCCGCCTCGATGAGCGTCATGCGCTCGGCGACGACGTCGGCCGTCATCGATCCGCAGTAGGCGTCGACGAGCCGCTTGAGCGTCCGACGCTGCGTGTCGGTGAGGTCCGTGAAGCCGATGCCGGCCGCCGGTTCGCGGGGCGACTGCGGCTCGCCCGCGGCCCGGATGTCCTTGGGCGCCTCGGCGGCGATCACGGCCTTCGACCGCTGCGGGCCGTCGAGGCTGCGGACCAGTTCGAAGGCCAGCTCCTCCTCGTCGCGGAGCACCCGCTCGCCCGCGGCGGGCAGGCCCGGAAATGTCTTCTTCACCACCGCGGGGTTCGCCCCCAGGAACTGCGGCGTGGAGTCGACGATCCGGCCGTCACGGATCACGAAGTTGAGCGACAGGTGGTGGCCCTCCACCGACAGCGCCCAGCCGCCCTGCGCGGCGGGCGTGCCGAAGATCGTGAAGAAGTACCGCTGCGGGTCGCGGATGTTCTTCGCCCGGTCGGCCTCCAGGATCCGCAGGATCTCGTCGAGCTGCATGATCGCGGCCGACTTGTCGTAGCCCGACTGCGAGACGGCCGCCCGCAGCAGCTCCATCGCCAGCTTCTGCTGCGCGGGATTCATGTCGCGGAGCGACAGGCCCTTCCGCTCGAACTTCGGGATGAAGTGCCAGTCGGTCCGCCGCTGGTCGTCGAGCGGTCGAATCGCCCGCGCCCGCTGCTCCGGCACGAGTGACTCGATCCACGCGGCCGCAGCCGGCACCAGGCCCGTCGGCGTCGCGGCGGCCCGCACGAGCGCCCCGCCCGCGATGGCGGCGGCCGACAGAAGCGCGACGAGGACGCGGCGGACGGGGGGGCTGGGCATGGGAGCGGCTCCTGGAGCGGATCGGGCGGGGGCGTCACTCGTGGCGGCCCGGGTCGCGGTCGTGGTGGGCCTGGTCGACGTGCACGTGCACGTCGGGACGGGCACGAAAATACACCGCCCAGGCCTCGTCCGACACCCCGGCCCCGTCGAGGTACAGATTCCACAGCCCCGGGAGCCTCTGGATCGCCGCCAGGCCGGCGTCGCCGATCGGCACGTCGATCAGGTGCAGCGACCGCAGACCCCCGAGCGTCGCGATCGCCTCCGCCACCTCCGGCCCGTCGAGACGCGGCCCCCCGACCCTGAGCCTCTTGAGTTTCCCGAGCCGGCCGAGCGCCGCGATCCCCGTCGCCGTGCAGGCCGCCTGCGGCACGTTGATGTCTCGCAGCGTGGGACATTCGGCCAGCCGGGCGAAGCCCGCATCGGTGAGCGGCGACTCGCGAAGCACGAGCCGCTCGATCGCCGGCAGTGTCGCCAGGATCGCGGCGCGGTCGTCGTCCGCCCGGCCCTGCTCGAGCACGAGCTCGGTGAGCCCGTCGAGCCCCCGGAGCGATTCCCATTCGGCGTCCGACAGGGCCGCCGCGGCCACGATCCGCGACGAGCGGCCCGTCCGTACCGCCGCGACCTGGTCGGCGACACTTCGGCGCACGTCGTCCGCGGTCGGCGGCTGCGGGTCGCGCACGGCAGGATTGCACCCGCCGACCACGAGGACCGCCACGACGACCCGCCGCCAGCCGGCCCGCGCGCGGCTCGGCGGCACCGGATGCCGTGCCACGGGTGCGTGATGATCGCTCTGCACGGGCCGATTATGGGTCGCCCGAAAACACCGCCGCAAGACAAACGCCGGCCGATGTCGTAGAGTCATCGCGGCACGGCCGACGGCGGCCGTCGGCTTTCCGTCCCGCGCATCCAGGCACACCCTTGAGCGAGATCGACGACCCGTTCCGCGTGCCCCGCCGCGACCGCGGCGTCCTCGGCCTGCCATCGGAGGACGAGGTGATCCCGATGATCCTGCGGCACGAGGACGTCCGCAAGGCGGCCAAGGACTGGCGGACCTTCAGCTCCGACGCGCCGCGGCGGGTGCCGATCCCATCCGAGGAGCACCTGCGCACCGTGCGGCAGCTGCCCCTGGAGGTCGATCCGCCGGCGCAGACCGAGTATCGCAAGCTGGTGGAGCCGTTCTTCCTGCGGGCCAAGCAGCCCGATTTCGTGGCCCGGGTCGACGCGATCACCTCCGCCCTGCTCGACCACGCGGTCGGCCGCGACACGATCGAGATCGTGGAGGGCTTCGCGCTGCCGCTGCAGTCGAAGGCGCTCACCGTGCTCTTGGGGGTGCCCGAATCGGAGGCCGACCTGTTCGTGAGCTGGGGCGTGCACGTCTTCCACGGCTCCCGCGGCGTGGAACAGGGCGCCGCGCTCGAGCGGTATCTCGACGCCCAGTTCGACAAGGCGGCGGCCGACCCCGGCGACGACTTCTACGGACTCCTCACGAAGGCCACGTACCAGGGGCGGCCGCTCACCCGCGAAGAGATGCTCGGCTACGCCAACATCATGTTCGCGGGTGGCCGCGACACGATCATCCATTCCGTGGCCTGCGCGATCGGCCACCTCGCCGAACATCCCGAGTCGCTCGCCTTCCTCCGCGAGGATCCGCACCGCGTGGTCCACGCCAGCGAGGAGTTCTTCCGGGCGTTCATGCCGCTGACGCACATCGGCCGCGTCTGCCCGGTCGACACCGACGTGCAGGGGATGCCGGTGCAGGCGGGTGACCGGGCCACGCTCTGCTGGGCCTCGGCCAACCTCGACGAGACCGTCTTCGAGAAGGCCGACGAGGTGCGGCTCGACCGCACCCCCAACCCGCACGTCTCCTTCGGCTTCGGCGCCCATCTCTGCCTCGGCGCACCGCACGCCCGCACCGTCATGCGGACGCTCCTCGAACTGCTCTGCCGGCGGGTCGACCGGATCGAGCTCGTGTCGAAGCGCGATCGGGTGGAGAGGACGCCGGCGTACGAGCGGCGGCTCGGCTACGACGCGCTCGTGGTGCGCATGCACCCGCGGAAATGAGCCGACCCACCCGCCGTCGCGGCGACCATCGCGGAATCCGTGAGGGGCTGCCCGTGTCCCACGAGCCGGCGTGAGCTGACCAGCGCAGCCCGGAGGGCGAAGCGCAGGCAGCTTCGAGTGAGCGGAGGACCGGATGTCCGGAGTGAACGTCCGGCGACGGGGCACGGGCAACCCCGAACCGTCACCCAGCGTCCTTGCTGCATCGCTACCCGATGATCTCGCGGATCGGGTCGACGTGCTCGACGCCGACGAGCTTCTGGTCGAGGCCGCCGAAGAAGTAGGAGAGCCGGTTGGGATCGACGCCGAGCTGGTGCAGCACCGTGGCGTGCAGGCTCTTCACGTGGAATCCCGCGCGGCCGTCGCGGACCGGCGCGATCGCCGCCGAGCCGAGCTCGTCGGTCTCTCCCACGCTCACGCCCCCCTTGATGCCGCCGCCCGCCATCCACATCGTGAAGCCGTAGGAGTTGTGGTCGCGGCCCGTGCCCTCCGCGTATTCCGCAGTCGGCTGCCTCCCGAACTCGCCCCCCCAGATCACGAGCGTGCTGTCGAGCAGGCCGCTCCGCTTGAGGTCGGTCAACAGCGCGGCCACCGGCTGGTCGGTGTTGCCGGCGTGGAAGGCATGGTTCTTCTCGAGGTCGCCGTGGGCGTCCCAGTTGTCGTCGTTGTGGGCGCCGCCGGAGTAGAGCTGGATGAACCGCACGCCCCGTTCCACGAGCCGCCGCGCCAGCAGACAGCGGCGGCCGAAGTCGGCCGTCCGCGGGTTGTCGAGCCCGTAGAGCGCCTTCGTCTCCGCCGTCTCGCTCGCCAGGTCGACCGCCTCCGGCGCATGCTCCTGCATCTTCCAGGCCAGCTCGTAGGAGGCGATGCGGGCGGCGAGGTCGGAGTTGTCGCCGCGCGAGAGCAGGTGCGCCGTGTTCGCCTCCCGCAGGCCGTCGAGCAGCGTCCGCTGGGCGGCCAGCGGCATGTCGTCGGGGGGCGCGAGGTCGAGGATCGGCGGCCCCTTGCTCCGCAGCAGCGTGCCCTGGTAGGTCGCCGGCATGTAGCCGCTCGACCAGTTCTTCGCGCCGGAGATCGGCCCGCCGCTGGGATCGAGCATGACGACGAAGCCGGGCAGGTTCTCGTTGACGCTGCCGAGTCCGTAGTTGACCCACGAGCCCAGGCTGGGGGCGCCCGACTGGATCTTGCCGGAGTTCATCTGCAGCATCGCCGAGCCGTGGATGGGTGAGTCGGCGGTCATCGAGTGGATGAAGGCGATGTCGTCGACGTGGCCGGCCACGTGCGGAAAGAGGTCGCTCACCCACGCGCCGCATTGGCCGTACTGCTTGAACCTCCACTTCGGCCCCACGACCCGACCCTGGCTCTTCTCGCCGCCGCGGCCCTTGGTCTTCACCTCGACCGTCCGCCCGTCGAGTTCGGAGAGCTTCGGCTTGTGGTCGAACGTGTCGACGTGGCTTGGGCCGCCGTACATGAAGAGGAAGATCACGCTCTTGGCCCGCGGGGCGAAGTGCGGCGGCCTGGCGGCCAGCGGATTGACGAAGGCGCCCCCGTTGGCGGCCCGCGACTGCCGGGCGAAGAAGCCCTGGTCGAGCAGGCCGGCCAGGGCGAGGCCGGTGAACGAGGCTCCCGCCTCCCAGAAGAACTCGCGGCGGGTGCGGCGGCAGAACTGGCCGGCGGGCTGGTCGTGGTGGGCCGTCATGGCGGGACTCCAAGGCGCGTTGCGTTGGCGGCGCGATCAATCCAGGTAGGCGAATTCGTTGAGGTTCAGGACCATCAGGCAGAAGAGTTCCATGGCCCGGCCGGGGCTGACGCCGTCGGCGTCGTCGAGCCGTTCGATCAGGGCCACGCCCCGGGCGACCTCGTCGTCGCGGGCGGGACGCACCAGCGCGATCTCGAGCGCCCGGCGGACCTGCCCCGGCACGTCGGCCGCGTCCGGGCCACCCGCCTCGCGGCGCACCCGCTCCGCGAAGACGCGGGCCTGCCGCTGCAGGAACTCGCCGTTCATCATCCCCAGCGCCTGCGTCGGCTGCGTCGTCGTGAACCGCACCGGGCAGCTCGTGTCGGTGTCGGCGACGTCGAAGTCGGCGAGGATCGGGGTGATGAGCGACCGCTTCACATGGGCGTAGATGCTGCGGCGGGCCTGCTCCTCGGGAGGCGAGTCGCCCCAGCCGCTGCCCGGCTGCGACTGTCCGGCCATCACCTCCTTCGGAATCGCGGGATAGACCCCGGGCCCGTACATCCTGGGATTGAACGCGCCGCTGGCCACGTGGATCGAGTCGCGGATCTCCTCGGCGGAGAGCCGCCGCATGTCGAACCGCCAGAAGGAGTCGTTGAGCGGATCGATCGCAGACGCATCCGCGTTGCCGGTTGACGCCGCACGGTACGCCTGCGACATCAGGATCAGTTTGTGCAGGGGCTTGAGACGCCAGCCGTTGGCGACGAGCTCCACCGCCAGCCAGTCGAGCAGCTCCGGATGCGTGGGCGGGTCGCCCATCATGCCGAAGTTCGACGTGCTGCGGACGATGCCCCGGCCGAAGTGGTGCTGCCAGACGCGGTTGGCCATCACTCGGGCGGTCAGCGGGTTGTCGGGAGACACGATCCATGCCGCCAGCGCCATCCTGCGGCCACTGGAACGCGCGGCCTCGGCCGGCGCGGTGATCACGGGCGCCGGCGCCTTGAGGATGGAGGGAAAGGCCGGCTCGACCCGGTTCTCGGGCTTCCGTTCGGCGTGCGGATTGCCACGGAAGAGCACGAACGTCTCGGGCGGCTCGGGGCCGCGCTCGGTGACGACGAGCGCCTTGTCGACCGGCACCTGCTCCTGCTTGACCGCCTTGAGCGCGGCGACCTTCGCGTCGTAGTCCCTTTTCCCCTCGACGCCGAGGATCCGCTCCCCGTCGGCCGCGAGCGCCGCGGCGAGATCGAACCCCGCTCCGGCGCCGGTCGCCGGGGCGGACAGCATCCGCGGGCCGAATCCCGGACCGGACCACGACACCGTCAGCCCCTTGCCGTGACTGCCCTGGAAGTAGTCGAGCCGCACTGGCAGCCGGCCGGCCTCGAGCGGCACCGTCGCCGTCCGCGGCCGACCCTCCCCGTGGATGCCGTCGTAGACCAGCACCTCGCGGCCGGCGATCGTGA
>Ga0315909_10009230_pt1 | contig 10687 bp, 6 predicted proteins | sample LakEriMetagenome_11_FD_203527 | JGI IMG/M metagenome (GOLD analysis project Ga0315909, IMG submission 203527) | Freshwater fungal communities from buoy surface, Lake Erie, Ohio, United States - Buoy 2 MA125 | ecosystem: Environmental > Aquatic > Freshwater > Lake | place: USA: Lake Erie, Ohio...
GCTTCTTTCCGGTACCGGAAACTTCACCGTGGCGCTTGGTTGACTGAGTACCCTGGCGAGCTGCTGCTAGCTGAGCAACAACAACCTGGTGCACCAGTGGAACTGAAATGTTGACATCGAAAAGGTTCTTGTCTAGTTCGAATGAACCAGCCTTGTTACCTTTTACGTCTAGTACGTCTACGTTAGCCATGAGGATTACTCACCCTTCTTCACTGCGTTGCGAACGAAAACAAGTGAGCCCTTTGATCCTGGAACTGCACCCTTGATAAGTAGCAGACCCTTCTCAGCATCGACGCCGTGAATAGTTAGGTTCAAAGTGGTAACGCGGTCCTGACCCATACGTCCAGCCATACGTGTTCCTTTAAAAACGCGGCCCGGAGTCGTGGTAGCACCAATCGATCCAGGCTTACGGTGGTTACGGTGAGCACCGTGCGATGCAGAAACACCAGAGAATCCGTGACGCTTCATGTGACCGGCGAAACCTTTACCCTTGCTGGTTCCAACAACATCGATTACTTGACCAACTTCAAAAAGGTCAGCACCTAGTTCTTGTCCAACGGTGTATGAATCTGCATCGTTAGTTCTGATTTCCGCAAGGAAGCGACGCGGAGTAACACCAGCTTTAGCGAAGTGTCCAGCGTCAGGCTTGTTAACCTTGCGAGGATCGATCGAACCAAAAGCAACCTGGATGGCTTGGTAGCCGTCGGTGTCTGAGGTTTTGATCTGAGTGATTACGTTGGAACCAACTTCAACAACAGTGATCGGAATCATCTTGTTGTTGGCATCCCAACCCTGAGTCATGCCGAGCTTTTTGCCCAGGATGCCCTTTACGTTTCTAGTGATAGTCATCTTGATATTCCTTAGAGCTTGATCTCGATGTTTACGTCTGCTGGAAGATCTAGTCGCATCAACGAGTCAACTGCCTTAGGAGTTGGGTTGATGATATCGATTAGACGCTTGTGGGTGCGCATCTCGAAGTGCTCGCGACTGTCTTTGTATTTGTGAGGTGATCTAATCACCACGACAACATTCTTCTCGGTAGGTAGTGGCACAGGACCAACAACCTTTGCACCGGCTCTAGTAACGGTGTCAACGATCTTACGCGCCGATGAATCGATGACCTCGTGGTCGTACGACTTCAGTCGAATGCGGATCTTTTGATCTGCCATTATGACTCGCTTTCTTGATGTCAGAGACATCAATAATTAGCAGCACTTCTTTTTGCACCACTATTTATCTGTCAAACCCAGTTACCTGGGGCACTGCTCCGACCCACGCACTCGGGTGTGTCGTGGGCTTTCACACACGACTAAACCAAAAGCTTTGGTCGGTTAAATTTGCGGTTCTGCTGCGGCCGGACCCGTTTTAGCGGTTCACTCTGCCTGCAGTGGTTCGCCTAAGACAAGGCGACTACACATGAACCTCTCTATCTTGGCAGAAACACCCGTGTCTATGCAAGTCCCCTAGGGAAAAAAGCCTAAAATCCGTCCCCCAAAGTAGGGACAGGCGGGCTCTGGGAACTACCCTGCCAAATCCCTAGAATTTGAGCATAAGGGGAATCAAGATTTACCCTCCGGTTCCAGAAGTATGAGTTTTCCAACTCAGGCGACTGCATCGAAGGTTTTCACGAGGCTGGGGGTGAAACAAAAAGACCTCCGGGTTCCCGGAGGTCTTTTTGTTTTGAAAACTAATTACTTAGTGATCTTGGTTACTGTACCAGCACCAACTGTGCGGCCACCTTCACGGATAGCGAAGCGAAGACCCTCTTCCATAGCGATTGGCTGAATAAGCTCAACCGCCATTTCGGTGGTGTCGCCAGGCATAACCATTTCAGTACCAGACGGCAAGGTGATAACACCGGTTACGTCTGTGGTACGGAAGTAGAACTGTGGACGGTAGTTTGAGTAGAACGGGTTGTGGCGTCCTCCCTCATCCTTTGAAAGGATGTAGACGTTGCCATCGAAACCAGTGTGAGGTGTGATTGAGCCAGGCTTGCAAACAACCTGACCACGCTCTACGTCTTCACGCTTGGTTCCACGAAGTAGTAGACCTACGTTCTCACCAGCTTCTGCGTAGTCGAGTAGCTTACGGAACATTTCGATTCCGGTAACGGTAGTCTTCTGCTTCTCGCGGATACCAACGATCTCGACTTCGTCGTTCACGTTGACCTTGCCACGCTCAATCTTGCCGGTGATAACGGTTCCACGACCAGTGATGGTGAAAACGTCTTCAACAGGCATAAGGAAAGCCTTGTCTAGGTCGCGAACAGGCTCAGGAATGTTGCTGTCAACAGCGTCCATTAGATCTAGAACGGTCTGACCCCACTTAGCGTCGCCTTCTAGAGCCTTTAGAGCTGAAACCTGGATAACAGGAGCAGTGTCGCCTGGGAACTCGTACTGAGATAGTAGGTCGCGGACCTCAACCTCAACTAGTTCTAGGATTTCTGCGTCATCAACCATGTCTGACTTGTTTAGCGCAACAACGATGTATGGAACACCAACCTGACGAGCAAGAAGCACGTGCTCCTTGGTCTGTGGCATTGGGCCGTCTGTTGCTGCTACTACAAGAATCGCACCATCCATCTGAGCTGCACCAGTAATCATGTTCTTGATGTAGTCAGCGTGGCCCGGAGCGTCTACGTGAGCGTAGTGGCGCTTCTCGGTCTGGTACTCAACGTGGGAGATGTTGATCGTAATACCACGCTGCTTTTCTTCAGGTGAGTTATCGATCTGGTCGAACGCATATGATGCGTTCAAGTCTGGGTACTTGTCGTGTAGCACCTTGGTAATGGCCGCTGTCAGAGTCGTCTTACCGTGGTCAACGTGACCGATGGTACCGATGTTGACGTGCGGCTTGGTGCGCTCGAATTTCGCCTTAGCCATTTATAGGTCCTCCTCAGGACTCGTCGTATCCCTTTGGGCATGATTTATGCCCATAAAGATTTGGGGTTTACAGAATTACTATCTTACTCACAAAACCGTGGGTTTAGGTAGCCCTATTCCCTACTCGCCTTTGCTCTTTTGTACGATCTCGTCGGAGACGGCCCTTGGCACCTCAGCATAGGTTTCAAAGGTCATCGAGTAGACCGCACGGCCCGAAGTCTTCGAGCGTAGGTCACCGACGTAACCGAACATTTCAGACAAAGGCACAAGGGCGCGAACGACCTTGACGCCGGAGGCGTCGTCCATTGCCTGGATCTGACCACGGCGAGAGTTTAGGTCACCGATTACATCCCCCATGTATTCCTCTGGGGTACGCACTTCGACGGCCATCAACGGCTCGAGCAGTACAGGTTGTGCCATTCTCGATGCCTCTTTATAAGCCATCGATCCGGCAATCTTGAAGGCCATTTCAGACGAGTCAACGTCGTGATACTGACCATCAAGAAGAGTAGCTTTGACACCCACCACTGGGTAGCCAGCCAAAGTTCCAACTAGCATGGCATCTTTGATACCTGCATCCACGCTCGGGATGTATTCACGAGGAACACGACCACCGGTCACGGCGTTGACGAACTCATAAACCTTGTCGCCTTCAACATCCATCGGCTCAAGCTTGATCTGAACCTTAGCAAACTGACCAGAACCACCGGTCTGCTTCTTGTGGGTGTAGTCGTGCTTTTCAACAACACGGCGAATAGTCTCGCGATATGCAACCTGAGGCTTACCAACGTTAGCTTCAACCTTGAATTCACGACGCATACGGTCAACCAAGATATCCAGGTGCAACTCACCCATACCGGAGATAACGGTCTGGCCAGTTTCCTGATCCTGCTCAACGCGGAAAGTTGGGTCTTCTTCAGCAAGTTTCTGAATAGCAAGACCTAGCTTTTCCTGGTCGCCCTTGGTCTTTGGTTCAATAGCAACCGAGATCACTGGCTCAGGGAAGGTCATTGATTCTAGAACAACCGGGTTTGAAGAATCACAAAGTGTGTCACCGGTTGTGGTGTCCTTTAGACCGATAGCCGCATAGATGTGACCTGCAGTTACCGAGTCAACTGGGTTTTCCTTGTTGGCGTGCATCTGGAATAGTTTTCCAATGCGCTCCTTGCGGTCCTTAGTTGAGTTCAAAACCTGATCACCCTGGTTCGCTTGACCGGAGTAAACACGGATGTAGGTCAAACGTCCAAAGAATGGGTGGGTCATAACCTTGAATGCAAGAGCGGCAAACGGTTCAGTTGATTTTGGCTCACGAGAGATCATCTTCTCTTCGTCGCGAACATCGTGTCCTTCAACCGCTGGAACATCCAGCGGAGAAGGTAGGTAGTCAACCACTGCATCTAGCATTGGCTGAACACCCTTGTTCTTGAAAGCAGAACCACAAAGAATTGGGTATAGCTGTGATGAAACAGTCAGCTTTCTGATGGCACCCTTGATTTCAGCAACGGTTAGTTCTTCACCGGCAAAGTACTTCTCCATCAGTGCGTCATCTGCCTCAGCAACAGTTTCCAAGAGCTTGGCACGATACTCGTCGGCCTTAGCCTTCATATCTGCTGGGATCTCTTCAACGTTGTATTTAGCGCCCATCTCGACGTCTCCGCGCCAGGTTAGAGCGCGCATTTCGACTAGGTCGATAACACCTTCGAAGGTTGACTCAGCACCGATTGGTAGCTGGATAACTAGTGGCCTAGCGCCTAGACGGCTAATGATGGTGTCCACGGTGAAGTAGAAATCAGCACCTAGCTTGTCCATCTTGTTGACAAAACAAATTCTTGGAACGTCATACTTATCTGCCTGACGCCAAACGGTCTCAGACTGTGGCTCAACACCCTCTTTACCGTCGAATACGGCAACAGCACCATCTAGCACACGAAGTGAGCGCTCTACCTCAACGGTAAAGTCCACGTGGCCAGGGGTGTCAATGATGTTGATCTGGTTCTTGTTCCAGAAACAGGTGGTTGCAGCCGAGGTAATGGTGATACCGCGCTCCTGCTCCTGCTCCATCCAGTCCATGGTTGCAGCACCGTCGTGTACCTCACCGATCTTGTGAGTGATACCGGTGTAGAACAAAATACGCTCGGTGGTAGTTGTCTTACCGGCGTCAATGTGCGCCATGATACCGATGTTGCGAACCTTGTTTAGGTCGGTCAATACTTCCTGGGCCACGATGGTCCTTTTCTTCTAGTTATTTCTTCTTACTTAATTGAACAACCGCTTGCTAAACAAAAAGTTAACAAGCGGAAGCTCCAAATTCTTACCAGCGGTAATGTGCGAAAGCCTTGTTGGACTCTGCCATCTTGTGGGTGTCTTCGCGACGCTTAACAGCAGCCCCTAGGCCGTTAGAAGCATCGAGAATCTCGTTCATTAGACGCTCGGTCATCGTCTTCTCACGACGAGCCTTCGCGTAACCAACCAACCAGCGCAGCGCTAGTGTGTTTGCACGGTGTGATTTAACTTCAACTGGAACCTGGTAGGTTGAACCACCAACACGACGTGAACGAACTTCAACAGTTGGACGAACGTTATCTAGCGCCTTCTTTAGAAGAATCACTGCGTCCTGACCACTCTTGGTTGCTGCTCCTTCAAGAGCACCGTAGACGATTGACTCAGCTACAGACTTTTTTCCATCAAGCAAAATCTTGTTAACCAGTGTGGTAACAACAGGGGATCCATAAACTGGATCGACAACCACTGGCTTCTTTGTTACTGGACCTTTACGAGGCATTACTTACCCTTCTTCGCACCGTATTGGCTTCTAGCCTGCTTACGGTTCTTAACTGCTTGGGTGTCTAGAGCACCACGAACGATCTTGTAACGAACGCCAGGAAGATCCTTCACACGACCACCGCGAACAAGCACCATTGAGTGCTCCTGAAGGTTGTGGCCTTCGCCCGGGATGTAGGCGGTAACTTCGATACCGTTTGACAACTTAACACGTGCCACTTTTCTAAGTGCCGAGTTCGGCTTCTTAGGTGTGGTGGTGTAAACACGGGTGCACACGCCACGACGCTGCGGGCTCTGCTTTAGAGCTGGCGCCTTGGTCTTAGATACCTTCGCGCTGCGACCCTTACGGACCAACTGCTGAATTGTTGGCACTACTTCTCCTTGTGTTATCGGTTACCTAGATAACCGTCTTGCTTTTTAGACACAGCAATTTACTGAATCTTTTCACTGTTTTATCCCACCGGAGTCCTTAGATCAGGCTCGGAAGACAAGGGTTTAAACAAACCTTTGTAAGCCTACCTGAAAGAACTCGGGTGGGTCAAACAGTATTTTCGACCTATTCCTTGGACTCTGACCAGTCGTCAAAATCGGCTGAGAATAGGCTGGCTGAGGCAAATTCCTCGCCTTCCGAAGCAACTGGGGCATCCCAGATACGGTTCGGGTAGCGCTCTGCCTTTGCCTCTTCGGTGGCCTCGACCTCAATGGCACGGTAGCCCTTTAGGCCCGTACCAGCTGGGATCAACTTACCGATGATGACGTTCTCCTTCAGACCCTCAAGCTTGTCTTCTCTACGGTCTAGGGCCGCCTGAGTAAGAACTCTGGTGGTTTCCTGGAACGAAGCAGCGGACAGCCATGACTGGGCAGCCAAAGAAGCACGGGTCATACCCATGACTTCTTGACGAGCCGAAGCAGGCTTCTGACCAGACTTCTGAGCCTCGCGGTTCTTTGACTGGAATCTGGTGCGGTCGATGATTTCACCTGGCAGCATGTCGGTTTCACCAGATTCAATCACGGTGACCTTACCTAGCATCTGGCGAACAATAACCTCGAGGTGCTTATCGTGCAAAGGCACACCCTGAGAACCATAGATCGCCTGAACACCCTTGATGATTTCGTAGGCAGCCCACTTAGGTCCTAGCACAGACAACACTGCGTGTGGGTTAGGAGTTCCGTCGATGACGTATTCTCCCTGACCAACCCAGTCACCTGGCTGAACCAAAAGTTCTGCTTCGATATCTCCTGCAGGAATAGTTGCGATCTTGTCCTTCGGTGAAAGCTTCGCGAAAGTCTTCGAAGTTGAACGGCTGAACGCGTAGTTCTGCGCAATCTTCTCTGCCTCTTCGTAGCCTTCTTCGCTTGGAGTGATAAAGACATCAACTTCCTTGACGATGCCGAATTTGCTGATCAACTCAGAAGCGTTGATAACCTTACCGGCTTCAACCTTTGCCTTCTTTAGTCTTGGCAGCGCTTCAGCATCGGCAACTGGGTAGGAAAGTAAACCATCAGCAATAACCTGACCGTTTACAACCTTGTCGCCGACCTTAGCGAAGACACGCTGCTTAGAACGGTTGCCATCGTTGCTGAAGGCTGTCAACTCGTAGCGAACCTTGGCCATCTGGCTCTTGGTTCTCTTGTTTTCAGCTTGAATCTCAGACAACTTAGCATCGGAAAGGTTAATACCAGGCTCAAGTCTTGGAGTAACAGTGCGGTCAACCTGAACCTCAATGTATTCCTCGGTTACCTTGGTAACTTCTCCAGCTTCTGCAACAACAACTGCCTTACCGGCCTTTGCTGTGTCAGCTACCTTCGAACCATCCTTATCATCAACAGCAACGATTACCTGAGCATAGATCTTGTTCTTAGTGCTCTTCTCATCTTTTGCTTCGATTTCAACAAGTTCACGAACAGTAACATCGCGGTTTAGTGCAACCCATTCTCTTGCGGTTGCCTTCAATTCGATGCGACCAGGCCAGAACGCTAGCACACCGACTTTACCTTGACGCCAACCAGGACGTGCTTCAAGCAAGTCAGTCACACCGGTTAGACCCTGTGTGATGTCATAGGAAATCAGGCGCTCAACACGAACCTTCTGACCACCGATCGACTTCAAGATCGTGCGCTTGGTAGTTGCCGCCGCTGCACCACCGGTGTGGAAGGTACGCATTGTTAGCTGAGTACCAGGCTCACCAATTGACTGAGCAGCAATAATGCCGATAGCTTCACCGAGCTCAACTGGCTCGTTGGTAGCTAGCGAAACCCCGTAACAGGCAGCACAAACACCGCTGATGGCATCACAGGTGAAGACCGAACGAACCTTGACGGTCTCGACGTCGGCTGACTTCAGAAGATTTACCAACTGGATGTTGATTGCATCGTTACGCTTAGCGATAACCTTGCCATCAACCTTGACATCCTCAGCGAGATTACGCTGCATGATGGATAATTCGATGTTTGGATCATCCCAGTTACCGTCAACGTCCTTAAGTGACTTTTCAAGGTATCTCGAAGTATCACAGTCTGGATCGCGAACGATAACATCCTGCGCTACGTCAACTAGACGACGGGTTAGATAACCAGCGGCCGAGGTCTTCATCGCTGTATCAGCGTTACCCTTACGAGCACCGGTTGCGTTAATGAAGTATTCGGATGCGGTTAGACCTACCAGGTAGTTACCCTTGACCGGCATCGGTGCGAAGTCACCGGATGATGTTGCCACCGGACCACGCATACCGAGAACGGAACGAACCTGAATCCAGTTACCACGAGCACCTGATTCAACCATCATGCGAATCGCGTTACCTTGAGGTATTTCAGACTGCAGTAGTTCCTGAATCTCGTTGGTGCGCTTGAACCACAAAGCTCCAAGTTCGTCACGACGTTCTAGGTCGGTAATACCACCTAGGTCGAATGATTCTTGAATCTTGGTGTGTTCTTTTTCACCTTCGCGGATCATCTTGGCACGCTCTTTATCGAACTTGCCTTCAGAGTCGAAGTTGGCATCAGAGATAGCCATTGAAACACCGGAACGAGTAGCCCAGTAGAAACCGGCTGTCTTGATGCGGTCTAGCGCCTGAGCAACTTCAACGCGCTCACACTTTTCCACCATAAGTTCTAGGATCTTAGAGATCTGCTTCTTACCGACCTGCTCTTCAGTCCACTCAAAACCTTCAGGCAGAGTCTGTGCGAACAGAGTCCTTCCCAAAGTAGTGTCCTTGATTACACCATCGATACGAATCTTGACCTTAGCCTGAAGATCTAGTGTGTGAATGTCGAAAGCCAGCTGCGCTTCGGCGATAGAACCAAAGATCTGGCCCTCTCCTAGAGCACTCTCCTTGACGGTAGTCATGAAGTAAAGACCAATGATCATATCCTGTGAAGGCGTTGCCACCGGCTTACCATCGGATGGCTTCAAGATGTTATTTGAAGCAAGCATCAATAGTCTTGCTTCAGCCTGAGCCTCAGCAGATAGCGGTAGGTGAACAGCCATCTGGTCACCATCGAAGTCGGCGTTGAAAGCAGCACAAACTAGCGGGTGCAGCTGAATAGCCTTACCTTCAACCAGTAGTGGCTCAAAAGCCTGGATACCTAGACGGTGAAGTGTCGGTGCACGGTTTAGTAGCACCGGACGCTCACGAATAACTTCTTCTAGAACATCCCACACCTGAGTGCGGCTGCGCTCAACCATGCGCTTAGCGCTCTTGATGTTCATGGCAATACCCTGATCAACTAGACGCTTCATCACAAACGGCTTGAATAGTTCCAGCGCCATAAGCTTTGGCAAACCACACTGGTGCATCTTCAGCTGAGGACCAACCACGATAACCGAACGACCGGAGTAGTCAACACGCTTACCCAATAGGTTCTGACGGAAACGTCCCTGCTTACCCTTTAGTAGGTCAGAGAGAGATTTCAGTGGACGGTTACCGGTTCCGGTAACTGGACGTCCACGACGTCCGTTATCGAATAGCGCATCAACAGCTTCCTGCAGCATGCGCTTTTCGTTGTTCAGAATTGTCTTAGGAACAGCACCTAGATCAACAAAGCGCTTTAGACGGTTGTTACGGTTGATCACTCTGCGGTAAAGATCATTTAGATCAGAAGTTGCAAAGCGGCCACCATCTAGCTGAACCATCGGACGAATCTCCGGAGGTAGCACTGGCAATACATCTAGCACCATTGAGGTGGCTGGAGTGTTTGACTGTAGGAAAGAAGAAACAACTTTTAGACGCTTAATCGCCTGGGTCTGCTTTGAACCCTTGTTGTCGGCAATTTCCTTCTTCAGTTCATCAGCAGCTGCCTGAAGATCGAATTCGGCAAGTACCTGCTGGATAGCAAGGGCACCGATTTCGGTAATCACGTAGTCACCGTAGAAGTAGTCGAAGTAGTCAAACAGAACATCGTTCTGAATTAGCTGACCCTCTTCAGCAGTTAGGAATTGACGCCAAGAAAGCTGTTCCTTCTGTAGTGAGTCTGGACGCTCTAGACGGGCATACTCGCGAACAATCTTCTCGGTCTTCTTACGGAACTCGTTGATCTTCTGGTTGATTACCTTCTGGGCAGCTGCTTCACGAGAAATCGCTTCCTTACCCTCAGCAATAGCTGCGGTGAAAGGCTTGTCGAAGAAGTTCTTCGGGTCATCAACTTCCATCTTGATCATCTGCTCGATGGTCTTGACGAACTGGTGATCTACCCAGGTTGGTGCTTCCCAGATCTTGACAGCAATCTGAAGATCTAATCCCTGCTCGATTAGGAAGTCATACTCTTCCTGAGCAGCCTCAACCATTTCTTCGTAACGATCGTGCAGTGTCTGCTTGATACGAGTGATGTAGTCATCCTTGATGAGGACCCAGTCCATCTTCTTGGCTGCTTCATCAACTTCCATCACACGGTAGGCAGCAAAGTAAATGATCTTCTCAAGATCTTTTGGTGCCATGTTCAATAGGTAACCTAGACGGCTAGGAACACCCTTGAAGTACCAGATGTGAGTAACCGGAGCGGCTAATTCGATGTGCCCCATGCGCTCA
>Ga0315909_10009233_pt1 | contig 10686 bp, 9 predicted proteins | sample LakEriMetagenome_11_FD_203527 | JGI IMG/M metagenome (GOLD analysis project Ga0315909, IMG submission 203527) | Freshwater fungal communities from buoy surface, Lake Erie, Ohio, United States - Buoy 2 MA125 | ecosystem: Environmental > Aquatic > Freshwater > Lake | place: USA: Lake Erie, Ohio...
AGGAAAGTTTATTATTGGACTAGCAAAAATGATTTAACACAGCTAGGGTATCATGAAAAAAGAAGTAGATTTGGTTACCACTTAGATCATAAGTATAGTATAACAGAGGGATTTAAAAATAAAGTTCCTCCTAAAGTCATCGGAAGTATTTACAATTTGGAATTTATTCCGTATAATGTAAATGTTAGTAAAGGAACAAAATGTTCCATTAAATTAGAGGAATTATATGTCTTATTCGGCCGCCGTAATTGATCACTATGAAAATCCTCGCAATGTAGGTAAATTTGATATTGACGACACAGTAGGAACTGGCATGGTTGGCGCACCTGCCTGCGGTGATGTAATGAAACTACAGATCAAAGTTGAGGATGGTATTATTACTGATGCTCGCTTCAAAACTTATGGCTGCGGCAGTGCTATCGCCAGCAGCAGTCTTATAACAGAAATGGTCAAAGGCATGACACTTGATCAAGCAGGCACTATCAAGAACAGTGAGATTGCTGAAGAACTAGCACTACCCCCAGTTAAGATACATTGTAGCATTTTAGCAGAAGATGCTATCAAAGCAGCCGTGGCTGATTACAAAAACAAACATGATATCACTAACTGAACAGGCTGCTAAAAAAGTCAAAGCAACCTTATCCAAAAGAGGTAAAGGTATAGGATTACGAGTAGGCGTTAAAACTACTGGATGTTCTGGACTGGCCTATGTGTTAGAATATGTGGATCAACCAAACCCGGAAGATCGATGCTTTGAGTCGTATGGTTGCCAACTATATGTTGATCCTAAAAGCTGTGCATATATTCAAGGTGTTGAAATTGATTGGGTTCGGAATGGACTTAACGAAGGATTTGATTTTAAAAATCCAAATGAACGCGACCGCTGCGGATGCGGTGAAAGTTTTAGAATATGATACAAGTAACTGACAACGCAATTGATAAAATTACCAGTCTATTAGCTGAAGAAAATAATCCCAATTTGAAATTGAGATCATTTGTGCAGGGCGGTGGATGCAGTGGATTTCAATATGGATTTACCTTTGACGAACAACAAAATGAGGATGACTTTGTTGTGGAAAAAGATGGTGTTACTCTGTTAGTTGATGCAATGAGTATGCAATATATGACCGGTGCGGTAATAGACTATAAAGAAGACCTCTTAGGTGCTAGTTTTAACATACTAAATCCAAATGCTGAATCTAGCTGTGGCTGCGGCAGTAGTTTTTCGGTAAAATAATGCTTGACAAACTGCTCAAAATGTTGTATAATTGTCTTATAGTAACACACTAATGAAACACACATGACAACTCCTTGCGATGCAGTTATCCGCAGTCTGGAAGAACATCCCAGTCGTCTCAACAAAGAAGCAATTATCGAAGCAGAGCAAGACAATGCAGAATTGTTCGAAGGCTTCCGACTTGCACTTAGCCCGTTTATCACATTCGGTGTTAAAAAGGTCCCTAGCCACAGCGGACCAGATGGGCAGGGTCTACCTTGGGCGGCATTCAAAGAGCTTTGCCACTTGTTAAGTACCCGACAACTTACAGGCGACGCCGCACGTGATGCTATTGAACTAGCTTTGGGCGCAAGTAAACAAAAACAATGGAATGATTGGTATCGTCGTATCCTTATTAAGGATCTTCGTTGCGGCGTTAGCGAAAAGACAATCAACAAGATCAAGAAAAATGCTGTACCTGTATTTGAATGCATGTTGGCTCACGATGGTGCTAATCACGAAAGCAAGGTATCAGGTAAGAAACTTATTGAACCTAAGTTAGATGGAGTTCGTGTTCTTACATTGGTAGACATGCAGACAAGAACTGTTACACAATACAGTCGCAACGGCAAAGTTTTGGAAAACTTCAGCCATATTACCAAAGCTATTGAAGCAAACATTGATCTAATTGGACGCAGTGTTATGCTGGACGGTGAAATTGTCAGCACCAGCTTCCAAGCACTGATGAAGCAGGTACACCGAAAAGACAATGTAGAAGCTAGCGATGCTGTGTTAATGTTGTTTGACATCATTCCTCTCAGCGAATTCCAAAAAGGCAAAAGCATTCTTGGACAAAAGCGTCGAACCAATATGCTGAAAGGCATGACTGAAATTTTTAAGAAAATTGGCAGTATCGATATTATTCCTCAGATCGAAGTTGATCTAGGTACGGCTGTGGGCGAAATGCAATTCAAGCAGTACAACAAGGAAGCTATCGATTCAGGATTCGAAGGCATTATGATTAAAGATGTCGATGCTCCCTATGTTTGCAAACGACATGTGGCTTGGCTTAAACAAAAGCCATTCATCGAAGTAAGTTTGACTATTGTGGGCATTGAGCCAGGAACGGGTAAAAATGAAGGCAAAATGGGCGCGGCTATCTGCGAAGGCGAGGACGATGGCAAGTTCATCCGTGTTAACGTTGGCTCTGGCTGGACAGATGATCAGAGAGCCGAGATTAACGATGAGGTTATTGGTCAAGTCTTGGAAGTGCGAGCAGATGCAATTACTCGGAGCCAAGATAGTGAAGACGTATACAGCCTCCGCTTTCCACGGGCTCTTCGATTCCGAGGTTTTACAGCAGGCGAAAAACTATAATATGGACAAAGAAGCTGTTAAAAATTTAATGTTCGGGGGCTTCTGCGAGCTGATTCGCGACAGCCGATACTATCATCGTAGCGAAGTATCGCCCGAGTATTGTTATTTTACTGATCGAGGCCAGGTTGCTATAAAAGACTTCATGACTCAAATGGCAGTAAATATACACACGGCTGAAGTAGCCGATTTAGATAGGAGAGCTAAGGAAATGGTCATCAAAGGACTAAAAGGAGAAAGTGTTTAATCGTGGCAAAAGAAGACGTTATCAGTCTAGAGGGTAAAATAGAAGAAGTATTACCTAACGCAATGTTCAGGGTAAGATTGGAACAAGGTTCCGCAGTTTTAGGGTTCATCTCGGGAAAGATGCGACAAAATAGAATCCAAATTTTGTTAGGCGACCGAGTTAAGGTAGAAATGAGCCCGTACGACTTAACAAAATGTCGTATAGTATATAGATCAAAGTGAAAGTGCCAAATTCCATTGAGGATGCGTTTATCCTTATGGATATCTATTAAAATACAGCCAATAAAAAAGCCCCTTGCGGGGCTTTTTAACGATTAACACCTAAGTATTGTTCCCAACTGTGGTGCTGTAAATCAAACGGCATTTTCTTGCGCTTTTCCACCAACTGAAAGTATGTGGGCTTTGTTGGCTTGAATTTTGGCACAATCTTCTTGTTATTGCCTTTGTTAGCATTACATGGACCGCAGGCAGTTACAGTGTTTTCAAAGGTAGTTTTACCACCGTGGCTGGTTGGCAGCACGTGATCCAACGTAGCTTCTTTCTTGCTAACATCTGTTTCGCAGTAGGCACAGCGATACCCGTCACGTAAAAATACGTTATTTTTGCTGAAACGCACGCCTGCTTTCTTTTTCATGTATTCTTTCAGCATGATTACAGCAGGGACTTGAGTTTCCCAATGTGCAGAGTGGACAATCCAGTCATCGTGCCATTCTAGAACGATAGCCTTGTCCAAAACCATGTAACGAATGGCTTCTTCCCAAGGAATTACGCTCAAAGGCAGCATGGAAACTGGTGATCCGTCGGTGTTAAGTACTAATGTTGATCCCATGATGAACTATTTATTTCTGGTTTAGATTCGTATATTGTAGCATGAATTTGCACAAAGAGCAACCTGGACATTTTGAATAAATACCTTATAACTGGACAAACAAATGGCTATTATCAATTATATAAACACAGGTTCTGGAGCAAACTCGGGAGACGGCGACAGTTTAAGAACGGCTTTTAGTAAAATAAATTCAAATTTTGACAGTTTGGTCAGTAATTTTGTCGCCGCAGGAGTTACTAGCTGGAATGGCAGGGTTGGTATTGTTGAATTTACTAATACAGATCTATTAACTTTATTAGGTTACACACCTTATCCTAGTACAAATCCGGATGGATTTATTACCAGTAGTACTGTTGCTTTGTCAAATTATGCAAAGATAGATTATGTAAACACTACCTTTGTATTTGTTTCCGATTTATCGACATACAATTTTGCATCTACAAATTATGTAGATTTAAAATTAACAGAATACCCAACATTAACTTATCTAGATGATCAACAGTATCTTACATCTATCAATCTTCCTAACTTTTTAACGCAATATGTTACTGAAACTGAATTAGCAGCGAATGACACTCTTATAAGAAATTATACCAATACAAGAATTTTCCAAGAAGTCAATGATACCAGTATAATTCCAGCTCAAGCTGATATCTTTAACCTAGGAGAAGAATCATTTAGATGGAGCACATTATATCTGTCTGATGCTGTATACATTAAGGGTATCGGAATCAGTATAGAACCCCTATCTGGAAAATTGTTAGTAGACGGCAATGACCCATTGGGAGGGTTTACTTTCAATGCTGCTAGTATTAGTAGATCTGATCAAATTTCTTTTAGCATTACAAATAATAACGGGATACAGAATTCGTCTGCATGGTTACAATTACCTGGGATAAACGCTAATAATTTTGAAGCAGCGTCATTGGTAAACACTGGTACAGCAGGCGTTTCTTTAGTATCCGGAGATACGCAATTGAGACTCACACAAACTGGAGTCTTAATACTGGGAAATCTTTCTTTACCTTTAAGATTACAAGGACAAATTTCCACTGTTACCAGTTTATCTACCAGCACTACTTTGTTAACGTCCGGTGATCATTATCTAGAAGTTACTAGAAACAGTTGGCTAAGAACGTTCTATGATGAAGATGTAGTTATACCTCAGACTATAACTTCACGAAAAGACACTAATACCTTTTCTCCACTGAACTTAAAAGGCGATATTGTTTCATTAATTTCAAATACGCTTACTGACTATACAAGAACTTTAGATATAGAATTTTCAGGTCTACTCAGTATATCTCAGCAGGGCGTTTATATTGGTCTAAGTGATACAGAAGGAAGCGGAAATCCAGGTAATAGTGACAGTTCTTTTGAAGGATATAAATTACCGTTATCACGTGGTCGATTTGGGCAGATTTTAGCAGTAACATCTACTTCTACTTATGTAGATACAGTTGAGTGGGTAACTCCATCAGGTGGCACTAGTGCTGATTTATTAAATGTAGGAAATCATATTCTACCAGCAGCTGATCTAACATACGATTTAGGTTCTACATCAAGCCAATGGCGTAGTCTGTATGTTGGTACAAGCACTATCTATATAGGTGGCACATCATTGAGTGTTATTGATGGCGGTATCGCAATTAACGGTACTCCTATCACTGGTTCGAGATCAGCAAGTTGGGCAGTTGATGCTAGTAACAACTTTGTTCCTAGCACAGACAACCTACAAGATCTTGGTAGTCCTACAAACAGAGTTAGACATATCTACGTAGGTCCTGGAAGTATTACTATTGGTAATTCTGTAATCAGTGAATCTGTTACAGGCAAATTGGTGTTGCCAGGTATTACTCGAGGTGTTAACTACACTATAGATGAAGTAGAAGAAAACGGTGATCAAACTTACTCATTTCCTGGCACGCCAATAGTCATTGACGCAGCCTACTATGATATACTACGCAATGTATTGACTGCTCCGCAAGGCTATCAACCTCCGCAGTATGAAGTAGATGAAATGGATGACGGTGAAATTGATAGGATCATTGTAGTCAATGGCGGCGCTGGATTAACTCAAACAGTAGCAGCCAAGATGCGAGATCAGATGAGAGCCTATGTTGGTAGTAATCTAAATCCTATCAACAACTTTCAAGCCAATGATTGGATAGTTATACCATTCACAGTTAGCACAGAAGCTGCTGACGTTGAGTATGAAATAGGCGGTGGTACCGCAGATCTAGGTGATTTTAAGATATCAGACAACACATTGGGAACAAAGGCTCAAAGCGGTACTGGTTGGGGTTACTATAATATGTACCTTGATCCAGGCGGCGAAAGCAACGCATATATTACTATCCCAAGTGTACCAAATCAAACAAGTGGCCAGCCACTAGAGATTTATAACAAAGGAACTTCTACAAGTCGCATACAACTGATCGGCCAAGGCGGCATTGAGATTCGCACCAATACGGATAATGACGAATACGTATTTGAGTTTGATGACCGTGGAGTACTGAGACTGCCATCAGGCGGCGACATTGTCAACAGCAGTGGACAAAGTGTATTGGGTGGTGCATCAAATCCTGTAACGGTTGATGACACTGCTCCTAGTGCTAGTCAAGAAGGTAAATTATGGTATAATAATTTAGACGGCAGAACTTATGTTTCCTACAACGGAACTTGGGTAGACACAAATCCTGTAGTAGTTCCAGCACCTGGTACATACCTAGATGAGATCACTATTGACGGTTCAACCATTAATATGAATGGCAGCACACTGGCAATTAACACTGCTGGTGTGTTGTTAGTTAACGGCAGCGAAGTCACTGGCACTGGCGGAAGTATTTACACACCGACTACTCCGGCAGACTGGCTAGGTAGTCCCACAGTTGGAACAATAACAGCGGGCTTAGATGAACTTGCTGGTAGAACAGTTACTCTTGAAGATAATAAAGATAGAATTACTGCAGGTAGTTACAGCGTAGTTTTAGGTGCAGATGGTGTACTGACATTACCTGGCGGCAATACTCGTATTGGTGATGTTTATGGTGCTGGTAATGATGTTATTGCGGGCAGTACCGGCACCGCAGTGGGTGTTCTTACCCAAGGCACGGGCGGATATGCTGCCTTACAATGGATAGGTGACACTACTACATCGACTACCAACGCAGCAGCGGTGATTGTTAATAGTCCTTTCTCAGCAAGTAGCGGCACTGTACAAATAGCAACAGGAGCAGTTAATGGACCAGTAACAGATAATATTTGGGAATTTGGTGCGGCCGGTAATTTAACTGTTCCGGGCAACATTATTCCAGACACTGATGTTGCATACGATTTAGGAAGCCCTACTAACCGATTTAGGGATATCTATGTAAGTTCTAGTACCATTTATTTAGGAACCAGCACAATATCTATATCTTCTGAAGGTCAGATGTTAGTCAACGGTAATGACGCAGTTTCTAAATTAGAATATTTTGGCGGAGAAGGTTATGGTCCTAGAGATGCTGTTGCTATTGCATGGAACACTTCTACATTTACATTTGATACTCCTGGAAAAGAATTATTAACAGCTATCTATGATCTAAAACCGGGAAATAAAATTAGAGCAACAGGTGCTCCTGGTTTTGATCAAGAGTTCACAATTGTAGGCAATACTAGAGAATATATTAGAAGCGGTGGATATCAGATGGTGGGTATTGATGTTGCAGAAACAACATCGACTAATAGATATGCATGGTCCTTGTACCTACCAGTCAAAGACAAATCTGCTACAATTGCCAACGGTACATGGACTGTGTCTGTTGGCACTACAGGTACTGTAGTATTTCCAAATGGTACACAGCAAACTGGAGCATCTATAAGTATTGCACAGCTAAAAACTTTAGTAGCTGCTAGTACTGATTTTGCAAACTTCAAGACTAGAATTGCTGCACTATGAGACTAATATTAAATTCAGGATTTACAACTGCACCTTGGAATGAATTGAGCAACAACCTAGGTGTTAGTTGGTACTGGGTACGCTAAACAATAAAAACAAGTAAATATATATTATGACAGCACCGATCACATTTCCCACAACACCCACAATGGGGCAGGAATACATTCCTGACAACGCAGCAGTTTATGTCTGGCTTGGGAATAGATGGAGCACAGCATGGCCTGTAATAAACGGGCAAGCATATTCAGTAGCAGATGGCGGGTACTCTGATACGGTATACAACGAACTAACAGATAACACCATAGACGGTGGCGGAGCATAAACAAAATGACAACAAGAATCAAACTACGCAGAGATACAGCCGCTAATTGGCTAAACACTAATCCAATCTTGGCCGCAGGTGAACCGGGTTTAGAAACCGACACCGGCAAGGTCAAATACGGTGACGGTGTAACTGCTTGGTCTGGATTACAACACGCTGGCGGCGACACACTTACAGACGATCAAGCAGTTACTGTCACAGTGGGCAACACAGATTACTTTGCCATTGTAAATCGTTCTAACAACGAAGATGACGGTGTTGAATCATCAGCAGTGGCCTACGACAGTGAGGACAATTTAATCACCTTACACATTAGCGAAGTTGATACTGGACCATTCAATGTAGACCGATTAATAATCTCAAAGTTTAATTCTTCAGCCACTCTGCTCTGGCAAAAAGAGATACAGGAAGATATGGACATCGATCAGTCACACGATGTCGTTATAGACGCAGATGACAACATCATTGTATTGTTCAGCCGCGACGCCAGTGTTGATAGACTACAGGCGATCAAATATACATCATCGGGTGCAGAACTGTGGAAGAAGGACTATCGTCCTTCGGTGCTAGTACCAATTACTGAAGGATTCAATTTAGGCGCCGGCGGTGTTACCTCAGGAACATTTGGGGGCAACACAGTTGATGTAGTAACTATTTCAGGGGACTATGCTTATTTCAGTGACAACACCGGGTGGAGCCTACAGGAAAGCTCTAACACCGGCACAACCTATGCCACAATTGCCGCAGTATTAGGCATAGGAGCATACAATAGTGGTACTGATACCACTCCCCTATATATAGCAGCCAACTCCCCTGTAGAAATAATAAACAACGATCCGTATGCTTATCGGTTAACTCGCCAGGGCGTAAACAGTGATTTAGAACTAGCAGGAGCAGTTACCAACGGTACACATACTTTTATTGCCGCAAGGTACCTAGAAAACGTCAATGACGACCCTATCGGTGCTCTACTAAAAATTTCCAACTCTGACGGATCGCTAACATGGGCTAAATCTTTTTATCTTGAAGAACCAGGGTTTGTTGTTAGGCCACAAGGGATGGAAATAGACTCTAACGGTGATCTTGTTGTTACTGGAGGTTGGTCTGTTCCTCCTGGACCAACTTTTGCCTATGTTACTAAATTTGATGGAACAACTGGCACAGAAGTTTGGACTAGAGTACTAAGCAACCTAGAAGGTGAATCTAGTGGTGCTGACATCACTGCGGACAGTCAGGGTAATGTGTTTGTCAGTATCAACGGTCGTATCAATATTGTACACGATCAATCCGACACTTATACTAAAACTGTGGTCTACATTGTAAAACTCAACACCTCAGGTGTAACACAGTGGATACGCAGAGCGGGCCCAGGACCTTGTGCGTCAGTTGGTACAGGTATCGACTGCGATAGTCTAGGCAATGTCTATCTCAGTGCTCTAACCACAGCACAGAAAGATCCTAACAGAGATAACGATAACTACAATTTTTCAGATCCTCCTGCTAAAGATGTCCTAGCCATTGCCAAATATTCTACTTCAGGTGCTGTGCTTTGGCAACGCTATATTGAAGCAGACAGATACCAGTTTGTTCAGAACAGAACTACTGCCAACTTTGAAGGTGCTCCGGGAGTGTTTGATTATGGCGCTAGCATGGGACGTAGTTTAGCAGTCAACAACTCCGGCAAGTTAGCAGTCCAAGTCACAGTAAAAAATCTTGATCCAGATACTAGTTATGACGATACACAATACTGGGAAAGCATAACCTTCCAAATTGATCAAGACGGTCGTGAAATGACTGTGGGTTCGGGCAATGAAAAATTCACAGTTAAAGAAAGCCGTATTCCGGGCAAGTTTGTAACCCTAGATGATGTGGAAGTAGTCGAAGGTGGTCCAGTCACTGTAACAGTTGCAGATATTACAGCAGATGTTGTAGTTACTACTCCTACAATTACCTACGCTGATCCTGAACTGGCACAGTTAGTGATCAAGTCAGCACCTTATGAATATGTATTTGGCAATGATGGCACATTGACTATACCTAACGATGGCGACATCCAATTAACACAAACACAATTGGGTTGGTTCTCTGTATTTGGACCACCTAACAATATCAACACTTATGACATTGACGTCCGTACTAATTGTGTAGATTTCACTACAGGTGATGTCTATATAGGCGGCGAGGAGGAGGACGACCAGCGAGGATTTGTAGCTCGCTACAACAGCCAGGGTGAAGTCTTGTGGAGTATTAGACTCTTTGACGATGACGAAGGTTATGTTTCAGGCATATATGCTATGAAAATTAATCCTACCACGGGAAATCTTGTGGTATTGGCAATCTACGATGATAGTGATATTTTACTAGTTGAGATTGATCCAGATACTGCTCGTGTGGTCAATTCCGCAGGTGTCCGTGACTTGAATAACAATTCAGGCACATACGGCTATGACTTTGACTTTCTCAGTGATGGCAAGATTGTAGTAGTTGGCAGCAAGTATGACGAATATCAATCCTATCAAGTGACACCTGTCACTACAGGCAGTGGCGTTGGTGTATTGTCATTCCTTAGATCAAATGTCCCAGGTGAGACTATTACTGACAGTTGGTATGTGGCTGGCGCTAACATTACTGGTACCCGTGTGAATATTGATTCAGTGAATCGTTATCCTGGATTGACTACTACAGTTCGTCAAGGTAGTGGAACTGTAACTTTTGATATCGACGATGTTGGCGACGGAACATATTCACTTGTTGCCTTT
>Ga0315909_10009234_pt1 | contig 10685 bp, 10 predicted proteins | sample LakEriMetagenome_11_FD_203527 | JGI IMG/M metagenome (GOLD analysis project Ga0315909, IMG submission 203527) | Freshwater fungal communities from buoy surface, Lake Erie, Ohio, United States - Buoy 2 MA125 | ecosystem: Environmental > Aquatic > Freshwater > Lake | place: USA: Lake Erie, Ohio...
ATTTTTTACAGCTGCCAACTTTTTAAGTTATACCAATAACTTACTAGTAGTTCGTGCTGATACATTAACTCATAGAAATGCTGTTGCTAGTGTTTCTGGTACACTACAAAGCGTATCATTAAGTAACTCAGGTTCTGGTTATACCAGCTTACCTACAGTTACTTTTAGCGCACCTCAAATCACTGGTGGTGTTACTGCTACTGGTACAGCTCTTTTATCTGGTGGTGGTGTTACTGCTGTCACTGTTGCAACTGGTGGATCTGGGTATATTGCAGCTACAGTTACTTTTAGTGCACCTCAAATTAGTGGTGGTAATAATGCTACTGGAACAGCAACTATTGTTGGTGGGGCAATTACAGCTATTGCAATCACTAATGCTGGTTCTGGATATACTGCTGCTCCTACTGTAACAATTACTTCTTCTAGTGGTACTGGTGCTACAGTTGGTGTTGTTACTATTCAAGCATCTACTATTGTTGGTATTACTACTACTAATACTGGTACTGGCTATACTGCTGCTCCTACTGTAACTATTACTGGTGGCGGTGGTACTGGTGCTGCTGCAACTGCTACTATTCAAGTTGGTGGCGTTAAGATCCTAAATGAAAATGACTACTTAGCTCTATGGTCTACAGGTACTGGTGTTAATGGTGAGTGGGCTGCTAAATGTCCAGGAACTCTAGGTAACGCTATTAAAGTTTCTATGTGCGGTAATACTGCTGCATTCGCAACTTGGGAATACAAAGCAGAATTTGATTCTGCACCTGGAACTTCTGATTACGCTGCTAGCGTATCTGGTTCTAATGACGAAATACACGTTATCATTATTGATAACGATGGTCGTTGGACAGGTCAACCTGGAGCAGTTCTAGAAAAGTTTGCTTATGTTTCTAAAGCATCTGATGCAAAACGTGCTGATGGTACAAATAACTATTACAAAGATGTAATCAATGGCCGTTCAGAGTATATCTGGTGGACTGATTTCCCGTTAAATACTGGTAACACAGCTCCAGTAACTGATTGGGGTACTATTGCTGCTGCTAATGCGTTTGATGATTGTGGTAACAAGACTTATGTTTTAGCTGGTGGTGCTGATGCACTAAACGCTACAGACGGTCAGTTGCAAACAGCTTGGGATATCTTCCGTGACGATACTCGTTATGACGTATCACTATTACCACTAGGTAAAGCAAGCAGTACTGTTGCTAACTTTGTTATCGCTCTAGTAGAAAGCCGTAAAGACTGTATGGTATTTGTGTCACCACAAGACGTTTCTAGCGGTGACATTATTCAAAATAGCCAATATCAAACTGGTGCCATAGATAAGATTGTTGCTTACCGCAATGCTCTTCCATCAACTTCTTATGCTTCTATGGACAGTGGTTACAAATATCAGTACGATCGTTATAACGACAAGTATCGTTTTGTTCCATTAAATGGTGACGTTGCTGGTCTTTGCGCTCGCACTGATTACACTAATGATCCTTGGTTCTCTCCAGGTGGTTTAAATCGTGGTCAGATTAAGAACGTAGTTAAGCTGGCAGTTCACTTGACTAAAACAGATCGCGATACTCTGTACAAAGCTGGAATTAACCCTGTTGTTAATTTCCCAGGAGATGGAACTGTTCTATTCGGTGATAAGACTCTATTGGCTAAGCCAAGTGCTTTTGATCGTATTAACGTACGTCGTTTATTCATTGTACTAGAAAAAGCTGTAGCTACTGCTGCTAAATTCCAGTTGTTTGAATTCAACGATGGTTTCACTCGTGCACAGTTCCGTAACTTAGTAGAACCATTCCTACGTGATGTTCAAGGTCGTCGTGGTATTACTGATTTCGTAGTTAAGTGCGATGATTCTAACAACACTGGTGAAGTTATTGATCGTAACGAATTTGTTGCTGATATCTTTATCAAGCCAAATCGCTCTATTAACTTTATCACTCTTAACTTTGTTGCTGCTCGCTCTGGAATTAACTTTTCAGAGATCGGTGCGTAACGACTAAATAAAGAGAACAAGGAGAATTAAATGGCAAATATTAGCGATTTCAAAGCGCAAATGATTGGTGGCGGTGCTCGTCCCAATCAATTCCGTGTTGAATTAGTATTCCCTAGCTACGTACCATTAGGTATTGTAGCTGGTCAGCGTGCTCAGTTCTTGTGTAAAGCTGCACAGTTACCTGCTTCCACTATTGAGAACATTCAAGTTCTTTATAAAGGTCGTCAGATTAACTTTGCAGGTGAACGTAACTTTACACCTTGGACTGTATCAATCTATAACGATACAACTTTCAATATCCGTAACGCCATGGAACAGTGGCAATCTGGTATTCAAAGTTACTCAAGCACAGACGGTAGAACTAATCCACGTGATTATCAAGTAGATTTACAAGTTCATCAATTAGATCGTAGTGGTGCAACCATCAAGAGCTATAAGTTTGTTGATGCATTCCCTACTAACATTGGTCCTATTGCGTTGGATTTTGACCAACAAAATCAGATCGAACAGTTTGACGTAGAATTCCAGTTTAATTACTTTACTTCTAACGCAACTGAGGGTGGTGGAATCAATCTTAATGTTTCAGTTGATACACCAATCGGTAGCTTCCCACTACCTATCTAACTAGGTTGACAATTTAATTATGCAATTATTTGGATTCGAGATAACACGTAAACAAGAAAAAGAGGTCGGAGCTGTAGTAACTCCGATCTCTGATGACGGCTCAACAGTTGTATCCACCAACGCCACTTCCTATTATGGAATGGTTATGGATTTGGATACGATTGTTAAAAATGAAAACGATTTAATTAGACGTTATCGTGACACAGCAATGTACGCTGATTGCGATGCAGCTATTGAAGACATTGTAAATGAAGCAATTATTTCAGAGTCTGATGATCAAGCTGTAAAGATTAATTTAGATAAAGTTAAATTATCTGAGTCTATTAAAAATAAGATTCGTGTAGAGTTTGACGAGATCTTACGTTTATATAATTTTGATGACAAAGGTCACGAAATTTTCCGTCAGTGGTATATCGATGGGCGTAGTTATTATAATATTCTTTTGGACATTAATAATCCAAAAGCTGGTATTCAAGAATTGCGTTATATTGATCCTAGAAAGATTCGTAAGATTAAAAATGTGGAAAAGAAACGCAATCCACAAGGTGTTGATATCGTTGTAAAATCTGATGAGTATTACATCTACAACGATAAAGGTATTACTGAAGCACAAGTTAATGGTGTTAAGTTGTCTATTGATTCAGTGGTTTATTGCCCTTCTGGATACGTAGACCACAATTCAGGTTTAATGCTTTCGTATTTACACAAAGCTATTAAACCAACCAATCAGTTAAAGATGATTGAAGATGCGGTTGTTATCTACCGTATCTCTCGTGCGCCAGAACGCAGAGTGTTTTATGTTGACGTTGGTAACTTGCCTAAATTAAAGGCTGAGCAATACGTTAATGACATTATGAACAAGTTTAAGAATAAAATTGTTTATGATGCAACTACTGGTGAAACACGTGATGATCGTCGCCATCTATCAATGATGGAAGATTTTTGGATGCCACGTCGTGAAGGTGGTAAGGGTACTGAAATCACTACTCTTCCAGGTGGACAAAATTTAGGTGATATTCAAGATATACAATATTTCCAAAGAAAGTTGTATCAATCATTGAATGTTCCAATGTCACGTTTAGAATCCTCAACTGGATTTGCACTTGGTAGATCTACTGAAATTACACGTGATGAAATTAAGTTTAATAAATTTATTCAACGTGTACGTAAGAAGTTTAGCACGCTATTTAGTGCAGCGTTACGTGTTCAGTTGATTGCAAAGAATGTTATTAAACCAGAAGAGTGGGTATCAATAGAGCAGTTAATACAGTATGATTATCAGCAAGACAATAATTTTGCTGAATTAAAAGACAATGAACTTTTAATACAACGTGTAACTGCCCTAACTCAAATGGAACCATTCATTGGTAGATTTTATTCTGCTAAGTGGATTCGTAAAAATGTGTTGCATCAAACTGACGATGAGATCGAACAGTTGGATAAAGAAATGCAAGAAGATCGTGATGCAGCTTTTGACCAAGCAGAACACAAAGGTGCACTTGCTGGTACTACTCAAGTAGCCCAACAAAAAGAATTATCAGATAATGGCTTTGGTGGTGATGAACAATCACCGAATGAACAATAAGGAGATAAAATGAACGAATCAGTAAAAAACTTAATTAACGCAATCTCAGCAGGTGATGCTGTTGAAACTGAAAATGCGTTTCAAGTAGCAATCTCAGATAAAATTTCAGCCAGACTTGCCGATATGAAGATTGAAGTTGCACGAGGAATGTTTGCACAACAAGAAGTAGAAGCTGAACAAGAAGCAGAACAAGAAACTCAAACTACAGAAGAATAATGCATTACTCTAAGTTTATCAAAAGTATTAATTCTTCTGCTGCTCCAGTAGTAGCCGAAGAAACTACACTTGATGAAATAATTAAAGAGTCGTACGAAGATATTGAAGATGGTCGAATCGCTACAATTATACGCGAATACCACGATATTAAAGTTACAAATACGTTAATAGAATCATACAGAGAATTAGCTGCTTCTAAAATGTTTACAGTTGATCCAATCGTACAAGAAATTAGAAAATTAAATAAATTAGATTCGATCGTTGAAAATAAAATTCACTACACTTTGAATGATAATTCTGTTGTTGCAATAAATGAAGGTACACAAGAAGTCCTAAATAATTTATTGTCCAAAGATAAACAAATTATTGAGTACATGCGAGAAAGCAAGAGTAATTTCTTTTATGTGCTTAAGAAAATTAAGGAATAAAGATGGCATTAACTAAAACCATATTAAAGATGACAGAGACAGAAACTGTCGTTAAGGTTGCTGGTGCTGCTGGATCAGCCACTATTGACTTGCAAACAGATTTGGTTGACACAAACCAAGCAGTAGCTGGAGCAACTCAAACTGTTACAATTACAGGTGTTCGCTGGAATGGTGAACTTAGTAATACACTTAACATAACAAGAAATAGCGTAAGAGTTCTTACTCTTCCAACTGATGCAGCAGATTTTATTGCGTTTGATGGTCAAGAAATGCCACCAGAAAATACTGAAGCTACTTCTGATATTGTAGTTAGTCAAACTGGTACTGGTCAAGTAGAATTGTATTTAAAACTACGTAAGGTTTCTGGTTATGCACCTAAAGTTGAAACTGCACAATTCAGCGTCTATGATGACGTTAATACAGTAGGAAGCTAAAATGAGACTAATCAAAGAAGTTTTCGATACAACAAACGTAATCGTTGAGTCAAAGCTAGGTAAGCCAAAACAATATTTTATTGAAGGTGTATTCCTTCAATCTGAATTGCAAAACCGTAACGGACGCATGTATCCAGAGAAAATTATGGATAAAGAAGTTAGCCGTTATATGGAAAGTTATGTTGCCAAGAATCGTGCCTATGGTGAACTCGGTCACCCAGAAACACCTTCTATTAATTTAGATCGTGTTTCTCACTTGATCGTAGATCTACGTAAAGAAGGCACTAACTATATCGGTCGAGCAAAAATTTTAGATACTCCAATGGGTCAAATCGCCAAAGGTCTTTTAGATGGTGGTGCTAACCTTGGTGTTTCTAGTCGAGCACTTGGTTCTTTACAAATGAACAAAGAAGGTGTTCAAGTGGTTCAAGACGACTTCATGCTGTCAACAGCAGCAGATATCGTTGCAGACCCATCTGCTCCAGATGCTTTTGTTGAAGGTATTATGGAAAGCAAGGAGTGGGTATTTGTTGATGGAAAGTTTGTGGAGAAGAATATTGAAGAGGCACGTAAGAGTATTATGAGAGCCACTTCTAAGAATCTAGATGAAGCGAAAATACTCGCTTTTCAGAATTTTCTGAGAGAAATCAGATAAATAATAAATAATTACATAGAACTAATCCAGTTAGGAGAAAACGATGTCAATCGAACAAAAAATCGCTGAGCTTCTTGCAGAATCTAAAGCTGCCCAGTTAGCTGAGCAAGTAGCTGAAGACAAAGCTAAGGAAGTTATTTCTGAAGAAGAAACCATCACTGGTTTGACTGAAGAACAATTCCAGGCTCTTTCTGAAGAAGAACAAGCTGAATACGAACTTGATGAAGCATCTTCATGCTATAAGAAAAAAGCTATGAAAGAAGAAGCTGAAGAAGTTATCGCTGAAGAAGCTAAAGAAGAAGAACTTACTGTTGATGTGTCAGCTGATGTAGCTGCGCTAATCAATGGTGAAGAACTTACTGAAGAATTTAAAACTAAAGCTGCTACAATTTTTGAAGCAGCAGTAGTTAATAGAGTAAAGCAAGAAGTTGCTAAACTTGAAGAAGAATACGCAGCTCTTTTAGTTAAAGAGTCTGAAGAAATTGCAGAGGGTCTTATTGAAAAGGTTGATGGATATCTCGACTACGTAGTCGAGCAGTGGATTGCACAGAATGAACTAGCCCTTGAGCATGGTATGAAGTCTGAAATCTTAGAAGGTTTCGTGGCTGGATTGAAAGGTCTTTTCGAAGAACATTATATCGATATTCCTGAAGAGAAATTCGACGTAGTGGGCGTAATGGAAAGCACTATTGAAGAACTAGAAACTAAGTTAAATGAGCAACTTGCTGCTAACGTTGAGCTAAACAAAACTGTTGGCGAAATGAAACGTAGCGAAATTGTTGAGACAGCCTGTGAAGGTTTATCTGATACTGAAGTTGAGAAGTTCAAAGGTCTAGCTGAAGAGTTAGCATACGAAGATGTTGAAACTTTTACTACTAAAGTTCAAACTATTCGTGAAAGCTACTTCACTACCAAAGCACAATCAGATGTTGCATCTGTAGTTACTGATTCCCCTGTAGAAATGCTTGCTGAAGAAAAGAAATTAGATCCAGCAATGGCAAAATACTTGGAAGCAATTAATCAGTTCAAAAAATAAAATCTTTTTAAAAGGAAATAAAAATGACAACTCGTCAAGAATTAATGGAAAAATGGGCACCAGTATTAAATGCTGAAGCTGCTCCACAAATTAAAGATCAGTATCGTAGAGAAGTTACTGCTGTTCTTTTAGAGAACCAAGAGCGTGAAGCTGCTAAGCAGAACCAAGTGTTCACTGAAGCTACTCACGCTAACGCTGGTGGTACTGGTGTTGCCTTAGGTGGTGCAGGTTCTAACGCAAACATGGCTGGCTACGATCCAGTTCTTATCAATCTAGTACGTCGTGCTGCTCCACAGATGATCGCTTATGACATCGCTGGTGTTCAGCCAATGACTCAACCAACTGGTTTGATCTTTGCAATGAAGAGCAAGTATACTAGCCAAGCTGGTACTGAGGCTCTATTCAACGAAGCTGATACAGACTTTGCTGGTACTGGTACTCACGCTGGTGCAAACCCAGTTGATGGTACTTACACTACTGGTACTGGTATGTCTACTGATACTGCTGAAGGTCTTGGCGATAGCACTGCTTTCGGTCAAATGGCTTTCTCTATCGAGAAGACTACTGTAACTGCTAAGACTCGTGCTTTAAAAGCAGAATACACTGTTGAATTGGCTCAAGACTTACAAGCTGTTCACGGTCTAAACGCTGAAGCTGAACTAAGCAACATCCTTTCAACAGAAATCACTGCTGAATTGAACCGTGAAGTTGTACGTACTGTTTACACTGCTGCTAAAGCTGGTGCTGAAATCGGTACTGCAGTTGCTGGTACTTTTGACCTTGACGTTGACTCAAATGGTCGTTGGTCTGTTGAGAAGTTCAAAGGTCTATTGTTCCAAATCGAACGTGAAGCAAATGCTATTGCCCAGACTACTCGTCGTGGCCGTGGTAACTTTATCATCTGTTCTTCTGACGTAGCTTCTGCTTTGGCAATGGCTGGCGTACTTGACTATGCTCCTGCATTGTCTACTGGTTTGAACGTTGATGAGGCTTCTACTACTTTCGCTGGTGTTCTAAATGGTAAGTACAAAGTATATGTTGACCCATATTCTGCTAACCAATCTGCTAGCCAGTTCTTTGTAGTTGGTTACAAAGGTACTTCTGCGTTTGACGCTGGTTTGTTCTATTGCCCATACGTTCCACTACAGAAAGTAAACGCAATTGATCCAAACACTTTCCAGCCAAAAATTGGATTCAAGACTCGTTACGGTATGGTTGCAAACCCATTCACTAGCTTGTCTTCTGGTGCTAACATCTATTATCGTAAAGTTAAAGTTACTAACATTATGTAATCCATAATGTTGGTTTCATAGAAACTGACGATAAGAAGCAGTGTTTAAGGGGAACAGAAATGTTCCCCTTTTTTATTTGTCCTAAATAAAAGAAACGAGAACTGACTATGACCAACAGAACATTAAGTTGCCCGATTCCTGATAACATTTCACCATTGTCTCCAAATGGTTTTCAGTTTGGCATTCAAAAATTGCCAGAGATTAGTTTTTTCTGTCAACAAGTAAATCTTCCAGGTATTGCATTAGGTTCACCAGAGTTTGGTAACCCATTTAACGTGGCACCAATTCCAGGTGACACTCTAACGTATGACACCTTATCTGTTCAGTTTTTAGTTGATGAAAATATGTCTAATTATAAAGCAATATATAATTGGGTAGTTGCACTTGGTTTCCCAGAAACTTATGAACAATACTTGACTTTATTAGATGGTGCAGCAGTTAGTAGTCTAAGTGAACTTGCAAAGAATTATTCAGATGCATCTTTAACAATACTAGGTGCTTCAAATAATCCTGTGCAAACAATTGAATTCTACGACTTGTTTCCTGTAACTATTGATTCATTAATGTTTCAATCAACAAATCAAGACGTGCAATACTTAGTTGGAAATGCAACTTTTAGATACGCTTATTATAAATTTGTATAAAATACTTGCTTTAAATTGCAAGGTGTAGTATAATGATAGTTATGTCCATGTGAGGAAATTATGACTTTAAATGAATTGCAAGAAATGTGGGAAGCTGATGCTGAGATAGATGATAACTATCTTGGTGAAAGTTCTGTCGCCACCCCAAAACTCCACGCCAAATATATCAAACTGCTTGTCGGTACAAAACTCAAGCACACTAAACTTCAATCAGATTATTTGCTACTACGTAAAAACAAGTTTCGTTTATATCGTGGCGAGTTATCTCGTGATGAATTAACTAATCTTGGTTGGAATCAGTGGCAAGGTGTCAAACCATTGAAGAATGAGATGGATGAATTTTTACAAGGTGACTCTGAGTTAGTTACTATTAAAGTAAAGATTGATTATCTTGAAACAATGATTTATTTTTTAGAATCCGTTCTAGGTCAAATCAAAGCCAGAGACTGGCAGATTAAAACTGCCGTGGAATGGAAACGATTCTTAGCTGGTATGTAATGATAAAAATTGAAAAACTAGATGAAGTCTATGTAAGAGTTTTTAGTGAAGGTTCAATTGAACAAGAACTATCAGACTTCTTTACGTATGAATATCCAGGTGCTAAATTCACACCACAGTATCGTGCTAGATTATGGGATGGTAAAGTACGTTTATATGATCAAATACGTAAAACTCTTTATGTTGGTTTAGTATCATACGTTGAAGAGTTTGCCACCCGCAATGGGTATGGCATTGAGTACGTTTCTCCAATACACAAAACAAATAATATTACTGCAGAACAAGTGCAAGATTATGCTGCTGCATTAGAACCAATGGGTCACGGTAAACCTATTGAGATACGTGACTATCAAATTGAAGCAGTGCAAACGGCACTTGATCGTGAACGTGTTCTGCTACTATCACCAACAGCTTCAGGTAAATCATTTATTATTTACACAACAATGCGTTGGCATGTTGAACAAAATCGTAAGTGCATTATTATTGTTCCAACTACATCTCTTGTTGAACAGTTGTATACTGACTTTGAAGACTACTCTAGTGCAAATGGTTGGAAACCTTCTATTCACTGTCAAAAACTATATTCTGGCTTTACAAAAGACTTTACCAAGGATGTGTTAATTACAACTTGGCAATCTGTCTATCTACAACCAAAATCTTGGTTCAAACAATTCAATGTAATCTTTGGTGACGAAGCACATCAATTTAAAGCAAAGTCCTTAACAACTGTTATGGAAAAACTAGATGCTGTTCGTTATCGTATTGGTACAACAGGTACACTTGATAATAAAAAGATTCATCGTTTAGTTCTTGAAGGTATGTTTGGTCCAGTGCATCGTGTTACTACAACTAAAGCCCTAATGGAAACACAAAAGTTAGCCAAGCTAAATATAATGTGTGTGGTTCTTAAGTATAATGAAGAGATTCGTAAGGGACGTAAAAATAACACATACCAAGAAGAAATGGATTGGCTTGTTAGCAATGAAGCACGCAATAAGTTTATCCGAAACTTGGCAGTAAAGTCTAAAGGCAATACGCTGGTACTTTTTCAATACGTTGAAAAACACGGCAAAGTCCTGTACGATCTTATTAAAGAAAAAGTACATTCAGAACGAAAAGTATTTTTTGTTTACGGTGGAACTGAGACTTCGGATAGAGAAGCAATAAGACACATTACAGAAGGTGAACCAGATGCTATTATTATTGCATCATATGGAACATTTTCTACAGGAATTAATATACCCTCAATTGAAAACGTAATCTTTGCCAGCCCTTCA
>Ga0315909_10009237_pt1 | contig 10683 bp, 8 predicted proteins | sample LakEriMetagenome_11_FD_203527 | JGI IMG/M metagenome (GOLD analysis project Ga0315909, IMG submission 203527) | Freshwater fungal communities from buoy surface, Lake Erie, Ohio, United States - Buoy 2 MA125 | ecosystem: Environmental > Aquatic > Freshwater > Lake | place: USA: Lake Erie, Ohio...
GTCCGTTCTGTATAATTGCAAAATTGTTGATGTAACTTTGTGTATTATATAATGTTATACCACTACTTATCCAACAATCATTTTGTGTTGTTAAGTTATATATTTTTCCGGGAATAAAATTTGATGGTAAGTCCGCTAAATAATAAACTTTAGTATTGTCTTTACAATTTTCAAATTCTTCCAAATAAAAACTATCAAATCCAACGTTACATGTTGTTGTTGCAGTAAAATCACCATAATAATCAACAACAGTTGCTGTATAACTTCCAGGACTGACATTTGAAAGAAATGTTCCTTGTTGTCCATTATTCCATGTTACATTATATGGTGGTGTACCTCCTGTTATGTATAAAGCAATAAAACCATTTGTAGCATCAGGAGTAGACACATTAATACTATCACAATCTAAACCTAAAGGTAAAATTGTTATAATATTACAACTATTTCCACTTAATAATCCCATTTATTATCCGAAGTCAACTATATTATAGTAAATTTTTATTTTTAATGATCCATCACCTCCGGTTGGGTCTGAAACTGTTGTACTTAATAGTAAGTTAGAATTAACTGTTGTTAAGTTTGATTGTGTGTCCATATTACTTACTAATATTGCATTGTCAGATCCCTCTATATAAAATTCTTTAGTTACTCGTTTGTTCGTGTTATCGACAAGGACTATTAGGTTACTAGTATAAGGTGAAGAGTTATAAGTATATTCAAAATAAACTTTAAAATCGTAGTATTTGTTTGCGCCAGGTGCCGGTAGTATCTCCACAGGTAAAGAAAATAATGTTAATGTTTCGCCGCTAGTTATTGTAACCGCACTATAATATTGGTATCCTCCTATTGTTGTTGCAATCTGATTTAATTCCGCCTTATAAGAAGATCCCGCCGGATCTTGAGACACATCATTTGTGTCCACAATATGTATCAACGTTGTGGGTGTTATTGCCGTTGATTGAGCTAATGTTTGATCTGTTAATTTTGCCATTTTTTATTCTTTTATTTTTTATTGAAAATTATATTCTGTTCCATCCATAAATTCAAAGTAATTACCATCTTGGAACTGTTTTCCATAAGCTGAAAATACTTCACAGTATGTACATCCTGCATTATCCACCAATTTTACTACATATGAAGTATATGTTTCATATATTGAGGGTAATGTGAAAGTATAAGGGGCGGTTGTTATTGTATCTATCAATTGACACACACCTCCTGAACATATATCACACACATAAACATTATAGGGTGTTGAACCTGATGTTATTGAATTTATTGTTATATCTATTGCCATTTTTTTATAAATATTTTTTTTATGTACAATTTCCGTTTACGTTACAAAATTCTGTAATTTTACCGGTGTTATCCACCTCATATATTTTAGTATCATACTCAATATAGTCAACATATAATGGAATTGTTAAATTAGTATCTTCATACACATAAACTCCCGTTTGTATTGTTGTGTCGGCAGAAGAGGTATACCAACTGTACGGTACACCATAATTTGTAAGTTCACATACAGGACAAGAAAGTGAGTATTCAGCCTTACCTCTCCACTGAATATAACTTAAAGTTACTTCTGGTTTTAATAAACATTCCAAACAAGTAGTATATGTTGTTGCCGTTGTTGTTGCTGTAAATACGTCTTGATGCGAAACCAAATAACCCGTTGGTGGAATATAATTAACAAAATTTCCAATGTATGTATAACATTCTCCTGATGGTGTTTGTGAAACACATAAATCAGTGAAGTTTGTTGGTGGATATGCGGTTTGTATAATCATTGAATTATTAGTACATGATGTGAAAACAAAACTTGTTCCTGATGGGTAAGTAATTGGTGTTGGTGTAATTTCCGTTGCCGATATTGATACCGTAAATGCAGTACAAGGGTCAACTATTGGAACAACACATTGAGAACAACCTCCACTATATAATTCAAATATTTGTTTAATAATTCTATTAGGTGAAGTATTTGATAATGAATTGGTGTATGTTACACATTGTATTTGATCTGAGTTAAAGTCATTCAATTGAGCTAAGAATGTTGTACCAGTTGTAACTCCAGAACCACTAAATATTAAAGGATCATTAACATAATACTTATCGTTTGTTTCACAATCAACAAGTTCTTTAACACTTGAACAAACAAAATAACCACTATCTAGAATAAAAGTCACGGTATTTGCCGATGGTGGTCCCAAAGGTGTTGGTGGTGGTGTTGGTGGTGGTGTAGGTGTTGGTGTGGGTATAGGTATTATTTCTGTAGCACTTATACTAGCCGTAAATGCAGTACACGGGTCCGGTGTTGGTGTAGGGGTCGGTGTAGGGGTCGGTGTGGGTGGTGGTGTAGGTGTTGGTGTGGGTACGGGTATTTCACATTCAAGTAAAACGTCAAAATCTAAAACACCACAAGGGTCAGGTGTAGGTGTTGGTGCAGGAACACAACTACCTTCGGTATAAATGGTTGAACTAAAGTCAGGGCAAACCGAATTTGTTGGGGAAGACCCAAAAAAGAATACAGTACCTCCTAACCCGTCTCCTATACACCACTTATTTGAGTCATAAAAAATATAACCAACGCTTGTTCCTCCGGTCCAATATGGCTTCGCACTATAACTACCCACAATGGTATATGTTCCATTGTATCCCGTATACGCACTTAATGGAATATCAACACAAACCAATTCGTCGCAACAATAACCACTACAAGGGGGGTCTAAACATCCCATAATTGATGTTGCGGTGCCGTCAAATGAAAATGGTCCAAAGGCCGTTACACCAGAAACTATAGTGTAACACCCGTCCATAATATTTGTATCTCCTGTAATTTCAAACGAAGATAAATAAGTTGTAGAACCAAGCCAAGAAGTAGCACTATATACTATTTGTGTATAACAACAACTACTTAATATAATATCCGCCATCTAAAAATTACTTTATTATATAAATAATTGATTATTCATTTTATTAAACATTTTATTTATTATTTTTGGTAAATGAATTTATGTTTGATAATCCATTAGAATTAGATAGGTCGGGTAAGTGTGTTTTAGTCGGTAATGGTCCTTCCGTTATGTACAGTAAATTGGGTAATAAAATTGACCAATTTGATGAGGTTTTACGTTTTAATGAATGTAAAATCAAAGGGTTTGAAGAATATACCGGAACAAAAACAACTATTTGGTCAACTTTTGGTCGTGGTGTTTTACCTAAAGACGAGGAAGTAAGACCAAATAAAGTAATATTTACACATGGAGAGTATGGGAAACCCGCTTACACGCCAGATAAATTATGGAGAATACCTTTAACCTATTATAATAATTTAAGGTCTAAAATTCAAGCCGAATCAAAAAAACCAGACCCTTCTGTTTTGTTACCTTCTAGCGGTATTTTAATTATAAAATGGTTATTAGAAAACGTATATGATCATTTACACATCATAGGTTTTGATAGTTTTTCTAAAGACATTAGTAATAAACATCATTATTGGAATGAACAAAAATTTACTAAACCAAAAGAACATGACGATGAATGGGAAAAAAACTTTATTCAAAATCTTATAAACGATAAAAAAATTTTTATTCTATCTTAACAAGGGCACAAATTACCTAATTCAGATATTATACCACCAAAACTAGATATTACATTTGGTGTGGTTGATGAAGAAAAGAAAAATTCTGTTGGGTAACTAACTGTTGTTGTGATTGTTGAACCGCTAGGACAACAAGGGTCATATGAAAAACTTATAACACCTGGATGTCCCCATTTCACTTTATATTCACTACAAACACATGTTCCAGTGTATCCTGTTAAACAATTTTGTATTTCATCATGAACACATCCATTAGTATCTATAAGTCTTAATAATAGTGTTTCTTCACTAGGAAAATAATTATCACTATCTATTATAACACTTGGAGGGATTGAACAATTTCCCGACACAAAAAAACAAGAGGTTCCTCCTGTGTTACAAAGAAAAATATCGTATGGTGATTGACCACTAGTTACTCCTGTTATTTCTATAATCATAATAATAAATATTAACCAAACACAATACCTTCTCCGTCCTCTGTTGTTAAAATAAATCCGTCTTCAGTAATTATAAAATATGTTTCAACAGCACAATCTATTGTCTTAAAAGTAGAACATCCATTACTATCAACTACTTTCACTAAAAAACTAGTTGCGGTTGAATAAAAGGTTGATGCGGTATAAGTACCTCCTGTAGTACCCAAATATGAACAGTTATTACCATTTTGATCACATAAAAAAAATGTAAGTGGTGGTACACCTCCAGTAATTCCTGATATGGTAAAAACTTGAGTACTCATATAAAATATGACGGATCGTAAATAGTTGATGAGCTTGTACTACCTATATAACCATATATTAAAATATCCGACCCTGTGGTTCCGCCTGTAAATTGATTTGCATAAATTTCAAAATCTCTAGCATCTGATGGGTTATTTAATACAATATTATATCTAAAACTATATCTTCGGTTGTAACTCAAATTTAAACCTAAAGAAGTGTTAGTAAATTTGGGGTAATTAAAATCAAAAGTTTTTGCACTAAATGTCGGCACTAATGTTGGTGTTAATCCTGTGTATATTTGTGTTTCATTTAAATAAGACGGGATTTCAATATAACCTTCTTTTGTTGTTGCACTTATTGTTGTTACACCGCTACACGCAATATTAACTTGATAAAAAGGATCTGTGTATTTACTACCGGATGTAGTTGTTCCTGTAAAATTATTTGTTGTCGCAGTAGAAGATGGGTTTATTATGTCTATAAAATTTGTTTTAATGCTACCAGAAATATTACATAAAGGGTCATAAGTTAACCCATCAGTGATTGTTGGCATTGTTAATTGCATTGTATAATTAGGTCCAGACGTGCCTGTTGTCACAGTACTTGATGGGTGAAAATAAAACCTTCTTACTGTTGTTCCATCTCCACAATTCGTAGAACCGGTATTTGATGGGATTCCTAAAGCGTAATACCTATAATATCTAATGTCTGTATTATCAAAAGGAGTGCCGCTCCATGGTCCTGATGATGTTAGACATAATTGTCCAGATGTAAATGTAGTACTTCCTGTTAAAACTGTTAAATATGAGTTATAGTATGTGTTAAAATCACTTATATTATTAAATTCTAAATTAACAACCCCTTGAGTTCCCCCACTAACGTATTTAGTATATGTTATTGTGTTTGTTGTGGGTGTTGCACAAATTAGTGAAACGTTTCTTGTGTTAGTTTGTGTAAACGTTATTGAATTAATTCGTAATGTTCCTGAACTTACATTTATAAATGGATTAATCGGGCTCGTTAAAACTGAATAGGCATCAATGCTACGATAAGCGGTAGTACTTAGTATGTTTTGATTATTTTCATCAGGTGCAATATATTTAGAAAAATCATCAGTTTTATTTGTACACCCACTAATTTTGAAAGTAATAATATTAGTATTACACAGGCCGGTTGCTGAATTAATTGTTGATGCTGAAATCTTATATGGTGTACCATTTAATAAACACGTATCTTGATCAAAAGTGTTTAAACAAGTGAAGTAAACATCCCAATTTGTTTGTGTGTTTGCAGAATTTGGTATTACTTCTAATTTTATGGTGTCATTTATGTTTTGTGTAAGACCTGTAAAGCAATTAACTTTTTTTACAAAATATATAGGTGAAAACGTATCCGCACTTTTAGGTAATTTAGATAAACTAAAATCACTACTTGTTAGGTTTGACCCAACTTCAATATCTTCAATCACTAGTGGTTCTGTGTAAGCCGAACCATAATACGTAAGTCTTAACCTATCAGGTACCGAGTAACCTCTAAATTTCCAAGCAAAATAATTAGTTATACCTGTAAACAAAAATGTACCCTCTAAACTTTGTGGGATAACACCAGCAGCAGCACCTGAAAAACTTACTCTATGTTCATAGTTTGCATCATCACTTGACCCATCTCCGTTATCACAAGTAAATGGATTAACAGTGACAGTTGTTGCAGAAAAACACTCTAGTTCTGCAGGAATATTTCCTGTTCCACCTGTTTGTGAAAATGTTAGTCCGCTAATTTTTACTTTATCTATTACCGGTACGTATGTTCCTGCTTGAGCAAATATGGCTGTAGATCCAGTAAGTGGGTGCGTAAAAGAATAAGGTATAAATTCAGAACCAAATCCTGATATATAAACAGGATTTGTAGTATCTCCCGTTTCATACCAAAAAATTCTATAATCGGTAATATTCGCCTGACAAGATCCTGTAAGATTTCCAGCAACCAATCTACCAATAGTAGACGCACTGTATGAATTAAAATCTAAATCACAAGTTACGCAAAAATTATTATCCTGAACAGGAATGTCACAATAACAACCAGTACCGATATCAAAAATTCTAATTTGTGTAGTACCATCAGGAACATTATTTATGTAATATGGACATTGATTACCTGTTATTGCGGATAAATTTATGTTAGTTGTAAATGCACTAACAAAACTATCAACATCACTGTATAGATTAATTATACCACCTAATGGTGTTGTTCCTGTATAAGATAAACATGTTACCGCTGAAAAAGGCATATATTTTATTATGGTTGGTTTATTTCAAAAGTGTATCCTGACATACCACAACTTATTGGTGGTGGTAATGGTGTTGGGGTAGGTGTTGGTGTTGGGGTAGGTGTTGGGGTAGTTTCACAATTAACGTCATACACAATCTCTAAACCTAAACTAAAGGGTGCGTCAGACAAAGGATCATAATCACCATTACAATTAGATTTAATTTGTAATGTATTATTAATTAAATCAACAGAATAACTTCCAACATCACTAATACTTGAAAGTATGTTTTCTATAGTAGATTGCCAAAGCGTGTCTTGTGGAACATCATTTAACGTAGTTGCGGTGTAAAAACTTTGGGTATATGCACTACCATTTATATTTACTTCAGCAGTAAACACTGCCCCGCTAAAGACACATCCGGTGTACCCTGATGTTATGTCCAAATAACCTTCATTTAACATATCTGAAAACCCTCTTTGATTACCTGTTGTTGTCACAAAAGTGTTATTACAAAGTGTATAGATGTCATAATAAGTCACTAAATTAGAATTGCAATTTAAAATAAAGGAGTGGTTTTTAAAACATCCGTTTGAATCACTAACAAGAACACTATATGTACCCGCAGTTAGTCCGGTTACGGTACTACCTGTTTGGACGCCAGGTACGTTGTTTGACCAAGAATAACTGATTGGTGGTAACCCATCAAAAATATTAACAGTTGCTGTTCCATCACCTGAACCCGTACAAGTTGTTGTTGATATTGTGCTTAATAAACTTCCTGATGTACTAATTATCACTTGTTCTGTAACTGAACACCCACTTTGGTCGGTTACTGTAATATTATAACTTCCAGCATATAAATTTGTAAAAGTATATGAAGATAAAGTACTATCAATAATTGGTGGTACTCCACTAACTACATAATCTAAAAATCCAGTATAACCACTACCTACCTGTATTTCTAATGCCCCATTATTGTAACCACAAGTTGACCCTGTTGTTGTTGCACTTATTGTAAACTTTTGTTGCGATGTAACATTAATTACGTTTGAATATACACAATTACTACTAGATGCTGATATAACTAAAAGGTAATTATCATTTGCCAATAGTGGTGAGGTATAACTTAAAAAAGGACCGGTCTCTACGTTTACAATACCACTAGTTTGTCCTGATAAATAATAATTATATATGTTATATCCACCTGATAAATTAACTTGTATTTGACCATTATTTTGTGAACAATTAGAATTAGTAATTGTTGTATTAACAACATTGAACCCATTAGGTGTGATTAAAAAATCATTCAAAGTAAATTCACAAAAATTAGCATCTCTAACAACTGTAGTATAATTACCGTTAGTTAATCCTGTAATTATAAAGGTATCCGAAAGTGTGTACCCAATTTGTCCTGTATTTGCCGAATAATAAAATGGTGCAGTACCACCAGTTAAAGTGTAGGTGATAGTACCATCAGACATAAAACAAGACGGAGGTAAAGAAGTGACTAACCCTAACCCTATTGGGTCAGCTACCCCTATTGTTTCATATTTTGTAGTTGAGCAACCTAAATTATCAGTAACAGTACAACTATAAGACCCCTGAGTCAGTCCTGTAATCAACTGAGTAGTTTCTCCATTAGACCAAAGATATGTAAAAGGTGCGGTACCTGTTACACCTGTTACGGCTAACTTACCTTTGTCAATAACACAGTTAGATGTATTAACTTTCCATAAACCAAAATCAACCCCTGTACTAGGTATTACAACACCGTTACCTGTTGTTGCAGTAACATTACCGAAATCAACAAAATTCACATAATAAACACCTGAAGATAAATTAGTAAATTGATATGGTTGTGTTGGTGTTGTCACCACGTCATATAAACTTCCGTCTTTATATAATAATAAATTATATGGTGAAGAACTTGTCGTTGCACTCACATAAAAGGATCCATTATCTAAACCACAAGTTGTACCTGAAACACCATATAAAGAAGCCCTGAAACAACCACTAATTATTACGTTAACGTAAATATCTTCATTTACCCCACCAGATGAATCATTAATTCTAAACGTATAAGTGTCTGCACTTAAACCACTAAATGTAAATGGACCTAAACCTGTTTGTGACGGAATACCTCCAGGTATTTCGTTATTAATAGTATATATAGGGGTACCATTATAGACATCAATAATTGCGGTACCTGAAGAAGAGTAACATGTTCCTGTTACTGAAAATGAATAATCTAATGGACCTAAATTACAGTCAATTGAACATGTGCTAGCCGTGTTAGCACTTATACCTACGGTTGTACTTGAGTATGCTGCGTCTATACAAACTGTTTGTAAAGATGTTGCAAATCCATTTGTTTTTATTCCGCAACAATTTATATACTCATAAAAACCACCAAGCGTTATACCACTAATACAAGCCATTAACTACAATTTATTTGAATGTTTATACCAATATTTAATGATAAAATTTTATTTGTGAAGTCATCGTAACAAGTACTATTACTTATAGTTAAAACATTACCACTAAAAAAATAATTAAGCCCATAATTATGAAGACCTTGTAGTTTTTCATTTATTGCATTTACTACTTCACTATTTGTTGGGAAATCGTTATATCCGTATCCAACATAAAATTGTTCTTGAACTAATATTTGGTTATCTAATCTGCAGTCAACATACCATGTAGAAACCATAGAATTTAAGTCGCATTGACTTTGGGTGTACCCACTAACTGTGAGTATCTTATTTAATATGTTTATTAACACACCTGCAGGTGATTGTGAAGGTAATTCACATTTAAGAGTTTGATCAATACAATCATAAACGAATGGTTGTCCATTGTACTCACAAGGTACACATTCAATAGGTATGAAAACACAACCTCTTTGTCTTCTCCAAACAAATTTTTGTCTGTGGAATATTGAATTATCTAATTTTTGACCCGTTAACCAAAGTGTTGTTGACGGCACAACCTGTTCTAATAATCTTTGCCAATAATCACCTAAACCTAAAGTATAATCAATAAGTTTTTGATATGTAAATTTGTTAGTTGGGAGTCCAACGGTTTCTTCAGATTGTAAATATCTCCAAAAAACTGATTGTAATGTTGGGTAACCTCCAGTTTTCCCGTCAAATATTGTTTGTCTATTTCTTACATTTATAAAATTATTATAAAATGACTGAGCAAATTCAAAAAACGTTTTTTCTTTTGGTTTTGGGTTAATAGTAGTCCAATCAATATTTCCCGGTGTTGGGTATGGTGCGGTAAGCGCCGAATTAGGTATTGGATATCCGTTTTTAACCGAAAGTTCCCAAATATCATAAGTTATACCTTGGCCAACATTGGCATATAATTCTATATTTTTAGAATTTATGACTAACTTGTCATCGGTAACATTATAATTAACTCCGTTAAAATTTTCTTTACTTGTTCTATTCCCAACAGTGTTACTTGCCCATGATTTTTTATTATCACTTATTTTTGTTAATGTATAACCCATACCACCCATAAAATCAGGATTTCTGAATTTATTCATATATTCTTGTCCAAAGGTAAATGGTTGTAATTTTGTTTTTAAAGATAAATTTCTTGGATCAAGTGATGAATTTTCTTCATCAATAACTTCAGGTGATCTGTGTTTAGGACTTTTTTCAAACCAACCCGACCCTTTTTGGTAGAATGTATTTTCAGTAGGTCTTGGACTTGTTGGATACCCATCTTTATCTATCCCATAATCTTCTCTAGTATTACTATTAAAGTTTAAAACCCCCTCAGCAGTATACCCAGTGTAATTCACTCCTTGAATAGAATACACATCGTTAGGGTTAGGTAATGGGCTTTCTATATATATTGTTCCTCCAGATATTTGAGCGTATTTTTCCTCAAACTCATCCATCCTTATTTTACCGTCCGCAACATAGATAACTTCATTGAACTCAACTAATGCTTCAGGTGCACCTATAAATCGCATAATATACTCAAGAGATTGTCTTGTACCTTTGGATTTAAACATATACGCAGAATTCAAGATAACGTTTCTAAAATACTGGTAATTTAACTCTGTCGGTGAATCG
>Ga0315909_10009240_pt1 | contig 10680 bp, 18 predicted proteins | sample LakEriMetagenome_11_FD_203527 | JGI IMG/M metagenome (GOLD analysis project Ga0315909, IMG submission 203527) | Freshwater fungal communities from buoy surface, Lake Erie, Ohio, United States - Buoy 2 MA125 | ecosystem: Environmental > Aquatic > Freshwater > Lake | place: USA: Lake Erie, Ohio...
AAAGCCACAAATAACCCTGTACAATATACCTAAAGTAGTGTATAATGATCCTTGTGACAAGACAGGGTATACATAATATGGCACTCCTACCTTCTTATTTTACTACTACAAGCACGCGCAAGCGCAAGTCGAAAGCTAAGACTAAGGCAGTCAAAGCTGCTGAGGCTCAGACTGCTGCTCTGCTAGAGAAGGTAGGTTATCGGGGTGTGGCCAAGCCTGGTAAGGCGCCTGCTTTGGGTGCAGGAGATCGGAGGTTCGAATCCTCTCGCCCCGACCATTCAGCTCCTACATCAGATATTATTCCTGGTGGCACGTTTGCCAAGCGCGATATCATGAATGATTGGCGATGGCAGGCTGGTCGCGAGGAGAAGGCTAGTGTAGTCCAGGCTATGCGCGAGAAGGCTTCTCGTGTCCAACCATTATATAACAAAGGTGGCTATCAGGTCGCATCAGTCAATGATGATCCAGCTACCCTTGGCTCACGTTCTCGGAGGCTTTAAAATGTCTAGATGGTTACTATCCAACCTTGAGAAAAAGAATGTGCAGGAGCTTGAATATTTCAAGCATCCAAAACATGATAAGCCTATCATTGTCGAAAACTGGTGGCGCTGGGGTACTTTCGAGTGCGAATCCGATGAAGCTCCAGATATCGATTTGGACAATTCGGATCCAGATGGATTCTATGTCTATGATAGTGAATATGATTTCTCCACGGTAGGATTGGATGATGGTGTGTCATCAGGAATCACCTGGCCTGATGATATGTCAGAGGAGGATCGTGAGTCTCTCCAAGAGATATTTGATGAGGATGGATATGGTGGATGGGAAGACATTGGTATCGATCCAGTGGAAACAGATGTGATCATTTATGGAAAGCTAACCTTGGAAAAGGATGATAGCGAATGATTCCGATTGGTCTAGTAAATCGTGGAAATATCTTTCCATTATTATGTGTATCAATCCTCACCTCTCATGGTGTAGGTTCTATTCTGGAAAAGATAGTAGAACCTGGCTTAAATTGGACATATGTCCTGGCCTTTGGTATCACGACATGGGCCTGGATTCGTCTATATGATTATATTTTCAAAGATATAGTCACCACCTCAATCAGAGGCACTCTACAATATCTTATTCAAGAAGGTAAAATCAAAGAAAGCGATGTGGATTTAGAAGATGAGTGAATATTTGGAATTGAACGGCGATATTTTGCATGATCAATTAAGCCAATCAGTATTGATGGTGTCATTTGACAAAGTAAATGGTGAACGGCGTGATATGACTTGCACATTAGATCGCAAATATTTGCCTATTGATCAGCAAGCCGATGCAGTGGTTGCGAAGCCTACCAAGGCTTCCTTGGCTGTATGGGATCTAAATGCTAATGGCTGGCGGAGTTTCCGTCTAGATAGGGTCATCAACATTCAAGAGGTGAGTTACCCATGACTAAGCTAAATGTGACAGGTCTCAAAGAAAAGTCTAAAAATCTTGGACCAGGTCCCGATGGTACCTATGCACATATTGGTGCGCGCGGCGGCACGGAGATGATGATGGATGGTCTGCGTCGATATGCAGATCCTACATTACTTGATAAGTTCAATATCATTTGTTCTCGTGTTACTGGCAAACTTGAATCCGATAAAAATCATATTTTGTGGTTGCATGATACGTGGGATGACCCTGAATCACAACATCTAAATGATGAAGTCTCACGCAAGCGTTTTAAAAAGCTTGTATTTGTGTCAAATTATCAACAAATGACATACAATCTTGGATTGGGTATTCCACACTCAGAGGGTGTCGTTTTACCCAATGCTGTAGATCCGATTCCAGTTCATGCAAAACCTAAAGATGGTAAGATCAATCTAATCTATCATACAACTCCACATCGTGGATTGGAGCTTCTTATTCCTGTCGTAGAGCATTTACTCAATGCAGGATTTCCAATTCATCTTGATGTGTATAGCTCATTCAGCATTTATGGTTGGGCTCAGCGCGATGAACCATATCAAGAATTATTTCAGCGCATCCGTGACAATCCAAACATGACATATCATGGGTATCAACCTAATGATATCATTCGCGATGCATTGAAGAAGGCACATATCTATGCATATCCAAATATCTGGCCTGAGACTAGCGCGATTAGTGTCATCGAGGCAATGAGTGCAGGATGCACAGTCATTTGTCCAAATTTTGCTGCATTGCCTGAAACCACAGCAAATTTTGCTGCCATGTATCCATTCATGGAAGAGCATAATCCTCATGCAAATCGGTTTGCTGGTGTGCTTGCTGAAGTGATTAACGGCTATTGGGATGAGGGTAATCAAAATAAACTTAGATTCCAAAAGATTTACACGGATAACTTTTATTCATGGGAGCTTCGGTCTCGTCAATGGAATAGCTTCCTTTCAAGTTTGGTGGAAAAATGAGAAAGCTTAAAGCGCCTATCTCTGAGGCCAAGTATATTGGAGAGGAACCATCATGGGATGGTATCACTCCAGATTCCAGTCGTATCATCTATGCATATAACTGGTATCGGGCTGTGCTTGATCCTAAGATGTCGCGTGTTATCTTAGGTGATTATATGAAATCAGTCGGCTATTCAGAGGATGATATCGACGTCCTGGATCACGTCGAAGATATGCGCTTTGAGATTAATACTCTACCAGCACTAGGTCGCATGGTGATGCGTGGCCTTCAACCTAATGAGCAACAAACCATTAGGTTGACGCTGGAATTAGAACAGCTGATTAAGCATGGTCGCGAGCGCAAGGCTGAAAAGGATGCTGCTCGTCGACCTAAGCCTAAGACACAAGCAACTGTGCAGGTTGATGCTGTTGGTGCTGTAATGTTTGGGGTCGAATATGCAATCGATCAAGGCGAGCTAGTTGATGTCGGCGGCCTTCTTAAGGTACACTCACCTAAGCCTGCTGATATGGCACCTGAAGCACAAAGGTATGAACGTCTGATTGAAGAAGTCAAGCACGCACTTGACCGCACAGACATGGAATGCGTAGAGTGCTATCGTAGTTATACAAAGAAACAGCTGCGCGATATGCTTGCGCGATATGCTGGTGTGCTTCAGGCTATCAATCTATATTGTTCAGCCAATATCAAGACTCCTATACCTCGCAAGGTGAAGCCAAAGACTCCGGCTAAGTTGGTCGCAAAGCTGCGCTATCTTGATAAGCATGATGAACTTGGAATCGTAAGTATTGATCCAAAAGATATCATTGGATCATCGGAGGTTATCCTTTACAATGTACCGCGCAGGTATGTGCAAAGGTATGTGGCTCCTCTAGGATCAAAGCTATCCGTGAGGCGCAGTACGATTGATGGCTATGACCCACAGTTGTCAAGCAAAAAGAAACTAAGGAAGCCAGAAGTTGATTTGCCTAGGTTTTTGGCTGGTGGCAATAAGAGTGTGTCAAAGACCTATGAGGCAATCAGGGCTAAAGCGCAAGAGGTCAATGGTATGGTAAACCAGCAGACCATTATTCTACGCGCTGTCAAGTAGCCATTGACATGAAGCCAGCTTCCTGGTACAATAGATAGTACATGGATAAAGGCCGAGACAATGATATTGGTTGATTTAAATCAGGTCATGATCAGTAATCTGATGGTGCATCTGGTACACAATAAACAAGTGGTGGACGAGGATCTTGTCCGCCACATGGTGCTTAACAGCTTGCGTGGCTATAAGCAGAAGTTCTCCAAAGATTTTGGTGAGCTGGTAATCTGCTGTGATGACAAGCGTTATTGGCGCCGCGAAGTATTTCCGCATTACAAGGCTAATCGCAAGAAGGATCGCGAGGCCTCCGGTATTGACTGGTCAACGTTGTTTGATACGATGGCCAAGATCAAGGAGGAGCTGCGCGAGCATATGCCATACAAGGTTGTGCAGGTCTCGCGTGCTGAGGCCGATGATGTGATTGCATCTTTGTGTCACTATTATGGTCGCTTTATCAATAGTGATTCAAATGAATCCATATTGATTCTGTCAGGTGACAAAGACTTCGCGCAGCTACAGAAGTATGCAAACGTTCATCAATATGCACCTATCCAGAAGAAGATGCTGCCTATTGACAATCCAGAACGATTCCGTCGCGAGCATATCATGGTTGGTGATCGTGGTGACGGTGTGCCTAACTTCCTGACAGAAGATGATGCACTGGTTGCTGGTCGTCGTCAGCGTCCACTGTCTCGCAAGAAGATCGAGGAGTGGTGCAGCATGGAGCCAGAGCAGTTCTGTGATGATGCGATGCTGCGTGGGTATCAACGTAATCGTATGCTTGTGGATCTTGATCTGGTACCAGAGGATATTCAAAAAGCTTGTATTGATACCTATAATCAATTTACACCAGCTCCGCGCTCCGCTATGATGCCATATTTTATGGCTAAACGTCTGCGTCAATTAACAGAATCTATTAGTGACTTTTAGGAGGAGAATATGGCAGTAAAGACTCTCGCATCAATCATAAGCGAGATTGAAAAACAGAAGACCAAAGTGGGTCAGATCAAGGCTATTCTTGATAATGATAGCGAGGCTCTTCGTACGGTATTTGAGTTTACCTTTGATCCAATGCTACAATGGTTGGTGCCAGATACTGATCCGCCGTATCGACCACTAACAGAGGCTATTGATCAAGAAGGTAACTTCTATCGCGAAATCAAGAAGCTAGTATATTTTACGAATACACCTGAAGGTCTTAATACAAGACAGGTCAAGCGAGAGCAGTTGTATATTCAAGTTTTGGAAAGTATTGATGCAGAAGATGCAAAATTGCTTCTTCGTATGCGGCGTAAGGAAATTAAGGTGATGGTGTGGGCTATTAAAGAAGCTTATCCTAAGATGACTGGGCATTGGAAATGATCAAAGAAGTTGCTATAATCATCGGTAACGGTACTTCACGTTGGCCTTTGAATTTGCAATTAATGGCAGAGAAATTGGGTGATAACCGCCCAGTAACTTATGGTTGCAATGCGGTATACAGAGATTTTGCTCCAAATTTTTTGCTTCCAGATTATATCGTTGCTGTAGATGATGGAATGATTAATGAGATTGCTGGAAGTGATTTTCCTTACAAGCGAGTTCTAGTTCCTCCGTTTGAGGGTCGTTGGGAGCCAGCAGAACTTCATCCAAATGGTCACCGTCCCAGAACAAATGCTGGTATGTGTGCAATGCAATATGCCATTGATGATGGTGCTAGAGCATTACTCTGTGTGGGTTTTGATTCATTTTTACAGGATGCGAAACAATCTGTCAGCAACATCTATGATGGCTCTGATAACTATGGAATGGAAACCAGAGCAAATATATTAGACAATCCTGGAAGAGTAAAATTTATGCAATATATGGCCAAAAACAATCCAGAGATTGATTTCATATTTGCATATCCAAATGGTCTAAATGCAGTTCCGATGGGAACAAATAATATATTTCAAACAACATTTGAAGGAATAACGGAGTTTATGGTATGAGAGTGCATGTTCGCGGTCAAATGGGTGTTCAGCTCATTCAAGCCTTTGTTGGTATTGGTAGATTGGCCGATGATGAAAAGCCCATTATCGTAGTGAATAGTGGTGGAGATGTAGCAGGTGCAAAGACATCGCAGCTACATTTTGTAACTGATCCACAATGTGAGATTCGCGAAGATCATGAAGGTCTACGCAAGACTCCGTATTGGCATCAATCTGCTGCTACCACAGCATTTAGAGGTCGCGAGCGCACAATTAATTACTTGCCACTTCGTGATCATGAATATGGTCAATTAGCTGCAAATATTATTGTCGTACATGCGCGAGGTGGTGATAAGACCATAGCTAGCATAGATACATATCGAAAGCTGGTTAATCTCGCTAAAGAACGTCATCCAAATCATAAAGTTATTGTGCTTTCTGATGATCGTGATTTACTTGATGCATTGGTTTCACCGAAAGAAGATGTTAGTGGTTCTGTAGATGAGGATTGGTTTACTATTCTTGAAGCTGAACATGTATATTGCGCTCCTTCCGGATTTGTTATGAGTACTCTTTTGTATAATCCGGATAAGAAAATGACTATCATGGGCGCTTCATGGTGTGATGGTGGTTATCAATCCATATCTGATGAATTTGTGTTTATTAATGAAGCAAAAGATTTCTGTCCAAATCTGGAGATCCTCGAATGAGAATCGGTCGATACGACCTATGGAATGAACATGATGCTATTGCGTCCGTGATGGGTGGTCAGAGCCGCCCATTAGAATTGGCATATGCATCAGCCATGGCAAATCATATGCCTCAGTGTTGGAATCTAGCCAAAGAATCTTTATTGGAATTTGGTTGTGATGCATCGCAGGCAGAACAATTACTTACAGTTACTAAAGATTTACGCAAGATGCCTGGTTGCATGAATCTAGATTCTTCGGTTCATGTACTTAGAGCATATCTTGGTCGTAATGCATATAGAACACGTTTGCGACTACGTTCTAATCTCAGTTTGCAGGCCGAGCAATGTGTTGGTTCAGGTATCTATATCATAGAGCCTGGTGAACTTGGATTAACTGCACAACAACGTTCTGATATAGAACGAGAACTGTCTGATGGTCGGGGTGCCTTATCTAAGAATGAATTAAATATGGTATATGGTCGTGAAGGCTATGAGAATTGTACAGCAGTATTAGCCGGCATCACACCTTTTCTATCTCAAGTTTCTGGTCATGATGAGAAAACTATCACAGATGAATTAGCACGTACTGCATTCGCGCAGCGCGTGGTCAATTCACCTGATGATAATGATATCCAGAAGGTTCTACATCAAGACACATGGTTTGATGCATGGAAGCTTTGGTATTTTCCTCGTGCAGTTCATGCCGGCGAAGGCCCATTTAAATTCGCACGGTATAGTCATGGATTGTCATCTGCTCGTATGCGATTGACTTCATCATTTGCAATAATAGGAAACAAATGGGAAGACTGGCGCGGCGCAGGTCATGATGAAGGATCATGGCGTGTGAGTGATGATGAGCTTATTCAAATGGGATGTGGAGCAGAAGATATCACATGTGATGCTGGTACTTTGGTCATTGCAAATGTCTATGGATATCATGCGCGAGGATTAGCGGAGACTAAAAAAGAACGCATCGCATTACATGCAAGCATAAGGTTGCCGCCTTGGATACTGTAAATTTTCGTTGTATTCATGTCGATGCGAGTGTGGAAATAGAATCCACAGGATGCGTCAAATTGTGTTGTGAGAGCCAACTGCAAATGATGAAGGATGACGGTACATTTCTCAATGTAGCTGATGATCCTATTGAATTAGCATGGACAAATCCTCTTCGTAAAGAAGTAAAAGATGCATTTGAACGTGGTGAGAGACATAAAAATTGTCAGTTATGTTGGATCTTAGAAGATGCAGGTATTCAAAGTAAAAGACAGAGAGATAGTAAATCACCTTTTACACCAAAAACAAGTCTACCTGATCAACCTACATGGATTGATTTAAAATTAGGTAATATATGTAATATAAAATGTAGAACATGTTGGGCTGGCTCTTCTACAAAATGGATGAAAGAACACTATGACTTATATGAAAAATCATCAGGAATAACATATAGACAATTTGCATCCAAATATGATCAACATATGAGAACATTATCTGAGGGTCATATCGCTTGGGATAAAATATCTCAGTGGGCCCCAGGATTGCAACGTGTGGAGTTTTACGGTGGTGAACCAATGTATTCATCACATCATTGGGATTTTCTACAAAAAATTGTAGATGAAGGCCACGCTCATCATATAAATTTGCATTACAATACTAATGGCACTATATTTCCAGAACAACATATTCACATATATGAAAAATTTGCAAATGTAGGTATTAATTTTAGTATTGATGGTATTGACAAAAAATTTGAATATGTTCGACATCCAGCTAAATGGAATGAAGTATATTCTAATATTCAAAAATGGAAATCAATTAGTCCATTTGTGAATAGAAAAAATAATTCATTTTTGTCATGTTGTCTTACAATTAGTAATTACAATATACATTCTACTGGAGAAACTTATAATAGAATGAAAGAAATATTTGGTTATGGGCCAGTACCAAATTTTGTTCATTTTTCCCCGGAATATAAAATTACTAATCTACCAGAGAATGTAAAACCTAAAATGGCGGAGTATCTTTTAAAATCATTTGGTGATGAAATGCCAGCTAAAACTATTATAAATTTTATGAACTCAGAAAAAAGTAACTCCGAATTGTGGAGACTATTTCTAAAAAAAATGAAGCTACATGATGAATATAGAAAAGAGAACTTTCAAGAAACATTTCCTGAATATTGGCAAATGATATCCGAAAGCAGGTAAAGAGGAGACTGCCAGATGGATGAAGAATCTAAAGATGTAAGATGGTTGTTTGGTAATTTTGAAGAAAACAAAATAGCTGAAGTTACTACATATACCAAAGGCAATCGAATGATAAGCGTGCTAAAGCGATATAAGCATGTTACTTGGTATTGCGATATTCACGAAGCACGCGAACCAAGACTGCGATATAGACGTCCACGAGAGCATATTGTCATAGAGGATCAGGAAGATGAATGGAAATTGGTCTGGCCTGGTAAGATGCCTGCACCAATCGCAGTCATTGTAGAAGCTGAAGGTGCTGATATTCAAGAGATGACAGAGCTAACAAGATTGGCTGAGGCAAATACTCTTGAAAAACATGGATGGATGCTTAAAACAAAAGAGACATCGATATTAGAAAATGGTAATCTAGTTCCTGTTGGTGGATTTAATGAGTCAGGTGAATATGCCGGAATAAAAATGAAGGGCCCACCAGGTACCACACGAAAGGTATGATATGTTTAAAGGTTATACTTGTATCATAGGTCTTGCGCTACTACTCTCTGGCTGTGATACAGTCACAGTATATCGGTCACCTCCTGTGGTCTATCAACGACCGACACCTCTATACCAATATCCACCGACATACTATTATTACGAACCTCATCGTTACTATCATCGGTATCCATACTACTATCATTATCCTCATGCTAGGCCTTGGAGATACTAATGAAAGCAGTTCCAATTCTATTGCTCGGGCTATTGCTCACAGCTTGCGAGCGACCAGTATTGACATGCGCCGGACAACCCTGCGTGAGCCACTATCCTGCAGGATACTATTCATCACCTGGTTATCATAATGGGCCAACATGGCATGGTAATCGTCACGCGCAACAACATCATTGCCATCGCGAGTTTCATCCTGGTCGATTTTATTGCCACAAACATTCACCTTGATTAGCCATTGACAATGGGTCTGTCATGTGATATTATGCACGCATGACAGACCAAGACAAACCTATCTCCGCCGCCATTGATGGCTTTGACAACACAGTCTATGTGACCAACGATGATGATTACTTTTCATTGTTGCCAACATCTCGTACCCTGATCCTACAAAATCCTGCGACAACAGATCACACATTTCATTCATTCACAATCTCGCCTGAAGATGAAGTGCGAGCGCCGCGCTTATCACTTGATATCGATATATCCAATTGCAAGTTTGATGCGCCTTCCAATACATTCTTTGCATATGAACCTGAACCGATCACAGAATCTCATTCTACACCAATTGAGGTGAGTATTCATCGCGGTGGTCTTAAACTTGTCACCGCAAGTCAAAAGCCATTCACAGATCGATATGGTCAAGATGAATATCATCAGAAATACATGTTTGAAAAAGATTCCTCAGTCTTTTGTGTCAGGTTATATCTGACAGAGAAGCTACGTGACTATTGGTTTGCGATGCATCGTGCTGCGAGGTCTTGAAAATGGTAACTCATATGAATCCGACAACTTATATAAACCCAAATACAATGCCCACAATCCTGCATCAATCTGTGCAAAGTACATCTGTGACTGTGCATGTAGATGCTGGTGCGGCCATGAATACTGATAAGTTAAGATATTGCAAAGCGCAAAACAGATTGTATCTTGTATCACCTATTGAGAGTTGGCCAAAATCCATATACATTGTTGGTCGTCAAGAGGGTGCAACGTATATCATGGATGCAAATAACGCACTCTCAAGCGTGCGAAGATATTATCTTTCCAATGAATATCGTACACCTAATGCACCAGATGAAATGTATGTTTGGCATTACCATCATGCTGATGATATGATGCAGTCTTGGCGCAATGCTGTCAAACATAGCAGTCAATATATCTAATCATGCATACAATTAAAGCAATCGCAATCCCTGCCCAAAATAAAAAGCGCGTCAAGTTTGACGCGAAAAAGCGAATATTTTATGCATTGTGGTTTGGTGATGCATCTAGTGTTAATGTAGTACAGCTTGTTGGTAAGCTACAGAGCTGGCGGTTTGATATGGTCGCACCAGACCACCTATCATCTGACGGTTCTTCTCTATACGCACGTGGTGGCACGTTCGATGAGCCTGAGGTATACTACCTTAGACTGTATTACAATAACCAAGACTTTGATAAGGCCTGGGTAGAATTGCGAGGACAAAATGCCAATAGCAACACGTGAACATGTCGTTGTTAAAGTTGACGATACTTTGTATGATGCGAAAACAAAGACATTCTATGTGGCTTTGTCACGAGTGACAGATGATCTTAGCGCGCCGCAGTTGATCAATCTTATCAATGATAGGACTG
>Ga0315909_10009241_pt1 | contig 10680 bp, 15 predicted proteins | sample LakEriMetagenome_11_FD_203527 | JGI IMG/M metagenome (GOLD analysis project Ga0315909, IMG submission 203527) | Freshwater fungal communities from buoy surface, Lake Erie, Ohio, United States - Buoy 2 MA125 | ecosystem: Environmental > Aquatic > Freshwater > Lake | place: USA: Lake Erie, Ohio...
TGCTCTGTAAGTTTCCATAATACGTCGACCGTATGGTCGCGATCACTAGCTAGGGTTTGCTCGTACCATCCTGGGGTATTTTCTGTCCATCGGCTAATCTGGGGTAGGTCGATTTCATCTCCGATAGTGCAGACAGCATCGGGGCGAAATGCCTTAATAAATATCGCGAGATTGTTAACAAGATGTGAGTCTTCGTACGGGCATTGGAGATCGGGTAAAACTACCGTTCTTTTCATTAGTCCTCATCTTCGTCCTCGTAGGGTAAACGATCTACTCGGTCTGGAATTTCGGGAAGTATCCAGTCTGGATAGGCGTCTCGATCGCTAATAATGGCCAGACATAAGTCAACCGCGAAACCTGCTCTACGCAAGGCTCTATACATTTCATGAAGTGCTATAGCCCACGCGTCTAAAGCGTTATAGGTATCGAGGTCGATAACTCTTTTTCTAGCCATAGTTTTATTCTCCCTTATTTAGTAACATTTCGTAGATTTTGTCTACGCGTGTCTCCAAACGATTTACTGAGTCGCGAAGGCTCGAACCAGAATTAGGCTTAAGCTCTGAAAGGTAATGCTTAACTAAGAACTGTAGAAACGCAGCCACTCCACCTAAAACCGTAATTATGCCTACGGCTATGGCTGAGATATCTACCGCGCTCATTACTTTTTAGGTGAAGCGTAACCGAATACGCCAGCGACGATCGAGCCCAGGATCGAACGATAGTCCAGGGCGAAATTAGACGTGGTTCCCCATACGGCGAGAAATGCGCCTACGGCTACTACTACTGGATGTTTCATGTTCATTATTTGCCACCTAACATTGGAATATTAAAGAAACTTCTATCTGTATCTCCCGAAGTATTAAACGAGATGTGCATGTGTTTAACGTGTTTATTTATGCCATCGTATCGACGCCAGGACCACCGAGCGCGAGAACTTGCGATCTTGCCATCAAAAATTATGTAGGCTATACGCTTCTCGCCGCGCTTAGCGGCTAAACGAATTTGATCGGCTAAATCTGGCATCAGATCGGGTTTACCCTTTTTACCAATAAGGTCTCGATCTATGTCTAGGGCTCTCACCCATCCGTCATGGTCTGGGTTATGGTCCGATTTTCTGGCGCTGTGCCTAGAATCGCCCAGCCATCCATCGCTGGCCCTGTCGCGGTCCATAAATGAATCGTCGATCTGCTCGCGAAGCTGAATAGCTGCGTGACTTAGTTTAGGTTTCATGAGAGAAGAAGTTTAGCCTCGTCCTCTGTAATTCCCAAACGTTCTAATAAAGCCGCTTTTGCTGCCGTTTTAGATGTTTCATTAATCAATTCTAAATCGCTTAAACGCTTTATCTCGGCTTTGACTTGCGCTAAAGTAGGAGCAGCACCTTCGATTTTGTGCCATACGATAGTCGAATAATCATCCGCTGTTATTACGAATTCTGCATCTGGCTTAAGTGATTGGATTGCGTTTGTAATGTTAGCCATAATTAAGCACCAATTTCTATAAGTGTGATTGACGAAATAACGTTTGGGTTAGCTGCCACATAACCAGAATTTGCGGTAGTGTTAACGTTGACTTGCGTTTTGTAAGTGGTGGAACTCGTGGTCGAAGGAGAATCTAAATAAGTCGCTCCATACATGTTAGCGAGTGCGACGTTTGTTGCCGTCGCTATATTTATGCTCTTTGCAGAGCCTAAATCTTGAATAACTGTCGAGCCTCTAAGTAGTCGGATTGCTCCAGCTACACCTACAGCAGCTCTTTCGGCAAATAAAGCCTGGTTGTAAATAACCAAAATCTTACTAGAAGTGGCACTAGGTGTTATAGACGCGGTTAATCCAGAATCGGTAGGCGTAGTACTTGCTACTACCACCTGAGTAGAAGTACTAGCAAAAACCACCTGTAAAACTTTTCCGCCACTTGCAGGAGTGGCCCATTTAAGACCAGTCGCAGCGGTCGAATCTGCCGTCAATACTTGCCCGTTTGTTCCTACCGCCAAACGCGCTGGAGTGTCTGCCGCTGTTGCCGCAATTAGATCGCCTTTAGCGTCTACGATCGCGTTCTGAATAGCGTTAGAATCGTCCTGGGCTACCCAGGTAAAATCTAAATCGGTTCCTGAAGCCTTAGATAAAACCTGTCCAGTAGTTCCGCCCTTTAAGTCGACTAGGGCTGTGTCGATATCTTGTCCTAGTGCAGCGATAGCGGTCGCGCCATCCTTTACCAGGTCTGTAGACTGGGGAATATCCCAGCCAAAATTGGTTGTCGTGGTTGCCATTACGCTACTACTCCTATCGCGTCAAGCCAGGTTAGGCTAGAACTAATTGTATTCCATGTTTCGGCGGCGTTTACTTGTTCCCATTTTACCGCAACTTGCGAGAAGTTTATGGGAGACGCGTTAAACGTTAGCGAAAGATCGTTAAATGAGGCTCGGAAGGTCCAGCCCTCGACGTAGCCCTGGAAGCTGCCGTCATTGATGTTAGTCGGTAAATTCTGAATCCAGACTGGCATGCCCATAAATACGTTCAGAAGCGCATCTCGGTCTATATCGTCTATTTCGGGGTTTCCGAGCGGAAAGGTGATCGACTCGAACTTAGCCGAAGGAAAGGATCGAAGGGCTATATAGCGATCTGCCACTAGTTCGGCGTCTGATTGTTTATCAATATTAGAAGTGAAACTTTGAGCCTGTAAGCCGAATAGAGACTGGCTTTGTAGGTCTTCGGCTGTGTAGCTTGACGAAGCGTTAGCGCCGTAAGCGATTGTGTATTTATTGCGGATGTCGCCAGATTTAACGGTGGTCGAAATACCGCTAGCTAGGGCCTGTCCCGCGTCTAGTTCGACGTAGCCGTTATTAGCTAAGTAATCTTGTCTATGGGTGCTGTCGGCGTACCCGATACGTCCCTGAGCATCTTCGTAGATGTAACCTAAAGCCGAGGTAGCGATCTGGCTAACCAAGCTATAAATATCTGTAGAGCTTGCGTTTCTGGCGATCATTTCGTAATCGCCTGGCTGGTCGATCGAGCCTAATCCAATATTTACCGCGTTTTCCCATGTTTCGGTAGCGTTATAGGTGGCCCAGGTTTGAGCCGCTGGGACTTCGTTCCATTGACCTAAAAGGTATCCGCTGAGGAGTGTGTAAATCTGGTCCCCGTCATAGTCTTTAGCTAAAACCCCAGGGTCGATAATTTTAGGTAGTTTGGATAGCGCACCTAAAGCAACGATCGTTAAAAGGGTAGTCGATCCTAGCGCGCCAGCGTTATTAACGGCTGTCGCGTAGTCGGTAATATATCCGCCAAAAATAGGGATAAAGGTATCGCTAGAGTCTTTTACTTCGATTGTTAGCCCTGTACCTACGTTAAACGGGTAGGACTGATTGTTAAAGTTAATTAACTGAACCTGGCAATAGCCCGCGACTGGCTGTGAGTAAATATCGGTACGGCCAGAAGTAATCGTAAGGTTAGCCAGGGTTACGTCTGTTACTACGGTCCCATTAATTTTAACTAGATACTCTGGAGTCCAGGCGGTCATGTTAAGGCTAGGCTCCCTAGTGTTCCGCGAGCTGAGGAGTTATTTAGTAAGGTGATAATTTGTCGAGCTGTAGACTCGCCGTCGATTGCGCCATTTACGGTTATGTTTATTGTCGATCCCTGGCTCGAAGCGGTAGGGACTGTTAGGCCCTTGCCGTTAGGGATAATAAGCCCGCTCGTATTAGGTACAAATAACTCTGGTCCGCGCTCGCCTACGATATAGGAGGTTCCGCCCCTGACTGGTCCACCGTTAGCGCGACCACCGCCGAAGGCGTTATCGAAGACGTTGCCTATAGCCTGAGTTACTGGGTTATTTTTTACGAAGTTCACTAAAGTCTTTATCGCGTTAAAAGCCTTGTTTACAATATCGACCAGTCTAACGAAGTTATCGATAACGTAACTTAGGGAAGTGCCAACTATCTCGAACGCGGTGCTAAGCGCCTTTCCAATAATCGGCGCAACAAAATCGCGAACGAAAGCGGCAATAACCTTAAACAAGGCTAGTAAAGGCTTAAGTTTTTCTTCGTTTTCGGTTATCTTTGTCGAGATTTTTTCGAAGGCTGCTCTAAGCGAGTTTAAGATAGGCGTCAAAATGGCGCTAATAGTAGGTATTAAGAATTCTGTAATAAATGACCAGGTGGCCTTAAATGCTGGGATGACGTAATTAGTTATGTAGCCCGTAAGCGCCTGGAAGATAGGGGTAAGTTTAGGCCCTAATTCTTCTGATAACTTCTGAATAGCTGGGATAACATTATTAACGAAGCCTGAAACTAAAGGCGTAATAGCATCTAAAACGAATGATCCGACTGTCTCTTTACCTTCGGAAAAGGCTACCTGGAGACGTTGCATCTTGCCCTGGAAAGTATCGGCCTGGGTTGCAGCTTGTCCCCCGAAAGTTTCGGCTAATTTAGCCGTTACCTGCTCCATGGACATCGTTTTAAGTTCTGCGGCTGATAATCCGATACCGAGTTTTACTAGACCTGCGGTATTGCCTTCCTGGGCCTTGGCTAGGGCATTAGAAACGGCTTCGAGTGATTTACCTGAACCTGCGCTAATGTCGAGTGCGAGGCCTTGTAGTTTTTGAGCTTCGGCTACATCGTTAGTAGCGGTAACTAAGCGCTGGAGTGAAGGACGTAGTTCATCGTCTGTTACGCCAGTAGCAAGGGTGGTTTTAGTTATGTAACTTTCGGTAGCGCCTATCTGAGCATCTGTAGCGCCAGTTACGTTCTTTAGAGCTGTAGCAAGGCGTAGCTGAGCGGCTTCGTCCTCGATCGCTGACTTAACGCCGTCTACTAATAGTTTTCCAGCGTAAGCGGCGGCGGCGACTCCAGCGGCAGCGAAAGCGCCAGCGGCTACTTTTCCGAACTTGCCTACTTTATCGCCGAATGTGGAAACGTCATTATCTGCGGACTTAATGCCCTTAGTAAAGTTATCAACGTCTGCAAGGAGTTTAAGGGTTAAGGCTCTACTTGTTCCAGCCATTTTTTACCACTCCTTTAGAATCTTCTCGAAAGCCTGAGTCCATTTAGCGACGATCTCTGGCTGTATGCGGCGCAAGGTAGGATAGATAAACCATCCACGAGAACCGCGACCTTCTTTTCCTGACCATACTGGAAATTGCTTAAACTTATTAGAACCGAATTCTGTACCGCCCCAGATATCCTTAGTGGTCGCTCCACCTGAGAATTTCTGAGAAGCGAAACCGTAAGTGATCTCGCCGATCTTAGAAGACTTTTTAACCCTTGATCCGTCCGCAATTCTGGACGAAACTTTATTATTTTTTAGGTTACGCGAGGACGAGATAACTTCCGTTCTGGCGTATTCTGCCAGGGCCCCAGATTGGCGCTTAGCCTCTTCTACGGCCGTCTCGTCCATCGCCTTTAACGCTGCGAAAACGCGTCGAAGTTCTGTCTGATCGAAGGCGACTTTCTCACTTGCCACGATTTCTCTCTTCCAGTACTTCTATAGCGGTTAGAATGTCTTCGGCGGTTTGCCACTCCGATACGGGTATCTTTGTAGCTATTGCCAGTTCTACCAGGAGACGGCTTACGCTTCCCCTGGGGTGACTTTTGGGTCTTCCGCACCTACTTCGATATCGAGAACCGACTCCATCCAGATATCGAGCGCCTTAGTCGGTTTCCCGCCAGCTTCTCGTTTCATAGCGCTATGGGCTACGAAAAGAATGTCGTACATGCCCCCGAATTGGGAGATGACCTTTTTAGTAGCCATCTCCCATCGAGCGTAATCGGGTGGTCGAACCATAAAGGTTTCTTCTGACCCGTCGATATATTTAATTGTTATGTTCTGTTGCACTTGTTTCTCCCGTCTCTAGTTTTTAGCTAAAAGTTTCTGTAACTTCACCCTTAGCGATCTTAAAGGTAAAGTCTACTGTCTGAGCGTCTGTTCCTGCTCCACCAGCGGTAGGATATTCTGGAAGAATTGGAAATACGAATTGCGCGCCTGTAGCTGCGGTCATTGTTACCGAGATTGTTGTATCTGGAGTTTCTGCCGCTGTCCATAGCGCCTCGCATACTGAGTTAGCCTTACCCCAGTCGGCGAGCATTGATAGAGCGAAAGTACCTTCGACGTTTACGGTCTTATACGCTTCTCCGTCGAGTGTCTGGTAGGTCTCGCGCACGTTTGTCTTTGTGAGGATTGCGCTTGTTGCCTGAGCGTCGACATCTGTTCCACCTGTGAAAGATAGAGAAACGTCGCGACCTGTAATTACTGTGGTTGCCATTGTTTTTCCTTTAGTTTGTTTGCGTGTAGTAGGTGGAAACTCTGATATCTGCGACTAACACGTTAGAGGCTGCGACCTGAGTTACCGTAGGTTTTTCGATTGCTCCGATTGTGTATCCGAATGGGATAACTTTCAGAACGCTAACTACCAGCTGTTCTAGATTGTCTAGTGAGGCTGGGTTACTGTTATACGAAACCCCGCATGAAATAACCATATTAATTTTCATGTGGAGAGTACTTTTATTGATTGTTTCCAGTTCGATATAAGGGGAGTCTGGAACGATTGCCACGAATGGAACTATTGGTCCTTCGGGAACATAAGAATAGACGTTAGCGGTCACGCCTGTAATGGCGGTCGCTAGCGGCTGGCGAACTGTGTCTAAAATAGTGCTCATTATTGCGCCATAGTCTCGACGTCTAAATAAGCTCCTAGAAGTCCCGAAACTCTGTTAAAAAGTGACCGCCCTAAACGGTAAGGGCTTACGTTTGTAAAGTCGATCCCTTCCATCTGGCCACCTGGGGCGACGCGAGAAGAAAAGATTTCTACGGCAACGGCCAGAACGGCTTGCTCGACGGCTGAATTGCCGACATAAGTAGAAGCGCCAGTAAGGGTAGCTGTTCCTGCAGGGATAATGTTCTTTAAAGTTATGTCCGCGTTAGTGATATCGCAACTAAAAGTATAATCTGTTACGCCCGAGTTTACGGTACGCGTTCCGTTAAATGGTGCGCCTACTCCAGCGATTACTACGCTCGAACCTTCGGTAAATTCATGGACTAACGTAGTGTGAAAAGTCGCGACGTTATCTGATAGTTCTACCGCATCTACTGGAGATGAAAAAGTAGTGAGCATTGGCAAAATTACCGACTCGCTCGCATTGATCGCGTCATCTAGTACGGCGTCCGAATATAAAGCGGAAGAAACGCCTAGTACGGCGCGCAATTCTGATGCTGTAATAATACTAGGCATTTCTTACCTCTCTATGTACTACTGGGGGGCCGATCGGGAGAAACCGACCCCCCATGATTAATTAAGCTACGTTGAGCTTACGGAACGCTGCAGGGTAACGGTTGACTACCGCAACGTAGCCGTATAGGCCGATTTCGACCTGACCGTTAGCAACGATATTTGCGCGAAGCTGGATATTTCCGCTCTCGTGGAATCGCATCGCGTTAGATGGATAAACGAGTGCATGCTTAGCGTTTGCATCGTCACCTGTGTAGTTCGGATCGACTACGAGATCGAGTCCTGCGACTGTTCCTGAGGTTGATCCCTGAGCGACTAGGCCGTTAGCGTTCTGTGGCGCTGCCGCTGCGTATAGTGGGCGACCTGTTGAGTCGACCGCACCGAGGAGACCTGAGAAGTCGATACCGTCTTCTCCACCTGTGTTAGCAACGAGTAGGCGGTTAGGAGTCATACGCATAACGCCGAATGAGTCCGCGATACCTAGAGCGATCGCCTTGTAGATGGTAGAAGATGAAGACTGTGTAGCGTTCTGCGCTGCGATTTGTGCTGCATAAGCGTCTGTCTTCTGAGCGTAGCTTGCGGCCAACTCGCGAAGATAGAGATCTAGGAAGCTTGGGTCTGAACGATCGAGAAGCTCGACGTCGATCTTTCCAGCGCCAGCGAACTTAACTACTGTGTCTTCCTGGAATGTGACGGCTGTGTCTGTAGATGAGAATTCTGCGCCTTCGGCTGTTACAGCAACTGTAGCCTGTGCTCCGAGCTTAGGTGTGAAAATCTTCATGCCTGAAGCTGGAAGTGCTGCGCGCTCGATTGAGTCGATAAATGGACGTGATGAATCAATTACTCCGATTACATCGCGAAGGTATGTAGGTGGGACCATACCTGTATTTTCTGCGACTGTTGCGACCTGTAGAGCTGCAACGAGGTCGCGAGCATCTGCATCGCCGCGTAGAGCTGCGATTTGTGCCTTAGCGAATTGTCCCGCTGTAACGTTTGTGTTTACGCGAGGTGTTGAGTATGCGACTGGCGCGTTAGCGGTTACTGTCGCTTCTGACTTTGAGGCTTCTACCGTTTCGGTAACGGTTGCCTCTGAAACGGTTTCAGACATTAAGTCTTCTCCTTCGGTTTTTACATCCGAGACGGTCGCCTCGGAAACTTGGTTATCTACTGGCGCTTCTGTTTCTGAAGCTGCTACGGAAGCGACGCGAGCTGAATCGATCGCTGGATCGGTTACTAGGCTGACCTCGATTAGGTTAGATTTGCTAATAACCATTACGCCGTCTTTGTTATCCCAGGCGTCGACCTTAACTCCAACTGAGAAGCCGTCACGAAGTCCAGAAGCAGCCTCTTCTAGGGCGTCATCGGCCGAAAATGTTTTAGCTAAAACGAAGGTAGCGTCGATCCCTTGATCTGTTACCTCGTAGGACTTTAGGAACCCTAGCGGCTTAGTGCGCTCATGCTCCATAAGTAGTTTTACACGATCTGGAACTGAAATCGATCCACGCTTAAACATCGAAGCGCCAGCGCTAGTAAAGCCCTGCTCGTCCCATGTAACTACGCGACCCGAAATCTCCCGCTTAGCCGTATCGGCTGCGGTGACGTTCATAGAGAAATTAATTTCCATTGTTAATTAGGTCTTCCTCTTCCTGGATCTGTTCTACCGACATCGCGCCGATACGATTAAGAATTTCGTAAACCTGCGCTCTTTGTAGTGCATCGCCACGAAGGAAATCATCTAGATCGAAGCGAATAACTGTTCCCGCTGGGATGAAGTCGGCCATAGAAAGGCGCTCTTCGATCGCTGTAAGAATTGGACGAAGCGAGAAGTCGACCAAACCTTTACGCTCTGAAATAGCGTTAGAATAAGTCATAGAAGTAGTTTCGCTACTTAGGAAGTAGGCTGGAATACCCGCGGCTCTGGCGAGTTCTAGTGAAACGTACTGGCGGGCTTCGTTGAGCTGTAAACGAGCTGGATCGAAGCCGAGAACATCGAGAGTAACATCGGCATTAAGAAAAGCGGTGGAGTTATCTTGTCTCGACTTCGACCAGGAATTAATGAGCGATCTAATGCGCTCTGCGGTTAGATTTGTACCGTTTGATTTTAGAACTGTAGACGGTACTGGATTTTTAGCGTAGTTTTCTGCCGCTCTTTCTAGCCAAACCGCGGCGCGGACTGTACGTCCTGCGCGATTAAAGAAACCTTCGTCGAGTCCTGGAAACGCAATAACTGAACCGACTCCAGATAAAGGAACCATCTTTCCGTCGATTGCGTAACCGATAATCTCGGTCATGTTTGCGTTATATTGTGGAGTAACGCGCTCGTAAGCGATACGGGTCCAGTCCTGGATACGTCCATCTGCATAAAGCTCATTAACTACGCCGTAACCGACTCCATGTCCCCAGATATCGTAAGCGAGCCAGGTATAAACTACTGAGCCAGGGATACGGCGGTCTGGCTGATTAATGCAACGGTTAGCCGTTAAATGTTGACCAGTATCTTTAATATATTGCTCTTTAGGTAGTGATCCTACGGTAGAGCAGATAATATTTTTTGCGCGGGCAACGCTAGGAACTGATAGCGCTTGCGCTGGATCGACGAAAGACGTTCCGCCGATTTGATTTAGAAGATTAGAAACCTCGAAGGGTGCAAGGGCGGCAGCTACGTCCACCTGTTGCGCCTGAGGCTCGGAATTTGTCGAAAGAAAGTCAAATAGTCCCATTATAGGAGAATTATACCCTATGTCCGATTTATCCGATAACGATATCTACTTCCGTTTCTGGGCGTGTTGCAAAATGGCAAACCATAGCCATAGCGACGCAAGCTGTAATAACCGCGTTCGACGCCTTGCGTCCTAAGTACCATCCACCGTCCTTAAAAGGTAATTTAACGGCGCTGAGTACTTGTTGATTTAACTCTGACTGTGATCCATGAATTAATCGACCCGAAGTAATGGCCGATAACATCTCATCGCATGCCTGGCCGTAAACCGCTCCGTCGATCGACGTTACCGAAATGCCAGCGGGTGCTAATCGCGCCGCGACCGCGCCCGAAGTCTGGCGAGAATAGGCAACGGTTTCGACTGGGTATTTTCTTACCCATTCTGCGATCTGGTTAGCCATCTGTTTATCGTCTATGTTTACTGGGTTACTAAAAGTCGCTAAAAGGACCACGTTAAACTTTTCATCTACGCGTTGAGCGGCAACTAAGGCGGCATGTTTACGATCTGGGCTAAGGTCTATCGCCATCCAGGTAAGGGTTTCTGGATCGAGTTTAACGTTCTCTGTCGCGCAAGCTTGCCACGCGGCGGGGTTAATAGCTGGGTTAATTACGCTTACCCATTGGCATAATACTTCGGTCCTTACGATCGACTCATCGTCATTAAGTACCGCTCGAAGGTTATCGGGGTGGACTGTAAACCCTAGCGACGGGTTACTTTGTGCAGCCCCAGCCCAGAAGGCGGG